>Ga0335076_10005037_pt1 | contig 13378 bp, 10 predicted proteins | sample Lox_Sample_25_FD_206717 | JGI IMG/M metagenome (GOLD analysis project Ga0335076, IMG submission 206717) | Soil microbial communities from Loxahatchee National Wildlife Refuge, Florida, United States - Lox_Sample_2.5 | ecosystem: Environmental > Terrestrial > Soil > Wetlands | place: USA...
GCGCGGACCGTTTGGCCGTGACACGGGCAACCGCGCCCGCGACGCGCAATCGCGCTACCTGCTGGTGGACAAGACGAATTCCGTCTTCAATCCGTCCAACAATTTCACCAAAATCCTCTACGAGGGCGAGGCGCTGGTTCCGGAAGTCCTTCCGGAGGACCTGCGACGGACCACCGGGGCGTACCCATCCGCAATCCTGGAAAATTATCTGCAACTGCCGCGGGCGCTTGATGCACGCATCCCCGAACTGGCGCGGGAGATTACGCGTCGAGCCAACACGCCATTCGACAAGGCGGCGGAAATCGAGCTGTACCTGCGCACTCGCTTCGGCTACACGCTCACCCAGCCGGATCCGCCCCCCGCCGATCCGCTGGCGCACTTCCTGTTCAAACGGCAGGCCGGGCACTGCGAGTATTTCGCCACCGCCATGACGGTGATGATGCGCTCGCTGGGCGTTCCCGCGCGGTACATCAATGGCTTTTTGCTCGGGGAATACAACGACGTGGCCGATTCCTACATCGTGCGCGGCTCAGACGCGCATAGCTGGGTGGAGGTTTATTTTCCGCAGTACGGGTGGATCCCGTTCGATCCCACTCCGCCCGCGGGCTCCAAGCCGGAGTTTTCGCTCGGTCGCCTGGCCTACTACTGGGACTGGTTCGAAATGGCCTGGAGCGAATGGGTGATCAACTACAACCCGGCGCAGCAATTGCGCCTGGCCACAACCACCCAGCGCGCGCTGCGCGACTGGACCCGGTGGGCGGAGTGGTTTGCCATCCAGAAGCAGGAGGCGGGCATCGACGTGGTGCGGGGCTGGCACAACGCGATGAAACGCGCGTTCGCGCGGCAGCCCGCCGTGCTGCTGATTCCCGCACTTCTGCTGGCCGCGGCGGTGCTGCTGATTCTGCGCTCACGTGGGCTCGGCGAGTGGTGGATGCGCCTTTCCGCGTGGCTGGGCACCGGCTACGCGCGCCAGCCGGGGCATGCCCCCAAACTCGCCACCGTCTATTACACCAGCCTGCTGCGGGCGCTGGCGCGCCACGGGTACAGCAAGCGGGATTCGCAAACGCCTCGAGAATTTGCCGCGGCCCTCGAGCAGCCGGCACTGGCCGAGCGCGTGGAGAAAATGACGCGCCTGTACGAAGCGGCGCGCTTCGGCCGCGAGCCGGCGGACCCGCGGGCGCTGGCGCGCTGCCTGCGCGATGTGGAAGCCTGCCTCCCCTAGTCATCGCCGGCCGGCGCCGCCCGCCTCTCCGGGGCTGCCGCGCCCGCTGTGCTAAACTGTTTCGATTGGACGCTGGTGGCGGCGTCTTCTATGCGCGAGAAACTCGGATTCATCAGCCTGGGCTGCCCAAAAAACCTCGTGGATAGCGAGGTAATGATGGGCATTCTGGCGCGGCACGGCTACGAGCTGACGCCGCGGCCGGAAGAGGCCGACGTGCTGGTGGTCAACACGTGCAGTTTCATCGCCCCCGCGCAGCAGGAATCGGTCAATACCATCCTGGAGATGGCGGAATACAAGCGCAGCGGTCGCGCGCGGCGCCTGGTGGTGGCCGGCTGCCTGGTGGAGCGCTTCGGCGCGCAAATCCGCGAGCAGATTCCGGAGGTGGACGCGCTGGTCGGTACCGGAGACGTGGAGCGAATCCTCCAGGCCACAGAAGTGGGCGCGACAGAGTTCCAGCCGGGACGCCCTGAGTTTCTCTATCACGATTGCTCCCCGCGCATGCTCTCCACTCCGCGTCCCTACGCGTACATCAAAATCAACGAGGGCTGCGACCACCCCTGCACCTTCTGCATCATTCCGGAACTGCGCGGGCGCTTCCGCAGCCGCCGCTTTGAATCCGTGGTGAAAGAAGCGGAGCGCCTGGCCGCCGGGGGCGTGCGCGAAGTAATCCTGGTGGGCCAGGACACCACGGCTTACGGCGAGGACCTGGGCCTGCGCGACGGCTTGCCGCTGCTGCTCGAACGCCTGGCGGGGATGGAAGAGTTGGAGTGGGTGCGTTTCCTCTACTGCTATCCGAACCGCATCACGGCGCGCCTGCTGGAGACCATGGCGGCGCATCCGCGTCTGGTGAAATATCTCGACGTGCCGCTGCAACATGCCAGCCAGTCGGTGCTTGCGCGCATGAAGCGCGGCGGCAGCGCGCAGTCGCTGCTGCAACTGGTGGAGCGCATCCGCGCGGCCGTGCCGGGGGCCTGGTTGCGCACGTCTTTCATTACCGGTTTCCCTGGGGAGACGGAACGCGACTTCCGCGAACTGTACGAGTTTGTGCGCGCCGCCGAATTCGACTGGCTGGGAGTGTTTGCCTATTCGGACGACGAGACCGCGGAGAGCTATGCGCTCGATGGAAAAGTGGACGCGGAAACCATTGCCGACCGCCGCGACCGTCTAATGTCCCTGCAGCGCAAGATTTCGCGGCGGCGCCTGGCGCGGCGCGTGGGCCAATCGTTTACCGCGCTGCTCGAAGGCCCGTCGAAAGAGAGCGAATTCGTTTGGGAGGCGCGGCTGGAGGGCATGGCTCCGGAAATTGACGGCCGCATTTATGTAACCGAGATCGCCGTGCCAGTATCGGATCTGGCCACGCTCGCCGGCCGCATGGTCCAGATCGAAATCCGCGAGGCCCGGGATTACGATTTGATCGGTGCGGTGACCGCGGTGCTCGATGCGCCGCGGGAGCAGGAGCGGGCGGTGCCCCTGGCGGTAAGAGACGCCGCGGAATCGCCACTTCGCATTTTGGCCTGATGCCCCGGCGGAACCGATGAAATGCCCCATCTGCGCCAAGCCAACCAGCGCCGGGAAGAGCCCGGAATTCCCTTTCTGCAGCGAGCGCTGCCGCCTGCTGGACCTGGGCAACTGGGCTTCGGGGCGCTACGTGGTCTCCGAGCCCGCGCTGGAAGATTTGGCCAGTCTCGAAACCCTTGATGAACGAACTAGGCACAACGGCGGCAACGGCCCCGGCGAAGAATGATGCCCCCGTGCTGGCCCGGTGGCTGGGCACCGCGGGCGGACTGGGAAGTCTACCGCTCGCTCCGGGTACCTGGGGCTCACTGGCGGGCGTGGCGCTGGCCTGGCTGTTTGCCCGTGCGGAGTTTGCCGGCTGGCGGCCCAACGTCGTCACCTTTCAGCCCTTTAACCCGCTGGCCTGGTGGCTGGCGCTCAGTGCCGCCGGGGTATGGGCGGCAAGCCGCATGGAACGCGCCAGCGGCAGAAAAGATCCGCAGGAAGTGGTGGTGGACGAGGTTTCCGGTCAGTGGTTAACCCTCCTGGCCAGCCCGGCCGTGCTCGCTTCCACCGCCAACTGGAAATCTTATCTGGCGGGTTTTATACTTTTTCGAGCCTTCGACGTCTTCAAGCCGTTTCCAGCGCGGCAAGCGGAATCGCTTCCGGGCGGATGGGGTATCATGGCCGATGATTGGGTGGCAGGGGCCTACGCCGCCGCCTGCCTGTGGCTGGCGCGTGGATTGGGCTTCTGAGGATCGGGAACAGAACGACCAGGCATGGCCAGCGCGCCTAAAATCGAAAAGGTAGCTCCCGCGGCCGCCATCCCCGGCGGCGAAATCGCCGTCTACGGCTCCGGCTTCACGCATAAGAATGGGGTGCGGCCCAACGTACGCTTCGGCACCAATGAAGCCGGCCTGATGCTGTGCACGGAAAACCGCCTGGTGGTCCGCGTGCCCGATGGGGCGCTGGGCGAAATCCGCGTGTCCACGCCGGATGGCGAAAGCAAGAAGTTCCCGTTCGCCGTCGGCCTCTCTGTGGCCGATAACCTGCATCCTGTGGCCAATCCGGCGGTGGACCGCGAGGGCAACGTGTACGTCACCTTCAGCGGCCAGCGCGGGCAGAAGGTTCCCGTCTCGCTCTACAAGATCACCCCCAACTTCGTGGTCAAGCCGTTTGCCACGGAGATGGTGAATCCCACCGGTCTGGCCCTGGATCACGAGGGCACCCTCTACGTCTCCTGCCGCAACGACGGGACCATTCACCGCATCACCCCGGATGGGCGGGCCCAGCGCTGGGTGGAAGGCATGGGCATCGCCACGGGCTTGGCCTTCGACAAAGCGGGCGCCCTTTATTGCGGAGACCGCAGCGGGACCATCTTCAAGATTTACCCCGACCGGCAGATTCTGGTGTTCGCCACGCTCGAGCCCTCCGTGGCCGCGTACCACCTGGTGTTCAACGCCGCAGGCGATCTGCTGGTGACCGGGCCCACAACTTCGAGTTACGACCGCATCGTGCGCATCTCGCCGGGCGGAGACGTTTCCTCGTATTTCCGCGGGCTGGGACGACCGCAGGGTATGGCCATGGACGCCAAAGGCAATCTCTACGTGGCCGCCTCGCATGGCGGGCGCCGCGGAGTGGTGCGCATCACGCCGCAGGGCAAGGCAGAGGTGGTACTCAGCGGCAGCGGGCTGGTGGGCCTGGCGCTGCTGCCTTCCCGCCGGGCGTATCTGGCTACCGGCTCCATCCTGTATTCGATTGATTGGGACGTGGAAGGCGTGCCCCTGCCACCATGAGTCTTCCCCGCGCGTTTCGTTGCAGTCTTGCGGACTAATTGACGGAAGAGAGCGGCTGCGCTTCCTGTTTGGGCAGCACCGGCAAATTATTTGCGCCCCAGCGGAACAAGACCACGGCCGCCGCACCCATCCCGAGGGAGACACCCCACTCCCACACGCTGGGGATGTAGCCGCTGGGTGCGATCTGCGGCATCGGTCCCTTCAAATTCATGGCAAAGAAGACCGCGTTGGCGCGATTGAAAATCACCCCGACTACGGTCAGAAAAGCCGCCAGGCCCAGCCCCGCAGGCTGCTGGCGCAAGCGGTTTGAAAGCAGCAGCAGGAGCGGGCACAGGCCGAGCGCACAGACCTCGGCCAGGAATAAACCGCCGGTGCCTCCCGCCAGCGCGCGCGGAAGCTGCCCGCGGACTCCCACGTCTGCAACGCGCACCAATTCGTAAACAAACAGAAACGCCATGGTGATTTTGCCCAGGGCCGCGAGCTGCCGGATGGGCAGCGCCCTCCCGTACCCCTTGGCAATCCACATCTCGATCAGGATGACCAGCGCGGTTCCCGCGGCCACCGAAGAGAGGAAGTAATCGAGCGGCAGAACCGGAGACCACCACAGAGCGTCCAGCTTGTCGGGCATCAGCAGGAAGAGCGACCCGAGCGAGCTCTGGTGCATGGTCGAAAAGGTGACCGCCGCGATGGCCAGCATGATCGGCAAGTGCTTCTCTCCCGCGCGCGGGCGGAAGGCGAATGCCAGGAAGCCGAACACGCCCGCGGCCAACGTGGTGTAGACCAGGCTGCGAGACATCAGATAGGTAAACAGGGTCGCCGCCGCGACCACGTACAGCGGCGAGTATTTTCTCCACAGCTCCATCGCCCGCTCCAGGCCCCAGCGCTCGCACGGAATGGGCAGGAACTCAAAGGCCAGCACGGTGAGATACAGGAAGATGCACCAGGAAACTTCAAACATCGCCGAGTGCCGGGGCGCCTGGACGCTCAATTGCCAGAAATGCCAGGGCAATCCCAGATCCGCCACCAGCACCACAGTCACGAACGTGTAACTCACCAGTCCCATGAGCACCGCGGATCTCCCGAACGCATAGAGATCCTCACGGTGAAAGACATAGATGAGTCCGGCCGTGGCAAACGCTCCGGCGGCGATGCTGATCCAGGCGAAATCAAATACGATCCACAGCCCCCAGGGGTAGGTATCCGAAAGGTGCGTGCTTCCACCCAGCCCGGCTACAAACCGGATCAGGAAGGAGAGGACTCCGAACCCGATGAGCAACTTCAACAACCCATCCACCGGAGTGACAGACTTGCGCCGCACCGGGGCGAATTCCACGTGTCCGGCCTCCGCAGCCGGCCTGCCCCTGGCGTGTCCCTGGGCTGCAGGCAGACTCAGTCGCTGACCCCGCAGCATGTAAATCAACCCGGCCGACACCAGCGCTCCGGCTACCGCGGTGATCCAAACGGAATCGGAGAAAATCCATGACCACCAGGGATAGGCAGCGGAAAGCTGCATGTTCGCGCGCCAGCCTGCCGCCAGCCGCAGGAGCAGCAAGATCGCGCCGAACCCAATGCAGAACTTTAATAGCTCGTGGAGGGAGCTGAGCATCCCGCCCGTCGCCGGAGCAGCCTTCGCTTCCGGGGCAGGCGGCGTCTCCTGGTGCCCGATGGGTTTGTAGGGCCCGGACAACACCGCCCCGCCCGAACCCGCGGCCGCAAGAGCCGGCGCCGCCTGCGTCACCGCTGCTCTCCGCTGATAGACCGCGTAGCTGCCCCCCAGCAAGGCGCCCATCCCGACCACAGAAAGCGGAACCGCGTGCAGCGCGGCCACGCTGGCCCCCGGATAAGCCCGCATGCCGACCTGCGGGAATCCCAGCGCCGCGAAAGGAGCGCCGGCCAGATAAAAGGTGCTCGTGCCGCCGGCCTCGTGCTCTCCGTAGATGTGGTCCACGTACTTTTCCGGATGCGCCTGGATGCGCCCTTTGGCCTCGGCCAGCAGCGCGTCCTTTTCACCGAACTTCAGGGCGCCGGCGGGGCATTGTTTGACGCACACCGGGACGGCTTCCTGCTGGGAGAAACGCTTCTTCTCGTCCTCCGTCAGTGCGTGCCCATTGCGCGCCTCTGGCGCGGGCTGGCTGATGCGGTCGTAGCACATCGTGCATTTGCGGATTTCGGGCGCGAGTGAATCCCACTGCACCGTGGGGGCTCCAAAGGGGCAAGCCCAGACACAATACCGGCAGCCGATGCACTTCCCGCTGTCGTAGGTCACCGGGCCATCCTCGGTCTTATGCAGCGCCGTCACCGGGCAGGCGGAGGCGCACGCCGGGTCGTCACAGTGCATGCACTGGCGTTTGGCAAACACATACTTCAAGCCGCCCGGAGCGCCCGCCTCCGCCACTTCGTGATAGGTCATCAGCGTCAAGGTCTTCGACGAAACCGTCACGGGATTCTGCAATCCCAGCCCCGCCCGCGGCACCGCAGTGATCTCTCCGGGAAGCCCGTTCCATTCCTTGCAGGACACCTGGCAGGAGCGGCAACCGATGCACTTGGTCGTGTCAATCAGGATGGCCTTAGACATTGCCGCCTCCCGGAGCCACCCGCTCCAGACTCACCAGGCACGCTTTGGTCTCCTGCGCCCCCGCGCCCGGATCCACCGCGTCAATCGTCAGCACGTTCGTGCTCGGCCCCTTGCTCAATCCCTGAAAGCCCCAGTTGTACGGCATCCACACGATGCCCACTTCCTTGCCGTTGATCTGCAGGTTCTGCATGCGCGGAGTGACCACGGCCTTCACCACCAGTTGGCCGCGCGCGGAGCGCACCTTCACGGGGTCACCCGTCTGCAGATCCAGCTCCTTCGCCAGCTTTTCCGGAATCTCCACCACCGGGTCGGGCACCAGCTCATTCAACCAGGGAATATTTCGCGTGGTCGAGCCGCCGCACCAGTGCTCCGCCATGCTGGACGTCATCAGCACGTAGGGGAACTCCGCTGCGGTCCCCACGGGCTGACGTTCCTTGATGCGCGGGTACTTCAGGCACGGGTTGTTCTTCACCGCCGGATGCAGCGCGTTCTCTGTGGGACTCTCCACCGGCTCGTAGAATTCCGGGAAGGGTCCGTCCTTGGGTACGTAGGAAGCGTCGCGCGGCAATTTTTTCTTGTTCTTGGGATCGGGATCCTTGTAGGGCGCCGCGAGCAGCCGCCCCACGCCTTCGGCGTTCATGCGGAACGGCCGCTGCCCGTTCGGCGTGTCCGGCCCGTCCGTGGGCACGGGCACGTCCGGAGTATCCACTCCCACCCATTTTTTCTGCGCCTCATCCCACCACACCAGAGCATGCTTCGCGTCCAGGGGCTTGCCGTGCTCATCACAGGAAGCGCGGTTGTACAGCACGTGCATGTTGCCCGGCCACGTCCAGGCGAAGCCGGGATAGATTCCCAGGCCGCTGGGATCTGTCTTGTTGTCGCGCCGCTTGGAGAGATTTTTCCCGCCTTTGAATACGCCCGCGTAAATCCAGCAGCCCGAAGAGGTGCTCCCGTCCGGTTGCAGGTCCGCGATGCCGTTTACCGGTTGCCCGGTCTTGCCGTCGCGGCCGCCGATTTCCCTCAGCACCGCTTCCGTGAAGTTTTCCTGCGGATAATTCCAAACCGCATTGTGGATGGCCGCATCTTTTTCCGCGGAAGAGTCCCGATAGAGCTCCCGCACGCGGCGGAACACCGCATCCAGAATCTCCAGATCGCCTTTCGCCTCTCCCGGCGGTTCAACCGCCTTGTAACGCCATTGCACCAGGCGCCCGGAGCCGGTGATCGATCCTTCCTTTTCCATAAAGTAAGCGGCCGGCAGCAGCACCACCTCGGTCTGAATCGTCTTGGGGTCTACGCCCGGCCGCTTCCAGAAGGTAGCGGTCTCGGTCTCCCAGATGTCCTGCACCACCAGCGTCTCCAGTTTGGCCAACGCGTCGTAGGTGATCCCCAGATTGGGGTTTGTCACCATCGGGTTCTGGCCGATCACGTACAGAAACTTCAGCCGCCCGTGGTAGGCGGATTCCATCATCCCCAGCACCGAATAATCCTTGCCGGCGTTCTTCTTCGGCAGCCACGCGTAGCCAAAGTCGTTCTCGGCCGTGGCCGCCTCTCCAAACCAGGCCTTCAACGTGTTCACCAGGAACTTGGCGCGGAACGTCCCGTTGTCCTTGGTCCAATCTTCCAGCGTGGATTGGTTGTGATTCGGGTAGCTCAGGTAACCCGGCAGGTAGCCGTTGAGCACGGCCATGTCCGTCGCGCCTTGAACATTCGGTTCCCCGCGCAGCGCATTCACTCCCCCGCCGGCTTTGCCCATGTTGCCCAGCAACATTTGCAGGATGCCGTAGCAGCGGATGTTCTGGATGCCCACGGTGTGCTGCGTCATGCCCAGTGCATAGAGAATAGTTGCCGGCCGGTTCTGCGCCAGCGTTTCCGCAATCTTCTGGATTTGCGCCGCCGGCACGCCGGAGATCGCCTCTCCCATCTCCAGCGTGTATCGGGCGTAGAATTTCTTCAGCTTGGCAAAGACACAGCGCGGATCCTCCAGCGACTTGGACTTCGCCGGCTTCTTGTCCGCCGCCAGTTGGTAGCTCCACGATGCCGTGTCGTACTTGTGCGCGGTCTCCTGGAAACCGGTGAAGAGCCCGTCTTCAAACCCAAACTCATCGGTCGCCAGGTACAGGGCGTTCGTATTCCGCTGGATATAGTCCTGGTCATAGAGTTTGTGCTCGAGCAGGTAATTGATGATCGCGTTGAGGAAGGCGATGTCTCCGCCGGGGCGGATGCGCGCGTAAATGTCCGCGATCGACGACGTGCGATTGAACCGCGGGTCCACGTGAATCACGATGGCGCCCTTTTCCTGCGCCTTGCGGACCCACTTCATGGCCATGGCGTGGTTCTCCGCCATGTTGCTGCCTTCGATCAGGAACACTTTGGCGTGCTGCAGGTCTAGCCAGTGATTGGTCATCGCGCCCCGGCCGAAGGAGGCCCCCAGACTGGGGACCGTGGGGCTGTGTCAAAGCCGCGCCTGATGCTCCACCTGCACCGTGCCCGCCAGGCGCGCCAGCTTTGTGATCAGATAGCTCTCTTCGTTCGTATTCTGCGCGCCGCCCAGAAATCCGATGGCGTCCGTGCGGTTCACTACGTATTCGGTGTCTTTCCCCGCCGCGTCTTTGGCCGTTTCTTTCTCAATCCACCCTGCTTCGCGGGCGCCTTTCAACTTGCCTGCGACCTTACCGAGCGCTTCGTCCCAGGAAATAGGCTGCCAGTGGTCGCTGCCCGGCGCGCGATACAGCGGCTGGCGCGCCCGCCGTTCGGAGGTGTGTGCGGCCATGATCGCCGCTCCCTTGCTGCACAGCGCGCCCTCATTGATGATGTGGTCCGGGTCGCCCTCCAGGTCCACCAGTTTGCCGTCTTGCACGTAGCACAGCATCCCGCAGCCGCAGGAGCAGAAGTTGCATGCGGTGGTGAAGACCTCCGTGCCGGCGAGCTTGGAACGCTTCGGAGTAGCGCTGGCCTCGGGCGCGCCCAGCGCGCTTCCGCCAAGCATGGCTCCAGCCCCCGCAGTGGCCCGCTTCAACCAGTTCCGGCGATTCATGGGCGGCGCTCCCTTCCCTGCAAACATTCCCCGGGATGAAACACGATGGTAGGCAACCCGAGCACTGTTACCCGAAGGGGAGAAAAGGGCCGTGAGGCTTGTCACTCATTCGCGTGTCTCACGTCACCTTCTCGCGCGGCCGCCTTCCTCTCGGGCCACTCCGGACTTCCCCGAGCCATGGATGTGACCGGAATCACCTGCGCGCGCTCGCGGCTCCGATTTCGCCCGGATGGATGCCCTCATCCCGGTTCCATCAGGACTCGCCACTGCCTTTGTGTTAGCCTCTCCCGCCAGCCCGGCTTCCTGGAGAAAATCCGCCATGAAATATCTGTTCATCTTCAATGACTCCCCGTACGGGGACCAGCGCGCCTACAACGGTCTGCGCCTCGCCGCGGCGCTCTCGCGCAAGGCGGCCACCCGCGTATTTCTGTTGGGAGACGGTGTTCTCTGCGGGCTCGCTGGATTCACGCCCGCGCATGCGGACTACAACCCGCAGGAGCTGTTGCGCGCGAGTTCCGCCGCCGGCGCGGCCATCGCGGCATGTGGAACCTGTATGGAAGCCCGCGGGATTCCGCCCGAATCCCTGATCCCTGAGGTGCGCCGCAGCAGCCTCGACGAACTGGCCGCCTGGACCGAGGATTGCGACAAAGTTGTGACCTTCTGAGCGAATCGGTTGGGAACTGCATCTTGCCCTGGGCGCCTTCCGCCGGAATGCAGACCACCGAACCAGATCCGCGAACAGAAACCGGAGGCAAAGTACCCACGGGCCGGAGATGCGGAAAGCGAGAGAAACGCGCAGCCATGCCACGGCGATCTTCATCTTCGCGAGCCTTTCGGGCTTCGTGGTTTTGCCCGAAACTCCCGGTCTGCGGCCTTCCCCTGCTTGCGCCGTCGCCACGGTTCGGGTAGAAACGTAGACGATGAAGGCGGAGATCATAGCCGTGGGGTCGGAGCTGCTGACGCCCGACCGCGTGGACACCAACTCGCTGTTCCTCACCGCGCAACTGAACCGTCTGGGATTCGAGGTGGTGCTCAAATCGGTGGTGGGAGACGACCCGGAACTGATCGGCGCCGCATTCCGCGCGGCCCGTGAGCGCACCGATGTGGCCATCGTCGCCGGGGGGCTTGGTCCTACCGAAGACGACGTGACGCGCGAAGCGGTGGCCGCCGCCCTGCAACGCCCGCTGGTGGAAGACGAAGCGGTGATGAAGGATATCGAAGCGAAGTTCGACCGCATGGGCCGGCACATGCCGCGCATTAACGCCAAACAGGCGCGTGTGCCTGCGGGCGCGGTCGTGCTGCCGAACCGCCGGGGGACCGCGCCGGGACTTTGGATCGAGGACGGGTCGCACGTGGTGGTGCTGCTGCCCGGACCGCCCTCGGAACTCGAGCCAATGTTTACGGAACAGGTAGCGCCGCGCCTGGAGGTGCGCTCGGAGGGACCGCGGCTCCATGCACGCGAGCTGCGCGTGGCCGGAATGGGCGAATCCGCGGTGGACCAGGCCATCGCGCCCATTTACAAAGGCTATCGCGACGTGCAGACCACCCTGCTGCACGCCCCGGGAGAAATCCAGATCCATCTCCGGTTGTGGAGCGACGACGCGGATGCCGCAGGGAAGCGCCTGGACGAGTTGGTGGAACGCATCTCCCTGGTGCTGGGAGAAGGCCTGTTCACGGTGAAGGGCGAGAGCATGGAGCAGGTGGTGGCCAACGCGCTGGGCTGGCACGGCGCCACCATTGCCGTTGCGGAGAGCTGTACCGGCGGGATGCTGGGCGAGCGCCTTTCGCGGCTGCCGGGCAGCTCCGCGCATTTTCTGGGCGGGGCCATTACCTACGGCAATTCGCTGAAGGCCGCATGGCTCAACGTTCCGCAGGAACTGCTGGACACCAAAGGCGCAGTGAGCGCGGAGGTGGCCCAGGCCATGGCGGAGCGCGTGCGCCGCGGCTCCGGCGCCACGCTGGGACTTTCGGTAACGGGTATCGCCGGCCCCACCGGGGCCACGCCCGAAAAGCCGGTAGGGACAGTGCATATCGCGCTGGCCGATGCGCAGGGCGTTCAGGAAAAGGCGTTCCGATTTCCGGGCGATCGCGACCGCATCCGCGCGCAGGCCACCATGGCGGCCATGGACATGGTGCGAAGGTATTTCCTACGGGCGCCCGGCCAGGCGAAGCAGTGAGCGGTGCCACAATGCGCCTGTTCGTCGCCCTGGAGCTGCCCGCTGCGGTGCGCGCGGGGCTCGGGGAAATTGCGCAGCGCTTGCGCCCGGTGGCCACGCCGGCGGTGCGCTGGACCAATCCGGCCGGAATTCACCTCACCTTGAAATTTATCGGGGAAGTAGCAGCCGGCCAGCGCAGCGGAATTGAGGCGGCCCTTGCGGGCGTTCGCGGGGCGCAATCGATTCCGGTGATTTTCCGCGGCCTGGGATGGTTTCCGGATGCGCGGCGGGCTCGGGTGCTCTGGGCGGGCGCCGGCGCAGGCAAGGAACTGGCGGAGCTGGCCGCGAGCATCGAGCAGGCGCTCGAACCGCTGGGCATTCCGCGCGAGGAACGCGAGTTTCTCCCCCACCTGACCCTGGCGCGAATCAAGGAAGCGCGGGGGCTGGAGTGCCTCCGGCAGGAAGTGGAGCGGCTGGGGACGGCAGAGTTCGGCCGCGCGGTGTACCAGGAGTTCGATTTGATGGAGAGCACTCTGCGGCCGCAGGGCGCGGTGTACACGCGGCTGGAGCGATTTGCATTTGCCTCCGCGCCTGCCGCTTCCGCGCCGGGAAGTACCCGATGATTGTCCCCTGGCTGCTCCCGGTTGTGGGCTACCTGCTGGGGTCCATCCCCTTCGGCTATCTGATTGTGCGGTTGTTTACCGGCAGCGACGTGCGCGCTGCGGGCAGCGGGAACATTGGGGCCACCAATGTGAACCGCGTGGCCGGGGCCGCCGCCGGTGTGGCTACACTGCTGCTCGATATGGGAAAGGGGTTTCTGGCGGTGTGGCTGGCCGCGCGATGGAGCGGAGAGAGCGTAACCTGGATGGCCGCGAGCGGTCTGGCGGCGGTCGCCGGGCACATATTCCCGATCTGGCTGAGATTTCGCGGCGGCAAGGGCGTGGCCACGGCGGTGGGCGTTTTCCTGCCGCTTTCGTGGATGGCGGTAGGAGTGGCGGCGCTGGTCTGGGTGATTGTGGTTTCGATTTCCCGATACGTATCCGCTGCTTCGGTGGTGGCCGCCGCCGCGCTGCCTCTTTGCACGTATTTTCTCTATGCCCC
>Ga0335076_10005038_pt1 | contig 13378 bp, 10 predicted proteins | sample Lox_Sample_25_FD_206717 | JGI IMG/M metagenome (GOLD analysis project Ga0335076, IMG submission 206717) | Soil microbial communities from Loxahatchee National Wildlife Refuge, Florida, United States - Lox_Sample_2.5 | ecosystem: Environmental > Terrestrial > Soil > Wetlands | place: USA...
CGGAGATGAAGAAGCGCGGCTTCAAGGTCAACAACCACCTGTGCGAGCACTTCGCCTACTCCCGGCAGGAGCTCTTCCACCTGGTAAAGATCAACCAGATACGGAGCTTCGACGAGCTGCTGGCCAGGCACGGCCGGGGGCGCGGCTGCGACATCTGCAAGCCGGCGGCCGCCTCGATCTTCGCTTCCTGCTGGAACGAGATGATCCTCAGCCCGAGGCACGCGCCGCTGCAGGACACGAACGACCATTTCCTTGCCAACCTGCAGAAGGACGGCACCTACTCAGTCGTGCCCCGCGTTCCCGGCGGGGAAATCACCCCCGCCAAATTGATTGCGCTGGGCGAAGTGGCGAAGAAATTCCACCTCTACACCAAGATCACGGGCGCGCAGCGGATTGATCTCTTCGGCGCGCGCGTCGAGCAGCTGCCGCTCATCTGGAAGGACCTGATCGAGGCGGGCTTCGAGTCCGGCCACGCCTACGGCAAGGCTCTGCGCACCGTGAAGTCCTGCGTGGGCAGCACCTGGTGCCGCTACGGTGTGCAGGATTCCGTCGCGATGGCGATCCGCATCGAGCAGCGCTACCGCGGCCTGCGCTCGCCGCACAAGCTCAAGATGGCGGTGTCCGGCTGCACGCGCGAGTGCGCCGAGGCGCAGGGCAAGGACGTGGGCGTGATCGCCACCGAAAAGGGCTGGAACCTCTACGTCTGCGGAAACGGCGGCATGAAGCCGAGGCACGCCGACCTGCTCGCCCAGGACCTCGATGACGACACGCTCATCCGGTACATCGACCGTTTCCTCATACTCTATATCCGGACGGGAGACCGGCTGCAGCGCACCAGCGTCTGGCTCGAGAACCTGGAGGGCGGCATCGACTACGTGCGCAGGGCCGTGTGCGAGGATTCGCTGGGCCTTGGCGCCGAGCTCGAGGCCGACATGCAGGCCTTCGTCGACAGCTACGCCTGCGAGTGGAAGAAGGCGATCGAGACGCCCGCCATCCTCAGGCGCTTCCGCCATTTCGTGAACAGCGACGCGCCCGACGGCAACGTGCTGTTCGTCACCGAGCGGGGCCAGATCCGCCCGGCGCGCGCGGCAGAACGGGACACCGACCTTGAAACCGCATGAACCCTCGGCGACTCGCGTCTGCCGGCTCGACGACATCGTCCCGAACACGGGCGTCGCGGCGCTCGTGGGCGGCAAGCAGGTCGCGGTGTTCCGCCTCGACGACGACAGCGTGCACGCCATCGGCAACCTTGATCCGTTCTCGCGCGCCAATGTCCTGTCGCGCGGCATCGTCGGCGACCTCAACGGCGAGCTGGTCGTCGCATCGCCGGTCTACAAGCAGCATTTCAGCCTGCTCACCGGCCGCTGCATGGAGGACGCGTCGGTGAGCGTGCCCGTCTACCGCGCGCTCGTCGATGACGGCGACGTGCTCGTGCTTTGAGTCCGCAACCTTCAACCAGGAGAAACCGCAAATGTCCTATCTAGCGCCCTCGGAGTTCGCGACCAAAATGGTCGATGCAGGAGAATCGAAGATCTTCATGGCGACGCGGGATACGCTGATCCGCGCGTACATGGCGGGCGGCATCCTGGCGCTGGCCGCCTGGTTCGCCGTCACCATCAACGTCAGCACCGGGCAGCCGCTGGTCGGCGCGATCCTGTTCCCGGTCGGCTTCTGCCTGCTCAACCTGCTCGGCTTCGACCTGCTCACGGGCGTCTTCGTGCTCACCCCGCTCGCGCTGCTCGACAAGCGTCCCGGGGTCACCCTGAACGGCGTGCTAAAAAACTGGGGGCTGGTGTTCTGCGGCAACTTCGCCGGCGCATTTACGGTCGCGGTGTTCATGGCCATCTACGTGACCTACGGGTTCTCCACCGAACCGAACGCGGTCGGCAAGGCGCTGGGCGCCATCGGCGTGAGCCGGACGCTCGGCTACGAGAAATACGGCCTGGCGGGCATGTTCACGCTCTTCGTCCGGGGCATGCTCTGCAACTGGATGGTCTCCACCGGCGTGGTGGGCGCCATGATCTCCACCAACGTGACCGGCAAGGTGCTCGCCATGTGGATGCCGATCATGGTGTTCTTCTACATGGTGTTCGAGCACTCGGTCGTCAACATGTTCCTGTTCCCTGCCGCGCTGCTGGTGGGCGGGCAATTCACGTGGATCGACTACATGGTGTGGAACGAGATCCCGACCGTGCTGGGCAACCTGGTCGGCGGCTTGTCGTTCACCGGCCTGACCCTCTACGCCACCCACGTCAAGACCGCGCCTAAGCGTGACATCGGTCTCCGACGCGCCGCCTGATTTCCTGGCGGGTCCGCGGCTGAGGGTCCGGGTCGGGCAGCACTCCGACCCGGGGCGGAAAAGCGTCAACCAAGACTTCTATGGCTTTCGCGCGCCCGAGGAGCCGGAGCTCTCCTCCAAGGGCGTCGCGATCGCCCTGGCCGACGGCATCGGGTCCAGCGACGTGAGCCAGGTGGCGGCCGAGTTCGCCGTGATGGCCTTCCTCGACGACTATTACTCGACGTCGGAGACCTGGTCGGTGAAGAAGTCCGCGGACCGCGTGCTGGCGGCGGCCAACTCCTGGCTGCACTCGCGCACCCTGCAGGGATCGCACCGCTACGACAAGGACCGCGGCTATGTCTGCACCCTGAGCGTGCTGGTGCTGAAGGGCGGGACCGCGCACCTTTTCCACGTCGGCGACACGCGGGTGTACCGGCTGCAGGGCATGGCGCTCGAGCAGCTGACGCAGGACCACCGCGTCAGCGTGGCGCCCGGGGAAAGCTACCTGAGCCGGGCGGTCGGCTTCAACGCGCAGATCGAAATCGACTACCAGGCGCTGGGCATCGAACGCGGCGACCTGTTCGTGCTCGCCACCGACGGCGTATACGAGCACGTGGACGCCGCCTTCTTTGCCGGCGCGATCCGCGAGGCGCGCGGCAATCTCGACGGCGCGGCACGCGCCGTCGTCGAGGAAGCGTACCGCCGGGGCAGCGCCGACAACCTGACGGTGCAGATCGTCTCGGTCGACGAGCTGCCCGAGGACGGCGGCACGGCGCTGCGCGAGCAGGTGGCGCGGCTGGCGCCGCCTCCGCTGCTCGGGGCGCGCGCCGAGATCGACGGCTACCGCATCGAGCGCGAAGTCCACGCCTCGGCCCGTAGCCACATCTACCTCGCCACCGACCTGGAGACGGGCGCGCTGGTCGCGCTGAAGACTCCGGCCACCGAGTTGCAGGCCGACGTCGAGCATCTCGAGCGTTTCCTGCTGGAGGAATGGATCGCGCGGCGCCTCAACAGCCCGCACGTGCTCAAGCCTCATCCGCGCACGCGCGAGCGGCGCTTCCTCTATGTCGCGATGGAATACGTCGAGGGCCAGACGCTCGCGCAGTGGATGATCGACAATCCCCGGCCGGCGCTGGAGACCGTCCGCGGCATCGTCGAGCAGATCGCGCGCGGCCTGCAGGCCTTCCATCGCATGGAAATGCTGCACCAGGACCTGCGCCCGCAGAATGTCCTGATCGACCGGACTGGCACCGTGAAGATCATCGATTTCGGCTCCGCCTGCGTCGCCGGCGTCGACGAGCGGGCTTCGCCGGCGCAACCCTCCCGGATCTTGGGCACGCTGCAATACACGGCGCCCGAGTACTTCGTCGGGGATGCCGGCAGCGAGCGCTCGGACCTCTACTCACTCGGCATCATCGCCTATCAGATGCTCACCGGGCGGCTACCCTATGGCGCGGCCGCGGCGAAGGTGCGAACGCGCACGGCCCTGCGCCGGCTCCGCTACGCCACCGCCCTAGACGAGCAGCGCGACATCCCGTCCTGGATCGACGCGGCGCTGCGCAAGGCGGTCCACCCCGAGGCTCGCGAGCGCCACGAGGCGCTGTCCGAGTTCGTCTACGACCTGCGCCACCCCAACGCGGAGCTCCTACGCAAGGCGTCACTGATCGGGCGCAATCCCGTGCTCTTCTGGAAAACCGCGTGCGCGGCGCTCGGCCTGCTGCTTTTCCTACTGCTGCTTCTGCACTTCGGTCAATCCCGATAGTATGGATCCTTCGCGTCGACCAGCCGCTGCATGGCGGCGAACACGTCGTCGCAGGTGCGCCTCTCGCCCGGCCCGGATTCCCGTACCGTTTGGGCAAACACGTCGCTCTTGATGGGATTCAGTTCGCCGGCGGCGCTCGAGGCGATCTGCACGTCGCAGGCGCGCTGCAGCGTCCAGAGCGTCATGAAGGCCTCAGGCAACGACGGTCCCCAGGCGAGCAGCCCATGGTTGCGCAGGATCACGGCACGCTTGGTCCCGATGCTCGCGACCAGCCGCCGTTTCTCGCCCTCCTCGACCGTGATGCCTTCGAAGTCATGGTAGGCGACGCCGCCGTGGAGTTGCGCGGCGTAGAAGTTCGTCGGGGACAGGCCTTCCTTCAGGCTCGCCACCGCCATCCCGGTCGTCGTGTGCGTGTGCATCACGCAATGCGCCTCGGCCACGGCCGCGTGGATCGCGCTGTGGATGACGAAGCCCGCGCGATTCACCGGGTACCTGGTCTCGCGCACCGGGTTGCCCTCGATGTCGATGAGCAGCAGGCTCGATGCCGTGATCTCGCTGTAGTGCAGCCCGAATGGATTGATCAGGAACAATTTCTCCGGTCCCGGCACCCGCAGCGTGATGTGGTTGAAGATCATCTCCACCCAGCCAAGGTGGTTGAAGACGCGGTAGCAGGCGGCAAGTTGCACGCGCGCTGCGCGCTCGGCTTCCGACATCGGCAGGTCGCGCGGCTTGCGCGCGGCGTTCTCGAAGTAGATGGTCATGGTTGCGCCCCGGGTGGGAAGGAGTAGTCTACCCCCGCATGCGGGTCCTGATCGCCTTTGCGTTTCTGGTCGTTTCCGGCGCCGCCGCGGCGCAGCCGCACAGCGCGGGCGAATGCCGCGAGGGCGGCGACTTCATCCGCAATGCGGCGCTTTCGCGCGACGGCGGCACCACGCGCGAATTCTTCATCAACCGGATGGAGGAGGATTTCGTCATGATCCGCACCTATCCGAAGGCGCTGCGCTGGTTCGTGTACGACGGTGACGACGAGCAGTTCCTGCGCGCGGAGGTGCAGGCCGTGTTCGACACGCCGCTGCCGGTCGACCAGCACCGGGCCGGCTTCCTCGTGCGTTGCGTCGAGCGCTCCGAGCGCCTGAACTCGACCAGCCCCGGCGGCTAGCGGAAGTCGAAGATCCGTTCCGCGTTGTGGCCGCGCACGCGCTCGCGCACGCCCGCGGGCAGCCGGTCCACGCGCGCAAGGCAACCGATCGGGTCCCCGATCGTATGCGGATAGTCCGAGCCGTAGAGCACGTTGGTCGAGCCGAACACGTTTACAGCCATCGCGAGGGCCTCGTCGGTGAACACCACCGAGTCGGCGTAGACGCGCCGCGCGTGCAGGCTGGGCTTCTCGCGGGTCTTCGCGCGGCAGGCGGGGATGTGCTCGTAGCACTGGTCCATGCGCCCGATCAGGTACGGCAGCGTGCCGCCGCCGTGGCTGGCGATGATCTTGAGTTTCTGGAAGCGGTCGAAAAAGCCATCGTAGATCATGCGCGCCACCGCGAGCGTCGTGTCGGTGGTGAAGCCGATGGAGGCAACCAGCTGGAACTGCTGCATCTCCATCTCCCCCACGCCGGGCGGCGCCGTGGGATGGATGAGCACCGGCAGCCTGGCGGCGTCGATGGCCTTCCAGATCTTCTCGAAGGCCGGGCTCGTCAACGGCTGGCCGCCGATGTTGGCGAGCACCATGACGCCGCAGGCGCCCGCCTTGAGCGAGCGCCTGAGCTCGGCAATCGCCGCCTTCTCGTACTGCCAGGGCAGCGAGCAGAACCACTGGATGCGGTCCGGCCAGGCCCTGCGCGCGCGCGCCATCTCGTCGTTCATCGTCTGCGCCGCCTTGAGGCTCACTGCCTCGCTGCCCCAGTACGCGTTGGGGCAGGTAAGCGAAACGACCGACACGTCAATGCCGACGCGGTCCATGTTCTTGATGCGCAGGTCCCAGTCGAACATCTCTGGCACCGGCGTCATGAAGGGCGCGCCGTCCAGGTGTATCGCGCGCAGGCCTCCCGTGACGGCCTTCAGCGTGTAGCGCGGCCGGCCGTGCTTTTCGAGCAGCTTGAGCCACTCGTGGTTGAGCATGTGCGTGTGTACGTCGATCACCGGATTCATGGGTTCAGTCCACCTTTGCGCCAGAGGCCTTCACGACGGCCGCCCACCGGCCGACATCGTTCTTGACGATCTCCCCGAATTGCTCGGGCGTGTTGGGCGCCCAGGGTTCCATGCCGAACTTGAGGAGCAGCGCGCGGAACTCGTCGGTGTTCTGGAGGCGCTGCATCTCCGCGTTCAGCCGCGCCACGACCGGCCGCGGCGTGCCGCCGGTGGCAACCACGCCTTGCCAGGCCTGCCAGTCGAACCCAGGCACGGTCTGCGCGATCGGCGGCACGGCCGGCATGAGCACCGACTGCCTGGCGGCGGAGGTGCCGAGCGCCGTGACCCTGCCCGCCTGGATGTTCGGCACGGCGACCGAGAAGTCGAGGAACATCATTTCGGGCTTGCCGCCGATGATGTCGAGGATCGCGGCGGCCGAGCCCTTGTAGGGCACGTGCTGCACGTCCAAGTTCAGCTCCTTCTTGAACACCTCCATGAAGAGGTGGTGCGGGCTGCCGCTGCCGGAGGAGGCGTAGTTGAACTTGCCGGGGTTCTGGCGCACGACCTCGATCAGCTCCTTCACGCTCTTAGCCGGAAACGAGGGCGCCGCGATCAGGAAAAAATTGACCGCGCCCACCAGCGACACCGGCGCGAAGTCCTTCACCGGGTCGATCTGCGGCTTCGCGTACATCGCCGGGCTGATGCCGAGCGTGGTCGAGGTCGCCATGAGCAGCGTATAGCCGTCGGCAGGCGCCTTCGCCACCATCTCCGCGCCCACCAGCGTGCCCGCGCCCGGCCTGTTCTCCACCACCACCGGCTGCTTGAGCGCGGCACCAAGGCGCTCACCGATGGCGCGCGCGAGCACGTCCGTCAGCGCGCCGGGCGGATACGGCACGACGAAGCGCAGTGGCTTCGCCGGATAGTCCTGCGCCTGCGACGACACGGCCAGCAACGCCGCCGCCAGGAACGCGAGCAATCTCATAGGTTTCCCCTCCCTCCGATGTGGAGACTAGAGGGCAAGACGGCGAAAATCAAACCGCCATGCGTCTATTTCACAGGTGAGGCCTTGCCCTCAAGGTTTTCCAGGATGGGGCAATCGGGCCGGCTGTCGCCGCGGCAGTGGTGTACGAGATGCTCCAGCGTGGCGACCATGGACTGCATCTCCGCGATGCGGCGCTTGAGGTCCTGCATGTGCCCGCCCGCGATTCTCTTGACCGAGGCGCTGGGCCGCGACTTGTTCTGCCACAGCGCGAGCAGCTCGCGGATGTCGTCCATCATCGCGAAGATTCGAGATCGTGCGTGCCACGTGCTTGAGAAGCCCCAGCTCCTCGTAGTGCCGGATCATCTTGATCGTCACCCCGCTTGCGGCGGATGCCTCGCCGATGGTCGCCACGAATCTCCCTCAGATAGCCGGTTGCCAGCGCCGCAGCAGCAGCGCGTTGGTGATGACGCTCACGCTGCTGAAGGCCATGGCCGCGCCCGCGACCATCGGTGATAGCAGCAGTCCGGTAAGCGGGTAGAGCACGCCTGCCGCGAGCGGAATACCGAGCGCGTTGTAGCCAAACGCGAAGGCGAGGTTGCGCCGGATGTTGCGCATCGTGGCATGAGACAGGAGCACGGCGCGCTCGATACCGCGCAGGTCTCCCTTTACGAGGGTCACGTCTGCGCTCTCCATGGCGACGTCCGTGCCCGTCCCCATCGCAATGCCGACATCGGCCTGGGCGAGGGCCGGGGCATCGTTGATGCCGTCGCCCGCCATCGCCACGCGCCGGCCCTCGGATTGCAGGCGCTTCACGTGCCCGGCCTTCTCATCCGGCAGGACCTGGGCGTGGACTTCGTCGATGCCAAGCACGCGCGCAACGGCCTGCGCCGTCGGAGTCGCGTCGCCAGTCAGCATGACCACGCGGATGCCGCCCTGCCTCAGCGCGGCCACGGCCGCGACGGCGTCGTCCTTCACCGGATCGGCCACCGCGGCGAGCCCGACCAAGGATCCTTCGACAGCGAAGAAGACCACCGTGCGCGCATTGCCCCGCAACTCGGTCGCGCGGGGAAGCAAGGACGAGAGATCCACTCCGCTGTCCGCGAGCCAGGATTCGCTGCCGACGCGAACGCGCCGTCCAGCGACGCGCGCCTCGACGCCCAGACCGTTGGCAGCCGCGAAGCCCTCCGCGGCCGGGACCGGGATGCCCCGGGCGCGCGCGGCGTCGACGATCGCGCGGGCGATCGGGTGCTCCGAGAGCTGCTCTACTGCGGCGACTTGGCCGAGCACCGCCTCGTCACCGTCGAAATCCGTGAGCGCCGGCCGGCCGAGGGTCAAGGTACCGGTCTTGTCTACCACGACAGTGTCGATCTCGCGCATGCGCTCGATGGCCTCCGCGTTGCGAAAGAGAATGCCCATTCCGGCGCCGCGTCCCATCGCCACCGTCATCGAGATCGGCGTGGCCAGGCCGACGGCGCAGGGGCAGGCGATGATGAGAACGGCTACCGCGTTCACGAGAGCGTAGGTAAGCCGCGGCTCGGGGCCGATCAGCCACCAGGCGAGCGCGGTGACGACCGCGATACCAACGACGATCTGCACGAACCACGCGGCAATAAGGTCCGCGACGCGCTGAATGGGCGCCTTCGTGCGCTGGGCTTCGCCGACCATGTGCACGATATGTGCGAGCAACGTGTCCGCGCCGACGCGCTCGGCCTTCATGAGGAGGGCCCCGGACCCATTGACGGTGGCTCCCGTCACGCGGCTTCCGGGGGCTTTCGCGACCGGCATGGGCTCCCCGGTCACCATGGATTCGTCGACGCGACTCTCGCCTTCGAGGACCACGCCGTCGACCGGGATCTTCTCGCCGGGTTTCACGCGCAGGTGGTCGCCCGCCTGCACCGCGTCCAGCGGAACCTGGGATTCCTCTCCCTGGGTATCGATTCGCCAGGCGAGATTGGGCGCGAGGCGCAGCAGCTCTCGGATCGCCTCGCCCGTGCGTCCCATCGCACGCAGCTGCAGCACCTCGCCCAGCAGCACCAGCGTGACGATGACGGCTGCCGCCTCGAAATAGGTTTCCACCGCTCCGTCGTGCGCGCGGAACTCGTCGGGGAAAAGACCGGGGAAGGTGACTGCCACGAGGCTGAACCCGTACGCGAGCGCCACTCCCAGCCCGATCAGCGTATACATGTTGAGCGCCTGGTGTACGAGCGAAATCCAGAACTTGCGCGCAAGCGGCCACCCGGCCCAGAGCACGACCGGGGAGCCGAGCAGGAACTCGATCCGGCCCCGCACGTGGGGCGCGAGCCCAAGCGGCTCGTGAATACCGGCCATCGGTGCCATCGACAGAAGCAGCAGAGGCAACGACAGGGCGGCGCCCATCCAGAGGCGCCGCGTGAGGTCGCGCAACTCCGGGTCGTCCGCATGCGCCGCGCCGCCGACCGCCACCAGCGCCATGCCGCAGAGCGGGCAATCGCCGGGACCGTCTTTCAGCACATCCGGGTGCATCGGGCAGGTGTATTTCGCGCCAGGTACCGCGCGCGCCGCTTGCGGCGCGGTGCCTGTTCCGAATTTCGCCGGATCCTTCCTGAACGCGTCCAGGCAGCCATCGCAGCAGAACGCGTAGAGCTTCCCCGCGTGCTCCAGCTTGTACACCGTCTTCGCGGAATCCACCTGCATGCCGCAGACGGGATCGGTCAGCGTCGTCATGGTGGCGCCAGATTGAACCCTCCTATGATGGGAGGGTCAAGCCCTCAGGCCGGCAGGCGCCGGCCGAGGTCGCGCAGCATCTCGCGCGCGCAGTTGTGCCCCGGCGCGCCGGTCACGCCACCGCCCGGATGCGCGCCCGAGCCGCAGAGATAGAGCCCCTTCACCGGCGTGCGGTAGTCCGCGTGCCCGAGCACCGGCCGCGCGGACCAGAGCTGGTCGAGCGAGAGCTGCCCGTGAAAGATGTCGCCGCCCGTGAGGCCGAATTCCCGTTCGAGATCCGCGGGCGAGAACGCGCTGTGCGCGATCACGCTCCGCCGGAAGCCGGGTGCGCGGGATTCGATGACGTCGAAAATCCGCTCGATCGCCTCGGGCTTGCGCGTAGTCCAGTCGGCTCCGGGCGCAAAGTGCTGGCAGAAGAGGCTCGCCACATGCGCGCCCTTGGGCGCGAGCGTGTCGTCCAGCATGCTCGGGATCACCATTTCGACGATCGGTGCCCTGGCGACCCCGTGCTCGCGCGCATCCAGGTAGGCGCGATCCATGTAGCCGAGCGAGGGCGCGAAGATGATGCCGGCGCCATGATGCGGCCCGTCCACGGGAAGGCAGGCGAATTTGGGCAGCATCGAGAGCGCCACGTTCATGCGGAAGGTCGCCGAGCCGCACTTGTAGCGCTCCATGCGCTCGCGGAAATCCCGGTCGAGCAGGTTGCCTTCCACGAGCTTCAGGAACAGCAGCTTCGGATTCACGTTCGCGGCGATCGCTCCGACGGCGATTTCCCTGCCGTCTTCGAGCACCACCAAGCCGGGCCGCATTTTTGCGACAGTCGCATCGCACTCGATGTCCACACCGAGGCGCCTCGCCTCTGCCGCCAGCGCCTCGCTGATCGCCCCCATGCCGCCGATCGCGTGGCCCCACAACCCGCGCTTGCCGTTCACTTCACCGAAGCAGTGATGCAGCAGCACGTAGGCAGTGCTGGCGTGATAGGGGCTCGCGTAGTTGCCGACCACCGCGTCGAAGCCGAAGACCGCCTTGACCGCCTCCGACTCGAACCAGTCCTCCAGCCAATCCGCGGCGCTGCGCGTGAACAGCCCGAGCAGGTCGCGCTGCAACTCGACCGGTTTCTTCCTGAGGTCGTTCCCGAACCTGAGGACCTGGAGGAGATCCCTCAGCCCGCCACCCGCGTTCGGCGGGGTCTCCAGCACCGCGCCGCGCAGTACGTCGGCCACCTTTTCCAGCGCCGCCCAGTACGAAGGCAGCCGCTCAGCGTCGCGCGCCGAGAACTTGGCGAATTCCGCCCGCGTCGCCTCGACGCCGCCGCCAAGCTTCAGGTAGCTGCCATCCAGCGGCAGGAAGTTGGATAGCGGCCGCTCGACGATGCGCAGGCCGTGGCGCGCGAGATCCAAGTCACGGATGACCTTCGCCTGCAGCAGGCTGACCGTGTAGGACGCGGTGGAATTGCGAAAGCCCGGGTGGAATTCCTCGGTAACTGCTGCGCCGCCGACCACGCTGCGGCGCTCGAGCACCTTGACCTTGAGGCCGGCCTTCGCGAGGTAGCAAGCGCAAACCAGGCCGTTGTGGCCTGCGCCTACGACGACGGCATCCCAGCGCACCCGCAGTTTTCCGCGCAGTTGTCCGGCTACTCGACGGTGACCGATTTCGCGAGATTGCGCGGCTTGTCGACGTCGGTGCCGCGCGCAAGCGCGGTGTGGTAGGCGAGCAGCTGCAGCGGCACCACGTGCAGGATCGGGGACAGCGGACCCGCGTGCTCGGCGAGCTTGATGATATGCACGCCTTCACTCTGCTCGATGCGGCTGCCTACATCCGCGAACACGAACAGCTCGCCGCCGCGCGCGCGCACCTCCTGGAGGTTGGACTTCACCTTCTCGAGCAGCGCGTCGCTGGGCGCGACCGCGACCACCGGCATGTTCTTGTCCACGAGCGCGAGCGGGCCGTGCTTGAGCTCGCCCGCCGCGTAGGCCTCGGCATGGATGTAAGAGATCTCCTTCAGCTTGAGCGCGCCCTCCATGGCGATCGGCCAGTGGATGCCGCGGCCGAGGAACAGCACGTGCTCCTTGGTGCTGAAGCGCTTGGCCCAGACGCGGACCTCTTCCTCGACGCCCAGGACCCGCGTCATGGCAGCCGGCAGGTGCCGCAGCGCCTTGAGGTAGGCGCTCTCCGTGGCCGAATCCAGCTGGCCGCGCGCGCGCGCGGTGATGAGCGCGAGCAGGAACAGGGCCGCGAGCTGCGTCGTGAAGGCCTTGGTCGAAGCGACGCCGATCTCCGGGCCCGCGCGCGTCAGGAAGCGCAGCCTGGAAGCGCGCACGAGCGAGCTCTCCGGCACGTTGCAGATGGACAGCGTCGCCTGGTACCCCTGCTCCTTGGCATGCTCGAGCGCCGCCAGCGTGTCGGCGGTCTCGCCGGATTGCGAGATGGTGATGAACAGGCCCTTGGGATCCGGCACGGACCGGCGGTAGCGGTATTCGCTCGCGATTTCGGCGCGCGTCGGGATGCCGGCGATGGCCTCCAGCCAGTAGCGCGCGACCAGCGCCGCGTTGTAGCTCGTGCCGCAGGCGACGATGTGCACTGAGGTGGCGCTCTTGAGCAGGTCCCCCGCCTCAGCGCCGAAGAGGCCGGCCTGCAGCGAGGAGGCGCCCAGCACCGTCTCGAGCGTATTGGCGATCGCCACCGGCTGCTCGAAGATCTCCTTCTGCATGAAATGCTGATAGGGCCCGAGCTCGGCCGCCTGCGCGGACTGCTCGGAGATGTGGATCTTGTGGTCGACCGGATGGCCCTCCGCGTCCAGGATGCGGTAGCCGTCGGGCCTGATCTCGGCGCAGTCGCCATCGTCCAGGTAGATCACGCGGCGCGTGACCTGCAGCAGCGCCGAGACATCCGAGCCCGCGAAGTTCTCGCCCTCGCCCAGGCCCAGCAGCAGTGGCGCGCCCTTGCGCGCGAGCACGACCGTGTCGGGCGCCTCGCCGGAGACCACTGCGATCGCGAACGCGCCTTCCAGCTCGCCGACCGCGCGCACAGTGGCGGAAAGCAGGTCCTTGCCGTCCTTGCGGTAGTGCTCGATCAAGTGGGCGATGACCTCGGTGTCGGTCTCCGAGGTGAACTTGTAGCCCTCGGCCTTCAGGCGCGCCCGGATCGTTTCGTGGTTCTCGATGATGCCGTTGTGCACGACCGCGAGCGAGCCCGAGACATGCGGGTGCGCGTTTGCCTCGGAAGGCGCGCCATGCGTCGCCCAGCGCGTGTGGGCGATGCCGGTATGGCCGGTCAGGTGTTCCTTCTGGATCTGGTCGTTCAACGCAGCCACGCGCCCCTGCGCCCGTACGCGCTTGAGACCATGGTCGCTGACCGCGACGCCCGCCGAGTCGTAGCCCCGGTACTCCAACCGGCGCAGGCCCTCGACGAGGATCGGGACCACATCGCGCCTTGCGGCCGCTCCGACGATTCCGCACATGCCTATTTCCCTTCCGCAGGTTTCTTGCGCGGCGGCGTCCAGCGCGGGACCGATACCTGGCGCGCGCGC
>Ga0335076_10005039_pt1 | contig 13378 bp, 6 predicted proteins | sample Lox_Sample_25_FD_206717 | JGI IMG/M metagenome (GOLD analysis project Ga0335076, IMG submission 206717) | Soil microbial communities from Loxahatchee National Wildlife Refuge, Florida, United States - Lox_Sample_2.5 | ecosystem: Environmental > Terrestrial > Soil > Wetlands | place: USA: Florida...
TGCTGTTTGTGGTGGCCATCTTTAACCTGAACGTTCTTCCGTCCATCGCAGCAAACGGCGGGGTGACGATCTGGCTGTGGATTATTTCACTCGTCCTTTTCTTCTGGCCACAGGGCATTGCCGTCATTGAACTCGCGCACCGCTATCCAGGCGAGGGCGGCGTGTATCTCTGGGCCAAGGAAGTATTCGGCGATTTTCACGGTTTTCTCTCCGGCTGGTGCTACTGGACCAACAACATGATGTATGTGCCGACGGTAATGCTGTATTTCGTCGGGGTGTCTGTCTTTGTTCTAGGTGCGGGTCACGAAGCGCTCGCGGATAACAGGATCTTTGCGCTCAGCATGGCGTCCATCCTGCTCGTGATCGTCGTGGTATTGAACGTGACCGGTCTCGGCGTGGGAAAGTGGATCAACAATCTGGGCGGGATTGGGACGTTCGTGGCGGCGGCCCTGCTGATCGGGCTGGGAGTAATCGCTTGGGCCAGATTTGGCTCGACGGTGACTTGGGCAGATTTTCAGATTCCCGCGAATCCAAGATTCGTGCTGAATTCCTTCGGTGTGATCTGTTTTGGCCTGGTGGGGCTGGAACTGGCTTCCATCATGGGCGACGAGATTCGCGAGCCCCAGAAGACGCTACCGGGAGCGGTAGCGTGGGGCGGAATTTTTTCCGGATTACTGTATATCGGGGCAACCTTGACTCTGCTGATCGCCGTGAGCAAATCGGACATCAGCGTACTCCAGGGAGTGGTGCAGGCTGTTGAGAATCTGGCCGGGAAAGTACATGCAGGATGGATCATCGCACCGTTTGCGTTTTTGTTGAGCTTGTCCATTGCAGGTATCGGATCAGCTTGGCTGGGCGGTTCGGCGCGGATTCCCTTTGTTGCGGGACTGGATTCGTATCTGCCTCCGTGGCTCGGAAAGATTCATCCGAAATACGGGACGCCGTACGCGGCATTGATCGTGCATGCAGTCGTTTCTATGATTCTTGTGGTGATGAATTTCGTGGGCTCCGGAGTGCAGGAGTCGTTTCAGCGTTTGCTGTCGCTGGCCGTAGTGCTGCAACTGATTCCCTTTCTCTACATTTTTGGCGCGCTACTGAGAATCGCCTTCGATGCGGGATTCCAGAAAGGGCACTACGGGCGGAGTACACTGGTCTTTGCGGGAACGAGCGGCATGGTCACGACGACCTTAGGAATCGCGCTAGCGTTTTTCCCCGCGCAGCAGATTACCTCGCTGGGTTCGTACGAAGCGTGGATGGTAGGTGGAACAATCTTGTTTGTAGGGCTCGCGGCGTTTTTCTTTTTTGTGTATGGGCGGCGGAAGCAAGCGGCTGCGGCGCTCGCAGCCGGGGAATAGAGGTTTCGGGAGGCCAGCATGTCAAGTAGCGCAGCGGCGGGAGTTCGGACATATCAGAATTACGTGAATGGAAAATGGGAGGCCGGCGCGAACGGAAAGACGTTTCCCGTCTACGACCCTTCGACGGAAGAGGTGATCGCGCAGGTCGCCGCGGCCGAAGCTCCCGATGTGGACCGTGCGGTGAAGGCCGCGCGCTCAGCGTTTGACTCCGGACCGTGGCCGCACACAACGGCGCAGGATCGCGGACGCACCTTGTTCAAGCTCGCGGAGAAGATCCGGCAGAACACGGCGGAGCTGGCTGAAATCGAAGCGCGCAACACGGGCAAGCCCATCGTCGAAGCGGAGTACGACATCGCGGACGTGGCCACGTGCTTTGAATATTATGGTGGGTTGGCGACGAAGGTGGTTGGACAGGTGAATCCGGTGCCGGCGAATGCACTGAGCTTTACGTTGAAGGAGCCCGTCGGCGTTGCGGGCCAGATCATTCCCTGGAATTATCCGCTCCTGATGGCCGCGTGGAAACTGGCCCCGGCGATCGCGGCAGGATGCACCTGCGTCTTGAAGCCCGCGGAGCAGACCCCCCTGACTGCGCTGGAATTCGCAAACTATTTTGAAGAATCTGGACTGCCGCCGGGCGTTGTAAATATCGTGAACGGATACGGGGAAACCACGGGAGCGGCACTGGTCGCGCATCCGGGCGTGGACAAGATTGCGTTCACAGGAAGCGCGGCGGTCGGCAGGATGATCGTGAAGAGCGCGGCGGACACTTTGAAACGCGTAACTCTGGAACTCGGCGGAAAATCGCCAAACGTATTTTTCGCAGACGCCGATTGGGAAGCGGCGGTAGATGGAGCGCTCTTCGGCGTATTCATAAATCAGGGTGAAGTTTGTTCGGCAGGAAGCAGAATTCTGGTGGAAAACAAGATCTATTCGAAGTTCGTCGAGGCCATGACAGAGAAAGCGAAGCGCATCAAGCTGGGACCGCCGCTCGAGCGCGAGACGAAAATGGGACCGCTCGTGAGCAAAGAGCAATACGACCGGGTATCGTCGTACCTCGAAGCCGGAAAGAAAGAGGCGAAAACGGCAATCGGGGGCGGACGGCCCAAGCAATTTGACAAGGGCTATTACGTAGAGCCGACGATCTTTTACGACGTAGACAACGGCGCGAAAATCGCGCGCGAAGAAATCTTCGGGCCGGTTGCGGCCGTGATTCCTTTTGACGGCGAGCCGGAAGCGGTACGGATTGCGAATGACACTCCGTACGGACTTGCCGGTGCGGTCTGGACGCGGGACATTTTCAAGGCGTTTCGCGTGGTGAAGGCGCTGCGTGCCGGAATCATCTGGGTGAATCACATGCAGCCAACGTACGTGGAAGCGCCATGGGGCGGCTACAAACAGTCGGGTTTTGGGCGCGAGTTGGGACCCTGGGGCATGGAAGAGTATCTGGAAACCAAGCAGGTGTATGTCAATCTCGACGAAACGCCAATCGGGTGGTACTGAAATGGGCACGATTCAGATTCGAACGGAGATTCCCGGGCCAAATTCCCGCGAGTTGATGCGGCGTCGCGAAGCGGCCGTGCCGCGAGGTCCGTATCACGCGACGCCGATTTTCACCGCGCGCGCCAAGGGCGCGGTCATTGAGGATGTGGACGGGATCAGGTTCCTCGATTTTGCCGGAGGAATCGGCTGCTTGAACACAGGTCACCGACCTGCGCCGCTGGACGCCGCGCTTTACGATCAGCTCGAAAAGTACATGCACTTGTGTTTCAGTGTGACTCCTTACGAAGGTTACGTAGCGGTCGCGGAGAAACTGAACGCGCTGGCTCCCGGAAATTTTGCGAAGAAAACCCTCCTGGCGAACAGCGGCGCGGAAGCAGTGGAAAACGCAGTGAAGATCGCGCGGGCTTACACGAAGCGCCCCGCAATCATCGCGTTCAACGACGCTTTCCATGGCCGGACGATGATGACGCTATCGCTGACCAGCAAAACGCATCCCTACAAGGCGGGTTTTGAACCCTTTCCGGGGGATGTGTACAGGCTGCCGTACGCGTATTGCTACAGGTGTTCTTACGGATTGAAATATCCCTCCTGCGCGATGGCCTGCGCACACGCTCTCGAAGACGCTTTCAAGCGTGTGGTGGCCGCAGAATCCGTGGCAGCGGTGATCGCCGAACCCGTGCTGGGTGAAGGCGGTTTCGTTACGCCTCCCAAGGAATTTTTTAGCACATTACAGGAGATTTGCCGAAAGCACGGCATTCTTTTCATTGCGGATGAAGTGCAATCGGGCATCGGACGCACGGGGAAATTATTCGCGATCGAGCACTATGGAGTTGAGCCGGACCTGATTACCACGGCGAAATCACTGGGCGGCGGGCTGCCGCTGGCGGCGGTGACGGGCCGGGCGGAAATCATGGACGCGCCGGGAGTAGGCGCGTTGGGCGGAACGTTCGGCGGAAATCCATTGGCCTGCGCGGCGGCAATTGCGGCGCTTGAAATGATTGAAAAAGAAGGCCTGCTCGCGCGCTCGACGACGATCGGAAAGCGGTTCCGGGAACGCGCGCTCGATTGGCAAAAGAGGTTTCCGGTTATCGGTGAAGTGCGCGGGCTTGGTGGGATGTGCGCCATCGAGCTGGTGAAGGATTCGGATGCGCGCGAACCCGCAAGCGAGGAAATGAAAAAAGTCGCACAATATTGTTATGAGCACGGCTTGATCACCATTACGGCGGGAACGTATGGCAACGTGATGCGCATTCTGGTGCCGCTGGTCGTAACGGACGAGGAGTTCGACGAAGGGCTCGGCGTCCTGGAAGCCGCGCTGGCCGCCATTTGCGAGAAATTGCAGGTGGCTGTATCGAAATAGTGAGGGAAGAGCGATGGCAAACACAACTCTGACCGCGACGAGCGCCCGGCCGGACCTGAAGGATTCGAGACTTTTCCGCGAGGCCTGCTATGTGAACGGCGAATGGATCCAGCCGGCCTCGGGGGGAACGATCCAGGTGGACAATCCCGCGACCGGAGAAATCATCGGCAGGGTTCCGAAGCTGGGCGCAGCGGAGACGCGCAAGGCCATCGAAGCGGCCAACACAGCGTTTCCCGCATGGAGCAAGAAAACGGCGAGGGAACGCGCCGGCGTGCTGCGCCGGTGGTTTGATCTTGTCATGGCCAATCAAGAAGACCTGGCGCGGCTGATGACCATTGAACAAGGCAAGCCGCTCACGGAATCGCGGGGGGAAGTGGCCTATGCGGCGGCTTTTTTGGAGTGGTTCGGCGAGGAAGCGAAACGCGTATACGGCGATACGATTCCACAACACCAGGCTGATAAGAGAATCGTAGTCATCAAGCAGCCGATCGGCGTGGTGGCCTGCATCACTCCATGGAATTTTCCGCTCGCCATGATTACGCGAAAGGCCGGACCGGCGATTGCCGCAGGTTGCACGGTGGTGCTGAAGCCCGCGACACAAACTCCGTTTTCAGCTTTGGCTTTGGCGGAATTGGCGGAGCGCGCCGGTGTACCGAAAGGGGTGCTCAACGTAATCACCGGATCGGCGAAAGAAATCGGTGGTGAACTCACGTCCAGCCCCATCGTGCGAAAACTTTCCTTCACCGGCTCGACGGAAGTTGGCAAGGTCCTGATGGCGCAGTGCGCGGGAACGATCAAGAAGCTGTCTCTCGAACTGGGAGGGAACGCGCCGTTTATCGTGTTCGACGACGCGGACCTGGATGCGGCGGTCGAAGGTGCGATAGCTTCAAAATATCGAAATACGGGCCAGACGTGCGTGTGCACGAACCGCGTACTGGTACAGGAGAGCGTTTACGATGCTTTCGCGGCGAAGCTGGCAATCGCAGTGGGAAAATTGAAGCCGGCTCCAGGGTTGGAAGCCGGCTCGACGCAAGGGCCACTGATTGATGACGTCGCGGTGGAGAAAGTCGAAAGCCACATTCGCGATGCGCAGTCGAAAGGAGCAAAGATCCTCGCCGGCGGGCACCGGCACAGTCTCGGCGGACGGTTCTTCGAGCCGACAATCCTGACGGAGGTCACGCCACAGATGGCGGTGGCGCGCGAGGAAACGTTTGGACCCGTGGCGCCGCTGTTTCGCTTCAAGACCGAAGCGGAAGCTATCGCGCTGGCGAACGACACAGAATTCGGGTTGGCCGCCTATTTCTACGGCAGGGACATCGCCCGCATCTGGCGCGTCGCCGAAGCTCTGGAATACGGCATCGTGGGAATCAATACCGGTCTGATTTCGACAGAGGTCGCTCCATTCGGTGGCGTAAAAGAGTCCGGCCTAGGCCGCGAAGGCTCAAAATATGGGATGGAAGAGTTTCTCGAGATCAAGTACCTATGCTTCGGCGGAATCTCCGCATAGGTCCCTCGCTCCTTTTCCACTTGCTGCTAGGTGTAGTTGCCTCTCACAATACTGCATCCAACTAAAGCGTGACCACCGGACCTCGAAGCGGAAGCCATGGCGCTAAAGACGGGCGAGCAAGACAAGCAGAAGGCGAAGAACACCTGGAAGGCCTTGCCGGACGTATGGGCGTTACTGAAGCCCCGGCGTGGCATCCTTGCGCTGGGATTTATTCTGATGGTAGTGAATCGCATAGCCGGATTGGCGCTTCCCGCCTCACCGAAATATCTTCTTGACGATGTCATCGCCAAACACGAGACCAAGCTGCTGGTGCCTCTGATTCTGGTCGTTGTCGGGGCCACTCTGATTCAGGGCGTCACGTCGTATTCCCTGACGCAGCTTCTTTCCAAATCAGCGCAACGGATGATCACGGATATGCGGCGTCAGGTACAGGCGCATATCGGCCGCTTGCCGGTGTCCTATTACGACGCGCACAAGACCGGCGAGCTTGTGTCTCGAATCATGAGCGACGTGGAGGGTGTACGCAATCTGCTCGGAACTGGACTGATCGAGCTGGCCGGCGGACTAATGACCGCGGTTTTCGCGCTGATCATTCTGTTGAAAATCAGCGTGGTAATGACCGGCGTGGCGTTCTCGATTCTGGTGATTTTTGGTTTTGGGTTGAATAAGGCGTTCGCGACGATACGGCCGATCTTCCGGCAACGGCCGAAAATCAATGCGGAGGTGACCGGGCGGCTCACGGAATCGCTCGGGGGAGTCCGCGTGGTCAAGGGCTATCACGCGGAGGAACGCGAAGAAAAAGTGTTCGCTACGGGAGTACAGCGGTTGCTGGACAACGTCTTGAAAACGCTCACGGCAACGTCGCTGATGAGCCTCTCGGCCAGGACGCTCCTGGGAATCGTCAGCGCGGCAGTGATGCTGCTTGGGGCGCGGCAGATCCTTGCCGGCCACATGACTCCCGGCACGCTTGTGACTTACATGGCCTTTCTTGCGATGCTGATCGCGCCGGTGTTCCAGATCGTGGCGATCGGCACGCAACTCACCGAGGCGCTTGCGGGACTCGAACGGACTCGCGAAATCCTGAATGAGAGCCCTGAAGATGCCGCTGCGGGTCGCACAGAGACCGTCGGCCGACTTCGCGGAGAGGTGACCTTCGAGCACGTGGACTTTGCGTACGATCTCAGCAAGCCAGTTCTTTTCGACGTCAGTTTTGAAGCTTTGCCGGGCACCGTGACCGCATTGGTCGGCCCTTCCGGCGCCGGAAAATCCACCATCATCGGACTCGTGGCGGCGTTCTACGAGCCGACAAACGGCAGAGTTCTGGTGGATGGCTTGGACCTTGCGACCATACGGTTGGATTCCTACCGTCGCCAGCTCGGAGTTGTGTTGCAAGACACCTTTCTGTTCGACGGTTCGATCCGCGAAAACGTGGCCTTTGGCCGCCCCGATGCCAGCGAGGACGAAATTCTCGCCGCTTGCCGAATCGCGCGCGTAGACGAATTCGCGGACTCGTTCGAAAAGAAATACGACACCGTAGTCGGAGAACGGGGCGTCAAGCTTTCCGGCGGGCAGAAGCAGCGTGTATCGATCGCTCGCGCCATCCTTGCCGATCCGCGCATTTTGATTCTTGACGAGGCCACATCAAGTTTGGATTCCGAATCCGAGGCGCTTATCCAAGAGGGCTTGCGCTATTTAATGCGTGGGCGAACGACTTTCGTTATTGCCCACCGTCTCTCCACGATTCGCCGCGCGGAACAGATCTTGGTCGTTGAGGGCGGCAAAGTCATCGAACGCGGCACGCACGATTCGCTCTACGCGCTGGGCGGCCGCTACTACGATCTCTACACGCGGCAGCATGGGCTCGAAGCGAATCTCTTTCTCGCGCCGGGAGAAGGAGACATTCGTCCAGAGAACGGAGAAAAGGAAACGGCCGGGGAACGCAGCAGCGGGACTCTTTCAGGCGCCCTGGGCATTCTCCGCGGACGCACTTCGGGCTAATTTGCGAATTTTAAGCTCGCGTTACGCCTGCTTTAGACCATTCGGAACCAGCGGAAGAGACCGCAGGCGATTTCCCGTGGCGTCGAAGATAGCGTTCCCGACGGCTGGGGCTACTGCCATGATCGGAGTTTCCCCCGCTCCCGCAGAGGCAATGTCCTTGCGATCCAGGAGAACAGCTTCAATCTGCGGCACATCGCGGAAACGCGGAACGCGATAGCTTGCAAAGTGGGGATTCGTGATCCGTCCATTTGCGAATTGGATGGCCTCGAAGAGCGCGCCGCCCAGTCCTTGAATATTCGCGCCGATAACCTGGTTTCGCAGGCCGTTGGAATTGACGATCGCTCCGCACTCGAAAGCCGTCACAAGGCGCACTACGTGCACATTGCCGGTGGCGAGGTCCACGAAGATTTCTGCGGCTGTCGCAACGTAACTTCCCTTTTCATGGCCGCCGGCAATTCCAAAGCCTTGTCCGTCCTCGGTTTTCTTCGCTGGCCAGCCGAATGTCTTTGCTACAGATTCCAGGACGGCACGAAGCCTGGAATCGGAGAGATTCTTCATCCGGAATTCCAGCGGATCAAGGCGCGCTGCCTGCGCCAGCTCATCCATGTGCGTCTCGCGTGCAAAGTGATTGGCAGTGGCCGCAAGCCCGCGATACGAGCCGCAACGTAAGATTAGCGGTACCGAATGGTACTGCGTGAGCCGGTTTGCAACATCGTAGGGTGTTTCGATCCCCGACGAGCCTGAATGGTAGTTGTGAAACTCCCAGGCCGTGAGTTTCCCTTCCGCGTTGATCCCGCTCTTGATCTCGATGACACCGGCAGGCCGGAAATAAGCCCAGGTGAATTCCTCCTCGCGCGTCCAGATCAATTTCACGGGGTGGCCCGCCGCTTTTGCCAGTCGCGCGGCCTCCACAGCGGCGTCCCCCGTATGCTTTCCGCCGTATGCGGATCCCGTGTCGGGCACGATGACGCGAACATCATCTTCAGAGATGTGCAATGCGTTGGCTACTTCCACGCGCACCGCAAAAGGACGCTGCGTCCCGGTCCAGACGGTCATTTCACCGTTTTTCCATTCGGCAACCGCAGCGCGTGGCTCAAGCGGAGCATGCGCGATGTAGGCGATCGTGAACGTGCTCTGAAGCTGATGCGCCGCGCCGCCAAGACCTTGCTCGATTGAGCCCAATCGCCGTATGTCGCGATCTTCCACCTTGTCCGAAACATTTTTCTTCAAGTAAGCGAAAAGCTCGCGGTCGGAAATCTGCGGCACCTCTTTCCACTCCGCATGAAGGGCCGCAAGCGCTCTTTCGGCCTCGCCCAAGCTCGCCGCTGCCACGCCAACAAAATCGCCGTCGCGAACCGCTACGACATTTGCCATCGCTTTTGTTTTGCTGTCGTCGTATGAAATGAGCGTCGCTCCAAACGACGGAGGCCGCAGAATCTTCGCGAAGTAGAGACTCCCCGGGCGCAGATCCGGAGTGTACTGGTGTTTCCCTGTGACGAAGGCGCGCGCGTCCACTTTGGGGATGGGTTTGCCCGCAATGGTCCACTCGGAGGCTGGCGTGATGGGATCCTCGCTGAGAATTGCATGTGCGAGCGCCTTTCCGCGCGCGAGTTCGGCATAACTCGCGGATTTGCCGGAAGCAGGATCCGTCACCTTGGCGCCCGCCGCTCGGAGTCTTTGTGCGGGAACATTCCACTCCTTCGCGGCAATTTCGACAAGCAAATCGCGGGCCGCAGCGGAAACTCGCCGCAGTTGAGGCGCCATCGTTGGCGTCGTACGGCTCCCGAACGTTCCCATGTCGAACGGCGTCAGCTTTGTATCTCCCATCACTATCTGTACGGACGAGAATGGCACGCGCAATTCGTCGGCCACGCTCTGCGCCAGCGAGGTGCGGACGTTTTGGCCCACTTCCACTTTGCCGGTGAAAACGGTCACTTCGCCTTCTTCTCCAATGTGCAACCACGCATTAATTTCTTTAGGAAGTTCGGGAAATCGCATCCGCGGTCCCGGCGCAGTTTCCTGCATCGCGAATACGTTTTTCGTGACCGCAAACACGGCGACGCCTGCGCCCAGGAACTTGAAGAAGTCGCGCCGCGGCAGTGCAAATTCGCGAAGCGATCCTGCGCGGAATTCGTAGCGCTCCGGTTCGATTGCAACATCGTTCATTTTGGTGCTCATGAGCGGCGCTCCCGGCTGACTGAGACAGCTCTCCGCACCGCGGCGACAATTCTTGGGTGCGTCCCGCATCGGCAAATGTTGCCTTGAAGGAATTGAACGATCTCGGCCTCGGCGGGATTCGGTTTCTGCCGCAGCAGAGCCACGCTGCTCATGATCATTCCCGAAGTGCAATAAGCGCACTGAAACGCTTCTTCATCGAGGAATGCCTGCTGCACCGGATGAAGCTCTCCGTTTTTCTCGAGACCTTCGATCGTCGTGATCGCCTTACCCACAGCCGCGCTCACGGGATATTGGCAGGAACGCCGCGGCTGGCCGTCAATTAGGACTGTGCAGGCGCCGCACTGCCCTTCGCCACATCCGTACTTTGCGCCGGTCAATCCAAGGTCATCGCGAAGAACAAACAGAAGCGGCGCTTGAGAATACGTCTTAACGGAAAAAGTTTTTCCGTTGACTTTCAGTTCGATCGGCTTCGCCATAGTGCCTCCCCACGCAACTGCGCCGCAGTTCGGCGCTAGTTTATCAGTCCGTGTGCGGACGGGTCAGACTTTGTGAAAAGAATCCGGGAGCGAAGAAGGAACGGGTGAGACAGGAAAGTCCTGTGTGGGCTTTTTTGTGCTTCCGGATCACGACTGTAAAGATTCACCCTGTGGCACACGGAATCCTGTCTCACGGATTCTTGGCGCCAACACTTCTTTCGAGCTAACATCGGTACATCGCGTGGGGCCCGTAGCTCAGCGGTTAGAGCAGCGGACTCATAATCCGTTGGTCCCAGGTTCAAATCCTGGCGGGCCCACCAGCATTCTGTTTCACCCGTTTTCCACAGACCAGATGTGGCTTCCCGGTTTGCTTCTGCCAACATTCCATAACCTGCACGCACTGGCTTTGGCGCTCGGTGACCGCCCCCACGAGAATGTGTGACGCCGGTCACATCCCGCCACGGGTTTTCAGGCAATCTAACAGGGTAAAGAAATCAGGTTCACTCCGATGGCCGCACAGATCGGTTTGGATGTCGGGAGCACTAGCGTTAAGCTCGCCGCCATCCTCGACAATGACCTTGCCGGATGCTTCCCCGTGCCATCGCATGCCTCGCTCACGTTCCGGGTTACGGGCACGTTGAAGAGGCCCTTCGGATCGCGGGATGCAACGGTGATGGTGTCCGACTATCGCCGGGCCCACGGCACTCCCTTCCAGACTGCGCTCGACCTGCTCCACGAATTCAGGGCTGTTCTTCCCGAATCGTGCCCCTCTGTAATCTGCGTCACCGGTTCTGGGGCTTCACGCGTGGCGGAAGCCCTGGGGGTAGCTTCGGAGAACGAATTTAAAGCAATCGCACGTGGAATCGCGCTTCTGTGCCCGGAGATCTCCACTGTCTTCGAAATGGGCGGTGAAAACTCGAAGTACCTTTTCCTCGACAATGCCGGTTGCCGCCAGGGCAACGAAGCCCCGGTTTCCACTGGAATTGTGGATTACTCCATGAGCAGCCAATGTGCTGCCGGCACGGGATCATTTCTTGACCAGCAGGCGTCTCGTCTGCAGTACCGGGTGGAGGATATCGGCCCCGTTGTCGCGCAAACTAGTTCCTCTGCGCGCATTGCCGGCCGCTGTTCCGTTTTTGCTAAATCCGACATGATTCACGCGCAACAGAAGGGCTACAACACGGCTGAAGTGCTCAAAGGGCTGTGTGAAGCTGTCGCTCGCAATTTCAAAAGCAATATTGTGAAGGGCCGCAAGGTCATGCCGAAGGTCGCCTTCATCGGCGGCGTTTCCCAGAATGCGGGAGTCCGGCAAGCGTTGCAGGAAGCGTTCCATCTCGCTCCTGAGGATGTGGTTGTCCCTGAATTGTATGCGTGGATTGGGGCAGTCGGAGCTGCATCTCTCGCTGGCTTGGATCATTCGCTATCCCCGCATCCTGACATCCACTCACTTACCAACCGTCGTTCCTCCTCCTCCCTCTCATCGCCCCTATCGAGTTGTGAACCGCTTTCGCTCGACAACGTACTCCTCCTCCGCGATCATCCCAACGCCTCGAGGACCGAACCCCTCCCGGCAATTGGCTCGGAGGCGATTCCAGCCTATCTGGGAATTGACGTCGGTTCGGTAAGCACCAATCTGGCGCTCCTCGATGATTCCGGCCGACTCCTCCATGGGATTTATCTCCGTACTGTGGGACGCCCGGTTGAGGTCGTCCACGAAGGCCTTCAGGAAATCGAAAAACTCTTTGGCGCCCGAGTCCGCGTCTGCGGTGTGGGCACGACCGGATCCGGTCGCGAACTCATTGGAGAACTTGTCGGAGCGGACACCGTCAACGACGAAATCACGGCGCACAAGACAGGAGCGCTGTACGTCCACGATCGCATCGTTCGTACTCTCGGTTCCGGGAACGAGATTGCCCCCTGTGTGGACACCATTTTCGAAATCGGCGGCCAGGACGCCAAGTACATTTCGATCGATCACGGCGTAGTCGTGGATTTTGCGATGAATGAGGCGTGTGCCGCCGGCACCGGATCTTTCCTCGAGGAACAGGCGGAACGCCTGGGAATCCAAATCAAGGATGAATTTGCGCGGCTCGCCTTATCCTCGGCTGCGCCCGCACGCCTCGGAGAACGCTGCACAGTTTTCATGGAGCGCGATGTAAACAGTGCGCTCCAGCGCGGCGCAACGATTGCCGACCTGACTGCCGGACTGGCCTACTCCGTTGCGCTGAATTATTTGAATCGCGTGGTGCGCGGCCGCAGGATCGGCAACGTCATTTATTTTCAGGGCGGCACAGCGTACAACGACGCGGTTGCGGCTGCATTTGCCGGGATCCTCGGCAAGCGCATTATTGTTCCTCCGCACAACGGCATCATCGGAGCCATTGGCATGGCATTGATCGCGCAGGAGGTTGCCGAATCGCGCTCTCACATGCACTTGAGTCGCAGCCGGGCTTCATCCACCGAAAGGCTGCCTGAACCTTTGCCTGTCAGCACATTTCGCGGTTTCGATCTCACCAAGACACGCTTCCAGACCCGCGAGTTCGTGTGCAAAGCCTGCTCCAACTATTGCGACATGAAGGAAATCACCATTGATGGGCAGAAGACCTATTGGGGGGACAAATGTTCGGACAAGTTCCGCAAGCGGGTGCGCACGGGTCGCAAGCCTGTCATTCCAGACTTACTGGCCCTTCACGATCAGATGCTCCTCGATGGATATCGGGCTCCAGACCCGGTGGCTCAATTAAATTCCGGCACTCCTCGCGTCGGCATTCCACAGGCCACCTTCTATTACGACAGATTTCCGTTTTGGCAAACTTATTGCCGTGAGATTGGCTTCTCCGTCGCTCTCTCTTCGGCAACGGACCGCTACATCGCCACACAGGGCGCGGAACTCAGCGTCGCAGAGCCTTGTCTTCCTGTACAAATCGCGCATGGGCACGTGGAAGCTTTGCTGAACGGAACTCCGGATCGTCCCCCGGTGGACTACGTCCTCCTGCCGAACGTA
>Ga0335076_10005040_pt1 | contig 13377 bp, 13 predicted proteins | sample Lox_Sample_25_FD_206717 | JGI IMG/M metagenome (GOLD analysis project Ga0335076, IMG submission 206717) | Soil microbial communities from Loxahatchee National Wildlife Refuge, Florida, United States - Lox_Sample_2.5 | ecosystem: Environmental > Terrestrial > Soil > Wetlands | place: USA...
GAAGCCATCCACCAGAAACGTGCTGAAGAATTACTGAACTGGATCAACGTCTACGCCGGTGACATGATTTATGTCGCCGGCGGCACTGTTCACACGCTCGGCCCCGGATCGGTAATTGTGGAAACGCAACAGCAGTCAGACACCACCTACCGCCTCTATGATTACGGTCGCCCGCGGGAACTGCATTTGAAAGATGGCATGGCCGCCGTGAAAGAGCGGGTGAACTCGGGCAAAGTCGTGCGGCCACCTCCCTCACAAATGAATGGCAGCAGAAATCGCTACGCTCCTCTGGTCAGGGCTCCGTATTTCGTGGTGGAGATGTTTGAAGCCAAGGAGCCGTTCACGCTGACCACGACGGACGACTCCGGCAAGAGTTCGGCTCAGATTCTCGTTGCCGTCGAAGGTTGCGGTGCAATCGAGGCTCCGGGAGTAGAAGCGGTGACCCTGGCGAAGGGAGATGCCGTAGTCGTGCCAGCTAGCATGAGTGAGTTCGCGGTACGGCCGCAATGGGCAATCGAATTCCTCCGAGCCTACGTGCCCGGAAAGCCGCTCCCAGAGCCGGAAACGAGATTGTAGGAAATTGCAGATTTTAGATTTCAGATTTCAGATTCAAACTCGAATAGGAATGTAAGCGGGCATACTAGATTTGCAATCTGAAATCTGAAATCTGACTTCTGACTTCTGACTTCTGACTTCTGACCCAATGGCGAAAGATTCCAACTTCTATCCCGTAATCCTCGCAGGCGGTCGCGGCACGCGCTTCTGGCCCCTCAGCCGCAAAAAGCGAGCCAAGCAACTGCTTGCCCTCGACGGCAAGCAGACCATGATCCAGCAAACCCTTGCCCGGCTTCTGCCGCTGGCTTCGCCAAGAAAATTCTGGATCATCAGCAACGAAGATCTCCGGCCCGCAATCCTGCAGCAGTTGCCGAAACTTCCCAGGCAGCAAGTTCTCGCCGAGCCCGTCGGACGCAACACCGCCCCCGCCATCGGGTTGGCCGCCTTCATTCTCCTGCGCCAGAATCCCGATGCAGTGATCGGAATGTTTCCCTCCGATCACGTGATTGCGGACGAAAAGCGCTATCACGAAACGCTGGAACGCGGCATCGAACTGGCTTCCATCGGACCCAACATCGTCGTTCTCGGTATTCGTCCCAATCGTGCCGAAACGGGTTACGGCTACATCGAAGCCGGAGCACTCTTCGAGGCCGATGCTCTCCGAGTGCGCCGCTTCACCGAGAAGCCCAATGCAGAGCGAGCCGCGGAATTCGTGGCCGCTGGCAACTACTTTTGGAACAGCGGAATGTTTCTGTGGAGCGCTCGTACTCTCGTCGACGCCCTTAAGGAACATCTCCCGAAAACCGCGCCGCTGCTGGAAGAAATTGCTGCAGCGTTCGGCACCTCGAAGTTCGGCACGCTCTTTCGCCGAATCTATCCCAAATGCGAAAACATCAGCGTGGACTACGCCGTGCTCGAGCCTCGATCTGCCAAGGGTGAACACGATAGCAACATCTTCTGCTTGCCCGCCGATTTCGGTTGGAACGACCTAGGTTCTTGGACGGCCCTGCATGAACACCAGTCCGCAAAGAGCACTCCTGCCGAAGGCAATCTCATCGCTGCTGCGGGTAGCTTTGTGCTGAACTCGCGCGACAACTACGTTCACGCGCCTGGAAAATTTGTGGCAGCAGTCGGTGTCAGCGATCTGGTCGTGGTCGAGACTGATGATGCCCTCTTGATCACCACGCGCCAGCAAGCGCAGGATGTGGGCAAAGTAGTGAAGTATCTCGACGAAAAAAAGATGCGCAAGCTGACGTGATTCAGTAGCCGTTTTCGAAGTTTTAGGTTTCGATCGCGACTGTATCCGCCGGGTGTGCAACCGGTAACTCGCAACTCCAAACACTATGACGCAAGACATCAAGTTCGGAACCGACGGTTGGCGCGGCATCATTGCCGACGATTTCACATTCGACAACGTGCGCCGGGTTGCTGGCGCAATCGCTTCCTATGTCTTGAAATATGAAGAACCGCAGGGCGGCGTCATCGTCGGATACGACGCGCGCTTCGCTTCTCCCCAGGCAGCCCGCGTTCTGGCTGAGACGATTGCCGCCGCTGGAATTCCTGTCAAACTCGCCAACGATTACACTCCAACCCCGGCCGTCTCCTACGCCGTCAAGAACCAGCACGCTGCGGGCGGAGTCATGGTCACCTCGAGTCATAATCCCTGGAACTGGAATGGCGTGAAGTTCAAAGCCAAGTTCGGCGGATCTGCCACTCCCGGGATCATGAAAAAGATCGAAGAAGAACTCGCGGCCAATGCCGCTCCAAAGGCGAACAAGGCTCCCATCGCAGAAGTGGACCTCAAGAAAGATTACGTAGCAGCAGTCTCTCGCTTCGCAGACATGGACCTCATCGCGAAATCGAACTTCAAGTTCGCGGTCGACGCCATGTATGGCTCCGGGCGCGGCGTCCTGACCGGAATTTTTAAGGATCGCGGCGTGCAGTGCATCGCCATCCGCGAGGAATTGAATCCGCTTTTTCCAGGCATCAACCCCGAGCCCATCGAGCCCCACACCAGAATGCTGCAGGACACCGTTGTTCGCGAAAAATGCGACGCTGGCCTTGCCACCGACGGTGATGCCGACCGCATCGGCGCCGTCGCCGAAGACGGCCGTTTTGTCGATTCGCACAAGATTTTCTGCGTGCTGCTGCGTTGGCTATTAGAGCGCAAGCAATGGCCGGGCGAGGTCGTGCGCGCGTTCAACACAACCCGCATGATCGATCGCATCGCCGCGAAGCATGGCAGGAAGCTGCACGAAACTTCGATCGGTTTCAAATATGTGGCCGATCTCATGATGGAGCGCGAAATTCTCATGGGCGGCGAGGAGTCCGGTGGCATCGGGTACTCTCGCTTTCTCCCAGAGCGCGACGGCGTCCTGAATTGCCTGCTGCTGGCCAATGTTATGGCCGAAGAACGTAAGCCACTCGGACAGCTGGTCGCTGACCTGCAACGCGAATTTGGCCCGCATTATTACGGACGCCGCGATCTGCACATCCCTGAAGACGTCAAGCAATCCGCTATCCAGCGGGCGCGAGCCGACACAACGCAAACCCTGGGGAAATACCACGTCCTCAAGAAAGAGCATCTCGACGGAGTCAAATTCTTCCTCGACGCCCCGACGAATGGCAACGGAGCGGAAGCCTGGGTTCTGTTCCGCGCCTCCGGTACCGAGCCGCTTCTCAGGCTGTACACTGAGGCTTCGTCGACAGAATTGGTGCAGCAACTCCTATCCACCGGAGAAGAATTTGTTTCTAGAACGAGTTAAGCCAACTCGATCAACGCTTGCGGTGCGATACTTAAACCATGGCGGATGAGATTCACACCACGCCAGCCGATTCGCCGGAGGCGAGACGCTACAACAGCGTCCGCCGTTTGCTGGGCATCGCCGATTTTGCCATCGGCATAGCCCTCCTCGTCGTGTTGTTAGTGACCGGGTGGACAGGCTGGTTGCGCGATCTCGCCTGGCATTGGGGATTTCAGAACTATTCTCTTTCGCTGTTCATTTATCTCCTGTGTCTGCTCTCCATCAGCAAAGTGCTCGGCCTGGGACTCGACTACTATGGATTCCGCCTCGAACGTCGTTACAAGCTTTCCAATCAGCGATTTCAATCCTGGGCTTGGGACGAACTCAAAGGCTTTCTCGTCGGCATCCTGCTGGCTGGCATCGTCGTGGAGTTGCTCTACTTCACCCTGCGTCAATGGCCTCTCCATTGGTGGATCCTGGCTTGGGCCCTGTTCATGGGATTATTCGTTCTCCTCGCCCAACTTGCGCCCGTCATCTTGTTCCCCATCTTTTACAAGTTCGAGCCTCTCGAAGACGAGGACCTCCGTCGCCGCCTCGTAGTCCTCGGCGAACGTGCTGGAACTCGCGTACGAGGCATCTATCGCTGGAAACTCTCAGAGAAGAGCAAGAAAGCCAACGCGGCCCTCACCGGCCTGGGAGCCACTCGCCGTATCATCTTGGCCGACACGCTGCTCGACAACTACACGCCCGACGAAATTGAAGCTGTTCTGGCTCACGAACTCGGCCACCATGTTCATCGTCACATTTTGAAGAGCATCTTCGTGCAGGCGGGCATCACGCTTGTCGGCTTCTGGGCGGCAAACTGGGTATTGCATTACTCCGTTGACCAGCACATGTTCGAGCAACTCTCAGATTTCGCCAATTTGCCCTTGCTGGTGTTGGTCTCGACCCTGCTTTCTCTCCTGCTCATGCCCGCACTCAACGCCTACTCCCGCTACAACGAACGCCAGGCCGATCGCTATGCCTTCGATTCCATCGCCAGCGTTGAGCCATTCATCTCATCGATGAACAAATTGGCAGAGCAAAACCTGGCCGAGCGGACTCCTTCCAAATGGGTGGAGATGCTCTTCCACTCCCATCCTTCAATCTCGCGTCGGCTGGCTGCGGCCGAGCAGTGGGGCCGGACGCAGAACTCCCACTCCCATCCCTAGCAGCGTCAGCGCCCGAGAATCGCAACCACTCGTTCCAGATCTTCTTCCGTGTCTACCCCAATACTGTCGTGCGGCGTCTCCCCAACATAGACGGATATCCCGTTCTCCAGAAAGCGCAACTGTTCCAGCCGCTCGCTTCTCTCCAGCGACGACTCCGGCAGCTTCACGAACCTGTCAAGCGCAGCCTTTCGATAAGCGTACAAACCGAGATGCTTGAAATAGCGCGGTCGAATCGCATCGCGATCGAATGGGATCGTCGCACGCGAGAAATACAGCGCCCGCCCATCGAGCGCAGTCACAACTTTCACCGCGCTGGGATTCCGGATGTCAATCTCGGCGGCCGGCGTCATCAGCGTTCCCACCTGTACTTCCGGATCATTCATGACTCGCAACAAAACCTCGATGTGCTCGGGGCAAGTCAGTGGCTCGTCGCCTTGTACGTTGATGTAAACATCAGCTGTCTCGCGGCCAGCGACCTCGTACACGCGTTCGGTACCGCTCCGATGTTCCGCAGATGTCATCTGCGCCTTCCACCCATGTTCCCGGCAAACCGTGAGAATCTCCTCTGAATCTGTCGCCACAATCACGTCCGCCAGCAGCGGAGAAGCGTGCACCGCTTCATAGACCCAACCCACCAGAGGCTTGCCCGCGATTTCACGAAGCGCCTTCCGGGAAAGGCGTGTAGAAGCCAGCCGGGCAGGGATGATCGCGATTGCTTTCATCAATTATTGGTTGGACTTCAAATGCAGCGCCGTGGGATGACTCGCCTGGTACAGTCCAATCTCTCCGCCGCTCGGCAATGGAATTGTCGTCTTCCTCCCCCATGGTGCCGTTTCTACCTCCGTGCAGCGGACGTTTTTGGCCGCAAGCGTCTTCATCGTTCCTTCCAGATCGTCGCACATCAGGTAAAGCACCGCTCCGAGCAGCTGATGTCCGGCGTGATCCTGTGAGAATTCGCCCTCCAGCGGATGAATTCCCGCTTCCGCCGGAGACATCCCGAAGATCAGCCATCCCTGTCCCACATCGACGAACGGCAGTTCGAGCACGTCACGAAAAAAAGCGCGATCCGCCTCGGCATCTTGGCTGTAAAGAAGGAAATGTGTTCCTAGAATCATGCCGCCGAGTATAGCCGCAATTAATGGTTACGGTGCAGCCAGGTTTGACCAATTTTTGGCCCACTCTTAAAATCAATAAGTGGACGTAACCTCGACAGGTTGCCTCCATGCTGCGAAGGCGCCGGTTTCAGGAACCGGTGGCACAAACCACCCTTCGCATCCTCCCAAATTTCCTGAACAGTGGCGGTGTAGCTCAGGTGGTTAGAGCGACGGTCTCATAATCCGTAGGTCGTTGGTTCGAGTCCAACCGCCGCCACCAATTCGACCATCCTGTCTCAACATCCTGATTGAACTCGGCATCGAACCTTTTGCGGTCCGACTGCAGACTCGATTTGGTCGGACTGCCTCCTGGTCGCCGATCTTCAAACCGCCTCAGCTCTCAGCAAACGAAAAAAAGCAGCCTGATTAGGCCGCCTTCTTCTTTGGGACCCTGGCCCCTTTCTTCCGTGCCTCCGAAAGACCAATCGCGATCGCCTGCTTTCGGCTCTTCACCTTCCCGCCTTTCCCGCCCCGCCCGGACCGCAGAGTTCCGCTTTTCCGCCGGCGCATCGCACTGGCTACGGTTTTGCCTGCCGACTTGCTGTAACGCCGGCCTCCAGATTTTTTCGACCGTGACTTCTTCTTTGTAGCCATAAACGATCCTCCCTTGCAAAATGGCGCGAGGAGCGTTTGGCGGAAAAGAGCTTCCCGTGACAACCCTCGCGAGCAGCATCAAAGTGAAGCTATGATGCGGGAAGGTTGAGGGCCGTTGCTGGGCAGATCGCGCGTCAAACTGCCCTCTACCGAACGCGATTGGCCCGAAGCAGGCATCCCTCAAGCGATTCTCGGCGATGCCGCCAAGTGATGCAGCGCGGGATTTTGGCGTGGGCACTGCTGCCCGCGTTCGTTCAACTCCATACCAAGGTCGCGATCGAGTCCGCAGTCAAAGCCAGGTTCGCGCTCGAATCCCCCTGCTTCACGGTGATCGTCCGAGCTTCTCCAGAGTTCGTGACCACCAGCACATTCTTGCCGTCTGGATTCTGAAACGCCACATGATCCATCCCCGCCACTTTTCCCGTGGACTCAATCCGTCGCGCTCCCCGTCGCACAGAGCGCGAGAAGTGCGCGAATCCCCAATATTGCCCGCTGCGCGTGATTTCCTTGCTTTGCGAATGGATCGTCACCAGCCCACCGCACGGAAACGGTCCGATGTTCGGTTTGCCCTTCTCATCCAGCGCCAAATTCCAACCCGTGATCGATTGGCACCAATTGCGAATCGCCCCCGTGAACGTCTGTCCCCAATTCGCCCAATCGGTCTGGTAAGTCGGTGAGTTGATGTCGGGACCACCTTCCGTCCAATACAACTGCGCATCCGGATGCGCCTCATGTACCTTGCTCATCATTTCGGGTGTTCCCACGTATCCGTGAAACGCAACCGCGTTGCAGAACTTTCTTAACTGTGGCTCGTCGAGCTCGCAAATCGCCCGTCCCCACAGGTTGTAGTTGTGATCCAGAATCCAGATCTTGGTATCGATTCCACCTTTCTGCAGCGCCGGCCCCAGATACCGCGCTACAAAGCCGATCTCATATTCTTGCGGCCAAGAACAAGCCGGCATCCGCCCATCCTGATCCGTGTCGACTTCGTTTTGCACGGTGACTGCCTGTACCGGCACGCCCTCCGCCGCATAGCCTTGCAGGAACTTCACGAAATACTGCGCATAGGCGGGAAAATAGTGCTGCCGCATCGATCCGCCAAGCATCGACCCGCCAGCCTTCATCCACCCCGGAGGACTCCATGGCGACGAGAACAGGAACAGATCAGGATTTTCCTTCCGCGATTGTCTTAACACGGGAAGCACGTACGCCTTGTCGTGCGCGATCGAGAATCTCTTCATCTCCGGATCGGCCTCGCCCTCGTCGTAACTGAACATCTCGGTCGCATAGTCGCTCGATCCAATACATGTGCGGCAAACATTCAGCGCCAACTCAGATGGATGAAAGAGTTCGTGCAGAAGCTGCTCACGAGCAGCCGTCGGCAGCTGATTGAACATGTAACAGGCAGCGTCGGTAAACGCCGCTCCAAACCCCAGCATCTCTTGAAACTTTTGTCCCGGGTCCACTGCGATCGTGTTTTCACCCGCCGCGTTTCCGCTCGCCCATTTCAACGACGGTGCCGCCTCGTAACGCAGTTTTCCCCCCGTGACCCGCACCGAAATATCGCCAGACGGCGGAGCCGCTCTCCCGCTCATAGCTACCGTCAGATCGCTGGAGGCGGCAGTAGCTAGCCCAATGGCTGACATCTTCAGGAACGTTCTTCTGCTCGACTCATTTTTCATGAAAGCTCCTCGGCGAAGGCCGTCACGACAGTTGTGCTGGCCGCTTCGCGTTTATGAGAACAGCCATGATACCCCTGCACGGCGAAGATGTGACTTTTCAGTTCTCTTCGAAAAGGAAGGCGCGGAGGCTGTCGTCAGCGCTCCCCAGGGTGCCCACTCAGGGTGCCCCACTTCTGGCCGATTTTGCCAGAAGTGGGGTATTTGCCAATGCAAGCCGCCATCCCGAGTCGAGCCGTATTGAAAGTCCCCCCGACGTCAGCCGCGGTTGAGCGTCTCGCAAACAGCGGCACAAAAAAAACCATGGATGCCCCATGTCTCGCCGCCTTTGCGAGACATGGGAAAAAAGCCGGTCCCGCGACAAGCCAAGCCAACAAGAAACAACAGCCCCGTATCAGGGCGCGGCTTCAGCCGCGCCGCCCAATCCAGAAAAAAGCGGGCTTCAGCCCCTGGAGGGCAACCCTTGCGATCCCCATCCCCACTGGTTTACCCTCCTGCCGGACGCCCATGATTCCCGCCAACATCGCGCTAACCCTCATCGTAGGAGGAGCCGTCTCCTGGATCATCTGGAAGAATCCGCCAACACCCTGGGGGCCAATACAAATTTTCGGAGTGACTCTGCTCGCAGCAGGATTCCTTCTCTGGACAACGGCTCGATTTCAGTTAGGCAAATCTCTCACAGTTTCCGCCCAGGCGAAAAAGCTCGTCACACAAGGCGTGTACTCAAAGATTCGCAATCCCATCTACGTTTTCGGGTCGTGCGTGATCGCCGGCTTGATTCTCACGGCATGGCGGCCAATCGGTCTGTTAGTATTTGCAATCCTCATCCCCCTGCAGATTTGGCGCGCCCGCAAGGAGGCCTCCGTGCTTGAAGCGACCTTCGGAGAAGATTACCGTCGCTATCGCGCCTCCACCTGGTTCTGACGAGTGTTCTGACGACTGCCCCATGTTCTGATGGGTGCCCCATCCTAAAATCGCGTATTTTGCGATTTTAGGGTGGGGATTTCCTCCGCAAGCAAGGCATATGTCCAACCACCCATTTACCCAAATCGATCACGTACAACTGGCCATGCCGCCCGGCGGAGAAGATCGCGCCCGCTCTTTTTATGCCGGACTCCTTCGCATGACCGAAATCCCCAAGCCCGCCGCATTAGCCAGGCGCGGCGGCTGCTGGTTTGAAAGTGGTGCGGTACAACTTCATCTCGGCGTCGAAGAGAGCTTTCATCCCGCGACGAAAGCGCATCCCGCCCTGCGCTGCCCCGATTACGATGAACTCCTGAAGCGCCTTCGCGCCGCAGGTGTGACTGCCCTCGACGACGCCACCATCCCCGGCGTTCGCCGTTGCCACATCTTTGATCCTTTCGGAAACCGCATCGAGCTGATCGCCACCTAGCTCCCGCGCTATTCCGGTAGAATCAGTCCTCTCATGCTGGTTCTTGCCTCCGCCTCGCTGCGCCGCCAGGATCTTCTCCATAGCGCCGGCATTTCCTTTACCGTGCAAGCCGCCGACGTCGACGAAACCCCTCTTCCCGGAGAATCTTCCCTGGCTTGTGCGCTGCGCCTCGCGCGCGAAAAGGCCCTGACCGTCTGGCGTCAAAGGCCTACAGATCTCGTCCTGGGCGCCGACACGATCGTCGTTGTCGACAACCTGATTCTCGGCAAGCCATCGGACCGCGACGATGCCGCCCGCATGTTGCGCCTGCTCTCCGGCCGCTCGCACGACGTCATTACCGGCGTTTGCCTCGTCGATCCGCGCGGCCCGACTCATGGCACACAAGCTCACAACCGGCACGACGACCCGGCCATTCAGACGACAGCCGAAACCACTCGTGTCACCTTCATTGATTTGTCCGAGGAAGAGATTGCCGCCTACATCGCCACGAAAGAGCCTATGGATAAAGCTGGCGCCTACGCGATTCAAGGCATAGCCTCGCGCTGGATCCCGCGCATTGAAGGAGATTATTCTAACGTCGTTGGATTGCCGGTAGCGCTCGTCTACCGGATGCTACGGGGAAAAGACGCGAGGAAAGGATGATGTTCGCCGAACCTTAAGACTTCTTTTCTTCCGTCTTGTCGTCTTTCTTGCCTTCGCCTTCTTTTACCGCAGACTTGAAGTTGCGAATGCCCTCGCCTAGCCCTTTTCCCAGGGAGGAAAACTTCGACGGGCCGAAGATAAGCAGGGCGATGCCGATTAGCAACAACAAATGCAAAGGCTGAAATAGACCCTCACCCATAACTTCCTCCAGTACGCAGGGCAGACTGCGGCCGCAACGTCATTTCTACACAAATTCTAGGCTTTCGCTGCCTTCCAGTCAAAGAATCCACTCCGCGGGCATCCCTGTGCTCACCCGCCGATTCCAACAGAGTCTATCCTTGGAAAGTTCGCCCTGGAGGCCAGTTTTGACTCGCACCCGCCTCATCCTGATCGCCGCCCTGCTGTTCACCTTGAGCATGCCGCTCTGCACTGCCGGAGCCGCAGCCGCACAATCGGCCGCCACTCCCGCCGAGCCGAGCCAGCAAAAGCAGATTGACCAAAGAAAGACCAGCGAACCCTACACCGGCGATCTCTCCGTTTTCGATTCGCCCGGACGCGACCAGCGCCTGCAGGTTGATCGCGTTATGAAGATCCTCGGCATCGCGCCCGGCAAGAGCGTGGCCGACATCGGCGCCGGTTCCGGATGGTTCACCGTCCGCGCTGCCAAGCTCGTTGGCGACACCGGCTCGGTCTACGCAGTCGACATCAACCCCGAGTCCATCCGCTACATCAACGACCGCGCTCACAAGGAACAACTGCAGAACGTGAAGACAATTCTCGGCAAGCCCGGCGATCCTCAGCTACCGGAAAATTCTGTCGACGCCGTCCTGCTGCTCAAGACCTACCACGAAGTCGCCGAACCAGTCGCCCTCATGCGCAACTTGCGCCCAGCCCTTCGTCCCGGAGCCAAGGTTGGCATTATCGATCGCAACGGCAATGGCGAAGATCACGGCATTGGTCGCGATATCGTCATCCGCGAAGCGCAAGAAGCTGGATTCAAGCTCGCCGACAAATACGACTTCGTGAAAGCCGACAAGATGGACTATTTCCTGGTCTTCACGAAATCTGACTGACGAGCGACGCATGCACTTGTTCCGAGGGTGCCCCACTTCTGGCAGCCGTTGCCAGAAGTGGGGATTTTCCACGACATGCCGTCAAAGATCTGCAACGGTCAACTCCGGCCGCCGATAGATCACCACGATCTTCCCGATCAGGCCGACTCGATCAACCCCGCCAGAAGCATCGCCCGTCGCGGCAACTCCGAAATCAGGATGTATTCGTGCAGGGCGTGCGCTCCATCGCCGACTCCACCGAGCCCATCCAGGGTGGGAACCCCGATCCCCGCTGTAAAATTTCCATCCGACCCCCCGCCCACCGCGGCCTCGTCAAGTTTCCATCCAATCTGCCCGGCAACGGCCTTCGCCTTCTCATAAAGGGCCAGGACGCCGGCATTGCGCTCCATCGGCAGCCGGTTGATTCCGCCATCAATGCTCAGTTTGCAGTGCTTGTCCCGCGGCTTGAGCCTCCGGATCTTTCGGTCCAGCGCGGCAGCCTGCTTCGCTTTCTTTATGCGGACGTCAATCTCCACCTCAGCCTCCGCCGCAACCACGTTCGTCCGCGTTCCTCCCCGAATCACGCCCGGGTTCGCCGAAATCCCCTGCTTCAGGTTGTTGAGCTTCGAGACGGCGGTAATCTGGTGCGCCAACTCCACGATCGCGCTATGCCCTTTGCCCGGAGCCAGTCCCGCATGCGACGCGATTCCTCGAACCTTGATCGAGTATTCTCCTACTCCCTTGCGCGCGGTCTTCACTGCTCCGCGCAATCCGGCAGCTGGTTCCAGAACCAGCGCCGCTGCGGATTCCCGCGCCAGCCTTTCTGTAATCGCGCGCGACGAATAGCTGCCCACTTCTTCATCCGAAACCAGAAACACGGTCACCGGACGAGGCAGAACTCCGTGCCAGCTCTCCAGCCCAGCGATCGCATACAGCATCAACGCAATGCCCGACTTCATGTCCAGCACGCCCGGACCAAGCAGGCGATCTTCCGTCACGCAGCAAGGCATCTCCGCCAGCGTCCCCACCGGGTAAACGGTATCGAAATGCCCAAGCAGCAAAACCGGCCTTATCTTCTCGCGGCCTGGAAAATCGATCTGCACGCTGTCGCCAAAATCGCTCGACCGGTGGATGCTCGCGTTCCCGCCGGCGGCCTGGAAACGCGCCGCCAGCAGCGCTCCCATGCGGTCCGCCGAAAGCTTGTCGTCGCTGGGCGATTCCACTTCGACAAACTCCTGGATCGTTCGCACCATTTTTTCTCGCCGCTCTTCAAAGTAGCGTAAACGCTCTTGCACGGCGCCCGCCGCCTGCGTCTGAACCACCTGCTTACGTCTTCTGGAAGGCATGCTGTCGCTGCTCCCGCCGGGCCAAATGCCGCTCTCCGGCACAAAGCGTACAGTATAATCGTCACGCTATTTGATACCAGCTATGACTGAGACCAGCCCAGTAACGGAGACCCCGGGGGGCAAGGCTGCCTTCGACATCCACGAAATCTTCAAGATCCTTCCCCACCGATATCCGCTGCTGCTCATCGATCGCGTCCTTGAACTCAAGCGCAGAGAGCGGATTGTCGCCCTCAAAAACGTCACCATCAATGAGCCATTTTTTAACGGCCACTTCCCCGGATTGCCGATCATGCCCGGCGTCCTGATCGTCGAGGCCATCGCCCAGGCCGGTGGCGCGCTGCTGCTCACCGAAGTCGAAGATCGCAACGACAAAGTGATGGTGTTTACCGGAATCGAGCGCGCTCGCTTCCGCCGCCCTGTCGGCCCCGGAGATCAGTTGCGCCTGGAAGTTGAGCTGAAAGGGTGGCGCGAAGTCCCTGGCATGGTTGCCGCCAGGATGCAGGGGTACGCCTTCGTCGACGGCAAGCGAGTAGCTGAGGCTATCGTCTCTTGCCAGCTCATCGACAGTGCGCGCGGACGTGGCTCGGCCGCCGCCTCCGATGACGCCGAGACCGAATAGTCGAACGCAGAGATATGGCTCTCGCATGACTTCTCCTGCGCACTCCACATCCATGAACGTTCATCCCACTGCCATCGTGGACCCCAGCGCGAAGGTGCCCGCCTCGTGCACGGTCGGACCCTATTGCGTCATCGGACCGCACGTCGAGCTCGGCGAAAACTGCCGCCTCATTTCGCACGTCGCCATGGAAGGCCCCACCCGCATCGGATCCGATAACGTCTTCTTTCCCTTCTGCGCCATCGGCATGGCTCCGCAAGACGTGACTTACAAGGGCGAACCCACGCGCCTGGAGATTGGCGATCACAACGAAATCCGCGAATGCGTCACCATCAATCGCGGCACCACCAAAGGCGGAGGCGTCACCACGGTCGGCAGCCATCTCCTCGTC
>Ga0335076_10005042_pt1 | contig 13376 bp, 10 predicted proteins | sample Lox_Sample_25_FD_206717 | JGI IMG/M metagenome (GOLD analysis project Ga0335076, IMG submission 206717) | Soil microbial communities from Loxahatchee National Wildlife Refuge, Florida, United States - Lox_Sample_2.5 | ecosystem: Environmental > Terrestrial > Soil > Wetlands | place: USA...
GGGTGGGTGTCCACGACCAAGCTTCGCGGGCGCACGTACCTGCGGGCGGGCATCGTGAACTACATGTCCACCGAGGCGGACGTGGACGCGGTGCTGAACGCCCTGCGGCACGAGGCGGAGGCCGCCCCGGCCGCGCCGGACGCCTGACCGGCGCGTCCTCTCCGCCCGGTAGCCTCGATCCATGGCGAGCGGCCGGCACCGGCGCGTCGACGATCGACGGATCCCCTGGAATCGGTGGGTGCTCCTGCTCGCGTTCGTCTGGCTCGTCGTCGCGCCCATCACGCTGTCGCCCGTCGCGCCGGGCCTGGGCCTCGGCGGGACGCAGCCCGCGCACGACGCCGGCGCGGTCGGGTTCGACATCTCCTACCCGCAGTGTCCTCGGGCGAGCCTCCCCAGGGGCGACTTCGGGATCGTCGGCGTGAATCACGGGCGACCGTTCACCGACAATCCGTGCGGCGCGCGCCTCTACCAGTGGGCGGCGCAGTTCGGGACGCCGTCGCTGTACCTGAACGTCGCGTTCGACACCTCCTACGCGAAGCACGTCACCGACTCGTGCCGGAGTGCGGTCCCCGCGACCGTCGTCGGGTCCCGCCGTCGGCTCGCCTGGTCGATCGGCTGCAGCGAGAGCGCGTACACGCTGGCGCGAGCGCCCGGCCCCGCGCTCTGGTGGTGGCTCGACGTGGAGACGGCCAACAGCTGGGGTCGCACCGCCGGCGTGAACCGCGCCACCATCGAGGGCGCGGCCTGGTTCCTCCGCACGTACGCGGATCGCCCCGTGGGCATCTATTCCAGCGACCGGTCGTGGCTGCTCGTGACAGGGTTCGGTCCCTGGAATCCGTCGGGCGCAACTGCCGATTGGATCGGCGTGGCGCTGGGCCGGACGCGCGCTTCCGCGGCGCAGGAATGCGGTGTCGGCTTCTCGGGGATGCCCGTGACCCTCGTGCAGTTCTACCGGCACGGCCCCGCAGGCATCTACGACGCCAACTACGCCTGCTGACGTCCCCCGATCGGGGAGCGACGATGATTCCCCTCAAGAACAGCGGCCGTTTCTTCCGAGAAGAATGTTGTGCCGCAGCCACATCCCGAGAGCCACCCCAATCCTTCCGCGCACGCCGCGCCCCCGACCGTGGTCGTGGTCGACGACGTCGCCGAGACCCGCGAGCTGTTGCGATTCCTTCTGCAGGGAGAGGGCATCAACGTGGTCGGCGAGGCGGGAACGGGCGAGCAGGCCGTCGACGTCGTGCGCCGACTTCGGCCTGACGTCGTGCTCATGGACGTGATGATGCCCGAGCTCGACGGCCTCGAGGCGACACGCAAGATCAAGGAAGCCGTGCCCGGGACGCAGGTCGTCATCCTCTCCTACAACGACGACCGGAAGCTGCGCGAGCGGGCGTTCGCCGTGGGCGCCTTCGACTACTTCGTCAAGGACCAGTCGACGCTCGGGCTGTCCGGCGCGGTCCGCGACGCGTGGGACGCGGGCCGTATCCAGCAGCTAGCCGACTGAGGCGGTGCTCGCGGCCACGTCGGCCGCCCGCGCCGCGAGCGCGCGCCGCACACCGTCGCGGCCCTCGATCAGGAGCCGCTGCGCGGGCCCGGGCAGCCCACGAGCCGCCAGGTACTCGTCGGTCGCGTCGAGCGTCGCCTGCTCGATGATCACGAACGGATACGCGGCGCGCGTGAACGTGAGCGCGGTCTGCATGTCGCGGTCCTCCCAGAACGTCGGCAGGTCCTCGAAGAACCGGGCGCGGTAGGGCGTCAGCAGCTCCTCCTGCCCGTACCGCTGGAAGCCCGCGATGATCTCGCCGAGCGTCGCGGCCGGTGGAGGCGGAATCTCGAGCGCCGCCGCCCACGCCCGCGTCTTGGCCTCGGCGGAGGGGCGGGCCGCCCGCGCGGCCTGGGCGTGGTCCCGGCCGAGCGAGGTCGCGTCGCGCTCCTGCTCGGCGGCGATCAGGTCCTCGGCGCCCGCGTCGAGCGTCGCGATCCGCGTGACGAGCGCCCACCGCAGGTCGGTGTCGATCTGCAACCCGTCCACGGCAGTCGATCCGGCGAGCAGGCCGCGCATCGTGTCGAGCCCGTCGTGCCCCGACGACCCGATCCACGCGCGCGCCCACGCGAGCTGCCGCTCGCTGCCGGCCTCGGCGCCCTGCAGCTCGGTCCACGCGGACTCGGCCAGATCGGCGAACGAGCGTTCCCGGTTCTCGGGCGCCCCGAAGGCGTCGGTCCCGGCGCGCGCCTGCGCGAGGAGGCGCTGCAGGGTCCCGATGTCGGTTTCGGCCGGCGCGTGCCGGACGACGAGCCGGACGTACTCGCGCACGGGGAGCTCGGCGTCGCGGACCATGTCCCACGTCGCCGACCAGCACAGGGCCCGGGCCAGCGGGTCTTCGATATCGGCCAGGTGCTCGCCGAGGGTCCCGCGCGAGCGCGGGTCCAGTCTGATCTTCGAATACGTCAGGTCGTCGTCGTTGACGAGCGTGAGCGCCGGGACGCCGGTCCCCACGAGCGCGGGAACGTCGGCGGTGCCGTTCACGTCGAGCTCGACGCGGTCGCGCCGCTTGAGGTTTCCGTCGGCGAGCTCGTACAGCCCGACGGCCAGCCGGTGCGACCGGAGCACGGGCCACTCGGCCGGCGTGCTCTGCGAGATCCGGAACGACGAGAACGTCCCGCCGTCCCCGTTGCCATTGCCGCCCGCCACCTCGAAGTCGGCCCGAAGGGTGTTGAGCCCCGGGGTCTCCAGCCACTCCTTGCTCCACGCTTGCAGGTCGCGGCCCGAGGTCTCTTCGAGCGCGCTCAGGAAGTCGGAGAGCGTCGTGTTCGACCACTCGTGCCGGCGGAAGTACGCTCGCAGGCCCTGGAAGAACTCGTCCTGGCCCACCCACGCGACGAGCTGCTTCAGCACCGAGGCGCCCTTCGCGTAGGTGATCCCGTCGAAGTTGAGCCGGATCGACTGCGTGTCGGGGACGTCGGTGGTGATGGCGTGCGTCGTCGGGAGCTGGTCCTGCTGGTATGCCCACGTCTTCTCGCCGTCGGCGAACGTCACCCATGCGTCGGCGAAGCGTGTTCCCTCGACGAGTGCGAGCACCGACACGTATGTGGCGAACGACTCGTTCAGCCACACGTCGTCCCACCACCGCATCGTGACGAGGTCGCCGAACCACATGTGCGCCATCTCGTGCAGGATGGTCTCGGCGCGGCGCTCGCGTGACGCGTCGGTCACCCTCGAGCGGAACAGGTAGAGCTCGTTGTACGTGATGCAGCCCGGGTTCTCCATCGCGCCGGGGATGAAGTCGGGGACGAACACCTGGTCGTACTTGACGCCGAACGGGTACGGGTAGTCGAAGCGGTCCTGGAAGAACGCGAAACCCTGGCGCGTGATCTCGAACAGCTCGGCGGCGTCCCGGTCGAGGTACTCGGCGAGCGACTGCCGGCACCAGAGCCCGAGGTCGAGGTCGCCCTTCTCGCGGACGACGTGGAACGGACCGGTCACGAGCGCGGTGACGTAGGGCGAGATCGGAGGCGTCTCCTCGAAAGTCCAGCGCACGAAGCCGTCGCCGTCGGGCGCCGGCTCGCCGGCCTGCCGCCCGTTGGAGACCGCGAGCCAGTCCGACGGAGTGCGGACCGAGAACCGGAAAGCGCCCTTCAGGTCGGGCTGGTCGAAACACGGGTACGCCCGGTGCGCGTCGAAGGGCTCGAAGTCCGAGTGGGTGTACACGCGTCCGTCGACCGGGTCCTCGAACCGGTGCAGGCCGACACCGGAGCGCTCGTACGTGCCCGTCGCGACGACGTGCAGCTCGTTTCGCGCTTCGAGTCCTTCGAGCCGCAGGCGCTCTCCGTCGTACGCGTCCCCCGCGACCGGCCGGCCGTTCAGCTCTGCCGTCTCGATGCCCTCGCCGACGAAGTCGACGAAGGTGGACCCTCCGGGTTCGTTGCAGGCGAACCGGATCGTGACCTCGCAACCGTAGGTCTCGGCGCCGAGCGTCTGGTCGAAGAAGACGTCGTACTGCAGGTCCGACAGCAGGGAGGCCCGCGCGGCCGCCTCCTCACGCGTGAGGTTGTCCTTGATGCTCACCGTTCACCTTTCTCGAGCCGGTCCGGCTCCGATCGCCGTCCGGGGATCGCGGGGGCAGGACCGGAGCCCGCCCAGCGGGGGACAGCGTACCGGAGAATCGGCGAAATCAGACGCGGTGGCCGCTCGTTGCCGCCACCCCCCTGGACCCCCCGCGTCCTGTAGCCTCCTGGGTCGTCGTGGCGTATCAGTGGTGGGTCTTCGCGCACCTGCTGGGGGTCTTCGGGTTCCTGGCGGCGCACGGCGTCTCGATGACCGTGGGGTTTCGACTGCGCAAGGAACGGGACCCCGCCAAGGTGGTCGAGCTCGTGCAGCTGTCGTCGTCGTCCACGCGGTGGTTCTACGGCTCGTTCCTCCTGGTGGTCGCCGGCGGCATCGGCGCGGCCACCGACGCCGGACTCTGGTCGCAGTTCTGGGTGGGCGCGTCCGTGGCGGTTCTGGTCGTCGTCACCGGCGTGATGCTCAGCGTGGGGAAGCCCTATTACCGAAAGGTCGGCGTGGTCGCGCGCGCCAAGGCCGGTGGATCAAAGGCCGTGACCGAGGCGCAGTTCGACGATTTGCTGCGATCGAAGAGGTCGGGAGTGATGATCTGGGTCGGCGTGCTGGGCCTGGCCGGCCTCCTCTATCTCATGCTGTTCAAGCCGACCCTCACCTCGGCGGCGCCCACGCCGGCGCCCGCCCCGGCAGCCTCGTCGTCGGCGGGCGGCGTGCCGACCGTGAGCGAGACGGCCGGGCAGGTCACGTTCGGCTCGACCACGTTGCAGGCACCGGCGAACACGCCGTTCGACCTGGTCTTCGACAACCAGGCGCCGGGCGTCGCGCACAACGTAGCCATCTACACGAACTCGTCCGCATCGACCGTGCTGTTCCGCGGCGCGCTCGTCACCGGCGTCAAGACCGTCACCTACCACGTCCCGGCCCTGAAGCCGGGCACGTACTTCTTCCGGTGCGACGTCCACCCGACGCAGATGACCGGAACCTTCGTGGTCAAGTAGGGAGAACGCTGCTCATGGGCTACCGACGAATCCTGGCGGGCACCGACGGCTCCGAGACGGCGACGGCGAGCGTCACGACGGCGGCCCGGCTGACCAAGCGCTTTCGCTCCGAGCTGCTGGTGGTGTCCGCATACGAGCCGCCGGCGTTCACCGGCGACCAGGCGCAGCGGGCGCTGGACGGCGCCGTCGAGGCCGCCCGAGCGGAGGGCGTCGAGGCGATGACCGAGATCCTGCTCGGGCGGATCTCCGACGTGCTGCTCGACCGCGCCGGCCACCGAGAGGTCGAGCTGATCGTGCTCGGAAACCTCGGGATCGGGCCGGCCAAGCGCTTCGGACTCGGGAGCCTCGCCGACCGTGTGGCCCACGACGCGCCGTGCGACCTGCTGATCGTGAACACCGCCGGCCCCGGCCGGCGCTCGAACGAGCTGTACCGTTCGATCGTCGTCGGGACGGACGGCTCCGCGACGGCGGGGGAGGCGACGCGCAAGGCCTACGAGCTGGCGCTCGTCCTGCGCGCCGTCGTCCATCTCGTGTACGTGGGCGACGAGTTGCTCGGCGGGATCGCGCTCGAAGAAGCGGAAGCCGGGAAGCTCGGCAAGACCGAGGTCGTTCAGCACCTTGTCCGCGGCGACCCCTCCGAGGAGATCCTTCGCGTGTCCGAGGAGCAGGACGCCGGATTGATCATCGTTGGCAACAAGGGTCTCAGCGGCGCGCGCCGCGTCCTCGGAGCGGTGCCGAACGCCGTCGCGCACAGGGCGACCCGCGACGTGCTGATCGCCCGCACGGTCGGCCGCTCGGTCGACGACCTGGCCGCCGGTACGGGCGGGCTCGTCGATCTCGACGGCGTTCGCGTCGCCGCCTTCCGCGACGATGCCGGGGCGCTGCACGTCCTGAATCCCCGCTGCACGCACATGGGGTGCACGGTGGACTGGAACGAGGCCGACCGAACCTGGGACTGTCCCTGTCACGGATCCCGGTTCTCCGTGGACGGGGATGTCGTCCAGGGCCCTGCCGCCAAGCCACTGACGTCCGGCTGAACGAGGCCGATTCGGCCCGAGGGGGCTCTCGAGCTCGGAAGAGGCGCCCGCACCCTACAGATGCCCTTGAATCCCTCCGATATCGGAGATCGAGAGCCCGAGAACAGCCTCGAGGACACCGCATGCGAACTTGCCCCTCATGCGGGTCGGCCGTCACCCCGGCCGCCCGATTCTGTCCGGCGTGCGGCGCCGCGACCGATCTCACGTGCCCGACGTGCACGTCGTCGGTCGAGGAGACGTGGCACTTCTGCCCGGTCTGCAGCGCGTCGTTGCTTCGGCTGTGCCCTGCGTGCGGGACGTTCGTCTCCGTCACCGCTCACTTCTGCAAGGCCTGCGGATGGACTCTCGAGGTCACCCCGACCGTTCAGCCCGCCCGGCACCGCGCCGCGGTCCTGGTTGCCGTGCTGGAGGCGCGAGCCGACATCGAGCCGGCCCCCGAGGGGCTTCGCTCGCTCGTCACCGGCGCGGTGAGCGCGGCCAGGTCGGTGGTCGGCTCCGCGGGAATCGTGCAGCAACTCGTCGGCGACCGGGTTCGCGCGGTCTTCGGCGTGCCGACGCCGGATGACGACGACGTTCGCCGGGCGCTCGGGGCCGCCACCGAGATCATCCGCACCGTGCGCGCCCTCGGCTCGGGAGCCGAGGCGATCGGCGCCGTGCTGTCGGTTCGCGTCGGCGTCGACGCGGGAGACGTCGTCGTTCCCGACGCATCCGCCGACGAGCCGGTGGTAGCCGGCGACCCGGCCACCCTCGCCGACGCGCTCGCGCGAGTGGCCCCCGAAGACGTGATCCTGGTCGGTCCCGGCGCGTGCCCCGCCGTCGGCGGTGAGCTGTCGCTCGGCGCCAGCGAGGTCGTCGTCGACCTCGCCGACGGACGCACGGTGCGGGCGAGGCGCGCCCTTCTGCCGGGCGACACGGACGGAGAGCTGCAGTTGCGCGAGGTGGCGACGCCCGAGCCGGAAAAGGCGGTGGCGGCGCCCGCCGAGGCGGCCTCGCCGCAACCTGCCGCGGCGGCCGCGTCGGCGGATCCCACCTCGCTCGAGGCGCTCGGCGACGACCGCGCCCGCGAGGGAAGGTGGGCCGAGGCCATCGTCGCCTACCTCAAGGGGCTCGCGGCGGCGCGCGGTGATCCCGCCCGTGGAGGCGACCGCGCCCGTCTGTGCGTCAAGGCGCTTCGCGTGGCGACGCGCGAGGAGTCCTCGCCTCCGGCCGAGCCCGCCGCGCTGGAGGCGCTCGTCGCCGAAGGCCTGGCGGAGGGTCCGGACGAGGTGACGCGCGCGTGGCTGCTCGCGCTGCGAGGGGCGTGCGCGCATCTGTGGGCGGAATCCGACGGCGACCCCGTCCCCGTCGAGGACCGCATCGCGGCGGCCCGGGAGGCGCAGGCGGTGGCCGTGTCGACGGGCGCCGTCGACCTGCAGGCTTTCGCCGGCCGGGCGCTCGACGCCCTGTACTGGGTCGCGGGCGACTACACGCAGGCTCTCGAGAACGCCCGCAATCAGCTGAGCCTGGTGGGCGGATTGAGCACGCCCGGCGAGCAGGCCGACGTCCTGGTGGGCGCCGCGTTCACGATCCTGTACGCCGAGGGAAGCTACGGCGAGGTCGCCGAGCTCGCGAAGCGCGCGCACGCGCTCGCGAAGAATCTGGACGCGCACACGACGATGCACGCGACGTTTCTGATGATGAGCGCCGCGCACTACCGGGGGCGGTGGAACGACCTGCGCCCCGCCCTCGAGGAGCACCTGGAGGCGTTCGCGATCGACCCGTCGTCGGCGTGCCCGTCGGCGCGCGGCGGCCCGGCGCTCGGCGCGCTGACGTTCGCGCAGATGGGCGACCTCGAGAGCGCGCGGCGGTTCGCGGCGCTCGTCGGCTACGACCCGGCGACGCCCGAGGTCGGCGACGGGATCCTCGCGCGGTACGCGGTCGCGTGCGGCGAGGTCGAGGTCGGCAGGCGCATGGCCGAGGCCGTGCTGTCCGTCGCGGACGACCCCGACGCCACGTACGCCTTTCTCGAGTCCGTCCTCGCGTCGCAGGACTGGGCCGCGGCGAACGAGTTCATCCCCTCGGCGCGCAGCATCGCCGACGGGATGGCCGTGCTCGGTCCGGCGTGCGACCGGGCCGAGGGCCTCGTCGAGGCGGTCGGCGGCAAGCGGTGGACGGCCATCGAGCTGTTGAAGGGGTCGCTCGGCGCCTTCGAGCGCCTCTCCGTGCCGTTCGAGGCGGCTCGCACCCGCGAGACGCTCGCCGGCATCACCGGGCCCGAAGAGGCCCGCGACTACCTCGAGCACGCGATCGCCGCCTACGACCGCCTCGGCGCCGTCCCCTCGCTCGAGCGCGCGCGGGCGGCTCTGTCCAGGGTCGAGCAGGCCGGGGCCGCACCGGCCGGGGCCATCACCGGCGACGACGCCTCGGGGCTCCGGCGCACCGGTACCTGAGGCAGCTCACTCCCGATCACATTCGCCGCGCGAATCGCCGGCCGGTGATTCGCAGCACGGAACCCCGTCCGACTTTCGTCCAAAGTGCGGATTGGCAGAGAACGCCGAGGGTGCGAGCATGCGTGCCCTGGGGAATGGGACGGCTTGGGCCAACGAGCAGAAAGGGACGGCCATGTCTCGACTTCGCACACTTCCAACGGGCGCCTGGATCGCGGTCGGTCTGGTGATGGCGTCGATCCTGGCGCCGGCCGCGGCCGTCGCGGCCACCAGCCTCGTTGGGATCGTCGGCCCGAACAACGTTCGGGCCGCGGTCACGAACGCGGGTCAGCTGAAGACCACCGAGACGGGGCCGAGCTCGATGCAGGTGTACGCCCGGAACGGGGTCGTGGGTCCCTGCGCCCCGCTGACGACGAGCGTGGGAGACCGCGGGTACGTGATCAAGGAGGTCGTGTTCAACGTCTACGCCGACCCCTCGCCCGGCACGGGCAACTACGTGGCCGTGTACACGGATTCGCAGTGCCAGACCCAGCCGATCGCGATGGACACGCCGGCGACCATCGGGGCGTGGACGTACCCGCTCGACCCGGGGTTCGGGATCCAATCGGGTGGCGGACTGTACGCGCAGGCCTTCGGTGACGTGGAGAGCGACGTCGCGGTGTACGGCTACACGGTGGTGCCGGCGGACGTCCCGTCGACCACGCCGATCACGACACCGACTCCCTGACGAAACGTCAGCGCGTCGCGAGGCGGGCGACGAGGTCGCGCTCGTCCGGACCGAACCACGGCGGTGAGCCGGCCGCGGCGTTCTCGGCGGTCCTGCCCGGTCGAGACGTGGCCGGGATCGCCACATGGCACCGCTCGTCGGAAAGAATCCACTTGAGCAGCGCCTGCGCCCACGTGCGGACGCCGAAGGCCTCGAGCGGCGCCAGCGCTGCGCCGTCCGGCGGCCGGCGCACGAGATCGCCCTCGGCGAACGGCCGCATGACGACGACGCCGAGACCGAGGTCGGCCGCCAACGGAAGGATGCGGCGTTCCACGTCGCGCTCGATGGGGTTGTACGGCACCTGGATCGCGGAGATGCGCCCCGTGCGCATCACCTCCTCGAGGTCGCCGAAGGCCGCCGGGCTCCAGTGTGTCGCGCCGATCGCGCGCACCGATCCCTGATCCCGAAGGGCCTCGAGCGTCGTCAGACGGGCTTGCCACGCGACGAGGTTGTGGACCTGGTAGAGGTCGACGCGGCCGCCGAACCACCCCAACGCCCGGTCGATCTGCGCCCTCGCCTCGGCGTCGCCCGGCGTCCAGACCTTGGTCGCGACGAGCACCTGGTCCCGTCGCTCCCGGATCGCGTCGGCGAGGACCCGTTCGGCTTCGCCGTACATGGGTGAGGAGTCGAACAGGTTCGCACCGGCCTCGATGGCCTCGGTGACGCGCTCGCCGGCAGCCCGCTGTTCGGTGGCGCCGCGGACGTCGAACGTCTGCCACGTGCCGACGCCGACGGCGGGGACGGTGAGGCCGGACGAGCCGAGGGGGCGGGTCTGCACCGGATCAGATTCCCAGGTTTGCGGGAGACTGAGAGCCGTGACCGACGAGGACGCCACCCCCGCGACGAACCGACTGGTCGGCGAGACGAGCCCGTATCTGCTGCAGCACGCCCACAATCCGGTCGACTGGTACCCCTGGGGCGAGGACGCGCTCGAGCGCGCTCGCCGGGAGGACAAACCGATCCTGCTCTCCATCGGGTATGCCGCGTGCCACTGGTGTCACGTGATGGAGCGCGAGTCCTTCGAGGATCCCGGGACGGCGGCCCTGATGAACGAGCACTTCGTGTCCATCAAGGTCGACCGCGAGGAACGCCCCGACCTCGACGCGATCTACATGGACGCGCTGCAGGCGATGACGGGATCGGGAGGCTGGCCGATGACGGTCTTCCTCGAGCCCGACGGCACGCCCTTCTTCGCCGGGACGTACTTCCCCAAGGAGGACCGGTTCGGGATGCCCGCGTTCTCTCGGGTGCTGCTCGGGGTCGCGGAAGCGTGGAAGACGGATCGGGCCTCGACGGCAGAACAGGGGGAGCGCGTCCGGCGCGTGATCTCGCGCGCGGCGGAGCTGCCGCCGTCGGACGGGGCCCTCGACGAGTCCCTCCTCCGCGACGCCTTCGAGGGTTTGAAGAAGGCGTTCGATCCCGAGTGGGGCGGGTTCGGCGGCGCGCCGAAGTTCCCCCAGCCGATGACGCTGGAGTTCGTGCTCCGGTGCCGCGAGCGCGAGTGGGACGGGGCGGAGGAGATGCTCGCCGTCACGCTCGACCGCATGGCGCGCGGTGGCGTGTACGACCAGGTCGGCGGTGGGTTCCACCGGTACTCGGTGGACGACCGCTGGCACGTCCCGCACTTCGAGAAGATGCTCTACGACAACGCCCAGCTGCTGCGCGTGTACGCGGCGGCGTCCCGGGAGACGAACGACCTCTCCTGGGTCACCGTGTCGCAGGAGACGGAGCAGTATCTGAGAGGAGATCTGCGCCATGCCGCCGGCGGATTCTTCTCCTCCCAGGACGCGGACAGCGAGGGCGTCGAGGGGAAGTTCTACGTCTGGTCGTGGGACGAGCTCGTGGACGTCGCGCGCGATCTCACGTCGCATGTGGGACGGACGACGAGTCCCGAGCTCTCGAGACGGTATGGGAGCGACGCGGTGGCGGCGATCCAAGCCGACGTGGTGGCGACGGCGTTCGGCGCCATTCCGGACGGGAACTGGGAGGGGACGAACGTCCTGTGGAAGCCACGAACCCTCGGCGAAGTGGCTCTCGACGCGGGGATCGACGCCGAGGATCTTCGCTTCCGGTTGATGGACGCTCGCTCGGGCCTCCGTGAGCGCCGCGGAACGCGAGTCGCTCCCGAGACCGACGACAAGGTTCTTGCCGGGTGGAACGGGCTGGTCATCGCAGCTCTCGCCGATGCGGAGCTCGCCCTTCGCACCGGGGAGTCCGTTGCGGCCGCCCGGCAGGCGGCCGACTTCGTTCTCACGCAGATGCGGCGCGACGACGGGCGCCTGCTTCGCTCGTGGCGCGATGGCCAATCGGGCCGTCCCGGCTACCTCGACGATTACGCGCTCATGGCCGACGGGTGTCTGGCCCTCTACGAGGCGACGTTCGACGCGCGGTGGTTCCGCGAGGCCCGCTCGCTCGCCGACGACCTGCTGCGCCTGTTCCTCGACGAGGAGCGTGGCGGGTTCTTCCAGACCGGCTCGGACGCGGAGCCGCTCCTGGTTCGGCCGAAGGACCTGTACGACAACGCGGTTCCGTCGGGGAACTCGGCGGCCGCGCTCGTGCTCCTGAAGCTCTCCCGCTTCACCGGCGAAGCCGCATACGAGGACGCAGCGCTCTCCGCGCTCCGGCTGGTGTCCGACGGCCTGCGCAGGGCGCCGACCGGCTTCGGTCACGCGCTGTGTGCGCTCGACTTCGCCGTCGGTCCGGTGCGGGAGATCGCGATCGTCGGCGATCCCGACGGCGAGGACACACGGGGGTTGCTGCGCGTCGTGCGCGAGCGACTGCGGCAGAACGTCGTCGTGGCCGTCGCTTCCCCACGCGATCGCGCGGCTGCCGACGTGATTCCCCTGCTTCGCGACCGGCCGCAGGTCGATGAAAGGGCCACCGCCTACGTGTGCGAGCGGTTCGCCTGCAAACTTCCCGTCACCGAGCCGGAGCACCTCGCGCGCCTGCTCGACGCGAAGAGCGAGGCGACGTAAGGGCCGGACCCGTGCGGCGGGCGAACGTGCTCAGGAGCTTGCGCCCGAGGAGCTCCGGCCGTGCGCCCAGGCCTGCATGACGACGCGCTTGATCATCGCCGGCGGGCAACCCTTGACGAGGTAGCAGAACACACCGGCCTCCTCCGCGCCCTCCTCGAGCTGCGCGTCGTCGTACACGGTGAGGATCACGACGCTGACGCGAGGATCGAGCTCCCGAATGCGCCGGGTCGCCTCGAGGCCGCTCATCCGGGGCATCCGCAGATCCATCAGGACGACGTCGGGCTCGAGCCGCTCCACGACGTCGAGCGCCTCCTCGCCCCCGGTGGCGGTCGCGACGACGGTCACGTCCTCGGACTCCAGGACGCTTTGCAACAGCCTGCACGTCCCCAGGTCGTCGTCCACCACGACCACGTGCGGGCGTGGCCGGTTCGACGGGAATGGCGTGACGGAACCCATGGCTCCGATAGTCATCGGCGCTCGGGCGCCCCCGACCCCAGCGCCCGGTCGTCCACTCCCGGCAGCGGGGTCGCGCCATCTCGGCGCGCCAGGCCGCCGCGAATCCGCCGGGAGCGGCGAGAATCGGAGTCGGCAGCCGCGAGTGGGAAGGAGTCGAGCGCGGCGTGAGCGAACGAGCGGGCGAACGGGGACGACACCGCGTCGTGATCGTCGGCGGAGGATTCGCCGGCCTCGCCTGCGCGCGGGCACTCGACGGGAAGGACGTCGACGTGCTGCTCCTCGACCGGCACAACTTCCACGTGTTCTCGCCGCTGCTGTATCAGGTGGCGACGGCGCTCCTGAACCCCTCCGACATCGCCTACCCGTTCCGTTCGATCTTCCGCCGGTCGCGCAACGTTCGATTCCGCCAGGCGACCGTCGTGTCGACAGATCCGGAGAACCGCACCGTCCGGCTCGCTGCGGGCGACGACGTCGCATATGACAGCCTGGTGGTCGCGACGGGGAGCGCCAACGACTACTTCGCCAACCAGACGCTCGCCGAGCACACGCTCGGGATGAAGACGCTGGCGGAGGCGCTCGGCCTCCGCAACCACATCCTGGCGAGCCTGGAGCTGGCCGCGCGGTCGGCGTCCGCGGAGGAACGCCGGACGTGCCTCAC
>Ga0335076_10005043_pt1 | contig 13376 bp, 8 predicted proteins | sample Lox_Sample_25_FD_206717 | JGI IMG/M metagenome (GOLD analysis project Ga0335076, IMG submission 206717) | Soil microbial communities from Loxahatchee National Wildlife Refuge, Florida, United States - Lox_Sample_2.5 | ecosystem: Environmental > Terrestrial > Soil > Wetlands | place: USA: Florida...
TCCGTCTTCTCTACTTTTCTTGGCTGCTGTTGCGGCTCGAACGTCTCGGGTCCGCCTTGGGACCTCCGTCCTGCTCCTCGCATTGCACCATCCTCTTCGAGTAGCAGAAGACGCGGCTGTCTTGGACCTTATCTCCGGAGGCCGCCTCGACCTTGGCATCGCAGCGGGCTATCGAGTTGAGGAGTTTGAAGGTTTTCAGGTACCGCACAAAGAACGAGGGCAACGAATTGAGGAAGCGATTCAAATCCTTCAAGGTGCCTGGAAGGACGAGTCGTTCTCTCATTGGGGTAGGTTCTTCTCATTCGACAACCTAACGGTCACGCCGAAGCCGATCCAACCTGGGGGACCACCTCTGTGGATGGGTGGCCAGTCCCGCACAGCGATCAGGCGAGCCGCCCGCCTTGGGTGCAATCTGCTTCCCACATCGGTCGGTGAAGCTCCGATGGTGGCAGAGTATCGAGCCGCGCTACGGGACTTTGGGCGCGATCCATCCCAATATCGCGTCAAGTGCTGCCAATCGCTTTTTTGCACGCCGGACCCCGAGCGCTCGTGGAGTGAACTCAAAGTTCACTTTCTCTATCAGCACAACCTATACCGACGTTGGTACAAGGCCTCCGGCGATTCGGATGCGTCCGAACTGGATTCCGCCGATGCTCTTCCACGGGAGAACTACGTCGTGGATACTCCTGACCGATGTGCCAGTGCAATCAGAGCAGTGAAAGAGAAACTGCAAGCCGATGAATTTGTTTTCTGGTCTGGGCCGCCGGGCTATCCGATCGACAAGGCGACGAGTTCACTGGAACTCTTCGCCCGAGAAGTTATGCCGCGGTTTAAATAGAGCCGTGGCACGGGGATGATGTTTGTGCGCGGCTTCTTGGTGCTATGATCGTCAGCTTAATAACGCTTCTTGACCGCTCGTCGACCAGAGCTTTGAGAATCCGCCTCCGTGGCTTGGCGGTAAGTTACGCAACGGCGGATTTCCGTGAGGAAGAGCTAAAGCCCCTTTCAAGGGTGTAACAAAGGCCTCAGAGCGCTTTGTGGCACGTGACAAAGATGCGCGCGGTATGCCACCTCTTGTCGGGCAGCTAGGGGCGATTATCGGCAGAGTCGCATCGGAGCGAACCCAAGTCTCGACCCAAGTTCAATCCTGCTTCGACGTACTTTCAAGAACTTACGCGTTGTTGGCAGTTCCCGGAGTTTCTTGTAAGTTCTTTAGCTTCAATAACTCGCCGCCTTGACACGGAAGAGGTCGATGGTTCGAGTCCATTCGGGCCTACCATCATTATCAGACATGCCTATGGTTTACATCCTCAAGAGCAGGGGCAGCGGTCGATTGCCCCGGAGGCGGAGCATGAGTTTTTCCCTTCTCGCAGTGCTGCTCATCTGCGCATGCGCCGCCATCGCTCAGAGCAAGCCGGGCGAGCCCTCCGATCCCAAGGCACTGGACACCTATAAAAAAGCGCTGCAGGAGCTTCGCGAACACCGTCTGGCCCAGGCCCTTGACGACTTCAAGAAGGCCGACAAGCAAGATGGTGGTCACTGCCTCGCCTGCCAGAGACAGATGATCAATTACGGGATGGGGCTGGAGGAATGGAAGATCGCCGAGCTCGGCGCTAACGAGATGATTGCCAGCGCACAGACCCCGCGCGAAACCGCGATCGCGCACTACGAATCGGGAATCGTTTTTTATCGGCAGGGCCTTTCTAGGCATAAGGATGAGTACTTCTCCCGCACCCACGAGCAAGCCGCCGCCGCGCTGGCAGCCGCCCCCAATTTTTCCGAAGCGCTGACGCTCGATGGCCGCGCCCTGGCACGTCTTGGACAAGACGATGCCGCCAAGCAGCAGTTCCAGAAATTCCTCGCGCTGCACACCGCCAACGACCCCGAGCGGGAGCGCATCCTCCGCTACATCGCACATCCCGAGCTTGCCCGCGCCATGATGGCGCCTCCTTTTGAAGTGACTACCCTGGACGGGCAGCGCATCTCGCTGGATGAACTGCAAGGCAAGGTCGTCCTGGTGGACTTCTGGGCAACGTGGTGCGCGCCTTGCCGCGAGGCTTTGCCCCACCTGCGCAATGTGGCCAAGAAGTTTCAAGGTCAGCCGTTAGTGGTTCTTAGCATCAGTCTGGATTCGGATGAACAGAAGTGGAAAGATTTCGTAGAGAAGAATGAGATGACGTGGCCGCAATATCGCGATGGAGGTTTCACCGGGTCGGTCGCCAAGCTGTTCAATGTCACGGCTATTCCGCATACGTTCACCATTGATTCCGATGGCGTCTTGCGGGAAGAACACATCGGCGACGCTTCCATCGAGGGAAAAATTAAGAAACTGCTGGCGCAGGTGCCAGTGTCTCCAGCCGGGCAAACACCGGTCCAATAGCCTCCCCCAGCCAACAGAGTCGATAGATCGTGTCCTCCATGGCCCGCATTTCCTTTCTTGCACCGGCCCCCTCTTGCTCGGCCCGAAACGCCGGCTCTTTCTTCCTCTGATAGCTGCCAAAGATATATGTTGCATATGCAACATCAATATGTTGCAATAGCAACATGAACACGGCCAACACGCTTCCCGACCCTATCCTCTCCGCGATTTTCGAGCGCCGGGCGATACGCCTGTTCGAGCCGGTGGAGATCCCGGTCTCCACGCGGGACCTGCTCTTGCAGGCCGCGCGGCAGGCGCCCTCCAGCTTCAACATGCAACCGTATCGGCTTTACTGGGTACAATCTCCGGAGCAACGCCATGCGGTGGCCAAGCTCTGCATGAATCAAAAGCCGGCGCTAACGGCTTCAGCCCTGGTGGTTGCGGTGGCCGACATCGGCTCGTTGCGTTCCACGGCAGAACTGCAAGTGGCGTGGATGCGCCAGTCCGGCTTTCCGGAGAGCAAGATCCGCGAATATGCTCGCACCGCGCGGATCGGCCGAATCATTTTCATGCCCGGACCGCTGAATCTTTTCGGCATGCTCAAAAAAGCGCTCTTTCGGCTACTGAACGTCTTCAAGGCGATTGGAGTGCCGCCGGTAACGCGCCAAGACGTTTTCAAGTGGGCCAGCAAGAGCACGGCGCTCGCCTGTCAGAACTTGATGATCGCCGCCGAAGTCCTCGGCCTGAACACCTGCCCAATGGAAGGGTTCAATAGTCCACGGCTGGCTCGGCACCTTGGCCTTTCGCCAAAGCGTCAGGAAATCGTTATGGTCATCGCTATTGGCCGGAAGTCGCCAAGCTGCCTCACGCAGCCGCAGTGGCGCCGCGCGATTGAAACCACGGTGACTGTCCTATGATTTCTAGTCCGCCTATGATTCCGGAATCAAGAATCCCCGAAGACATTCTGAAAGACTCAGTCCTCGCCCATCTGGCGGCTGCCTACTTCGCAGTTGGCAAACGCCTGGAACGAAAAACCGGTTGCTCCGCAACGCGCGCTTTCATTCTCTCGACCCTGGCGCATGGCAGGCCACTCAATCAGAACCAAATCGCCAAGCACCTTGGGTTTGACCGTACGGTGGTGCATCGCGCTACCAAGACAATGCTCAAGGAAGGGCTCGTATCGGAGCGAAAAGCTAAGACCGGGCGAGCCCTGCTGCTTCACCTCACGCCGAAAGGAGAGAGATACCACCAAGCCCTCATTCAGCACCGCCGCAGCGCTGACGAAAAAATGCGACAAACGCTGACGTCGAGTGAACGCGCGACTCTGATTCGACTCTTGAAAGTTATGGCTAAGATGGAATTCTGAAGAAAGGCGAGCACGCGCTTGCCTCGTTGAGCCTCAGGGGCGGTCCCAGGAGCGGGTGCTCCCCTGGGATTCCCACCACAGTTTACAAGCTCGTCCTATCGCCGGAAGGTCTTCTTCTTTCCAATGTTCGAGGCTACATGCCGATGCGTGAGTGATATTCCACATGCCCAGCACCGCATCGTAGTTTAAGTACTTGTCTGGACTTCCGAGGAAAGCAGCAATCTGGGGAACGGCTCGCGGGTCACGAAAGGTCTCTGCGAGAGCGTAGATTACGCAGTTTTTCACAAAAGGGTCAGAGGCCGTACGTAGAAGCTCGATCAGCGAGGGAACGCCGTCGCGATCACTAAGATTCCTGAGCTCGATGGCAATCCAGCCTTCGGGTTGTTGAGCGCGAAATGTCCAGCTTCGGAGACGCTCGGCTGCCGCAGGTAGCGCCGTCACATCTCCGGTTCGCAGCGCGGCGAGCACGACCCATGGCTTTTCGGTGTCCGTGCAGGCTTCAAGTACACGGTGAAGCGTCGGCCGAGCTGCGGACAGCTTCAGATTGCCTAGCCTTTGTATGCTCGCAAGACGTGCATCTGGCTCACTGTCGTCAACTCCAGCCTCAAAGTCTGCTTCGAGTCGATCTTTGATATCGCCCGACTGCAGGGAGTCACGACCCAAGCGCGAAGACACCGAGAGAGCGCCGTGACAATCGTGAACCAGTTGAAGCGTCCCATTTGCCTGCACCTTGGCAAAAACCAGCCAATAAGTGTTCGGCTGGAACAGGATGCAATCGTGTCCCTGAATAAAAAGACCGTCGTTGTACGCGAATGCGAGAGTCGGGCGATCCGAATCCGTTCCTCGGTACCATCGATCTGGCTCGAACGTTGCGATGTACTGTCCCGGTCCGCTTGGGGGCGGAGTCACATCGGCGACTCGCCCGCGAAAAATAACGGTAGCGCCAGGCAGCAGGTCCCTCTGAATGTCCACTAGCGCCGGTGGAACGCTCATCCGCGCTTGCGTGTAGATCGCGGTCAGCAGTAGGAAAACAACAGTTCGAGGGGCCATAAAGGTCTCGAACACCTTAGACTCCTTCGGTGACGTGAGTGGTTGCTGAATTTTGCGCCGGGAAAGTCGACGGTTCGAGTCCTCCCGGCCCTAGCAAAATCCTTTGCAGCCCCCAGTCTGCGCACAATTAGAATGCGCCGATGCCCCGTAGACTGCTTGCACTAAGCTTCTTCCTGCAGATGGCTTGGTCAACCGTTGCCTTTGCTTCCGCACCTGATGGAATCCCGCGTGAGTTTGCCCGGCAGCGGGCCGCCGCGCTCTCCGATATCCGCTACCACCTATCGTTCCAGTTTGAGCCAGCCTCCAACACAACCGCCGGGCACGAAGAGCTCAGCTTCAACCTGAAGTCGGCTCAGCCCGTGCTCCTGGACTACCGCGACGGCGCGCTGGGCGCGGTACATGTGAACGGTGCGGATGTTGCCGCCAGGATCGACAACGGACACATCGAACTTCCCGCAGAAAATCTGCGCGCGGGACGAAACAGCGTGCTACTGGATTTCACCTCTAACATCGCCCCCGCGGGCAAGGCCATCACACGTTTTGACGATCGCGATGACGGCAGCGAGTACATCTACACACTCTTCGTTCCCATGGACGCCAGCATGGCGTTTCCCTGTTTCGACCAGCCCGACCTAAAGGGCCGCTTTCAGTTCGAGGCAATTGCGCCGGAAGACTGGACGGTCATCGCCAACTCGCCCAGCGAAACTGTCGGCAGCTTGGCTGGAGGTACCCGCCACTGGCGCTTCCGCGAGACTCTGCCCATCAGCACGTATCTGTTCGCCTTTGCGGCAGGACACTTTCGCGCCATCGAAAGCAAGGGCCAGCCGACGCTGTACGTTCGCCAATCGCAATACCAGCGCGCCCTCGCCGAAGCGCCCGAGGTGCAGCAGATTGCCGCCAGCGGCATTCAGTACTTGTCGGACTTCTTCGCCCAGCCGTTCCCCTTCCCCAAGTACGACATGGTCCTGATCCCCGGCTTCGCCTACGGCGGCATGGAGCATGCCGGCGCCACCTTCTTACGCGAGGAATCGGTGCTCTTCCGCACCGCGCCCACCCACACCGACCTGCTCGGCCGCGACACGCTCGTGCTCCATGAACTCACGCATCAGTGGTTCGGCGATCTCACCACCATGCGATGGTTCGACGACCTCTGGCTCAAGGAAGGCTTCGCGCAGTACATGGCCTATCAGACGCTAGCCACGCTCAAGCCAAACGAGCCCATTTGGAAGCGCTTCTACGAGACCATCAAGCCCGCCGCCTATGCGATCGACGTCACCAAAGGCACGACGCCGATTTACCAGGACATTCCCAACCTCAAAGATGCCAAGTCTGCTTACGGCGCCATCGTGTACTCCAAGGCGCCGGGTGTGCTCAAGCAACTCGCCTTCGTGCTTGGGCCCGATCACTTCCGCGACGGACTCCGGCTGTATTTGAAGGAACACTTCTACGCCAACGCGGAGTGGAGCGATCTGGTGCATTCCTTGGAGCGCGTTTCCGGACGCTCGCTGGCCAAGTGGGCCGACATGTGGATCCGTCACCGGGGCATGCCGCAGGTCGATCTCGGCTGGTCGTGCGGGCCACAGAGCCTGACCCGGCTCATGATCCGGCAACAGGATGTGCTGAACGAGGGCGGCATTTGGCCGGTAGCGACGCAAGTGCTGCTTCACTATCCTGGCGGAAAGTCGCGCACGCTGCGGGTTGACTTCGATAGCGCTACCGCCGATATCCCGGCTGCGGCCAACCAGCCGTGTCCGGATTACCTTTTCGCCAACGACCAGGACTACGCCTACGGACGATTCCTGCTGGATGAACGCAGCCAGCCCGCCGTGCTCAGTCAACTCGGCGCGGAGAACGACCTCTTCCGACGTACTCTGCTCTGGGGATCGCTGTGGGAATCGGTACGGGTTGCCGATCTTGAGCCGCGCAAGTACATCGCGCTGGCGCAGAAGCTCCTGCCCGACGAACGAGACGAATCCCTGACCGCCAGCATCGTTACCCGCACTGCCTACGCCATGCACGATTGGCTCTCGCCCTCGGCGCGGAGCGAATTCGCGCCCGCCTTCGAGGCTCTGGCAGCTGACAAGATGCAGCATGCGCCCGAGCATGGATTGCGCATTATCTGGTTCCGCGGCCTGCGCGGCTTTGCGGAAACGCCGGACGGCCTCGCCCACCTTAAGCAACTGCTGAATGGCCAACTCACCGTGCCGGGCGTGCAACTGCGCCAACTGGATCGCTGGAATCTGGTGACCACGCTGATCGCCCTGAACGATCCGCAGGCCGAGGCGGTATTCAGCGCCGAGCGCCAGCGCGATCAATCGGGCGAGGGCCGCAAGTACGCCTACATGGCCGAGGCTGCCCGCCCCGACGCCGCCACCAAGAAGAAGTACTTCGACGATTACCTCCACAACGCATCGCGTCCGGAGGATTGGGTTGAGCAGAGCCTGGGTCCCTTCAACTGGTGGAACCAGTCGGAGCTGACGGCGCCTTATCTGCGTCCCGCGCTCGATGCCCTGCCGCAAGTGAAGCGGGAGCGCAAGATTTTCTTCCTGCTGGCGTGGCTGAATGCCTTCATCGGTGGCCAGCAGTCAGAGGCGTCCGACAAAGCGGTCTACGATTTCTTGAGCACCGCTAGGCCGGAGCCAGACCTCCAGTTGAAGATTTTGCAGGTGGTCGATGACCTGGACCGCACCGTCAAGATCCGCAAGAAATTTCCGAATTGATTGCTGGCGGACCTGCGATGCAAAGCAAGTCCGAAACGACAGTTAGGTCTCGAGTTTGAATCGGGTCGAGGCCAGGCCGTACAGCCGTCGCCAGACCAGGCGATTCACGGTGACCACTACCGCGGCCATCACCAGCGTCGCGGCGACCAGCACCGGAAAGTTGCCGCTGTCGGTAGCCTGGCTTATCACCGCGCCCAACCCTTTCGTGGACATCGTCTGTCCCTGGAAGTGGAAGTATTCGGCAACGATGCTGGCGTTCCACGCTCCGCCTGAGGCCGTCACCAGGCCGGTGATGAGATACGGGAAGATTCCAGGCAGGAACAATGTTCGCCACCGTTCGCCGCGGCTGAACTGGAATATGTTGCAGACTTCCTTCAGGTCGGTGGGAATGGCGGTCGCGCCGGCAATCACGTTGAACAGGATGTACCACTGCGTCCCGAGCAGCAGCAGGAAGAGCGCGGCCAACCCCATGCCGCCGCCGGCCCGGATCAGCACCAGAAGAATGATCGGAAACAGCGCCGTCGCCGGTACCGAGGCCGCAATCTGCGCGATGGGTTGAGCCACGGCGGAGAGTCGTGGATGCAGTCCAATGATCGTCCCGACGGGAATAGTCCAGAGCGCCGCCAGCACCAGTACAAACTCCACTCTCAGGAAGGTCGCGCCCGCGCCGGTGAAGATGTTGCGCAGGTCCGCCCCCGAGATCGAGGTAGCGGTGATCAGCATTCGGACCACTCCGTACGCGATCGCCACAGCGGCGGGGAGCCCGGCCACGCGCGCAAGCCAGCTTCGAATGGGCGATGCGGGCGCAGGTCTCTCCTGCGAATGAGACGCAGCAAAATGCAGATCCAGCGCCTCGCGCGTCGGAATGATCGCAGTGCGCCGAGCAAAGGCGAGTAGTTTTGACTTCCGGAGAAGCTCCAGCACCAGCGAATGCGGCGCCTCCGTCGCCTCAACCTGCTCGAACTTGAACTTCTCGGCCCATGCGATTACCGGGCGCCAGATGATTCGGTCCATCAGCACGATGACCCCTACCATCACCGTAAGTCCCAGCACGATGGCTCGCGTGTTGCCGGCATTGGCCGCGGTTTGCAGATACGAGCCCAAACCCGGCAGCCGAAAATCCCGGTTGCCCAGCACAAACATCTCGCAGGCCATCAGGAAGAACCAGCCGCCCGCCACCGACATCATCGAGTTCCAGATCAACCCGATGGCTGCGTAAGGCAGCTCCAGTTGACGAAAGCGCTGCCACCAGCTCAGCCGGTACACGGTCGACGCCTCACGCACCTCCTGTGGAATGCTCTTCAGCGAGGAATAAAAGCTGAAGGTCATGTTCCAGACCTGGCCGGTGAAGATCAGGATGATCGACCCCAGTTCTATACCTAGTTGCCTAGTTGGAAACAGGGCCACCATCGACGCCATTACGCCGGGAAGAAAGCTGAGCACCGGAATCGACTGCATAGTGTCGAGCAGCGGGATCATGAGCTTTTCGGCCCTGCGGTTGTAGGCCGCGACGTACCCATACACCAGGGTGAACAGCAGGCTCAGGCAATAGGCTGCGGTGATGCGCAACAGCGAAAACAGCGCGTATTTCGGGAGGACGGCTGGACTCAGGTCGATCTCGGCATGGGCATTGACCGGCGCTACCCAGGAGCGGGCAAAGGTGAGCAGACCGTAGAACAGCGCGAAGCCGGCCAGCAGCACGGGGAGGTCTTTGAGCAGCGAGGTGCCATCCGGCAGCGTGATGCCCCAGCCAGCCTTCTTGGTTGTTGCCTCTGGCGGAATAGAGACCCTCCTTCAAATCCCTCAGTGCAGCGGCACGGCCCCCTGCTGATCCTCCGGCGCGCTCTCGCGCCGCAGCATCAACCGGTCGGTCTCCGGATCGTAGGTGAACAGCTCGGCATATCGTCCCCAGTTCAGCACCGTCTGCATCTGCGTCTCGACTTCGTCCTGGGAGAAATGCTCGTCCAGCACATCTCGGAAAAACTCCAGCGGCACTGCCCTATCGGATTTGTGCTCCAGGGCGCTGACGATCTGCTGCATCAGCGGGACATGCGCGAGGATGGCGTCACGAAACATTTTCTTGCGAGTCGCGATATCGGCTTCGGCGAAGGCCTTGCCCTCCGGCGTGACCTCCACGTCGCCCTCGGTCGCCTTGGCAAAGCCCACCAGTGCAGCTTCATCCACAATGGGGAACAGGTCGTCCACTTCCATGAGCAAGTCTTCCGCCAGGTGATAGAGATCCTCTTTGCCGCCGCGCTCGTTGAGGATCTCCAGCAAGCCCGCCATTCCTCCCGGACGTGCGTGAGGCAGCAACTTGTAACGCGGCGCGGCGCGGCGCTCCGCTTCCGTCGGCGGAGCCAGCTCCAACGCCGGCTGCGTCATGACTTTGTAGATATAGTCCACGTAAACCAGAAACGCGGCCGACTTGCGGTCTCTGGGTTGCGTGAGAGGGATGCGGAAATCCGCGCGAATCCTCGCCGGGTGAGTGCCGAGAACGATGATGCGGTCGGCCAGCAGCACCGCCTCTTCGATGTTGTGGGTGACCAGAAAAACCGTCTTGGTCGGAATTTGGCGCTTCAGCCAGAGCTCCAGCAGTTCGCCGCGCAGGTTCTCCGCCGTAAGCACGTCGAGAGCGGAGAAGGGCTCATCCATGAAGAGCACCTCCGGCTCGACCGCCAGCGCGCGCGCGAATCCGACGCGCTGCTTCATTCCGCCCGACAGCTCCTTGGGGTAGGCGTTCTCGAATCCCTTCAGGCCAACCGAGCCAAGAGACTTCAGGGCCCGCCGATGCCGCTCCCGATGACTCAACCCGCGCGCGATGAGTGGCGCTTCCACGTTCTCCAGCACCGTCAGCCAGGGAAACAAGGCAAAGCTCTGGAAGACGATGGCGACGTTGGGTTGCGAATCGCCGAGCGGCTTGCCATGCCACAGCACCCTGCCTCCCGTGGGCTGGGTGAGCCCGGAAATAATTCGCAGCAGTGTGGATTTGCCCGATCCCGAAGGGCCCAGCAGTCCGATGATCATTCCCGGGTCCACCGAGATGTCGAGCGGAGCGATTACCTGGATCTTGCGTCCATCCGGCTGGACAAAACTCTTCTCCACTCCTTGGGCCTGGATGATGGGCTCGGCTGCCACCTCGGGCGGCGGTGAGGGGATGGTCGGCGAGACGGGCTGGGCCGGCGCTTCCGTCGCCTCTGAGCCCGACAGCTCGTCCATCACCCGCTGCCAGGCCTCTTCCGGCAGCTCATCGAAGAACCGCATGCGGTCGGTCGGGTCCAGGCGGTCGATGATGGCCCGCATTTCCCCGGCCGGACGAGAATGCAGCAGCACGTATTCGTGGTAGTACGGGAAGTGGGTGGCGATGGCGGCAGCGAGATCGACCGAGAGTCGCCGAAAAACCGCCTGCTGCTGCTCGAATGAGAGCCGGCTGAAGATCTCCGGGGCCGCGGCCGAACCCAGGGCTTCCAGAGACTGCACCGCCTCCTCGAGCAAACCTCGCTCAAGCAGGTCGCGGACCGTCGCGGCTCTCTGGTCGGGCGTCATCGCACAGGCAGGTCCCGTCTCCGTGGAACACCATAAATGACGCAACCATCACAGAGAAGGCGGTTCGGAAATTTTCATTTTCATGGCTGGATTCCATCTTCAGGAGTTAGCTGAAACCGAGCACCGGATGCGGTGTGTAGGGCTCCTCCAGAGAAGCCACCTCCTCCGGCGTGAGCTTCAGCGACAACGCGGCCGCGGCGTCCCCCAGATGATGCGGTTTGGTGGCGCCGACAATGGGCGATGTAACTCCCGGCTTGCCAAGCAGCCACGCTAGCGCAACCTGGGCGCGCGAAACGCCACGGCGCTCGGCCACCTCGCCCAGCCGCTCTACCACTTTGCGGTCCGCCTCTTCGGTTCGCGAGTACATGGTGTTGCCGAAGCGGTCGGTTTCAGATCGCGTAGTCGCTTCGCTCTGCCATGGACGGGCCAGGCGCCCGCGCGCCAGCGGGCTCCACGGTATGACGCCGACCCCCTCCTCGCGGCAGAGCCCCATCATCTCGCGCTCTTCCTCGCGATAGAGCAGGTTGTAGTGGTTTTGCATAGAGACAAACCGCGTCCAGCCGTGCCGTTCGGCGAGATAGAGCGATTTCGCAAACTGCCACGCATACATGGAAGAGGCACCGATGTAACGCACCTTCCCCAACTTCACCAGACCGTGCAGCGTCTCGAGCGTCTCTTCGATCGGTGTCTCGTAATCCCAGCGATGGGTCTGATACAGGTCCACGTAGTCGGTCTGCAGGCGACGCAGGCTCTGGTCGAGTTCGAAAAAGATCGCTTTGCGCGAGAGGCCGCGGCCGTTGGGCTCATCGCGCATGACGCCATGAGCCTTGGTGGCAATCACCACGGCTTCGCGCCGCACATTGCCTTTTAGAAACCTGCCGAGAACCTCTTCACTGGCGCCGGCGGAATAGACATTCGCGGTATCAAAGAAGTTGATGCCGAGTTCCAGCGCCTCGCGCAGGAAAGGTTGGCTCTCCTGTTCACTCAAGGCCCAGGCGTGGCTGCCGGGCTTGGCGGCGCCGCTGGCAGGCGCTCCATAGCTCATGCAGCCAAGACAGATGCGGGAAACTTTAAGGCCGGTCCTGCCAAGATTGACGTAATCCATCGGGTTTTCCTGCGCCCGTGGATTGTAACGACCCGCACGGCAGGCTTGCAAAGCGACTGAAGTGCCCGGTCGCGAGGAAAGGAGGTACACGGACCGCGCGGGGGCCTCGTTTCGCCGCTCACACCGCGGGACGTTCCGCCTTGGTCAGGCTTGGAACCATCACGCTGCGCTCCGATGCTTTCACCACCCGCGCCGCCAGCGGCTTGAGCCATAACAATGCCATAAAGGCGGCAATCAGGTCGCAGGCGATCATCGCCCAGAACACGTAGGTCCAGGAGCCGGTCCTGCCGAACAACCAGGCGGCACCTGGTCCGGCAAAGGCGGAAGCCACGCCCTTCGCCGTGTAGAGGACTCCGTAGTTGGTAGTGGCCCATTTGCTCCCGTAAAGGTCGCCGGTGAGCGATGGGAACAGCGAGAAGATGTTGCCCCAGGCAAAGAAGCACAGCCCCGACAGCACCACAAACCAAACTGGGTAGCTGATCAGCTTGATCAGCGCATACACCGCCATCGCCTCGAGAACGAACGCGATGAAAATAGCGTTCTCGCGCCCAATGTGGTCGGACACCCAACCCCAAAATGGCCGGGTAAATCCGTTTAGTAGGCGATCGACCGTGATGGCCAGCACCACCGCGGTCATCCCGAAGAGAACTGTGACGTTATCCACGTGATAGGAAGCAGCCATGGGATTCAGTTGCGCGGTCACCACCAAACCGCCAAAGGCCAGCATGGTCATCATCACGTAAATCACGTAGAACGACGGTTGCCGCAGCATCTCCCAGGGTGTCATGTCGACCACCGAGGTATTCACTTTGGCTTTGATCTTGGCCTTTTTCTGCTCCCAGTCGGGTGGCGTCCATCCCTCCGGCGGCCTCGCCAGGAACAGTGCCGCGCCCAGCACAACGACTCCCTGCACAACACCGAAGACGATGAAGGTGTGCTGGTAGCCCGAGTTCTTCAACATCGAGGCGATGGGAGCGATGGTGGTTGCTGTGCCTACTCCGTAAGCACCTGCCGTTAGCCCGACGCACAAGCCGCGGTGGTCGGGAAACCACTTCAGTGCGTTGCCAATGGTCCCGCCATAGACGATCCCCGCCCCAATGCCGCCGATCCCGTACCAGAAGTACAGGCTGGTGATCGTCTCAGCCCACCCGGCTCCGACCCAACCCATAGCCACCAGCACCGAGCCGATCCCGAGCATGAAGCGCGGTCCGATGCGGTCCACCAGATAGCCTT
>Ga0335076_10005044_pt1 | contig 13375 bp, 10 predicted proteins | sample Lox_Sample_25_FD_206717 | JGI IMG/M metagenome (GOLD analysis project Ga0335076, IMG submission 206717) | Soil microbial communities from Loxahatchee National Wildlife Refuge, Florida, United States - Lox_Sample_2.5 | ecosystem: Environmental > Terrestrial > Soil > Wetlands | place: USA...
GTTACTGGCATTTCCTGAAAAATCAGTTGGTTTTGATTTGTCTGACTGGCTTTGGTCGCAAGGTCAGAGTATGTTTTTTTATCAAGGCAAATTGAATCAGCCAGTCAATTTCAACCTCCGGGGTTCTAGCGAACCCCGGAGGTCCAAGAAAATCAACTGGCTTTTGACACCGCAACAAATCGGAATCCAACAAAATAAAATCAAGATACACAAATCATTAGGCCCTGTTCAAAAACCTTCACCCAACCTCCGGGGTTCCCGCGAACCCCGGAGGTTTGAAAAAAAAGCATATATGAAACTGTTCATAATCATTTGTCTATTGTGTCTGGCCGGATTGTCATTTGGACAGATTCATTCTAATTCTAAAGGCAAAGTAATTGATGCCGTTACCGGTGCGCCGCTGGCAGGCGCTTCGGTCGAGTCCCCTGCCCTTGGCAATACCCTCACTAATGAAGATGGAATTTTTGAATTGAAGGGAACCCGGCCCGGCAGCTATGAAATCAGGGTTTCCAATGTCGGCTACCGAAGCTGCGATACCCTTATCCGGATTCTCGGGAATGAACCTATTACTATTCCCCTGCAACGCATCAACCTGTTTATGCAACCTATTGAAGTGAGAGCCCTCCGCGCAGGCGATAAGGCCCCATTCACAAAAACAAATCTCACCAAACAGGAAATTGAACAAAATAACCTGGGACAGGACCTTCCGTTCCTCCTGAACCAAACGCCTTCTGTCGTTATCAATTCTGATGCGGGTAACGGAGTGGGATATACGGGAATTTATATCCGGGGAACCGATGCTACCCGAATCAATATGACCTTAAACGGAATTCCTTATAACGATGCAGAATCGCAGGGAATTTATTTTGTAGACCTTCCCGACTTTGCCTCATCAGTCAACAGCATCCAGATCCAACGCGGAGTGGGTACTTCTTCCAATGGCGCGGGTGCATTCGGAGCCACGATGAACTTTTCGACGAATGAATTTAACGCCAATCCCTATGCGGAATTGAATAACAGTTACGGTTCATTCAATACCTGGAAGAATACGGCCAAGGTAGGATCCGGGTTGATCGATGGCCATTTCACCATCGATCTACGCCTGTCGCGCATCACCAGCGATGGTTTTATTGACCGGGCAACCAGTGACCTGAAGTCTTTCTATTTTTCCGTTGCCTGGCTGAATAAAAATTCTTCCCTTCGCTTCAATGTTATTTCAGGTACGGAAAAAACATACCAGGCATGGAATGGAATTCCGGAAGCCAAACTCGATGGCAACCAGGTTGCTTTGGAAAAACATTATGAAGATAATTCAGGATATGCAGGAGCATTGTATGTGACTAAAGAGGATTCTTTGAATCTTTTTCAGTCCAACAACCGCACCTACAATTATTTCACTTACCAAAACCAGACCGACAATTACTGGCAGGATCATTATCAATTATTTTTCAATCATCAGTTCTCTGAATATATTTCGCTGAATGCGGCAGGCTTTCTCAGCTGGGGCCGGGGATATTATGAAGAATATGTTCCGCAACAAAACTATACGGACTATGGGTTGAACGATTTTGTAAACGGAAGTGATACGATCAGCATTACCGATCTGATCAGGCAGCGCTGGCTTAACAATTATTTTTACGGTGGAATTTTTTCGGTTCAATACAAAAAAAAGAATACGCAGTTTACGATTGGAGGCGGATGGGACCGTTATAACGGACAACATTATGGAGAAATTATATGGTCACAAAACGGTGGCATACCGAATGACTATATGTATTACCACGAGCCTGCCGATAAAACCGACTTCAATATCTATGCAAAATGGCAACAGCAACTGAACCCGCATTGGAACCTGTTTGCTGATCTTCAATACCGGCATATCAATTATGACATTGATGGTTTTGATGATAACCCCACGATCGTTGTGAATAAAAAATACGATTTTATAAATCCAAAAGCAGGAATTACTTACACCCATCAGCAATGGGAAGCCTACCTGTCTTATTCATTGGCCAGCCATGAACCCAACCGGAATGATTTTGAAGCAGGAATTAACGAGCAACCACAACCGGAAACGCTTCATGATTTTGAACTGAGCCTTCAAAAAAAAGGAAGCTGGTATTCCTGGAATGCAACTGCGTATTACATGTATTACCAGGACCAACTGGTACTTAACGGGAAAATCAACGACGTGGGGGAATACACAAGAACCAATATCCCCCAGAGCTACCGGCTGGGGATTGAACTGCAGGGAGGAATTAAACCGGTGAACTGGTTTTCCGCCGACGCCAATCTCGCGCTTAGCAGGAATAAAGTATTAAACTATACAGAATATATTGATGATTATGATAACGGGGGGCAGCAATCATTTTCCTATCATCTGACAAATATCGCTTTCTCACCAACTGCAGTTGGCGCAGCCACGCTTAATTTCTTTCCCATAAAAAATTTTGAATTGAGCCTGCTGAGCAAATATGTTAGCAAAGAGTATCTCGACAATGCACAGAAAGAAGACCGCAAACTGAACGGATATTATGTTCAGAACCTCCGAATGATCTATACTCTCAGAACAAAACCGGTCAGGGAAACAGAGTTCATATTCCAACTGAACAATGTTTTCAATACAAAATATGAACCTAACGGTTATACCTATAGTTATTTTATGGGGGGACAGCTCATCACCGAAAACTTTCTCTTCCCGATGGCGGGAACCAATTTCATGTTTGCTATCAATATCAAATTATAATAATAGCCCGGCATTTAAACGCCGGGCTATCATGAATCTATAAAAATTATTCTACCTGTCGATATTGATATCTGTATGAACAGATCCCTTGTTGGTCGAATAGATAATATGTTCTTTGGGGCTTTTGATATATTTATCCTTGTACTTTTTAAATATTTCGGTGGGCTGCTTCACATTATTCACGACGAATTTCTCATTGGTCAACTCAAAAGATACATTTTTCGAATCCTTGATGATACCCGATTCCTTCAATTCCCCGAGAATAGGATCTATGTAATTGGCATTTTGACGAGCCCATTGTTCTGCAAATTTTTTAGCCAACAGGGTCTGTTTCTGTTCGTCCAGTTGCGCCTTTTGCAGATAAAGCTCGGCCAAGGCCTCGTTCTTTGTATTGTTTTGCAAATCGAGCTCCACCTTATTCTTTAAATCAATATTATTCTGCAAATCCAATTGCATTTTTTCCAACTGCAGCTTTTCGTCCTTCATTTTGTCCAGGCCTTCTATTTCCATTTTCCTTTCGAGCAATTCGTTTTCGATCTGCGCCTTGTTCTGTTGCTCCATGAGTTCAGCCATCTTTGCGTCCATCATCGCCTTATTTACTTTTTCCATTAGTTCTTGCGGCATTTCATTCTGTGTCATGTCTTGCAGTGATTCCATTTTTTGCTCCTGGACCAATTTCTCAAGCATGGGCCGCATGCCCTGCAGTTTATCATCAGGAATGCGTTCATCATGATAATAAGCTTCGGTAATTTTATTATGATTGGTGACGATGCGATAGCCATTTCTTACATAAATAATCATGTCATCCTGATCAACAGTGATCGTATTGGTTTCCTTTGGAGCTTTGGGGATGGTGTCTTTTTCCGGGGAAACCAAAACATCAGGAATTTCCGGTACGGCAGTTATAACGGGAGGAACCGGTTCAACGGCGACTGCCTTGATATCAGAAATTATTGGAGCATCCGGAACAGATGCAATTTCTGTCTTTTCGATGCTGGGTTGTTTCGGGACCTTAACAGGTTCAGTCTGTGAAAAAGCAACGGTCAGGAAGGTCATTGTCAGGAGGCAGCCTGTTAAAAAAATCTTTTCCATGGTGTTCAACGTTTGATTACTATGATTGATAATTCTTTTTATCCGGTTCAATAAGTGATTTTTTTGTCCTTTGAAAGCGAGAGAATACTCCGAAGACAAATTGTATTCCTGGAATGCCACCAGCGCATGGATGAATTTTTCTTTGGATTTTGTTTGACGAATAGCCATATCGTCACAGCAGTTTTCTCTTTCGTCTCTGATCAGTGAGGATATCCACAATACTGCAGGATTAAAGAAGAAAACAATCTCTGCAAGATTCTGCAACAGGTTTACGAAATAATCTTTACGTTTGATATGTGCCAGTTCGTGCAGCAAAACGGCTTCCACCTGTTCCGGTGGTAATTGCGAAAGCATGCTGAATGGGAATAATATCACAGGCTTCAAAAAACCAACCATCACCGGTGTCTTGACGATTTCTGATTCAAGAAGCATCACCTGTTTTTTTATTCCAAGTCTTCTCGCCAGCTTCTGCATTTTTAATTTCCAGTCAGATGAGGGTTCATGCGTTTTCGAATGTCTAACCTTTTGTATATACACCAGGTTGGAGAGAAGTTTGACAAAGCGAAAACCGAAAATAATAAACCATATCGTTACCACCAGAGGGGCATGCTCGTTAAAATAGGCCGCCATTTGTTCAAGAAAATTTTGTCCTGTAGATTTTGAGGAGACAATCGTTTCTTGTCCGGCAACAATTGTTCCGGTTGAAAAATGAACTGCACCTGTCGGATTATATGTTTCCGCATTTTGCATTTCTCTGAACAAAGTATAACCTGAAGCCACGAGGAATACAAAAAACAGAACGGCTAGAAAATTGTAACGGAAAAAAGATGTTGCCCTCTTGGTAAACAGCATCACCGCGCCCGCAACGACGGCCAGGAGAAGGCCCTGCCATAAGGAATGAATCAGGGTCCAGCAAATGGCTCTTATGATTTCTTCCTTTAAAAAATTTGTCAGGAAAAGCAAATGCATATAAAATGATTTGTGGTGAGGTTATTTTTTATCCAGCTTGTTCAATAAATCTTTAATAGCCTGTAATTCCTTCTTCGACGTTTTCCTGTTACCGAGCAACTGCATCATCATATTGCTGGCAGATCCATTGAACATCGAGTCAACGAAACGGTTCAGCAGCATATTCTTGGTCTCCCCTTCTTTCCATGTTGCGCTATAAATATGTTTCATATTGGTCTCATCGCGGTTCAATATCCCTTTTTCCACCATGATCTGCATAAGCTTCAAAGTGGATGTGTATTGCACTTCCCTGCGTTTGTTCAATTCGTTATTTACCAGTCGGACCGTGGAAGGCCCGTGCTGCCACAATACCTGCAATATTTCCAATTCCGATTTGGTCGGATCGAACCTGGGACCGTTATCTTTATTTTCCTGTTTCATGTACTAAAGGTAGGAAATTTTTCGTACGAACAAATTTTTACCTCTGTTTTTTTAAAAAAATTAACAATCGAGAATGGCTACCCGAACAAAAGGGAAACACTTCAACGTAAATGAAAAACAATATAAAATAGGAGAATTCTCGTCCCGGCTGAGGCTAGCCAGGTTTTCCGATAAAAAGGGAGGCTGAATTTTATCAGTTAAATATTCTTGCAGGAGTTATTTATTTCCGGCAAACTTTTCTCTCCAGGCCAGCATGCCACCCGTAAGGTTCTTTGTATTCTTGAATCCGAGCATATCGAGGATTAGGCAAGCCTGTCCGCTGCGGTTGCCACTGCGGCAATAACAAATGACTTCCTTTCCTTTCCAGTCTTCGATATCCGCGACCTCCATAGATTGTATTTTTCCCAGGGGAAATAAGAGGCCGCCAATATTAAAATCGTTGTGTTCGCCTGGTTCGCGCACATCGAGCAGTTGCAAGGCCTCGCCTGCATCCATTCTTTTCTTCAATTCATCAACAGTAATATTCTGCATAAAGCTTGTTTTAGTAATTGTTGGGTGGGGCCTGCGGAGCCGCGATGGTTGAATCTGTTTTGCGAACTGGTTTTTGCACGCAGAGAAAAATATCCATACTCTCACCCTGACGGATATGGCTCACCTGGTTTTCATAATCGAACTTTGGTGGATTCTGACGATATACGAATGCATTTGCCGTATCGCGTACATCGGGATCGGGAACCGCTGCTCCTAAAATCAATCCGCTTTCACTTATCGCGGCTCTCGCTTCGCGGTAAGTGAGGCCGAATAAATCCGGAACCATGAACTCCATTCCCACTCCGTTTCCCAATACCAAAGTTATGGCGCTGCCCTGTTGTATTTTGGTTCCGGGCTTAATACTTTCTCCTTTATAGAGCTGGTCAAGCACGGAATTTCTTGCAAAGTCGGGTTTGAAAACCGTGTCTTCCAGTTTCAAGCCATAGCGTCGCAAAACCATATCAGCATTCCGGAAAGTCATGCTTACCAGGTTGGGCATATCAACCATTGGCGCAACCGAGCGGTTGATGGTCAGATAAACCGTTCGATTTATTTTCACCTGGTTGTCAGCCTCCGGGAATTGCCTGATGACCTGCAAAGCAGGAATGGTATCATCGTAAATTGAATCCTGTATCTGTACATCAAAGCCCTGCGCTTCCAGTATTTTCTTTGCCTGATCAATCGACTGGCCGGTAACAGAAGGAATCTTCATCGTTTTGCCATGTTTGGTAATCAAATCCAATGAACCAAGGAAAAGTAATAATAATAACAGCAGGATGCCTATTCCTGCGATCATATTAATCCAAAGTGGCCTGCCGGTAATGAATTTGAGCACGCTAGATATTTAATTGTAAAATAAATAATTTTAAGACTGACCGTTTTTTTTCGCCAGGGCATCGTCAATTAATGCAGAATAAAATTTTTTGAGATCCCATCCCATTGCCCTCACCTGTTGTGGCACAATGCTGGCATCCGTTTGCCCCGGAACCGTATTTATTTCCAGCAAAAACGGTTCTCCCCTGGCCTCGTTATAAATAAAATCTATCCTGATCACTCCATCGCAATTAAACACCTGGTAAACTTTTTTAGCGGTGGCTCTCACTTTGGCTGCGATGGTCTCGTCGACCTGTGCCGGGGTGATTTCATCTGTAAAACCCGGTGTGTATTTGGCTTCAAAATCAAAAAATTCTTTTTTCGTTTTTATTTCAGTAAAAGGAAGGGTGATGATTTCTCCTTTCGATTGAAATACGCCGATTGTAAATTCCCTGCCGGAAATAAATTCTTCCACCAAAACCTGGTCATCTTCTTTAAATGCTTTATCAATTGCCGGCTGCAACTCTTCTGCTGTATTTACGCGCGACATGCCGATACTCGATCCCCCGTTATTCGGTTTTACAAAAACGGGGAAACTAAGATGGGAAGTAATTTCTCCGGAATTGCCCATCTTTCCTTTGATGAGTACAACAGACCGGGATACATTAATTCCACTGAAAGCTGCAACGGCGACTGTATATCTTTTGTTGAAGGTAAGCCCCGAAACGGCAGCATCACAGGTGGTATAAGGAAGCTGCATCAGGTCAAAATAAGCCTGCAATTTACCGTCTTCGCCGGGCGTGCCGTGAATGCCGATCAGAACGGCATCAAACACAACCTTGTTTCCGCGTACGGTTAAAGAGAAATCATTTTTGTCAACAGGAATTTTCATCCCATTCTTCAATTCGTAAAACCAGCCCCTGGGTGTGATATCAATTTTATATACAGCATATTTTTCGGTATCGATATTTTTTTCAATGGTAACTGCACTTTTATACGAGATCACTGATTCACCGGAATAACCACCGGTGACAAATGCGATGACAGGTTTCATTCATTCTAATTTTCAGGCAAATAAACAAAAAAGTGTGCCGATAACAAGCTTTAGCAGATTTTTAGGATATCCTTACATGTAACGAGCTCCCAAGATACCATATTCCAGAAGCCCGCTAATCCGCCGGAAAAGAAACGCAACTATCTGCGTTATTATTGGATGATGAAAATGTAAAATGATAATGAAAAACTACAGCCCATTGACCCAATGACTTAATGACCAACTGGTTTACCGGAAATAAGAAAGGTGAAGGCATAATCTCCTTCACCCTTTTATGACGGGAAATATCACCCGCCTATTATCAGTAGCACGAAGGCTACATGCGCAAACAATAATTACAATAGGAAAGTTAAGGCAATGAATAATATTTGTCAAAAAACACCTGTTAATTTTTATCCACAAGCTTTACAGGTCCGTGATTGAAATCGGCTTCATGAATTCATGACCGGCCAAGAATGCCAAATACAATGCCTTAAAACTAAATATGCATTTTCTCTTTTTTGGCCAGCAATTCTTCTACTGTTTCACGGTACATTTCATCCGGAACGCAACAATCTACCGGACAAACAGATGCACATTGAGGTTCTTCATGGAATCCCTGGCATTCCGTGCATTTATTTGGAACTATGTAATAAATATCGGAGCTGATAGGCGGGTTACGTTGATCCGCATCAATAACAGTTCCATCCATCAGTGTAAATGGGCCTTTTACTGTTGAACCGTCGGCAATAGCCCACTCCACCCCACCTTCGTAAATAGCATTGTTGGGGCATTCTGGTTCGCAGGCCCCACAGTTGATACATTCTTCTGTTATCTTGATAGCCATGTTTAAAAAATTACAGGATGATAAAGAGTATTTTTGCAATCCAAATATAAAAGGATTTATGCATTTACAACAGCGGATTCGTATATTGGTTGAATTAAGTAAATATTTGGCATCTGAAGACGACACCTGGCTGGCGGCCAAACAAAAAGCCTCTGCTGAAAACACATGGTTCACTCCGAAATTCATTGAGATCGCTCTTAAGAACATAGCTTCTGAATTTCTTGAAAAAAACAAACTCGAAGCCTGGACAAATCCCTATCATTTTCCGGATGAAAATTCACACTCTTCAAACTTGGGAATTATTATGGCCGGAAATATTCCTCTTGCAGGATTCCATGATTTTTTATCTGTTTTTATTTCAGGACACAGGCAAACAATCAAACCATCATCCAAAGATCAGGCCCTTATCGGAGCGATTGCCCGCCAGCTGTATTCACTGGATGCAGAAACTCTCCGCTATATCACATTTGCTGAAACATTGAAAGGTTGTGACGGATATATTGCCACGGGAAGCAATAATTCCGCCCGTTATTTTGATTACTATTTTGGAAAATATCCCCATATCATCCGGCGAAACCGCACATCAGCCGCCATTTTGCTGGGAAATGAAACAAAAGAAAGCCTGGAAAAGCTGGCCGACGATGTATTTTTCTATTTCGGACTGGGGTGCCGTAATGTAACCAAGTTGTACGTCCCGCGCCAATATGATTTTGTGTCCCTGTTGGAAGCGTTTAAAAAATTCAACTACCTCGCGGACCATCATAAATACAAAAACAATTACGACTATCAACTGGCCATCCTTATCCTGAATAAAAAATACTATATGACAAACGGGTCAATCATTCTGACCGAACATAGTTCCCCGTTTTCTCCAATCAGTGTTTTACATTATGAATATTATGAGGACCCCAACGAGATCACATCTTTGCTTGCAGAAAATGATGATATCCAATGCATCGTCGGGCAGGGGGGAATTCCATATGGAGAGGCCCAGAAACCCGGTCTTTCGGATTATGCCGACGGCATTGACAGCCTGAAATTCTTACGGGGATTATATTCCTGAACAAACCGGGTTTGGCAGTTTGACTGCTAAATTTTCTTTTGTAAATTTGTATGACCTCATCTACGAAGGTCTTAGTAAATAAATTGTTAAACTCAATGAAGGGTATAAACAGGTTTTAAGCATTGGTGTTATTTTGTAGTCTTAAGGCATGTAATTTGACTTTGTTTGAAATTAAAAAATTGAATCATCATGAAATTTAAACAAGTAGTAGCAATTGTGTTTATCAGTGCTGCAACTACAGTAGCCAGTTTGTGGGGCTATAATCATTTTCAACACAACAAGACTTATTTCTACACACAGGATTCTGTGAAATTACCGGCTAATTATGCCAGGTATTTTGATGGAGAGAAGTCAGGAAGTGGTGGTCCGGTGGATTTCACTGACGCCGCCAGTGCAGCGATTCCGGCAACGGTTCATATCAAAACCAAAACAGTTCGTTCTGTAAGTAATAATCTGCCAAAGAGAAATCCTTTCTCAGATCTTTTCGGAATTGACCCGGATGATTTCTTTGGAGATCGTTCCCACTCTCTTCCCGAAATGGGATCCGGTTCGGGTGTGATCATCAGTGACGATGGTTATATCGTTACCAACAACCATGTAGTGGATGGAGCAGATGAAGTTACCGTGACTCTCAGCAACAAGAAATCTTTTAAAGCCAGAGTAATCGGAACTGATGCCGCTACCGACCTTGCAGTCGTGAAAGTAGATGCCAAGGGCCTGCCTTTCCTTTTGTATGGCAATTCAGATGAAGTCAAAGTCGGCCAGTGGGTGTTGGCAGTAGGTTATCCTCTTACACTCGAAACCACGGTTACTGCCGGTATCGTAAGTGCGAAAGGAAGATCAATTGACATCAACAGAAATCAAAGCAAATCACCCATCGAATCTTTCATACAGACAGATGCTGCAGTAAATCCCGGAAACAGCGGTGGTCCTTTGATCAATCCCCAGGGACAACTGGTCGGGATCAATTCAGCGATAGCATCACCTACAGGTTCATACGCAGGTTATTCCTTCACTATTCCGGTTAATATTGTAAAAAAAGTAGTAGGTGATCTGATGAAATATGGAACAACACAGCGAGCTTTCCTCGGAATTGAATATGCAAAAGATAATTTGAGTGATGATGTTAAAAAACAGGAAGGAATCAAAGATGAAGAAGGAGTATATGTAATGAGTGTTCCTGAAAAAGGCGCTGCTGCAGAAGCAGGCATTAAAAAGGGTGATGTGATCACTAAGTTGAATGGCCTTCAGGTAAACTCAGGAGCAGAAATGGTTGGATTGATAGCAACCTACCGTCCTGGCGAGAAAGTAAAAGTAACTTATAAAAGGGATGGCAAAGAATTTGAAGTCCCGGTCACCTTGCGCAACAGTGTCGGAACTTATGACGTAGTAAAGAATAGCGTGTATGATAAACTGGGTGCTGACCTGCAGACACTCTCCAAAAAAGATGCAGGTACATTAGGAGTAAAAGGCGGAGTTTTTGTCAAATCAATTGACGCAAACGGCTTATTCAGCAAAACAAGAATGGATGAAGGTTTCGTGATCCTGAAAGTGAATGGCAACGAAGTATTAACCGTGGAAGATTTCCGCAAGGCTTTGGATAATGCCGGATCCTCTTCCTCCATAAAACTGGAAGGCGTTTATCCCGGTTACGATGGAGCATTTACTTATCCGTTGAAGTTGAACAGTGATGAATAAACGATATTCAAATTTCACAAAAAAACCTAAGCCTGTGCTTAGGTTTTTTTATGCAAATTCTTACTCGATCTTCATCTTTCAAAAATCCGAAAACCCCAGGGTGAAAGTCTGATCGCAGATTCTCGCTCGAACTGATGCAACTCACTGGTAAGACTGTTCCTGAATTCGCCACTGACTATATTATTATCGGGTACAAAAGAAATATTTTTTTCCGACAAATTAATTGCAACCAATACTTCATTCTTTTCCTGTTTACGAAGAAAACAAAAAACTTTATTTCCTTCCCCGGCCGGAAGAACAGAAATATTCGCCAGAGTGCCTGCACGCATGGCCGGATTATTTTTGCGAATTCGTAATAGTGTCTTGTAAAAATCATGCAACTCATATTTCCCGGACCACGCAATTGGATCTTTATTAAAAAAATCCAGTCGCTTGAGATTAGGCAATTCCTGTCCGCTGTAAATTAATGGCAGGCCATTCCATGTACAACAAAGGACCTGGAAAGCTTTTGCTGCATCGCCCATTCTTTCGTATTCGCTTCCACTATGAGAATTTTCATCATGATTGGTGGTAAAAAAAAGTCTGAAGGTAGTTGACTTGAATTCCTGCTCGTAATATTGGAGAATGCTGTATAACCCGGCCATATCCATTTCCTTCCTCCAATAAGCTTCCATGGCATGGAGAAATTTCCAGGTGTAGATAGCATCGAATGCTTCCTGGTATGGGATGTCTTCGCATTCTGCAAGCCAGAACAATTTCTTTTGTCCATCCAGTTTTGTCCGTGCTTCCTTCCAGAAATCAAGTGGCACAAGCATTGCCATATCACAACGGAATCCATCGATATCACATTCCCTGACCCAGAACGACATCGATTCAACCATCGCATTGCGCAGATTCACATTGCTATAATCCAGGTCAATAACATCCTCCCAGCCGTTTGAATCAAAAAAATTTCCGGACGCGTTCTTTTTGTAAAAGTCCGGATGTTCCCTTGTCCACCGATGATCCCACCCGGTATGATTGGCCACCCAGTCAATGAGTACTTTGAATCCGAGTCCATGCGCATTTCGGACCAGGTTCCTGAAATCGGCTACGGTCCCATATTCCGGGTTGCAGGCCGTGTAGTCTGAACAGGAATAATAACTGCCCAATGAACCTATACGTCTGACTACACTGATGGGTGTGACCGGCATGAACCACAATATTTCTATTCCCATATCACGCAAGCGGGGCAATTCTTTTCCAAATGCATTGAACGAACCTTCGGTTGTATATTGCCGTAAGTTAACCTCATAAATATTGGCATTATAACTCCAGTCTACCGGTTGAAAATCAGAATTCATATTCGGAAAGATAGGATTTTGCGGGAAATAGTTGACAGATAGAAACCGGTTGCTAACCGTTTGCCAGAATTCAATTTACTATCCAAATAAAAAATTATTGACTGTCAACTGCCATCTGTTAACTGTCAACTTTGCCCTAACTTTGCCTCGCATGAAAACCTTCAACGTTCCGATTATCTATCGCAGTCCGCTGATTACGTCTATCAAGAACAAACGCAGACAGGAGGATAAAATGAAAAAAGATTTTACTCCTGTGCTGCTGGACTTCGGAGCTTTGCATATTTACCTTGCCCGCCATTTTGGATTTTGCTATGGTGTGGAAAATGCAATTGAAATTGCTTTCAGGACCGTGGAAGAACATCAGGGGAAACGAATTTTTCTGCTGAGTGAAATGATTCACAATCCACAGGTGAATGATGATTTGCGCGAAAGAGGAGTACAATTTTTACAGGACACTTATGGAAAACAACTGATGCCGTTTGAAGAACTCACTGCCGATGATATCGTGATCATTCCTGCATTCGGAACCACTTTGGAAACTGAACAGAGACTGAATAACCTGGGAATTCAAACTGAAAAATATAATACCACCTGCCCCTTCGTTGAAAAGGTATGGAACCGTTCTGCCCAGATTGCGGAAAAGAATTATACAGTGGTTGTGCATGGAAAACCCAGGCACGAAGAAACCAGGGCCACTTTTTCTCATGCTGCTTCACATACACCAACAGTAATTGTGAATGATATGGAAGAAGCAAAGGAACTGGCAAAATATATCATCGGAGAGAAACCTGTTGCTCAATTTTACGAAGAATTCAAAGGC
>Ga0335076_10005046_pt1 | contig 13373 bp, 12 predicted proteins | sample Lox_Sample_25_FD_206717 | JGI IMG/M metagenome (GOLD analysis project Ga0335076, IMG submission 206717) | Soil microbial communities from Loxahatchee National Wildlife Refuge, Florida, United States - Lox_Sample_2.5 | ecosystem: Environmental > Terrestrial > Soil > Wetlands | place: USA...
GCGAAGTCGGAGTTCTTCCGCTACCTGCAGTCGGCGCAGGGAGCCGCCGCCGGCCGGTAACCCGGGCGGTCAGCGCGGTGCCGGCCGCGCTTCGCTCGAGCTCCGGTACGCGGTCTCGAGGAATGCGTCCGCGGCCGCGGGCCCCTTTTCCGCCCCCGTAGCGGCCGTCGTAGTCGCGGATGATCCCCGCCGCCTTGATCTGAGCCAGGGATTGCCGCTCGCGGATCGCGTCACGAACCCGGTCACGCGCGGTCGTGACCACGTCGCGGTCCGAAGCAGGCTCATCGACCGCGCGGTCGGCCTGAAATCGGATATCCGAATGCTTGCGATAGCTGCGGGCGATTTCTGCCGCGCGTCGCTTCTGTGTTCTCTTTAGGCATGGTCCGACGTTCGCTCGCACTGGCTCTGTTGATGCTCGCGGCATCGTGCCCAGCTCGGGCTCAGACTCCGAATGCGTCGACGCCGCCGGACAATGCGCGCGTGAAAGAGATCGTCGCGCGCGCTCGTGCCACGGGTGGCGCCGAATGGGCGGAGGCCGTCACCTTTTTCTGCGGCCGCGACTCCGCACGCGCGAACCGCGCCGACGATCCGGAGCTCGCGCCGGTTCGTGTGTTCGATAACCTCTACGCGCTCGGCCGGACGAGCACCGTGATCTGGGCGATCAAGACACCCGCCGGAATCATCCTCATCGACGCGGGCTATCCGGACCAGGTCGAGTCGGTGCTCCTGCCCGGCCTGCGCAAGGTCGGTCTCGATCCGAACGACGTGAAGCTTGTGCTGCTCGCGCACGGCCACGCGGATCACTTCGGCGGCGCGGCGTATTTCCAGCAGCGCGGGGCTCGCATCGCGTTGTCTGCGGCGGACTGGGATCTGATCGAGAGCCCGCCGCCGGCACCTGGGCCGCCGCCCGGCCCAGCGACCGCGCCCTCCCCAGCGGCCGCCGCCGCATTGCCGCCGCCCGAGCGCGATCTCGTCGTCGTCGAGGGTCAGGCGCTCGGGATCGGCGGCGTCAAGATCACGCCGGTGTCGATTCCCGGCCACACGCCGGGCTCGCTCGGCTTCGTGTTCAAGGTTGAAGATTCTGGCCATGCGCACACCGCGGCGCTGTTCGGAGGGTCGATCTTGTTGTCGTCGCGGATTCCGGACGCCGCGCTCGTGCAATACGTGCGCTCCGTCGAGCACTTCGCAACGATCACGCGTCAGCTCGGCGTCGACGTCGAGATTCAGAACCACCCGCTCTACGACGGCTTCGAAGCGAAGCTCGCACAGCTCGCGGCGCGCAAGCCCGGCGCCGCGCACCCGTTCGTCGTCGGCGCGGACGGCTACCAGCGCTTCCTCGCGGTCATGAGCGACTGCGCGCAGGCCGAGATCGAGCGGCGCAAGGACGCCGCGCGCTGAGGGCTCAGCGCTTTAGGGGCGCGGCGGGCTTCCCGGTGTCTGCCGGGTCGCGGATCAGCCTGTTGAATCGAAGCGCGGCTTCTTCGCCGCCGCCGCGGAGCTTGAGAAAGCGTATTGCCCGATGTTCGGTATCGCGTCCCGCGATGCTTCCCGGACCGCCCCTCAAGGCTCAGATCGACTTCGCGGCCTCGACGAGCTGATCGCGCATCCAAGCGTGCGCGGGGCTCGCGCTGAAACGCGGATTCCAAGAGAGCCGCTCGCACATCTGGGGGATCTCGAACGGCGGCTCGATGAGCTTGATCTCGGCCGAGCGCTCGAGCCGCGCGCCGAGTCGACGTTGTACCATCGTGACCAAAGACGTCTCACGCAACAGAAAAGGTGCGGTCGCGAAGCTGTCGGTCGACGCGACGATCTTGCGCTCGTAGCCGATCCGCGCGAGATGCTCGTCGGCGAGCGACGTGTGCTCGGGGTCCGTGATGTTGAACGTCAGGTGTGGCAGCTCGAGGAATTGCTCGACGCTCAACCGCTCCCCGACCGTCGGGTGTCCAGACCAGACCGCGCAGATCCACGAGTCGGTGAATAGAGGCACGGACGGGAATCCGGGCTCGAGGTCTGTCGGCACGATGCAGAAATCGATCTCGCCCATCGCGAGCCGGTCGGCAACCGACGACTCGAGCGCGACGAAGCGCACGCTGACGTTCGGCGCAAGCGCGGTCAGGCGCTGCACCAACAGCCCGAGCAAGAGCAGCACGACATAGTCGCTCGCGGCGATCACGAACGTGCGCGCTTCCGTCGCGGGCGAGAACGCCCTCTGCGTGCTCAGCAAATCTTCGATCTGCTGCACGCACTCGCGCACCGGACGTGCGAGCTCGGCGGCGAGCGCCGTCGGCTCGAGGTGCCTGCCGACGCGCACCAGCAGCTCGTCGTTGAAGACTAGACGCAACCTCGCGAGGATCCCGCTCATCGCGGGCTGGCTCAGATAAAGTCGCTCGCCCGCGCGCGTCACGTTGCGCTCGGTCAATAGCGCGTCGAGCGCGACGAGCAGATTGAGATCGAATTGGCGGAGATTCATCGGCTGACTCGCGCGTCGGCGCCCTTCGGCAAGCGTGCGACTCGAGCCGGCGTCGCCCCATGCCCGCGGCTTCCCATGCATCCCCCCGGGCGCCTCAAACGGTGCGAAGCATAGCCGAGCGCGCGCCCACGCGGCGATGGCCTTCGGCCGCGGATGCGGGTTATTTTGCTTCGATGAGCGCAGCGCGGGCACGCATCGTGATTCTCGGCGCCGGCTTCGGCGGCCTGTTCGCCGCTCGCGCGCTCGCGAAAGTAGCGGCGGACGTCACGCTCGTCGATCGGCACAACTACCACCTCTTTCAACCGCTCTTGTATCAGGTCGCGACCGCGGGCTTGCCGCCGTCCGACATCGCGTGGCCGATTCGTTCGATCCTGAGCCGGCAGCGCAACGTGCGCGTGCTGCTCGACGAGGTGACCGGAGTGGACGTCGCGAGACACGAGGTCGGGCTGCACGACCGCACGCTCGCGTTCGACTACCTCGTCGTCGCGACCGGCTCGACGCACTCGTACTTCGGCCACGAGGAGTGGCAGCCGATCGCACCGGGTCTCAAGAGCATCGACGACGCGACGCAGATCCGCCGTCGGATCCTGCGTGCGTTCGAGGCCGCGGAGATCGAGGACGACGCCGCGGAGCGCGAGCGGCTGCTGAGGTTCGTGATCGTCGGCGGCGGCCCGACCGGCGTCGAGCTCGCGGGCACGATCGCCGAGCTCGCCCATCACACGCTCGCGAAGGACTTCCGCCGCATCGACCCGTCGGCGGCGAAGGTGATCCTCGTCGAGGCCGGGCCGCGCTTGCTCGCGGCATTCCACGAGCCGCAGTCCGCATACGCGGCGCGCGCGCTCGAGAAGCTCGGCGTCGAGGTCCGCGTCGGCGCCACCGTCACCGCGTGCGACCGGCGCGGCGTAGCGCTCGGCGCGGAGCGCATCGAGGCGGCGACCGTGCTCTGGGCCGCGGGCGTCGCGGCCTCTCCCGTCGGCCGCTGGCTCGGCGTGCCAACGGATCGCGCGGGGCGCGTCCCGGTTCGCCCCGACCTATCGATCGCCACCGATCCCGCGATCTTCGTGATCGGCGACGCGGCGCTCGTCGAGACGGGCGGCAAGCGCGTGCCCGGCGTCGCGCCGGCCGCGAAACAGCAGGGCCGCTACGTCGCGCGCTTGCTCGCGGCGCGTGTCGCGGGCCGCCCCGCTCCGCCGCCGTTCGTCTATCGCGACGCGGGCAACCTCGCGACCATCGGCCGGCAGCGCGCGGTGATCGAGTTCCCGTTCCTGACGCTGCGCGGCTGGCTCGCGTGGTGGATCTGGGGATTCGCGCACATCTACTTCCTCGTGGGCGTGCCGAGCCCGGTCGTCGTGTCGCTGCGCTGGCTCTGGGAGTACCTCACCTACGGACGCGGCGCGCGCTTGATCACGGGCTCCGTGGACGCGGACTGACCGTTGGCGCGCCGGCTGCCTGCGCCGCGCCCGTGGGTGGCACGGCGGTGCTCGGCGGCGCCGCGGCGGCCGCGAGCTCCTCCGCGAGCTTCGGCCGTCCGACCGAGCGCGCGTATGCGCTGAGCTTCGCCGCAACATCCTGCGGAACCTCGAACGCCGGCGACAGACGCCGGCACTGCTGAATCAAGTCGAGGGCCGCTTGGTCGCGCTTCTCCTCGACGAGCCGCACGACGAAGCGGTGCGCGAGATCGAGCGCGAACTTCTGCTCCTGCCAATCGAGCATCCGGTTGAAGACCCATTGATAGATCTCGAGGCTATCGTGCTCGCTCGTGATCAGCTGCTTCAGGGTCGTGTAACCCTGATCGACGAAGCCGCTGCGGATCGACGCGTACGCCCGATCCACCGCCGAGCGCCAAACGCGCTTGCGATCCTCGTCCACGTGCCGCGCTCGAATCTCGTCGACGTCGTCGTAGTCGAAGTCCGCGCGATGCGCGCGGATCGCCGAGCCGACGAGCGCGAACAACGCGAGGAATCCCCAGACGAGGATGATCTCGTCCACGACTCCGAGGCCGCCGCCGAACAACGCCGAGGCGATCGAGGCGAGAACCACGACGGCGCTGCACCAGCCGAGCAACAGCACGTAGTCCAAGCGCAGCACCTTGATCACCGCGCCGATCGACACGGGGCTCAGCGCGGCCGCCGAGTTGCGCGTCATCGCCATGACCGCGACCGACGCCGGAAAGGTGCCGACCACGAAGATCAGCCCGAGCACGCGAACGTACTCCCCGGTCGGGCCGGCGATGATTTGCGGCATCAGCAGGAACATCACGGGCAACAGCGTATACAGCGTCGCGTGCAGCGCGAATGAGACCTCGCCGACGGGGTTGGTCGACTCGAGGTCGGGCGGCGTGATGTGTTTTCGGCCGAGCGCGACTTCGCGCAGAACGTGGTACGCGAAGCGGAAGAGCGACAGCGTGAACATGAAACCAACCAGCACGCCGTAGCCCACTCCGATCCAGCCGGGCCCGAGCTTGATGATATTGCCGTGGTCCGCGATCCAGAGCACGAACCCGTAAACGACCGCCGTGAGCAGAAGCGTCGAGTTGAAAATCGGCTTCGGATCCATCCGCGCCTACTCGAGATCGAACGCGTTCTCGTTCGCCGCGCGGTCGTGCGCCCAGATCGGCACGGCGCCCCACGCCTCGCTCAAACGCCTGTCGAGCTCGCGCCAATCCGGCTCGTGGCGCTCGACCGCGCGCCAGAAACGCCGCGAGTGGTTCAGCACGTGCATGTGCGACAGCTCGTGGATCAAGAGATAGCGCACGAGCTCTGGTGCGAGGAACAGCAGCCCCGCGTTCAGGCTGATGCCGCCGGCGCTCGAGCAGCTGCCCCAGCGCGTGCGCTGGAGCCGGACGCGCACGCTCGTCGGCGTGACTCCGACCAGCGCGGCCTCGCGGAGCAGCCACGGCCGCAGGTGCAGGCGTGCCTGCTCGATCAGCCAACGGCGCAGCAGCTCCGGCGCTTCGCGCCGGTCGGCATCGCGCGTGCGGACGAGCAGCGCCGCGTCCGCGACGCGGCAGATCGGCCGAGCGGCAGGATCGTGCACGTAGCGTACCGTCCAGCGCTGCGCGACGGCCGCGAGGTCGACGAGCTCGGGCAGTGCCTTCCCTTCCGGATAGTGCTCCGCGATCTCGCTGCGCGCGCGCTCGATCCAGCGCGTGTGCCTGCGGACGAAGTCCGCGACGTCCGCCGGACGCGTGCCGCGCGGCACGACGAGCTCGAGCGTGTCGGGCGGCAGCATTCGAAGCGTGAGCCGCCGAGCGCGCCGGCTCTCGCGGACGCGTAGCGGCGTGCGCTCACTTAGCGGCGCGGGCCGTGGCGTCGGCGCCGGCAGTGCCGCGTCCGCGGCGCGCTTGCTCGCGTCCGCGTTGCGCTTGTTGTCGAAGAGACCGAGTTGCTGCGCCATGTGCCCCACGCGCGCCCGTGCGCCGTATCGAATACCAGGCCGGGCAGGAACGCAACTCGGCGAAACGCCGACGATCGTGGGAACGCTCAGCGCGCGGCGGAGCGCGAGCCTTGCAGCTGAGCGCGCAGCTCGACCGCGAAGCGATAGTCGGGCGCGACGAGCAAGGCGCGCTCGATCAGGTCGCGCGCATCGCGGAGCTCGCCGCGCGTGAGATGGAGCTCCGCGAGCGCCGCGAGCGCCTCGGCCTCGCCCCAGTCCGGCGCATTCGCCGGCGGAGACCAGGCCGCGAACGCGTCGGCCGCAGCCTCGAGCTTCTTCACGGCCTCGTCGCGAACCGACGCGTCCGCGAGCGCGGGCCGCGGGCTCACGAGCCACGCGTCGATCAGCGCGATTCGCGGATTGCTCGGCTCGAGCGCGCGCGCGCGCGCGAGCGCCGGCTGCAGACGCTTGTCGCGGGCGAGCCCCTTGCCGGGCTCCACGTGCGCCGTGAGCCCGGAGCACACCGCGACGAGGAGCCACGATTCCACCGACGCGCGCGCGCGCGCCTCGGCAGCGGCCCGCGTGAGCTGCTCCGTCGGCTCCGCAACCGTCGCGTTCTTCACGCAGCTCTCGGCGTCGCTCGCGGCGCGCTCGCCGCCGAGCTGCGCGAGCCGGAACGACGCGAACGCTCGGTAGTAGCGAACGGCGGGATCGGTGTCGCTCAACCGTTTGAGCGCCGCCGCCGCGTCCGTGATCGCGCGCGGATCGCCGACGTAGAACCCATAGTCGATGCGGCCCGCAAGATCGGCGAGCTCCGGGCCCGCGCCCGCGCGCGCGCTCGTCGCGAGGGCCACGCACGCGGCCACCACGGCGACGGCCGTGAGTTTTGTCAAAGCCATGCTCGTAAGTCTACCGGGCCGCGTTGCCGGCCTCTCCGGCCGTCGTCACAATCTGCGCCGATGCTGGACCTCGTCGACATCGGCGCGAACTTGACGCATGACAGCTTCGATCGCGACCGTGCCGAGGTGCTCGCGCGCGCGGCCGCGGCGGGCGTCCGGCGTGCGGTCGTGACGGGGGCGTCCGTGACCGGCAGCGTGCAAGCCGTCGAGCTCGCGGCCGAGCACCCGGGCGTGCTGTACGCGACGGCCGGCGTGCATCCGCACCACGCCGCGGACTTCGACGACCACACCAGTGCGGCGCTGCGCGCGCTGCTCGCGGATCCGAAGGTCGTCGCGGTCGGCGAGTGCGGGCTCGACTATTTTCGGGACTTCTCGCCGCGCGACGCGCAGCGCCGGGCGTTCCGGGCGCAGCTCGAGCTGGCGGTGGCCGTCGGCAAGCCCGTCTTCCTGCACGAGCGCGATGCGCACGCCGACTTCGTCGCCACCCTCGCCCCGCTCGCACGCGCCCTCTCTCGCGGCGGCGTCGCGCACTGCTTCACGGGTGGTCCCGCAGCGCTCGCCGCCTATCTCGAGCTCGGGCTGCACATCGGCGTGACGGGCTGGGTGTGCGACGAGCGGCGCGGCGCCGATCTGCGCGCGGCCGTGCCGTCGATTCCGCTCGGTCGTCTGCTGATCGAGACCGACGCGCCGTATCTCCTGCCGCGAGACCTCGCACCGAAGCCGGCCCACCGACGCAACGAGCCCGCTTTCCTGCCGCATGTGCTCGCACGCGTGGCGGAGTTGATGCAGCGCACGCCCGACGAGGTCGCGCGCGCGTCGACCGCGAACGCGGAGCGCTTGTTCGGGCTGACCTAGCGCAGGTTCTCGCGAGCGCCGCGCGTGACCGGCTCGATCGCGGCCTTGACGCGTTCCCAGTGCGGGGCGAAGGCGACGAGCAGCCGTTCGCGGTCGACCTGGTCGGGTTTTTGATAGCGCTCGACCAGCTCGGCCGGGAGCACGACATCCTTCGGTCGGCCCTTCGTGAAATCGGCGCCGGAGCCGAACAGCACCAGGCCCACCACCGGCACGTCGCGCACGATCTGCTTGAGCGCCGCGACGCGGTCGTAGAGCGTGCCGAGCGGGTTCGGGAACGTGAAGCGGCCGCGCTGGCCGATCACGGTCCACTCGGCCATCCGGTCGCCCGCGAAGATCGTGCCCTCGAACTCCTTCACGTCGATCACGACGAGGCCGTTTGCCGTGAGCAGCAGGTGCTCGACTTGGATCTGCCCGCCCATTCCGTCGGGCACGAGCACGTTCTGGAGGCGATCGATCGAGACCTCCTGGAGCGCCTGGCTCAGGCGCGGGCCGCGGCGCCGGCGCCAGAGAAGCACGAGCGCGACCGCGGCGAGGGCCACCGCGATCCCAGCAACGAGCCCAATCCAGTATTCCTGCGTCACTTAAAGTTCGCTCGTTATTGTATTGTTCTATATAAAATTTCTATGACCAATTGTCTAGCTCTCTGGCGAGCTCCGCCAACCGCGGCGGGAGCGACACGTAGCTCGTCGGCCGCTCCAGCAATGCGCGCAACGAGTCCGGCACCGCGACCGCGTGGCCGATCAGCGGCTCGACCACGCCCTCGAACTTGGCGGGGTGCGCCGTTGCGCTCACGATCCACGGCTTCGCCGCCTTGCGCGTGGCCGGCAGATGGTCGTAGACCCAGAAGCCGGTGGCCGTGTGCGGATCCCAAATCTCGCCGTAACGCTGATAGTCCTTGGCAATCTGGCTGCGGATCGCGTCGTCGTCAACGGGATACGCTTCGACGGTGTCGCGTAGCGCGCCGAGCTCGGGTAGTAGATCGCGCAAGCGCTCCATGTTGCTGGGGTTGCCGACGTCCATCGCCGACGCGAGCGTCGCCTGGCTCGGCCGCGGCTGCCACTGCCCGGTTGCGAGGAAGTCGGCGATCGTCCGGTTCGCGTTGATGGCGAACACCACCTCTCGGATCGGCAGCCCCATCGCCCGGGCCCAGACGCACGCGACGCCGTTGCCGAGGTTGCCGGTCGGCACGATCGAGCCCGACGGCGACCCGTGCTTGCGCCAGTGCCAGAGGCTCGCAGCCGCGTGATACGCGGCCTGCGGCAGCAGGCGGCCGATGTTGATGCTGTTCGCCGCCGTGAGCCGATGGCGCTCGCGCAGGCCCGGATCCGCGAACGCCGCTTTCACGAGCGCCTGACAATCGTCGAACACGCCGTCGACCTCGAACGCGAGGATGTTGTCGCCCCAACACGTGAGCTGGTGCTGCTGGCGCGGCGATACCTGCCCCTTCGGGAACAGCACGCCGACGCGGATGCCCTGCCGGCCGTGGAAAGCGGCAGCGACGGCGCCACCCGTATCGCCGGAGGTCGCGACCAGGATCGTGAGGGGACGCTCGTCGCCCCTGGTGAGCGCCAACGCGCGCTCCATGAGCTCGGCCAGGAAGCGCGCGCCGATGTCCTTGAACGCGGCCGTCGGCCCGTGGAACAGCTCGAGCACGGCGAGCTCGCCGTGCGCGTCGACCAGCTGGCGCAGCGGCACCGGGAAATCGAGTGCGCGCCGGCAGATCGCGCGCACTTCCCGCTCGAGGCCCGAGCCGACGAAGAACGGCGCGAGCAGATCGGCCGCGATGTCGGCCAGCGATTCGCCCTTGAAGTCGCCGGCGCCGAAGCGGGGCAGCTCCTCGGGCACATAGAGGCCGCCGTCGGCCGCGAGCCCGCGCATCACCGCGTCGACGAGGCCGACGGATTCTCCGCCACGGGTACTGAGGTATCTCATCGAGGGAACCCTCGCCGCGCGCTCAGCCGCGCTGGCCGCCGAGCATGCTGCACAGGCGCAGCAGGTCGGCGAAAATGCCTGCGGCCGTCACGGCCGGGCCGGCACCGGGACCGCGGATGATCAACGGATTGTCGCAGTACCGGCCGGTCACGAACTGGACGATGTTGTCGGTCAGGCTGATGTTCGCGAACGGGTGCGACGGCGCAAAGCTCTGCAGACGCACCGCCGCGGTGCGCGCGCGAACGTCGATCGCGGCGACGTAGCGCAGCACCTGGCCGCTGCGTTGCGCTGCCTGCACGCGCTCGAGCATCGGCCGGTCGAAATCGGGCAGACGCTTCAAGAACTCGTCCACCGACGCCTTCGCGAGCGCGGCCGGCGCGAGGCTCTCGACCTCGATGTCGGCGAGCTCGAGGTCGAGCCCCGCCTCGCGCGCGAGAATCACGGCCTTGCGGGCGACGTCCATGCCGGACAGGTCGTCGCGCGGGTCCGGCTCCGTGTAGCCGCGAGACTTTGCCTCGCGCACGATCTCCGAGAACGCGCGCTTGCCGTCGAAGAGATTGAACAGGTACGCGAGCGTGCCCGAGAAAATGCCGCTGATGCTATGGATCTCGTCGCCGGTCTCGACGAGGTCCTTGAGCGTATGGATCACCGGCAAGCCCGCGCCGACCGTCGCCTCGTACAGGAAATGGGTGTGCGCCGCGCGGCTCACGCGCTTGAGCTCCTGGTAGTACGCGATCGGCCCGCTGTGCGCGCGCTTGTTCGGCGTGATCACGTGGATGCCGCGGCCGAGCCACTCGGCGTAGCGATCGGCGACCTCTTGGCTCGCCGTGCAGTCGATGAGCACCGAGTGGGGCAGGTAGTCGGTTTGCACGTGGTCGGCGATCTTTGCGGCGTCGAGCGGTTTGCCCGCGGCGAGCGCGTCGCGCCAGTGCGCGAGCTCGATGCGCTGAGGCTCGAGCAGCATCCGCTTGCTGCCCGCGATCGCGCGTACCCGCAGATCGAGGTTGAAGCGCTCGCGCAATCCCGGCGCAGCGCGCGCGATCTGGTCCAGCAGCGCGCCGCCGACCAACCCGGGGCCGATCACGCCGATCGATATCGTCTTGGCCGAGAGGTAGAAGCTGCTGTGCACGGCGCGGATCGCGCGCGCGCTGTCCTTCGCGTCGATGACGGCGGAGATGTTGCGCTCCGACGCGCCCTGCGCGATCGCGCGCACGTTGATCCCGGCCGCGCCGAGCGTGCCGAAGAACTTGCCCGCGCTGCCCGGCATGCCCGCCATGTCGTCGCCGACCACGGCAATGATCGCGCAGCCGGGCGTCACGCCGACCCGTTGCACTTGACCCTGAGCGAGCTCGGCCGCGAACGCCCGTTCGACGACGCGGCGCACGTGCTCTGCCGTGTTCTCGGGAACGGCGAAGCAGATCGAGTGCTCCGAGCTGCCTTGCGAGATCATCATCACCGACACGCCGGCCTCCCGCAGCGCGCCGAACAAACGGTCCGCCGTGCCCGGCACGCCGATCATGCCGGCGCCCTCGAGGTTCACGAGCGCGACGTTGTCGATCCCGCTGATGCCTTTGACGGCGGCGTCGCGATGCGACGTCGACGCCGAGATCTTGGTGCCGGGGTGCGTCGCGTTGAACGTGTTCCGGATCCAGATCGGGATGCCGCGGCCGACGGCCGGGGCCATCGTCTGCGGATGGATGACCTTCGCGCCGAAGTACGCGAGCTCCATCGCCTCGCTGTAGGACATCTCGTCGATGATCTTCGCTTCCGGCACGCGCCGAGGGTCGCCGCTCATCACGCCGTCGACGTCGGTCCAGATGTGGACCTCCGTCGCATCGAGCAACGCGCCAAAGATCGACGCGGAGTAGTCGCTGCCGTTGCGGCCGAGCGTCGTCGGCAGGCCGTCGCGATCGGAGCCTACGAAGCCCGTGATCACGGCGATGCCTTTGAAGTCCGGGGGCAGCAACGCGTTCAGGCGCGGACGCGACGCGTCCCACGCGACGACCGGCCCCATCTCGCCCTTGTCGATCACGAGCACGTCGCGCGCGTCGACGAAGACTACGTCGCGCGTCTTCGCGAACTCGACCTTGAAGAACGCGGCGATCTGTCGCGCCGACCAGACCTCGCCGAAGCCCGAAATCAAATCGCGGCTGCGATGCGATGCGGAGCGCACGAGTGACAGCGCCTTCAAGATGCTCTGGATGTCGTCGAGCTCGCGCTCGAACTGCGCGAGCACCGGCTTCGCGCCGGCCGCGCCGAGCAGATCGACGGCCGAGCGCTCGTGACGCTCGCGCAGTGCGTTGATCTGCGCGTCCACGGTCTCGCGACGCGCGGCGCGATCGACGAGCCCGAGCAAGTCGTCGGTCACGCCCTTCATGGCCGAGACGACGACGCCGAGATTGTCCGGCTCCTTCGCGATGATGCCCGCGACGCGGCGCACGCAGGCGGCGTCGGCCACGCTCGTGCCACCAAACTTGTGAACGGTCCAGACCATGCGACGAGCAGCCACCCCGCGGTTTTCGGGGCCGCGAGCATAGCAGAACGGGACGCGTAATCGAGTGCAGCGCGTCGCGCGAGCGGCGCGAAGGTTGCGCGTCAGCGAACCGACGCGAGCTCGCGGCGCATCGCGGCGATCGTCGCTTTGTAGTCCTTCGAGCCGAAGATCGCCGAGCCCGCGACGAACGTGTCGGCACCGGCCGCGGCGACGCGGCCGATGTTCGCGACCTTCACGCCGCCGTCGACCTCGAGCCGAATCGGCCGCCCTGCCCGATCGAGGACGCCGCGGACCGTCGCGATCTTCGGCAGCACGGCTTCGATGAACTCCTGGCCGCCGAAGCCCGGATTCACCGACATCAACAGCACGAGATCGAGCCGCTCGAGCACGTGATCGAGCCAGTCGAGCGGTGTCGCGGGATTGAACACGAGGCCGGCCTTGCAGCCGTGCTCGCGGATCAGCTGCAAGCTGCGGTCGACGTGCTCCGTCGCCTCGGGATGGATGCTGATGTAAGTCGCGCCCGCGGCCGCGAAGTCCGGGATGATCCGGTCGACCGGTTTCACCATCAGATGCACGTCTATCGGCGCCTTCACGCCGCTCCTGCGCAGCGCCTCGCAGACGAGCGGGCCGATCGTGAGATTCGGCACGTAGTGGTTGTCCATCACGTCGAAGTGGATCAGGTTCGCGCCCGCGGCGAGCACCGCGTCGACCTCCTCGCCCAGCCGGGCGAAGTCGGCGGACAGGATCGACGGTGCAATCCAGTGCTCTCGTTTGGAGTCGCGTGGGGTCGTCATCCTAATCGCGCCCTCAAGTGCCTTCGGCCGTGCGGTCGGGCGCCACTCTACCGTGCAACGACCTGCTCAGCACGAGCGCGACCGCACAGGCGACCGCGAGCGTGAGCAGCGCGTGACGATAGCCGCCGAGCTCCGTCGTGCTCGAGCCGACGACGCCGCCGACGATCGCAGCGCCGAGAAGCTGGCCGACGCTGACGCACAGCGTCAGCAAACCTTGGCCCGCGCCTCGGCGCTCGGGGCCTGCCTCTTGCAGCGTGACGTAGCGCAGCGGCGCGCCGAGCAACGCCGACAGCCCGAACCCGATCGCGGCACCGGCCGCGTAGAACCCGCCCAAATTGAGCGGCAGCCACGCGTACAGCGCGAGGCCGACGATCGTGAGCATGAGGCCGCCCTGGATCACGGGACGGGCGCCGTTGCGATCGAGCAGTTGCCCCGCGATCGGCGCACCGACCGCGAGCGTGAGCACGAGCGGCAGCATCATGAGACTCGCCGACGACGAGCTCACGCCGAAACCGAGAACCGCGATCTCGGGCAGGAACACCATGCCCGCCTCG
>Ga0335076_10005050_pt1 | contig 13371 bp, 10 predicted proteins | sample Lox_Sample_25_FD_206717 | JGI IMG/M metagenome (GOLD analysis project Ga0335076, IMG submission 206717) | Soil microbial communities from Loxahatchee National Wildlife Refuge, Florida, United States - Lox_Sample_2.5 | ecosystem: Environmental > Terrestrial > Soil > Wetlands | place: USA...
GCAGCTCTTTCGAACTCAATCCGTTTTCTCTAAGGCAAGAATCAACCCGCTCGTCCTTGCTCAGAGCGTCGAGCGCTGCGCGCGAAAGCTTCACGGGCCGCTCAGGATCGGACTCGATCCCGAACTCGGATAGCTCCCTGTGACTGCAGGCTTTGCATTTCGAGGTTTGTCCAATCAGCGGCGTAGAAGCCGACCACACCAAGCCTACCAACACAAGCGCCGTCGTGACGGAAACGATTGTCTTGCCGCGCGCAAAAAGCATCGCCCAATTCTAAAATCCGCGCCGCTCGCCGTATGTGAAATTGATCACTGACCGTGCCCCGGCAGTTGGACCCACAACCCCATGTTCATACATTCCCATTGCAGACCCTGACCGGCTGCGCTAGCCTTATTCTGCTCTCGCGGTTCTCCCACCTCTTTTTCCGACTCCACCTCTTGCTCGGTCATTTGCTGCAATGTGTGTGCAATACAACGCGCTTCGAGCTAGGCCCATACCACATATAGTGTTATATTGCTTGACGCCGCCTGAATTTGGCCGTTACAGTAGCTTAACTTTGTGCCCGCCCTATCCAGCCTGGGGTGAGAAACGCACGCAAAACGACGAACGAGGCAGCGCTTTGGGCCAGGAGGGAATCTGTTTGGTAAATACCCAAGGCAAGGCCTCAGGGGCTAAAGAGCGCGAGATTTTAGCTCTTTGCGGCACAGTGGAAGCCGTGCCCTTCCGAAGAACCTTTGCGAACCGGCTTTAGCGGCAGGGCCAAAATCTGTGCTTTACCGAAGTCTGTTTAGAAAGCAGCTCGAGCAGTTGGTCCCAAGGAGTTCACGTTGCTCAAACTGAAGAAGCTTCAGATTCTCGGGTTCAAGTCGTTCTGCGACCGCACCGAACTCAAGTTCCACGGGGACGGTGTGGCGGCGATCATCGGGCCGAACGGCTGCGGCAAGTCCAACATCTCGGATTCGATTTCGTGGGTGCTGGGCGAGCAGTCGGCCAAGACGCTGCGCGGCGCGCGCATGGAGGACGTGATCTTTGCCGGAACGCGCGACCGCAAGCCGACCGGCATGGCAGAAGTCACGCTCACGCTGATCGACCCCGAGGTCTACGGCGGTACCGACTCCGGCGCCGCAACTGAAATCGAGATTCAGGACGATATGCCCGAATCGGCAGAGGCGCATGTCGCCGATGACTGGGATGAGGCTGCGGTGCGCTCCCACGCGGCCGAGGAAACCGACCGCGCGGTGGAGGATGCGCAACCCGGAAAGATGGAGGAAGTAGAAGTTCCGCGGTCGAAGGTCAATACCATCGCGATCGCGTTTCCTGATGATGAGCCAATCTTCGCGCTGCCAGTCCACAATGTGACGGCACCAGCTGCGGGAGCCGCAATGGGTACGGCCGCTCCGCACGTTGTGCTGAAGATTCGGCGGCGCAAGTTCAGTCAGCAGCAGTTCCGCGCGGGAGAGATTGTGGTCACGCGGCGGCTGTTCCGCTCCGGCGACAGCGAGTATTTGCTCAATGGCAGGCTGTGCCGCCTGCGGGATATCCAGGAACTGTTCATGGGAACCGGGCTTGGGCCGGAGTCTTATGCGCTGATCGAGCAAGGACGAATCGGGCAGATTTTGAGCAGCCGTCCGACGGACCGTCGGGCAATATTGGAAGAGGCTGCGGGCATTACGAAATTCAAGACGAAGAAGCGGCTGGCAGAGGCTCGGCTGGAAGATGCAAAGCTGAACCTGGCGCGCGTGAATGACATATTTGAGGAAGTCACGCGGCAGATGAATTCGCTGAAGCGGCAAGCTTCGAAAGCGGAGCGCTATGCCCGTCTACGCGAAGAAATGCGGGCGAAACTGCGCCTGGTGCTGGCGAGCAAGTTTGCGGCGATTGAGCAGGAAAGCGCAGAGCTGGATGCGCAACTGAATGCGCTGGCCGAGGAGATGCACCATCGCGCGTCCGAAGTTCAGCAGCATGAAGCAGAGCACGGAGAGCGCACGCAACGCGGGTACGCGATCGAAAATGAGGTGCGAGAGAACCGGGAACGCATCAGCCAGATTCGCCTGGAGATCGACCGGGCGCAGGCGAGGCGGAGGCACAACGAAGAGCGGTGCGCGGAGCTGGTGGTGCGCGCGGCGGCGGCTGATGCAGAACTGGCGCAAGCGCGGCATCGGCTGGAAGGGCTGCAATCAGAGCGGGAATCGAATCGGCAGATTCTGGAGTCGGCCGCGGCGGATCTGGCAGCGGCGCAAAACGACCTGGCTCTTTGCCAGCAAGAAGCCGCGCTCGCGGCCTCGAATTTGGCCGAGATCGAGCGGCAGCAGGAAGAATCGCGCGTCGCGATTTTTGACATCGTTTCATCGGCATCGCGGCTGCGCAATCAGTTGGCGCAGGCGGAGGAGCGCCTGGCGGCCGTGGATCGGGATGCGCGCCGGCTGGAGGCGGAGATCACGAACGCCAACACGCAGATTGAGACTTTCGGCGGCCAGCGCGGCCAGCTGGCGCTCGAGTTTGAAGGCGTCACGCAACGAGCCAGCGGGATTGCGGAAGAGATCAGCCAACTTCGGCAGCTCATTGAATCGAAAAAATTGGAAGAGACCCGGTCGAAGAGCAGTCTTGATGTGCTGCGCGCGGAATACGCAACCGCGCTGGGCAAGAAGGGATCGCTCGAAGCGGTGATTGCCGAGCACGGATACTCGACCGAGTCGGTGAGGCGGCTGTTCCAGTCCGGGGTGATGCAGGGCGGATTTGCGCCCGTGGGAGTGTTGGCTGATTTCCTCGAAGTCGAGCCCAAGTTTGAGCGCGTGGTTGAGGACTTCCTGCGCGATGAGTTGAACTACATCGTGGTGAAATCGTGGGACGCCGCCGACGAAGGGTTGCGCATGCTGCGCAGCGATGTCGACGGACGCGCGACGTTCCTGGTTCATCCCGAGGACGCGCAGGCGAAATTCTCGTTTGTTCTCGACGAAGCGGCGCACTCGGCGCCTCCGGCCGCGCAGATCGTTCCCCTGAAGCACACGATCCGTGTGCTGGATGGGTTCGGCAAGTCGCTAGAGGTGATCCTGCCGAAGCTACGCGATGGATACATCGTGCCCGAGACCGGGGTCGCGCGTGGACTGGCGCTTGAAAACCCGGACGCGTTTTTCCTCTCGCAGAGCGGAGAGTGCTTCCACAATGTCACGGTTACGGGCGGCAAACAGCGCGCTGAGGGACCGCTTTCGATGAAGCGTGAGCTGCGGGAAGTCCTGCGGCTAGTGGAGGATTTGGAGCGGGCGCTGCGAGAAGAAGAGACGCGGGTCATGACCTTGGGCCGGGAGATCAAAGAGCTCTCTGCCCTGCTTGAGCGGCTGGAAGGAGAAAGGCGCGATGCTGAGCATCAGGCGATGACTTCCGGACACATGCTGCAACAGCTCGACGCAGAGCTGACGCGAGTCAGCGAACGCCTGAATGTTTCGCAGCTTGAACTGGGCCGGCTGGCGGCGGAACGCGCGGAGCAGGAAGGGATCCTGTGTGCGCGGCAGTCGGAGATTGAGGTGCTGGAACTGAAGCGCATCGAACTGGAACAGCAGATCACAGTCGCGCAGGAATCGCTGGCGATGCTGCGTCAGCGGCGCGAAGAATCGGCGCAAACAACCTCGCAACGAGCTGCCCGGGTAGCGACTCTGGAGGAGCGGCATCGGTCGGCGTCTGCCGTTCTACAGCGCATTGAATCGCTGTTCGCCGAGATGGGCCAACGCTTGACTGCCCTGACTTCGCAAATCGAGGCCGCGGCGGCCGAGAAGCGGCAACGCGAAACAGAAAACGAGCAACTGCAGCAAACCGCGGCAGATCTTGACGCGGAGCGCAATGCGGCGCTGACCCGCGAAGGTCTGCTGCAGTTCGAGACCGAGCAACTGCGGGCGCGGCTCACGGAGATCGAAGAATTGTTGAAGGCCAGCCGCTTGCTCCTCGACCAGGCACGAGACCGGCGCGGCGAGCTGTCGGCGACTGCGGCAAAGTTGCAGTCCGATGCGCAGTACATGTCGGAAACGTGCATCCATGAGCTGGGAATCGAGCGCGCTGCGCTCATGGAAGACGCGACCATCGTTCCCGTGGCAGGTGAGCAACTCGCCGCAGACGATCAGCTCTATCGCGATATGCGGGCGAAGCTGGAGGCCATGGGTCCGGTCAACATGATGGCGCTCGAAGAGTACAAAGAGACCGCCGAGCGGCATTCGTTCCTGGAGGAGCAGCGCAAAGATCTGATCTCATCCATCGAGAACACGACGGCGACGATTCGCGAGATCGATCAGATTTCGCGCCAAAAGTTTGAGGAAGCATTCGTCAAGATTAATGACAACTTCCAGGCTACCTTCAAGAAGCTGTTCGGAGGCGGACACGCCTTTATGAAATTGACCGACGAGGAGAACAGCGCCGAGAGCGGTATCGACGTGGTGGCCTCACCCCCGGGAAAGCGGCTGCAAAGTGTGCTTTTGCTTTCGGGCGGCGAAAAGGCCCTGACCGCATTGGCACTGCTGGTGGGAATCTTCCAGTTCGCGCCCAGCCCGTTCTGCATTCTCGACGAAGTCGACGCGCCGCTCGACGAGGCCAATATCGGACGCTTCACCGAGCTCATCAGGGAGATGAGCGTTCAGACACAGTTTGTGCTCATCACGCATAGCAAAAAGACGATGAGCATTGCGCCGGTACTGTATGGGGTCACGATGCAGGAGCCGGGCGTGTCGAAGCTGGTTTCGGTGCGCTTTGGCGCGCAGTAAACGTAGGAGCGTCCGGTGAGCATCCGCGAGATTATTCCACGATATCCACGATGATCCTCAGCTTTTCCACAACGCAGGCGGGCGGGATGGCCCGTCCCGTAAGGGTTTTCGTGTAGCCGCTTGCTGTCAATCTCTTTTCAGGCGGTGGGCCCACTGTAGTGCATGCTGGCCGTGATCAGGATCGTTGACAATTTTTTCTGACCAGCTAGAATACGCCTCGCTCCTTACCTGTAAAATTTCATCATGAGTTCCCAAGTTCTCGATCCCGTCCTGCTGAAAACACAAATCCCCGAACTCCAACTTCACGCCAGCGGCAAGGTGCGCGACGTCTACATCGTCGACGACAAGCAGTTGCTATTCGTCGCCACCGACCGGATTTCGGCTTTCGACTACATCCTGGCCACCGGAATTCCGCACAAAGGCCACGTACTCAACCAGTTGTCACTGTTCTGGTTTGACTTTTTATCGGATGTCGTCCCGAATCACCTGATCGCTGCCGATGTCGATCGTTATCCGGAAGCGGTGCGTAAACATGCGGACCAGCTGCGCGGAAGGTCAATGCTGGTCGAGCGCGCCATGATGTTTCCGGTAGAGTGCGTGGTGCGGGGCTACATTTCCGGTTCGGCGTGGAAGGAATATAAAGCAACCGGCACGGTCTCGGGCATCAAACTTCCCGCGGGCCTGAAAGAGTCTGAAGCGTTCCCCGAGCCGATTTTCACGCCTTCGACGAAGGCGACCTCCGGGCACGACGAAAACATTTCTTTCGACCAGATGTGCGAAATCGTGGGCACGGAGACGGCCAGCCACCTGCGCGATCTAACGTTGCGCGTATACAAAAAGGCGGCGGATTACGCCCGCACTCGCGGCATCATTATTGCGGATACGAAGTTTGAATTCGGCCTGACGGAAAAAGGGATCACGCTGGCGGATGAAGTACTGACACCCGATTCCTCGCGTTTCTGGCCCGCCGACAAATACGCTCCGGGTCGGGCGCAGGATTCGTACGACAAGCAGTATGTCCGCGACTATCTGGAGCAGATTCACTGGAACAAACAACCACCCGCCCCGGCGCTTCCCGCCGAGGTCGCACATCGGACAAGTGAGAAGTACCTCGAGGCCTACTTCCAGCTGACAGGTCATAAGCTGGATGTGTGATCGAGAATCTGGGTTCACTTCCAATTGCGGGAGCAAGCGATGAGCCCAGCGGACTGGATTATCTGTTTTGTCGTGCTGGTGAACGTTGCCACCGCGGCCATGCAGGGTTTTTTTTCTGAAGCCTTGACCATGGCTGGACTGGTTGTAGGCTACGTCGTGGCGGCGTGGAAGTACCACGGCGTGGCAGAGTGGCTGGAAACTTTTTTGAAGAACGCTTGGTTGGCTGAGATTCTTGGCTTTCTTCTCATCTTTTTTGGGATCGTGCTTGTGTTCGGGTTAGCGGCTCGAATCGCGCGATGGGTGATGAAAGCTTCGGGACTCAGCGGTCTTGACCGTTTCCTGGGCGGCGTATTGGGGCTGGCCAAGGGCGGGCTGATGGTGGCAGTAATCCTGATGGGAATGACTGCATTCGCGCCGACTTCGAAGCTGCTGGAGAACTCGCAACTGGCTCCGTATTTCCTGGTCGTGGGCCGGGCGGCGATTTGGCTGGCGCCCTCGGAATTGCGCGCACGCTTCTATCAGGGTCTGGATCTGCTCCACCGTGCTCCCCAGAATTTGCAGGGCACAACCCCTCCTCCGCCCCGCTAGGCGCGGTGCAGTGAAAAAATCAGAGGCGAAAAGAGAGACGCATCGTGAAAGATCAACTGGAAGCACTCGTGCTGCAAATGTACAAGAGCAACATTCTTTATTCTGAAGGAGTGCGGGAGTTCAAGAAGCGCTTCATCCTGACCGTCCTCAGCGAGAACAAGGGCAACCAATGCCGCGCCGCCCGCGAATTGGGGATGCACCGCAATACCCTCAGCCGCACAATCAGCGAATTGAAGATTGACGTCCGCCAGCTGCGAGATGGCGTGAAGCGTCCGCCGCGCAGTACCCGCACCGCCTCTCTGGAGAAGAAGGTCGTCCGCTAACCAGACCGCACGAAGATTCTGCGGCAGGCGCAGCAAACCACGCCTGGAAGAAGGTAGGGTTCGCGTAAACGATTTCTTGAGCTGGAAAAAACAAAAGGCAGCCTTTTCAGGCTGCCTTTTCAAGTTCGCGGTGTTGTTACTGCGACGCCGGTTTGTGATGAACCGGGGCAGTTTTCTTCGCGGGGGTTGCTGGCTTGGAACTCAGGAGTCTTCCCTTCTCCATGACCATCATGAACGGGTTGGGCGTATAGGAAACCGGCTCACCCTGGAACTGGAAATTTTCATCTCCTGTCTTCGGGACTAACTTGGCCGGAACCTTGTCCTCGAACTTCAAAGTGATGTCGGCTTTCTTCGCTGCGATGTCGTCGGAACTTCCCGCGATCATGAACGTGTCCGGCTCGGTGCTGATGACGGCACCTACCATCTGTACCGGCTTGCCCTTGATGGCGTTCCAAACCGTGTCCTGATCGGCCTGGCTGCCGTTGCTCAGGACAAATTCCCAAGTGGCGAAATCCATCTTGTCAGGAGTGGTTTTCGCGACCATGTCGTGCGCCTGATCGGCCGGAGTGGGCGGCGGGGGAATCGGCACCTGCGCGCCACCCGCCTTCGCCGTGTTAATGACGTTGTCCCAACCGTCATCGCCCTGGTGGTACTTCACATATTGCGAGCGGGCGTACTTCTCAATGCCGGGTTGAGACTGCGGAGGGGCGACTGCCGCGGCGCGTGCCGCATACCAGATCCCGTTCTGAAAGTCGGGAGGGGATTGCTGCAGATAAGACAGAGCCAGAGGGTAAAGGAGTGCGAGATCTTTCTCGGACTCAGGAGGATTCGCCTCTACCGCTGCTTTCAGACCTTGAGCGGACTTGGCGTAATCCTTATCCTGCAGGGCGCCCCAGCCGATGCCGGCGTTGAAATTCTCTTTCATAGCCTTTTGCTGGGTTTGAAAATCGGCATCACTGGTGCCCTCGGGCTTCTCATACTTCGGCAGGCAATCCAAACCTTGCTGGCCGTATTTGGCGGCGTCGGCAGATTCCTGCTTGCCATTGGGATCTCCGCTCTGCGCCGTAACGCGATTCACGTAGGTCAGCAGGAAGAGAGCCGGAACTTGACAGGGATTCGCGGCCACCAATTTCGTGGCGGTCTCGACGGCTTTCTTGACGTTGCCCGTCTGCTGGTAGGTTCCCATCAGGATTTCGAGCGCCTGATTTTTCATGACGCTGTTGGGATACTGGGTGACGAAGGCTTCGAGGCCGCTGACTTTGGCATTGGCGTCTTTTTGTCCGACGGCGGCAACGTAGGCGTTATATTCCGCTGGATCTTTGATGACGGGCGCTTGGGACGCCGCTTGTCCTTGGGCCGCGGGAGCTTGTGCTGCGGGCGCCGCGGGTTGCTGGCCCTGTGCCGGCTGCGCAGGATTTTGTGCCACCGCTACGACGGCAACTCCAAGCACAACCGCGACCAGAATCTTTTTCATCACTATGGCTCCTTGGGTTCTCGGGAATAGCTTTTCGGGAAACGTATTCTTGTTCGGCAGTGACTGCATTCCGCCTGGACCGCACAGCGTTCGGATCCTGCTTTGGAATGCTTGGGCTTCCTGGCAGGTGCCCCGGGGGCTGGATGACAGCCTGAAGCAATGGCGCTAACCCTTTCTCCCGGTTGGCGGGATTATAAGTACCTCTCCTGCCGAAGGCAAGCGGCATCCCGTCCGTCCGCCCCGTTATTGTTAAGATGCGTTTAGCAGACGCGGCGGATGTTCCCGAATCCCTCGCGCCGCGTATCAGAAACAACCGCGGAGGACTCGAGAGTATGGACACCGCAAAGCCTCTGGCCGGGCAAGTGGCCGTGGTGACTGGAGCAGGACGCGGCATTGGCGCGGCTATCGCGCGCAAACTGGCCGCATTGGGAGCGACGTCGGTGTTGTGCGGCCGAACACAAGCGACACTCGATGCCACAGCGGAAGCCATCGTGGCGGCAGGGGGCAAAACGGAAGTCGTCGCCTGCGACGTCACGGTCTTGCATCAGGTGGAGTATGCCGCCAAGCGCGTCGAGAGCTCATTTGGGCGCATTGATGTGCTGGTAAACAACGCCGGGATCGGCGGATTCAATCATGCCCTGCATGCTCTGCCGCCGGATGAGTGGGACCAGATTCTGCACACCAACCTGCGCGGAGTGTTTTATATGATCCGCAGCTTCGCACCGATCATGATCAAGGCGCAGAGTGGACACATCATCAACATTTCGTCGCTGGCAGGAAAAAATGCATTGCCGAACGGCGCTGCATATTCTGCGTCAAAGTGGGGATTGAATGGCTTGACCTACTCGATCGCGGAAGAACTGCGCGGCTATAACATTCGGGCGTCGGTGATTTGTCCGGGATCGGTGGATACGGAGCTCAGCCCACACGCCGGCAAAGACCCGAAAAAGATGATTCAACCGGACGATGTGGCGCACGCAGTGGCGATGCTCGTGACGCAGGCGCCGCAGTCGTTTGTGAGCGAGATCCTGCTCAGGCCCACGCAGAAGCCGTAAAGGCGGCTTTCGGCGCCAGGAACTCCACACTTATTTTTTAAACAAGTTTTCGAAGGCTTGACGCGCGTCGCTGGGACGGAGGCTGGCGGGAGTTGAGGTTTCCTTCTCGCGAGTCACGCGGATCTCGTAAAACGTGCAATCATTGCGCGCATCTTTTTTTGCGATGCGTTCCTTGACCGGCTGCATGCATTCGAAGCGGCTGCCCGGATCGAAATACATGCACTGTTTACACGAATGCAATTCGAAGAGGCACTTCGGGCACTGACCGGTGGGCGGGATTCCCTGCAAGACGGTTCCGCATTGCGCGCATCTTGAAACGGCACGAGTTCCGGGCATGTTCACGGGACGCGGTCCGAAGGTGTTGTCTTTTTTCGGCGGTGGGCTCGATTTCTCGCTGGGGCCCTTGCGCTCCTCGCCGTGATCCTGATATCCACGTTGGCGGTATTTTCGTTCCGACACAAAGCCCTCCACACCTGCGGCCCGTATTGTCTACCCACTGCAACATCCGCGCAAGTGGGGACGATTTTCGAACCAGTCTTACCGGGCGGTCGCAGCTCCTCTTACAATGAAAGCATGATCCACGAAATCCTGCCGGTCGGCCCGCTGCAGTGCAACTGTTCCATCATTGGCGACGAAAACACCCGTGAAGCGATGGTGATCGATCCCGGCGATGATATTGATGATGTGCTGGCAATCCTCCGCAAACATAACTTGCAGGTCAAGCAAATCGTGATTACCCACGCTCATATCGATCATGTTGGCGGGGCGATGAAGCTGCGGGCCGCGACCGGGGCGCCAATTCTTCTGAACCAGAATGACTATGCCCTGCTCAAGATGCTCGATGTGCAGGCCGCGTGGATCGGCGTAGCGACGCCAGGCAAAGTGGAGATTGATCGCAGCATCGGGGTTGGTGACAAGGTCGCGGCCGGGTCGCACGAAGCGCAGGTCCTGCATACGCCCGGTCATACGGAGGGCAGCGTCTGCCTTTACTTTCCCGCCGAACAAAAGTTGATCGCCGGGGATACGTTGTTCGCGGGCTCGATCGGCCGCACCGACCTTCCCGGGGGATCGATGCAAAAGATCATGCAGTCACTGCGTGACACGGTGCTCGCCCTGCCGGATGAAACCGTTGTTGTGCCGGGACACGGGCCGCTGACCACGATCGGCGAAGAGCGTGAGAGCAATCCCTTCCTGATTGGCCGGTGATTCAACGACCGAGACCACTGATGTGAGCGAGCAAGCGGGCAGCCCCTTCTGAGAATTCTGCCTCAGGCGTGATCAGGCTCAATACAAGATATCCATCAGCGGGAAAATCGTAGAAATGTCCTGGATGCAGGAGCACTGACTTCTGCTGCAATAGCTCGATGGCGAGTTCTTCGTCGGATTGCGTCACCGGTACGCGCAGAATGGCGTACCACCCGCCTTCGATGTCAAGCCGGCGGCACGCTTTTTGCAATTCGAGTTGGCGATCAAGGTCCGACAAATTCCGTTTGACCCGATCGAGCAACTGCCGCTGAATCGATTTCCTCTGCTCGAGCAATGCCGGCACAGCCCACTGAATCGGCGCATTCATGGAAAGATAAGTATCAGCGATGACCTCCAGGCGCGACATCGCGTCCGCGACCTGTTCGGCAGGACCGCCAGTCACGAGCCATGCCACCTTCATTTGCGGCAGCGCAGAAACTTTCGATACGCCGCTCAACGTGAAGGTGAGGACGTCTCGATTCGCTGTGAAGCTGGAATTCGCGCGATCGTGAAGCCGGTAATCGAGGAACACTTCATCGGCAATGATCGCCAGATCATGGCCGAGGCATAACGCGTTGAGCGACTCTAATTCCCCGCCCTGCACGTAGGAGCCGGTCGGATTGTTGGGATGCACGACGACAACTCCTCGTGTGCGGGGAGTCACCGCTTTCTCCAGCGAAGGAAAATCCATCTGCCAGCCGTGATCGTAAATGAGCGGATAAGGGACCAGTTTCACATCCTGCAGGTCGGCCAGAAATTCGAACAGCGGATAACTCGGTTTCGGGACCAGCAGTTCGTCTCCTGCGTTGCACAGCAACCGGAAGACGTAGGAATACCCTTCACTCGTGCTGGTCGTGAGAATGATGCGCTCCGGATCCACCGAATCGACGCCGTGTTCGACGCGGTAGTAGCTGGCCACGGCTTCCCGAGCGGAGAGCAGGCCTTTGGCTTGCTGATCGTAGTCGAGCGACTGGGGCGACGCGAGAGCGCTCAAGATTGCGGAGCTGTCATATTGGAGTGCGGCCCGCGTAGGATTCGAAAGCGTGAGATCGAGGATCGTCGTGCCCTGTGCGCGCGCCTGATCGAGTGCTTGCGTGAAGCGGTTGTGCGTGAGCGTCCAGTTTGTCCGGCTGGCAAACATGCAGGGATTGTATTGCATGGCTGGGAGCTCAATTTGCGAATGCTGCATATCCCGACAGTCACCGCGAAGAACTCTTCGCGCATGCTATAGTGCGATTTCCACATGGGATCGTTCCTGTTCTTCGCCTTTTCCTGGTGGTCCATTCTGCTGCGGATCGTGGCCATCGTCCACTTCATCCGGCGTCGGCCGGATTTTTTCTGGATATGGGTCATCCTGTTTCACTGGGTTGGCGCTCTGGTTTACATCGTGGTCGAAGTAATTCCGGATGCTGGACTGTTGCGCAGTTCCTTCCAGGCTTTTCCGCGGCGGCGGCGGATTCACGAACTGGAGCGCATCGTCATCGACAATCCTGCGGCCGGGAACTACGAGGAACTTGGCCTGCTGTATCTCGATGAAGGCGACTACGCGCGGGCGAAAGCATGCTATGACAAGGCGATCTCGTCGCGCACCGATCATGCCGATCCGTTCTATCGGCGAGGAATTGCCGAAATCGAATTGGGCGAGTTTCCAGCGGCCGTGCCCGATCTCGAGCGGGCGCTGAGTTCTGATCCCGACTACGACTTTCACCGCGCAAAAGGGCTCCTGGCCTGGGCCTACGCGCAGACGGGCCAAGCGGAGAGAGCCGATGCGATGTTCCGCGAGGCAACGCGCATTTCGACGATCTCAGAGACCTACTACCACTACGCGCTCTTTTTGCAATCGCAGGGGCGCATGGCCGAGGCGCGTCAGTGGGCGCAGAAGATCCTTGATAAAAAACCGACGATGCCGGGATACCTGCGGCGCCGCGAACGGCCGTGGTTTCGCAAGGCCGATTCATTGCTGGGACGCCTTCCCGCCACCTGAGGCGCCGCGGATTACAATGCTAAAATTGGTGCAGTGACGATTTCCAGTCCTATCCGGCTGCTGGCGACCGATATCGACGGCACGCTGTTAAACCCACAATTCCAGATTTCCGATGGCGACTTGGCTGCTTTGCGCCGTGCCCATGCCGCCGGAATCGAAATTGTGCTGGTGACCGGACGCCGTCATTCTTTTGCCCTTCCGATCGCCATGCAGCTGGGCTTCGATCTGTGGCTCATTAGTTCCAATGGAGCAGTAACAAGATCGCTGGCTGGGGAGACCTTTCACCGCGACCTGATGCCGAAAGAGACCTGCCGAAGACTATGCCACGCGATGCGAGAGTTCCGGGGAAATACCGTTCTTACCTTTGACAAGGAAACCAAGGGCGCCCTTGTGCTTGAGCACCTTGACGAAATCGGAGCCAGCATCAAACGCTGGCTTGAGAAGAACATGCAGTACATCGAATTCGTGGTGCCCATTGAGAATGCTCTGACAAACGATCCGGTCCAGGCTATGTTCTGCGGAACGATGGTGCGGATGAAACAAGCTCTGCAGACTCTGGACGCGTCCGAAATGAGCGGCACAGTAACGGTTCTGCGGACCGAGTATCCCGAGCGGGATCTTTCCATGATTGACGTCCTGAACGCGGGCTGCTCAAAAGGACATGCATTGGAGCGCTGGGCGGCGTACCGGGGTTACCGGCGAGAAGAGGTCATGGCCGTCGGTGACAATCACAATGATGTGGAAATGCTTGAGTTTGCCGGTCATCCGGTTATCATGGGAAATGCCTGCGAGGAACTGCGGGGC
>Ga0335076_10005053_pt1 | contig 13358 bp, 14 predicted proteins | sample Lox_Sample_25_FD_206717 | JGI IMG/M metagenome (GOLD analysis project Ga0335076, IMG submission 206717) | Soil microbial communities from Loxahatchee National Wildlife Refuge, Florida, United States - Lox_Sample_2.5 | ecosystem: Environmental > Terrestrial > Soil > Wetlands | place: USA...
ACACCTCATCCGTTCGAGGCCTCCGGGAGGCCGCTCCTACCGCGCGTGCACCTGGTCGACCGAGAACGCCCCGTCGGGTCCGTGGCACGTCGCGCAGGCTTCGGCGACGTTTCCGGTTCCCGGGAACGTGGCCGTCATCGTCACGGCATGCGCCGCGGCCGCCTGCGAGTCGTGACAGCCGAGGCACGCCGCCGCGTAGTGCTGCATCGGCGTGTACCAGTCTCGCGGCGTCTGGGTCGCGAGCAGACCCGGGGGCGGCGTCTCGCTGACCTGCTCGGTGCCGACGCCGTTCACCGTGGTATGGCATTTCTGGCAGTCGCGCCGGTCGCCCGGGAAGCGCACGTCGTTGAAGGTGTTCACGCTGTGGTTGAAGCCGTAGATCGTGTAGTCGTGCGTCAGGTCCTCACCCGTATGGATCCGGTGGACCATCCGTTTGAAGTCGATCGATTCGACGGGGAGCTGGGCGGCCGGCCGCTGCGAGACGTCGCTCGCGTTCGGGTTGTGACACATCACGCACATCTCGGTGTTCCTGCGCAGGGTGCCGTGGAGCTGCAGGGAGTCGTGGCAGACGTTGCAGTTCGCCACGTCGACCACCTGGCGCCGCGGCATCGCCTGGGCGTCGGTCACCGCCGCATAGAACACCGGGTTGAAGGCCGACTCGTTGACGGTCGGCGTATTGCTCGGCGCCGGATCGAGCGTCACGGTCCGCCGGGCCTCGAGCGAGAACGCCCAGGTGCCAATGGCGGTCGCCGGAATCGAGTTGGTGAAGGTATACGTGGCGGTCGTGCCATCGAAGGCGGCGCCGCTCGCGCCCTCGCGGAACGGGTCGATCGCGTAGTCGGTCGTCGGTCCCCCCATCAGCACGGCGATGTTGTTGCCGAAGCTGGCGGGGCTGATCGGGGTGCCGTCGTTCTGCTTGAGCTGGAACTGGATCGTCGGGTTCTGACCCGGCGCCGTGTGGGAAACCGCGACGATCGTCGCGTTGATGCCGAGGAGCTGGGTCGACTTGAACGGCACCGTGTGCGCGCCCATGACCGAGGCGTCCCACTCGAGCGTGCCCTGCGGCTGGTGGCAGGTCGCGCACGCGGAGTCGTCGACCTGAACGCCGCCCGGATGGTTCGCGCCGGTCACGAAGTTGACGTCGTCGTGGCAGGACTGGCAGGCGGCCCGGTTCGGGTACGTGTACCAGTTGGCGCTCTGCGTGGGCGGCGGCGTGCTCGCATTGGCCGCGCCGTGGCACGTGGCGCAGTTGCGGATGTCCTGCGGGAAGACGACCGTCGAGAAGTCGTTGACGGACTGGTTGAAGCCGATGATCTGGTACGGCGTGCCCGCCTGGACGCTCGGCAGGCTCGATCCCATGTGGATCTTGTGGATCATGACCTTGAAGTCCACCGTGTTGCCGGTGTCGGGATCGACCGTCTGCGGCTGGTGGCACAGCACGCAGAGCTTCACGTCGCGGCGCGCGCCGCCGTGGGCGGACAGCGGATCGTGGCACTTGTTGCAGGAATTCGTGTCGATCATGTCCCAGACCTGGGAGACCGGAGCGCCGTTCGGAACGAAGTCCTGCTCGACGTTGGCGTAGTAGTCCTTCGTCGAGATCCCCGGCGTGATCAGGTCGCGCGTCGCGTAGATGCCGAGGGTGGTCGTCGCGGTGGCGTCGTAGCCGGCCGGGACGGCCGTGCCGAACTTGTAGGTCGCGTGGCCGAGGTCGATGTCGGTGAAGTGCCCGCCGCTGTCCGTGCCCGCCTGCACCGCGGTGACCCCGGTGATCGGGCTCGTCTGCTTGCGCGTCGTGTAGGCCGTGTACTGCCGGCCGTTCGGGTCCCACCAGGCGAGGATGAAGCTCGTCGAGATGGCGCCGGCCGTGATCGCGCCGTTGCGATCGAGCGGCTGGCCGAGGTCGTCGGTGTAGTTGAGGTCCACGACGGCCTTGCCGTCGGTGCCGATCGACACGCTGTTGACGGTGATGTTCAGCCCCGGGCGGACGTAGCCGAACTCGTCGGCCGACAGCCAGTACTCCGCCTGTTGCGGGCCGTACAAGGTCTTCGGGTCCGTGGAGCCCTGAGTCTCCGCCGTCCGCGACACGATGCGCGTGACCCGCGTGTTCGACATGGGGAGGATGAGCAACGCTCCCGCCGTCATCGCCATCACGAGACTGCCGCGCAGCGACTTCATGGTCTACCTCCTGGGCTCGAGGCGAGTTGAAATTGGATGTGTCGATCCGACCATATGACTCAATCAGCCCGGGATCAAGGTCTTAGATTCGTTTTTCGTGAAGATGGGGACGGGGGACGCCGGGAGCCGGTGCGTCTCCTTCTGTCACGATCACGTCGCGCCCGAGGAGCTCGGTGCAGAATCGTCCGAGCGCCGCGTCCGAAAATTCGAGCCATCCGCGGCAGGGACCCGGAGAGACGGCGCGCGCATCGCACGTGACGTGGACGCGCTGGCGGACCTGCTCGCACAGCTCCCACACGTCGGCGAGGCGCTCGATCTGTCTCCGATTCAGGTGCGTGCTCTCGCCGAGCACCGGTCTCCAGCGCTGATGGAACTCGTGGTCGTCGAAGCGCCGGAACCCGCGGCAGAAGATCCCGCGCTCCGCGGCGACGTGACAGGTCGAGTGCTCGCCGTCGCCGAAGCGTTCGAGCCCGCGCCGGAGGACGGCGATCGCCTGGGGGCGCGTGAGGACCCTCGCCGAGCCGGGCTCTCCGGCCGCCATCAGGCGTGCCGGCGGCGCGGCGGACGCACGACGGTGACCGGACGCGTCGCGAGATAGATCAGCCGCAGCGCGACGCCTCCGACGACCCACTCGCTCAGGGTGTCGCGGCCCTCGCTGCCGATGACGACGAGGTCGGCCCGCATGCGGTCGGATTCCCGGCGGATCGCCTCGGGGATCGACTCCTGCGGCCGCGCGGCCACGACGCGCAGCTCGGCGGTCACGCCGGCCCGTCCGAGCTCGCGCGCCGCCATCGCCAGCGACTTCTCGGCGCGGCGCTGCGGATCGTGCGTTTCACCCGCGCCCCGCTCGTTCGCGACCGTGATGACCGTCAGCGACGTGCCGGGCTTGGCCGCGAGATCCGCGGCGAACCGCAGCGCGGCGTTGCCGCCGCGCGAGCCGTCGGTGGCGACGAGGACCCTCCACTTGCGGGAGCCGGCCCGCGGGGTGGGGAGCTTCTGCGAGGCGGGCTTGCGGATCGAGGCCATCGTAGCGGACATGTTCAGCCATTTAGCAGCGTGCCCGCGCGGGAGGCGTGATGCAGTCGCATCAAAGTGCCCGAGCGCGCTTCGCCCCCGGGCCTAGTACACGATGCGTCGCGAGCGCGCCGGCGCCGCCCGGCGCTCGACCCGGACGCGGGCGTCGAGAACGCGCGCTCCCTGGCCGAGCACCTTGACCGGGTTCAAGTCCATCTCGCGGACCTCGGGGCACGCGTCGACGAGCGCCGAGACCCGCAGCAGGATGTCCCGCAGCGCGGCCTCGTCGGCCCGGGGGGCGCCGCGGTAGCCGCGCAGGAGCGCGGTGCCGCGGACCTCGTCGAGCATCGCGGCGGCGTCGACGTCGGTCAGCGGATGGAGCCGGAACGCGGCGTCGGCGAGCAGCTCGACGAGCGTGCCGCCGCTGCCGTAGACGACGAGAGGGCCGAAGGTCGGATCGCGCACGACGCCGACGATGACCTCGACGCCGCCCGCAACCTGGGGCTGGACGAGGAATCCCGTCAGTCCCTCGATCCGGGAGGCCATCTGCTCGGCCGCGGCGCGCACGGCGGCCGCGGTCTCGAGCCCGACGCGCACGCCGCCGACCTCAGTCTTGTGCACGATCGCGGGGCCGACGGCCTTGAGCACGGCGGGCAGGCCGACCTCCTCCGCGGCCGCGGCGGCGGCGGCGGGCGTGGCGGCGAGGCGCAGGGGAGCCGTGGGGATGCCGAACGCGGCGAGCAGCCGGTCGCACTCGAGGGCGTCGAGCCATCCGCCCCCGCGGGAAAGGGCCGCGGCCACGACCGCCCCGGCCTCGCCGCGGCGCACGTCCGGGAACTCCGGCACGGCGCCCGGCGGCCGGTCGCGCCACGCGCCGTATCGGACCGCGCGCGCCAGCGCGACCGCCGCCGGCTCGGGAAACGCGTAGCTCGGGATCGGCTTCAGGATCTCCGGGGCGCCGCGCGCGCTCATGAAGATCGCCAGGACCGGCTTCTCGCCCGCGGCGCGGGTTCCCTGGACGATCGCGCGGGCGACGGCGTCCGCGTCGGTCGCGATCGGCGGGATGAAGATGACGAGGACGCTGTCGACGTTCGGATCCGCGAGCACGCGCTCGAGCGTCCGGGCGTAGTGCTCCGGCGGCGCGGACGCGAGCATGTCGACGGGGTTCGCGACGCTCGCGGCGGCCGGGAGGAGATCCCGAAGGGCCGCGGCGGTCTCGCTCGAAAGCGCCGGCAGCTCGAGGCCCTGCGCCTCGCACGCGTCCGCGGCGAGGATGCCGGGGCCGCCGGCGTTGGTCACGATGGCGACGCGCTTGCCGCGCGGCACCGGCTGATGCGCGAGCAGCGCCGCCACGTCGAAGAGCTCCTCGAGCGTGGCCGTTCGGATCACGCCCGCCTGGCGGAAGAGCGCGTCGACCACCGCGTCGCTCTCGGCGAGCGCGCCCGTGTGGGACGAGGCCGCGCGCGCGCCGGCGCTCGAGCGCCCGGCCTTGACGGCGACGATGGGCTTGCGGCGGGCGACGCGCCGGGCGATGCGGGCGAAGACGCCCGGGCTGCCGAAGCTCTCGAGGTAGAGCAGGATCACGTCGGTCCGCGGGTCCTCGGCCCAGTACTGCACGAGGTCGTTGGACGAGACGTCGGCCTTGTTGCCGACCGAGACGAACGTCGAGATGCCGAGATTCAGGCGGGCCGCGTAGTCGAGCAGGGCGAGGCCGAGCGCGCCGCTCTGGGACGAGAGCCCCACGCGCCCCTCGGGCGGATAGATCGGCGCGAACGTGCCGTTCAGGCGGACGGCGGGGTTCGTGTTCACGAGCCCCATGCAGTTGGGCCCGACCATCCGGATCCCCGCGTCGCGAATGCGGTCGAGCAGCGCCGCCTCGCGGCGGCGGCCCTCGGCGCCGGTCTCGCTGAATCCGGCCGTGATGACGACGACGCCCTTGACGCCCTTCGCGACGCAGTCGTCGATGGCCGCGGGCACGAGCGCCGCCGGCACGGAGACGATCGCGAGGTCCACGGGCTCGGGCACGTCGAGGAGGCGCGGGAAGCAGCGGACGCCCTCGATCTCGGCGGCGGACGGGTTGATCGGGTAGATCGCCCCCCGGAACCCGGCGGCGACGACGTTGTGGAGGATCTCCGCGCCGATCTTGCCGCGCTCGCGGCTCGCCCCGATGACCGCGACGGAGCGCGGCTCGAAGAGGCGGGCCATGGACGCCGCGGCGGCGCGCTCGGAGCGGTCGGCGGACAGGGCTTCGAACTGCGGCGTCGGCGCGAGCGCAACCACGATCCGGTCGCCGTCCGGGCGGGCGCGGCGCTCCATCGGGAACCCGCAGTTGGCGAAGACGTCGAGCATCCGCGGGTTCGTTCCGGGAGCGAGGGCCTCGAACGTCGCGATGCCGCGTCCGCGCGCGATCTCGGCGAGCCGCTCGAGCAGCCGCGTCCCGACGCCCTGTCCCTGCAGCGCGGGCTCGACGGCGAACGTGACGTCGGCGACCGTCGGATCGGCGGCGGTGCGCCGGTAGTGCGCGGCCGCGACGATGCGGCCCGCCGCGTCGCCAACGTAGCCGAAACGGTCGCGGTAGTCGGCGTCGGCGGCGGCCCGCGCGATCGCCGGATCGACCGCCGTGCCGCCGAAGAACCGGAAGTACACGCTGTCCGGAGGCAGCCGGCGCTGGAAGTCGAGGAGGGCGGACCCGTCGTCGGACCGCACGGGCCGGAGCCGCAGCGTCGAGCCCGAGCGGAGAACGACGTCGGACGCCTCGTGCGCCGGATAGTCCTCGGGCGCGACCCGTGGCGGGGGCGCGTCCGGCGTGTCCTTCTCCATCCCGGCGCCTCTTGTAGCACGGCCGTCCGACGCCCTTCCCGGAGCCGCGGGCGCCAACGGATGCGGCCCGTCCCGCCGGCGCGGCGTGGTCCCGCCGCGGAGGGGCGTAGCATCGGCGCATGCCCGAGGTCGTCACCCTGACGCTCAATCCCTCGCTCGACGAATCGACGAGCGTCGACCACGTCATCTCGGAGCGCAAGCTCCGCTGCGCGCAGACGCACTACGAGCCGGGCGGCGGCGGCATCAACGTCTCGCGCGTGCTGCGCCGCTTCGGCCGCGAGGCCCCGGCGATCTATCCGAGCGGCGGACCGGCGGGCGCCCTCCTCGGCCGGCTGCTCGACGCCGAGGGCGTGGCGCATCGGCCGGTCCCGATCGAGGCCTGGACCCGCGAGAACTTCAACGTCCTCGAGCGCGCGAGCGGCCGGCAGTACCGGTTCTGCTTCGAAGGGCCGATCCTCTCTCCGGCGGATCTCGAACGCTGCCTCTCGGAGTGGGCGAGTCTCCGTCCCGCGCCGACCTGGCTGGTGGCGTCGGGGAGCCTTCCACCGGGCGCGCCTCCCGACTTCTACGCGCGGCTCGCGCGCCTCGCCCGCGAGCGGGGAGCCCGGCTCGTGCTCGACGCGTCGGGCGAGGCGCTCCGGCTCGCGGTCCACGAGGGCGTCTACCTCTGGAAGCCGAGCCGGCGGGAGCTCGAGCAGCTCGCGGGAGTCGCGGGCGTGGACGAGGCGGCGCTCGACGCCATCGCGCGCGACCTCGTGCGTGCGGGCGCCTGCGAGCTGCTGGTCCTCTCGCTCGGATCGGGCGGCGCCCTCTGGATGACGAAGGAGGGCGGCGGGCGGATCGCGGCGCCGGCGGTGCCCTACGCGAGCGGCGTCGGCGCGGGAGACAGCATGGTGGCGGGGATGGTGCTGCGTCTCCTCGCCGGAGGGTCGCCCGCCGAGGTCGCCCGCTACGGCGTCGCGGCGGCGTCGGCCTCGGTCATGAACCCCGGCACCGCGTTGTGTCAGCCGGCGGAGGTGGAGAGGCTGTTCCGAACGATGGGGTAGCCGGGGCCCCCTCACCCCTACGCCTCTCTCCCGCCGGGAGAGGGGAGCTGTTTCTTGTTGGGCCCCTCTCCCGCGGGGAGAGGGATTTTTTTTGTCTAGGCCGTGGGCGCCAATTCTCCCAGCCACCGCGGCTCGAGGCCTTCGCGCCGCAGTGTCGAGATCACGCGCTCGGGCGTTCCCCAGTCGCTCCAGTGGAGCGGCGGCAGCTCCGAGACCGCGAGGCGCGCGGGGTCGTGCGCGAGGACGTCCCGGGAGAAGCTCGCGGGCGGAGACAGCGCGTAGGCGCGCTCGAGCGCCGCGCCCTCCTCCGACGTCCCGGCGAACGCGCGCAGCCGGCGCAACCGCTCGTGGAGCTCGGGCAGGTTCCGGCGGCCCGCCTCGAGGAAGGTCGCCGCGCGGGCCACCATCACGAACGTGTTCCAGAGCCCGCCCCGCCGGAGGCAGGCCCTCGCCTCCTCGACCGAAGGCTTCTCGACGAAGCGCACGACGGCGCGCACGTCGCCCGCCGGGAGCGTCTTCTCGATCGAGACACCCGGCTCGATCCATCCGTAGCCCGGCTCGGGCGAGTCCGGCGCCGCCGCCACGAGGACGATTCGCCGCGGGTGCCGGCCGACGACCGTCCGCAGCGCGTCGACGTGCCGCATGAAGGCGGCGTCGTCGGCGACGAAGTGGTCGGAGGGGAAGACCGCGACGACGGCGTCGGGATCGCGCCACGCGATCCAGTGCAGGGGGAGCAGAACGCCGGCGGCCGTGCCGCGGTCCTGCGGCTGCACGAGGGAGTGCGGGGGAGACGCGCCGGCGTCGAAGAACCGGACGTGGGAGCGCGTCATGACGACGACGGTGCGTTCCGGCGGAACGGTGAGGGCGACGCGGTCGAGCGTCTGTCGCAGCAGCGAACGTTCTCCGACCAGCACCGCGAACTGCTTGGGTCGTCCGTCGGCATGAATGCGCTCGACGAGCGGGCGCAGCCGGAGACCCTGTCCGCCCGCGAGCACCACCGCCCAGAACCGGCCGGCCGGAATGCCCGTGATCACCGGATTCAACGCCGCCACCCGAAGGACATGAGGAACTCCACCGGGAAACACTCATTCAAGCGCAATCGCCGGGCGCGAAGCAAGTGCGCCGTCCGACCGCGAGGTCCGCGGCCCGCCGCCTCCGCGCTCCGCGCAATTGATGCATCCGAATTAGCCCGCTCCCTGTCGAGGGGACGAGACTCAGCCCATGGAGAGTGAACCGATCATCAATCTGCGAGGCGTCGAGGACGAGGCCGGGCTCGCGGACAGGATCCGCCGTCGCGTGCTCCGCCTCGATCGTTATCACGAGGGTATCCAGCGTTGCCAGGTCTGGGTCGAGGCGCCCCACGGGCATCATCGCCAGGGCCGCCTCTATGAGGTCCGGCTCCGGATCACCGTGCCGGAGGGCGAGATCGTCGTGGACGGGCAACCGCAGAACGACGATCTCCGTGTCGCTCTTCGGAGCGCTTTCGACGCCGCGCGCCGGCAGCTCGAGGATCAAGCGAGGAGGCGGCGGGGAGACGTGAAGAGCCACCGCGGCGCCGCTGTCCCGGCGGTCGACGAGGGAGGAGCCTGAGATGCGAACCGATCAAGTCCGCGACCTGATGACCGACAAGGTATTCACCCTGCGCCCGCAGGACGACCTCATGGCCCTCTACGATCTGATGGATACCAAGCACATCCGGCACGTCCCGATCGTGGACCGGGACAAGGATCTCGTGGGCCTCGTCACCCACCGGGACCTGACGCGCAGCGCGCTCGGGACCGAGGAGGCGCCGTTGTCCCTGCAGCGGGAGATGCTCGGCCGACGAAAGATCCGCGAGATCATGGCGACCGAGATCGAGACCGTCGAGCCCGACGAGGATCTGCGCGCCGCGGCCGAGCTCCTGATCGAGAACAAGATCGGCTGTCTTCCGGTGGTCGAGGGAACGCACCTCGTCGGCATCCTCACGGAGTCGGACTTCGTCCGCCACTACGTCAAGAGTCACTAGGGAGCGCTCCCGGGAGGGAGACCATGAAACCCGTTCGGAACATTCTCGTCGCCACCGACTTCTCCTCGGCTTCCCGTCCCGCGTTCCGCCGCGCTCTCGAGCTCGCCCTCGCGAACTCGTCGGCGCTGTGGATCGCGCACGTCGCGGCGCCGCCGGGCCCGCTGTCGCCCGACGGCTACGTGCTGCCCCGGATCTACGAAGAGATGGAGATGGCGATCCGCAGCGACGCTCAGAAGCGGCTGCGCGTCCTGCTGGCGCGCGCCCGGCGGCTCGGCGTGCGCGCCCGGGCGCTCCTGCTCAAGGGCGCGCCGCACGAGGCGATCGTGCGCGCCGCTCGCGCCCATCGCTCCGACATGATCGTGCTCGGCACCCACGGCCGCACCGGCGTGGCGCGCTTCTTCGTCGGCAGCGTCGCGGCGCGGGTCGTGGCCGCGGCGTCGTGCCCGGTCCTGACGGTCCGGGGCCGCTCGAAGGCCTGAGGGGCGCGGCTAGCGCCGCTCGCGCGCGGCGACCGGCGCCGACTTCTTGCGCGCCGCCGGCTTGCGGGACTTCGACGCCTCCCGGGAGGCTCCGCCGCCGCTCGCCGGTCTCGAGATCGAGGGCAGCTCGCGCATGTCGGCATTGACGAGACCGTTCTGGTACGCGAAGGCGACCGCCGCGAGCTTCGTGTGCACGTCGAGCTTCGACAGGATCTTCGCGATGTGGTTGCGCACCGTCACCGGCGAGATGAAGAGGTCCTCCGCGATCCCGTCGGTCGTCAGTCCCTGGGCCATCTTGCGGAGGATCTCCTGTTCGCGCGACGTCAGCGACGCGAGCGTGCCCGCGGGGCCGCGGCCGGGCTTCGGGGCCGGACCTTCCTCGACCGCCTCGGCGAGCTCGTTCTCGAGCGGCGAGGCCTGCGCCTCCGGGTCGCGGAGCACGTGCACGATGGTGGCGAGAGACGGGTGGCCGCCCGAGATCGCGAACGGCGTCGTGCACAGGCGGCGCGTCCCGCCTCCGGGCATCGGATAGTCGATGAGGAACGCGTGGAGCTCGTCCTCCGGGTGCTTGCGCGCCTGCGTCGTCACCGGGCACGAGGCGCCGCAGTAGCGGTTTCCGTACACGTCGCGGCCGCACATCACGTCGTAGCAGCGGCGGCCGAGGACCTGGTACGCGGGGCGGCCGAGCAGGCGTTCGCACGCCTTGTTCCAGAGGATGATCAGATCGTTGCCGTCGAGCGCGAAGACGGCTTCGCCGCTCTTGGCGATCTTCTCCAGGACTTCGACGGGCTGAGACATTTGCATCAGTATGTTATCGCGGATCGCGCGCGCGGTCGAAACCGCCGCCCCGTTTTCGGCGGCGGAAGGGGGGGAACCCACGCCGCTCAAGGTGTTTACCCCGGGTCTCGGATTCCCAGCGCCCGGCGCATCAGCGCGTCGAGCCACCGGTCGGGGAGAGCCGTCTTCAGCGGGAAGAGGGCGCGGGACATCAGGCCGACCGGGTACCGGGGCCGCGGACGCTCGGCCTCGATCGCATCGACGATCACGCGGGCGACCGCCGAGGGCGGCTGCGCTCCCTTCTGGAAATCGCCCTCCATCGCCCGTTCGGCGAGCGCGTACAGCTCCCGGTAGGGGCCCGGTCGCGCGATCAGGGGCCCCACCATCGCGCGGGCGCGGTCGGTGAATCGAGTCTCGATCGGTCCCGGCTCGATGAGCACGACGCGGATTCCGAAGGCCGAGAGCTCGACCCGCAGCGCGTCGGAGACGGCCTCCAGCGCGTGCTTGCTCGCGCTGTACGGCGCCGCGAAGGGGATCGCCACGCGGCCGGAGACCGAGGAGACGTTGACGATCGTGCCGCTCCGCTGGCTTCGCATCGCCGGGAGGACGGCCTGGATCGCGGCGATCGCGCCGAAGAGGTTGACCTCGAACTGGGCGCGCCACTCCTCGAGGGTCACCTCCTCGGCCGCGCCGTATTGACCGTAGCCGGCGTTGTTGACGAGCGCGTCGAGGCGGCCGGCCCGGGACAGCGCGGTCTCGTCGGCCGCCCGGACCGAGGCGCCGTCGGTCACGTCGAGGGCGAGGGTCTCGAGGCGATCGGGCCGCTCGAGGTCGGCGAGGTCGTGGCGGTTCCGGGCCGTCGCGAAGACCCGGTGACCGCCCGCCGCGGCGGCGAGGGCGGTCGCGCGGCCGATGCCGGAGGAGCATCCCGTGACGAGGATCACGCGCTCGCGCGGCACGGCGCGATGTTACCCTTGACTCCCGTCGAGGAAACGCCGCGAAGCCGAAGTTCTTTTCGTTCGAGGCATTTGCCGCGGTAAACCCCGCGGCGAATGCGGTCGTCCAAAGGGTGTGCCCGCACTGGCGATGATTCCACGCGAGACGGACTCCGACATGGATGAAGCGGACCTGATCCGCCAGGTCCGGAACGGGAACGCCGATGCGTTCGAGCACTTCGTCCGGACCTATCAGCGCCGCCTGACGCGCATCGCGTACCGTTTCCTCCGTGACGCCGCCGAGGCCGACTGCGCCGCCCAGGAGAGCTTCCTGCGCGCGTATCAGAACATCGGCGACTTCCGGGAGGGCTCGACCTTCGAGACCTGGCTGACGCGGATCTGCATCAACTGGTGCAAGGACCGGCTGAAGCGCCGCCGCCGCGTCGTGTTCTTCCACGAGGCGCCGGTCCGCGAGTCGGACGAGGAGGGCGACGAGCCGGAGGAGCGGGCGCCCGCTTCCGACCCCTCGCCCGAGCGGCGTGCGATGGGACGCGAGATCCGGGAGCGCCTCGCGCTCGCGCTCGACAGCCTCTCGCCGCGGCAGCGCGTCGTGTTCGGGCTGAAGCACTTCGAGGAGATGTCCATTCCCGAGATCGCGGCTTCGACGGGACTGGACGAGGGAACCATCAAGTCGCACTTGTTCCGCGCCGCCCGGAAGATCCGGGAGCGGCTCGCGGAATTTCAGTCGTAGAGGAAGCCATGGACGAGGAACGGAAGGGAACCGGGACGCATCTGAGCGACGCGGAGCTCTTCGCGCTCGCCGCCCCGGCGGCGGGGGAGCCGGAGGCGCTGCCCGCGCACCTGTCGCTGTGCCGGGACTGCGCGCGCGCCCTGCGCGAGTGGAAGGCGGCGATGGCCGCCGCGGGCGAGGCGGACGCGGGCGAGCTCGCCCGACGCTCGCCCGAGGAGTGGCGGGCCCGGGAGGACGAGACGCTGGAGGCGATCCGGAGGGCGGGACGTCCCCGCCACTCGGTTCGTGCGTGGCGGTGGGGGTTCGCCGCCGCGGCCTCGCTGCTCCTGGCCGTCCTGGCCCTGACCGTCCACCGCGCGGCGCCGTCCGCCGTCACGACGGCCGCGGCGCATGCGACGCCCGCGCCCGCCGGCGCCTCCGACATGACGCCGGCCGATGAGGCCGACGACCGCCTGCTGCGCGACGCCTCGTACCTCGCGGGCGGCGGCGACGTCGACTCGGGATCGGGACTGGAGTCTCGGCTGTGAAGAAGCTCCTGCTCGTCGCCGCCACGCTGCTCGTCCTCGCCGGCCCGGCCGGGGCGCAGCAGGCCATCGCCGAGGGCAAGTGGTGGAAGCACCCGCGCATCGCGCAGGCGCTCGCGCTGACGCCCCAGCAGACCGCGGAGCTCGAGAAGATCTTCGCGAAGAGCCGGCCGAAGCTGATCGACCTGAAGGCGGATCTCGAGAAGAAGCAGTTCGCCTACCAGCAGGCGATGAGCGCCGACAGGGTCGACCGCAAGGAGGTCGAGGCCACGATCGCGGCGCGCGAGGCGGCCCGCGCGAAGCTCCAGACGGAGCTCTCGCTGATGGAGCTCGACATGAAGCAGGTCCTCACGCCCGAGCAGCGCGAGAAGGCCCAGCAGCTGCGCGAGGAGCTGCGCGAGAGGCTGCAAGAGCGGCGCCGGCAGATGCGCCAGGGCGCGGCGGCCGACGAGGACGCGCCCCCGCCGCGCGGCGGCGCGATGCGGCGCGCTCCGCAGGCGACGCCGCCGAACCCCTGACGGCGGTCCGGCGGATCGAACCCGGGGCTCAGTCGCCCCGGAACCGCTCCTCTTTCCACGGGTCGCCGCGCATGTGGTACCCGTTCTCCTCCCAGAAGCCGGCGCGGTCGGAGGCCGTGAGCTCGAAGCCGGTGACCCACTTCGCGCCCTTCCAGAAGTAGAGGTGCGGGACGACGACGCGCACCGGCGCGCCGTGCTCCGCGGTCAGCGGCTTCCCGGAGTGATGCGTGGCGAGGAGGTTCTCGTCGCGGTCGAGATCCGCGAGCGGCACGTTCGTCGTCCAGCCGCCGACGGCGTGCTCGATCACGAATCGC
>Ga0335076_10005055_pt1 | contig 13356 bp, 13 predicted proteins | sample Lox_Sample_25_FD_206717 | JGI IMG/M metagenome (GOLD analysis project Ga0335076, IMG submission 206717) | Soil microbial communities from Loxahatchee National Wildlife Refuge, Florida, United States - Lox_Sample_2.5 | ecosystem: Environmental > Terrestrial > Soil > Wetlands | place: USA...
CGACATCGCGGGGGTCGCCCACCAACCCAGTGCTTGCTTCCCATCCTGCCGCCGTCCTAACAACCTAAGCACGATCCGCATTCCCTATCCCGAGAGACGGAGCGTTAAGAACGCGGCTAGCCGCCGTGGGCCGAAATCCGAATTGGCTTTGAGTTTCGCATACTAAACTAGGTTTGCCATGCAATGCTTGCCGGGTTTGCAAAAAAGCCGCCAGTGCGGCGAGCTATAGTCGCGGCCTGGCGAGCACTCTTGATGGGGGTTAGCCTGGCGGACGATCAAACGCGGCGGGGGAGATTGGCATGGCGCGAATCGAACGGGTCGAGCTGCGGCTTCTCGACATTCCGCCGAAGGTGAAACGCACCGACGCGATCCAAAGTTTCACGTCGCAGGAAACTCCGATCATAACGGTGATCGACAGCGACGGCGCCGCTGGGACCGGCTACAGCTATACCATCGGCACCGGCGGCTCGTCGGTCATGCGCCTCATGTCCGATCACCTGACGCCGAGGCTGATCGGCAAGGACGCCGAACGGGTCGAGGCGATATGGCGCGAACTGGAGTTTGCGACCCATGCGACGACGATCGGCGCGATCTCGTCGCTTGCGCTCGCGGCGATCGACATCGCGCTCTGGGACCTGCGCGCCAAGAGGCGGCAATTGCCGCTTTGGATCGTCGCCGGCGGCGCCGCTGACCGTCGCCCGCTCTATACGACCGAGGGAGGGTGGCTGCATTTCGACGAGCCCGCGCTGGTCGAAGACGCCCTCGCCGCCCGCGAAAAGGGATTCATGGGCTCGAAGATAAAAATAGGCCGCCCACATGTCTCCGAGGACTATCAACGGCTGGCTGCCGTGCGCGCAGCGCTCGGACCGGGCTACGAGATCATGACCGACGCCAACCAGGGTTTTGCGCTCGACGAGGCGATTCGGCGCGCCGGCCGGTTCGCCGATCTCGATCTGGCCTGGATCGAGGAGCCCTTGCCGGCGGATGACCTCGATGGTCATCGTCGGCTGACGCAGGCGACCACGACGCCGATCGCGGTCGGCGAATCGATCTACTCGATCCGGCATTTCCGCGAATATATGACCAAGGGCGCCTGCTCGATCATCCAGGTCGACGTAGGGCGCATCGGCGGCGTTACGCCGTGGCTCAAGGTCGCTCACATGGCCGAAGCGTTCGACATGCCGCTGTGCCCTCACTTCCTTATGGAGTTGCACGTCAGCCTCGCCTGCGCAGTTCCGAATGGAAAATACGTTGAGTACATTCCTCAGCTCGACGATCTGACGACCTCGACATTGCGGATCGAAAACGGCATGGCGATCGCGCCGATGACGCCGGGCATCGGGGTCGAATGGGACCTTGACGCTGTGAAGGCCAAGAGCCTTCCCGAGTTCAACCTTGCATTCGGAAAGGGAGCAGTGTCGTGAAGCGCATGGGCATGGTGATCGGCATCAAACCGGACCGGATCGCCGAATACAAGCGAACGCACGCCGCCGTCTGGCCTGAAGTTCTTGACAGGATCTCCGCCTGCAATATCCGCAATTATACGATCTTCCTGCGCGAGCCGGAAAACCTGTTGTTCGCCTATTGGGAATATCACGGAGCGGACTGGGCCGCCGACGCAAAGAAGATGGCGGCCGACGCGCGCACGAAAGACTGGTGGGCGATCCACGATCCGATGCAGGAGCCGCTCGCAACCCGCGGGGCGGGCGAGTGGTGGGCGATGGCGGAAGAAGTGTTTCACCACGACTGAGACCGGCGCGCGACTCTCGCACGCGTCTGTCGGCAGAAGCGCCGTTCAGTTCCTCGCGTTTCCGACCTGGATCAGGAACGGCGGCCGTAGCGATTCGGGCAATGAGCCGATCCGCTTCAATCGCTCGATATTAGGCTCGAGCGAGCGGCGGATGTGCGCCTTGAGCGCCGCCATCGCCCCGCGCCGGTCGCGCGCGAGCAGAAAATCGTAGACCGCGAGATGCTCGGCGAGCATCGTCTCGATCTCCTCATCCTCCTGAATGAGAGCGAAGGTCGAGTGGGTTGCGAACAGCGGCAGCGCGTTGCGGCGGATGGCGTCGCGCAGCTGCTGATTCGCACACGAGAGAACCACCTCCCCGTGCAAATCGACCTCGAGCCGCTCGAGTCGGGCGGGAGTGTTGTGGTGGCGCTGCGCCTTCTCCACCCGGGCGCGCTTTGCGCGGAGCTGGGCCGGCGACAGGCTAGCCATGGCCTGCCCCAGCGCGGCCGGCTCGAGCAGCCAGCGCATTTCGAAATGCTCGCGCAGGCGGTCGACGGTAAGTGGGCCGGCATACCAGCGCTGGTTGATGTCCTTTTCGATGAGCCCCGTGCGCTCGAGTCGAGTGAGCACCTCGTGGGCTACGGTCCGGCTGACGTCGAAATGCTCGGCGAGCGCGCTTTCGTTGACAAGCAGCCGGCCGTACGACAGCAACGCGGCGACGGCATGCTCGACTAGCGGATAGATGCGCGCCTGGTGATTGAGCATCTTCAAACTGCCCGACATCGTCTCGGGCAATCGCAAGCCGGCGTCGGCGAGCTCTCGGCGCACGATCGTTCGCGGATCTGCGTCCGCGGCCAGATAACCCCTTCCTCCAAATCTTTTGATCAGCCCTTCGTCGCTCAGCCTTTGCAGAGCGGCGGCCGCCGGAATGCGGCTCGATTTGAACGCGCGGGCGACCCCGGCCTCGCCCAGGACCAACCCGTCCGGAAAGCTGCCCCCAAGCAAATGTTCGCGCAGCACGTCGTAGATGATCTCGTAAAGCGGTCGGGCGTCGGTTTGTGGCGATGCGGGCGGCATCACGCGCCGACCGTCGCGGGCTCCACCGCGTGGATGAGGTTCATGACCGCGGCGCTGGTTGAATCATAGCGATGGCTATTCGTAACCTCGCCGACGATCCTGAAGCCGTGCAGCACGAGAATGCGATCCGCCAAAGTGACCATCTCGGCCATATCGGACGTGATCAACAGCACTGACACGCCGTCGCGCGCGATACCAGCGATCAGCTCGTGAATCTCGACTTTGGTCTTCACGTCGATCCCAACCGTGGGCTCATCCACGATCAGGATGTCAGTCTGCGCCGCCAGCCATTTCGCGATCGAGACCTTCTGCTGGTTCCCCCCTGAAAGGGTTGAGACCATCGCGCCGATCGAAGGCGCCCGGATCGCCAGCCGTCCGACGAACGGGGTCGCCGCCTTCGCCTCGGCGCCCGGCGCGATGAGCCCGAGAATCCCGGCGATGCGCCGCCAGATCGTAATCGCGATGTTATCCCTCACCGGGTAGGCGAGCAGCAGGCCTTCGCCCTTGCGATCCTCGCTCACATATCCGATGCGATACCGTTCAAGCGCCTGGTGCATCGAACCTATGTGCGCCGCCTGCCCCTCGACGCGGATCTCTCCTGCGTTGATGCTGCCGAAGCCGAGAATGCTGCGCGCAAGCTCGGTGCGCCCGGCGCCCACCAGGCCATAGAGCCCAAGGATCTCGCCCTTGCGGAGGCTCAAATCGATGTCCCGATGTCCGAACGAAGTCGAGACCTTCTTGAGCTCGAGAACAGTCCGATTCAAGCTGGCGTTGCGGACTCCGATGTCGGCGACCCGCTCGTCCCGGCCGATCATCAAGGACACCAGCCGTCCCCGCGTAACGCTGGCTATGGGGTCGTCGGCGGCGGCGATCTTGCCATCGCGCAACACCGTTACGCGATCGCAGAGCGAGAGCACTTCCTCAAGCTTGTGGCTGACGAAGACGATGGCGACGCCCTGCGCCCGGAGCCGGCGCAGCACGGCGAAGAGCGCAGCCGCTTCGTGGCCGCTGATCGAGGCGGTCGGCTCGTCCAGCAGCAAAAGCTTCGCCTTCAGCGAAAGCGCCTTGGCGATTTCGACGATTTGCATCTGCGCGACCGAGAGCGTCGCCACTTCGGCCCGCGTATCGATTGCGCGGTCGAGCAGGTCGAGGAACCCGCGCGCCTGACGATGCACTTCCGTGTAGTTGACCATGCCGTTCCTGGTCGGCAGATGCTCGAGCAGGATATTCTCACCTACCGAAAAGCGCGGGATGAGATTGCGCTCCTGATGCACGGCGCCGATCGCGGCGGCGAGCGCTTCACGGGGGGAAGCAAACTCCGCCGGTACGCCGTCAAGGAGGAGCCGCCCGGAATCGGGCGTGTAGACCCCGGTCACGATCTTGATGAGGGTGGACTTTCCTGCGCCGTTCTCGCCCATCAGCGCGTGGATCTCGCCGGCCCGGACCTGGAACGTCACGTCATCGAGCGCCCGGACGCTCGGGAAGACTTTGGTCACGTGATCGATGGAGAGATCCATGCCGCCGCTAGCCCAATCGTATCGGGCGCGCACGCCAACGGTTGAAGAAGATGGTAGCGACGATCAGGGCGCCGAGCAGGAATTGCACCCAATAGGGATCGACCTTCGCGAGTACCAGCCCATTCTGGATCAGCGCAATGACCAGCACGGCGAGGATCGCTCCAATGATCGAAACATAGCCTCCAGTCAGCGCCGTACCGCCGATAATCGGAGCGGCGAAAGAGAGCAACAACCAGTCGCTGCCAATCAGCGGCTGCGCCGAGCCGAGCTGGGCGACGGCGAGGATCGCGCCGATCGCGGCCAGAAGCCCTGAGAGGCAGTGCGCGAAGACGATCGCGTTGCCGGGCGAAATACCCGAAAGCGCAGCCGCCTGACTGTTGCCGCCGACAGCCAGAAGCCGCCGGCCGATCGGCAGACGGAACAGAAGCAGGGCGAGCAACGGGGACACGATGAGCGGGGCGATGAGCAGGAACGGAAGCGCTCCAATCCGGCCATTGCCAAAGTCCTGCAGCGCGGCCGGCATTTTGTAGAACGGCACGGATTTGGTGAGGCCGAGGTTGACGCCCGTGAAGGCCGAGGCCGTCGCTAGCGTGACTATGAAGCCGTTGATGCCGGTGCCCGCCGCCAGCAGACCGTTGACGAGTCCACCAGCGACGCCGATACCGATCGCGAGCGGGACAGCCAGCCACAGCGGTACGCCAAGGACCTCCATCATGCCGCCGAAAAGGACCGCGACCATGCCGCCGAGCGCTCCGACGGAGAGGTTCATCTGCCCGACGGCCAGCGTCACCATCTGCGCGAAGGCGACGACAATGCTGACGCAGACACTGCGCAGCAGGACGTAGAAATTGAATTCCGACAGGAAGTTTGGCGAGACGCCGGCGAGGACAATCGCGCCAACCACGATCGCCGCCAGGAGGCCCGCCCACTCGGCATTGATAATGCGGCGCACCGTTCAGGACCCCTGCACCCGGAACCGCAGCGAGAGCGCGCCGCGATAGCGTTGAAGCAGCACCGCGGCTAACAGGAACAGGCCCAGGAAAAGATCGAGCCAAAAATTGCCGATGCCCATCACGAGCAGGCCGCTGCGTATCGTTGTTACGAGGGCCGCCCCGAGCATCGTGCCGCCGACCGAGACGAAGCCGCCGGCAAGCGCGGCTCCGCCGAGCACCGGCCCCAGAAAGGACGGCAGCAACCAGTCCTGGCCGCCGACTGCAGGCATGGCGGCGCCCACGCGCGCGACGGTCAGAAGTCCGGCGACCCCTGCGAGCACGCCCGAAAGCGCGTGCGCCGCGATGATCCGGCGTCCGACCGGCACGCCCGACATCTCGGCCGCGCGCTGATTGGCGCCGGTCGCAAGCGACTGCCGGCCGATAACCGAGAAGCGGTAGAAGATGATCAGGGCGACGCCGATCGCGGCCGCGACCACAAGCATCGGCGACACCCAGCCGCCGCCGATCCGCATCTGTCCGAAGGCCGCCACCGACCGCGGCAGCGCATTGAGCGGGGTGGCTTTGGTCAGGATCAGCATGGCGCCCGAGAACAGGTTGGCGCTCGCCAACGTGACGATGAAACTGTTGACGCCGCTCCGGGCGATGGTGAAGCCGTTGAGCCAACCGAGCGTGCCGCCCAGGACCAGCGCAAGCGTGCAGGCGACCGGAACCGGCAGGCCCGCGGTCTGCATCAGGTAGCCGCCCATCATGACGACGCAGACGCCGATCGAACCCACGGACAGGTTCATGCCGCCCGTTGCCAGCACCACCATTTGCGAGAAGCCGATCACGATATCGATGGCGAGCGAGCGGCCGAGCACGAAGAGATTGAAACTCGACAGGAATCCCGGGGACTTCGAGGTGAAGAGAGCGCCTAGCAGGACCAGGACGACGACCAGCCCCGCCTGTTGACCGAGGACAAATGGCCGGCGCCGAGGCGAATCAAGCACCTGGTCGGTCATGGTCGAAGAATTTCCTTGCGGCCGAAGCGACACGCCGCCGAGTGAAGATTCAAGGTGATTCTTCATCATGCCCGAATTTGCGCGGTCACGTCGCTGCCGGCGGAGATCGCTGTGAACATCGTTTTCGGCGACGGCGGTCAGGCGCCTGAACGGAGCAGGCGCACGGCCGCCCCGCCCGCCATCCCTGCCGGGCGCGCCGTTTGAGGGCGCTCGGAGCGGCCGAGAGCGCCTACTTGCAGTCCATGTAGGTGGCCTTGAACTTGCTCTGGATGTCGGTCGTGAGCTTCTTGACGTCCTCTTTGTAGGTGGCGAGCTTGTCGGGCGTTACTTCGAGCACGCCAGAATCGATGAAGTGCGCGGTTTGCGGAGTCTTGATCCAGGGCGCGTCGGCCTTCATCGTGCATTGGCCGCTCGCGATGAGGTCGAGCGCATACGCGCCGATATAGGCCTGTCCATAAGGATTCTGCACGAAGGTCGCCTGGGCGAACCCGTCCTTGACCGCTGCCAGAACCGCCGGGCTGTCGTCGAAAGCGATGTACTTGATGCGCTTGTCGCCTATGGCGCGCAGCGCCTTGGCCGCAACTTCCGAGGTGATGTGCGCAGTCCCGATGATGCCGTCGATCTGGTCCTTCTGCGCGGCGAGCAGGGCGTTGATCTTCTGGTCGCCGGCCTCCTCGGCATCGGTGTCGGCCACCGTCTGGAGCAGCTTCACGGCGCCGTTGGTCTCGTCGACAGCTTTCTGCACCGCCTGCTCCCGCAGCGTCGTGTTGGTGTCGATCAATAGACCGGTCAGGTGGACGAGGTTGCCCTTGCCGCCCATGGCCGAGATCAACGCCTTCGTCATCGTGTAGGTGGTTTTGTAGGGGTCGGTCGCGAAGCAGAACACGGCGTCGGTCGGATCGACAGTGCAGCCGCCGAGCGCGGCGACGGGAATGCCGGCGCCCTTGAGCTCGGTGATCGTCGAGTTCACGCCTACCGGGTCGCCTGGGAAGATGCCGAAGCCCTTGAACCCCTGCGAGGCCAAGCTTTCTAGAAGCTCAGTCTGCAGTTCGAGCTTCCAGTCGGTCGGCACTTTGTACTCGACGTCGGCAATCCCGAAGTCCTTCTTCGCGTCGGCCGCCGCTTGCTCCCACGGCGCAAAATACGGGTGAGGACCGCCCGGCACGACCGCGATTTTGTTGTCCGACGCGAGCGCCACGCCGCCAACGAGCGACAGCGACAATGCGGCGAGCGCCGCGCTCTGTACGGCCCTGGAAATGAGATGCATCGAAGTCCTCCCTCGTACCCGTCGCCTTTGCGCCCGCCGATCGAGCTGGCGTATCGAGCCGTCTCATGTTACGCTGAGCGCATATCGCATGCAATACCCATAAGAACGGCTTGGGGAAGCTCCGTGAGGATCACCGACATCCGATGCTACCTGGTCGAGGGCGACCACCCGCCCGTTCCGTTCCGCTGGCGCAAGGGTCTGCCGGGATCGGGAGACGGCACGCCCCTCAATCAGCGGCCGAAAGTCGCCATTTTGCGCATGGACACCGACGAGGGGATCACTGGCGCCACGAGGATCGCGGACGGCGAGGCGGTCGCGAGCCTGACCCGGCGGCGGCTCAAGAGCTTCATCGGCGACGACGCGCTGCTGACCGAGCGCCTGTGGACCAAAATGTGGGAGATCGACCGAATCGAGGAGACCAACATGGCTCATTTCGGCCTGATCGATCTCCTCGCCTGGGACCTCAAATCGAAGAAGGCGGGCCTGCCCGCCTACAAGCTGATGGGGGGCAACGATCCGAAAATCCGGGCTTACGCCTCGACCGTAACCTGGAATGAAATGGGAGAATATGAGCGACACATCAAGGAATGCGTCGACGAGGGTTTCGTAGCCTTCAAGCTCCACGCCTGGGGCGACTGGAAGGAAGACGCTAAACTCTGCCGCAATCTTCGCAAGTGGACGGGCGACGAAGCGATCCTGATGTTCGACGGCTCAGCCGGCTGGGACCTGACGACCTCGCTCAAATTCGGTCGCGTGCTCGAGGAGTGCGGCTTCTTTTGGTATGAAGAGCCAATGCGCGAATTCGACCTTACTTCGTACAGGAAGCTGGCGGACAGCCTCGATATCCCCGTTCTCGCGGCCGAAACCTCGGATGGCGCGCATTGGAACGCGGCAACCTGGATCGACTTGGCGGCGCTCGACATGGTCCGCACGTCGAGCTTCTACAAAGGCGGTCTTACCGGCGCGCTGAAGATCGCCCATCTCGCCGAGGCGCACGGGATGAAAGCCGAAGTCCACGGCATGGGAGCAGCCAACGCGCATCTCGCAGCCGCGATACCCAACAACGACTTCTACGAGCAACTGGTGTTTTCGACCCAGCACATCAAGGGGCTTAGAAAGCAGGACGAGCTGCCCATCGTCGACGGCTTCATCACCGCGCCGGAGACGCCCGGGCTTGGCCTCGATATCGACTGGGCGGCGCTCGAAAAGACCGCGCTCGCGGTCGTCTGACGCGCAATATGCCGGATAGCGATCGGCCTTATCCTGGACGAGCCCGGTCACGCTGCGGTTGTTTGGCAGAAAGGACAACACGTAAAGCTTCCACTACCGTGGGTTCATCCAACAATATTGCTATCGTGCAAGATTCTTCCCGAGCGGCGGAATGGGATGCGACGCCGAACTCCGCAGCCAAATTCCGACGCTATTTCCTGCAGAGGCCCCGCGCTCAATGCCGCAGCGTGCGTGGCCCCGATGACAGAGGATCAGCGCCCCGAAGGGGCCACGAAATTGTATGCATTTCGTCGGCGCCCGGGATGGTCAAGCGGATTCTGTCGAACGAGCGCGTCAGCCAGCCCTCGCTGGTGGCGTGTTCGAGGGCGGCCTCAAAATCGGCCGGACTTCCCATATTCTGAGTCAGAAATGCAGCCTTCACGTCGCCCTCGGCCAAGCTTTCTCGTGGCCTGACGCGTCGAGCGCCGAAGATCGCCAGCAGGCTGCGCGCATAGTCCTCGTCTGCCGGCAGAGACGCCATCCTCGGTACCCTCCTGCGGACGGCGGACGATCACCGACGCCTGCCAGGTTCGGACGTTTCCTCGGGCGCTCCTTCGGGACTTGTGCCGTCGCGCGCCGCTTGGACGGATCACCCACATGGTCTTCGCTGGGCGGTCCGCTGAAGTCAGGACCATCGGGCAGCATAATGACGGATTGAAGGCGTCGTTGGCGTTCGGCCACCGCAAACCGGATCGCCTCGGTGCGATTCGCGAACAGCCCGCCCATCGGTGCAAGTCGCGGGGCTCAGTGGAGCGGGAGACGGATGAGCAGTTCAGCCGCAAGGCCGAAACCGAGCGAAATCATCAACAAGAGCCCGAGACGAGTCATCATTTGCAACGGCGCCGGTGGGTCGATTTCGCAAGGATCATAAGGGTCGAGCCCGCGCGACGGCGGATCGTCGTATTCGTCGGGCGTCACGCGGTCCCGTGACGGACTAGACATGAACGCTTCTCCATTGATCATTTTCCTGCGGAGAATGTGAGCCGGGCGGCGTAAGCGTTCGAGACGGAAAATGCGCCATCGGCATAAGAGGCGCATAAAGCTCCGCCCCGCCTGGAAGGCGCCCGAACCCGATCGGGGAGCCGAGGGGAGCGGAAGTGTGGACGCCCGTCATGGTTGTGTTATTCCTGTTCAGAAGGTTTGGAAGATTTCAAAAGGGAGGACGGTGATGCTCGATTCGCTCGGCGAGGTTCTCCCGCATGCGGCCCGCCGCTTCGGCGACCGGACCGCGCTTGTGATCGAGGGACGAAGCTTCAGCTTTCGCGAGCTCGACGACCTGTCGGGCGCGCTCGCCGCGAGCCTGGTCGGGCTCGGCGTCAAGCCTGGCGACCGCGTGACGCTCTATGCGCCCAACTCCTGGGAGTGGATCGTCAGCTACTACGGCGCGCTGAAGACCGGCGCGGTGATCAATCCGATCAACGTGATGCTGACGCCCGCCGAGGTCGCTTACGTGACCAACGACTGCGGAGCGAGCGCGCTGATCGGCGACGCCGACAAAATCGCTGCGGCGATTGAGGCGGGCGTGACCGGCTTGACTTCCATCGTGTTCGGTGATGCGCGAATACAGGGCGCAACGCGGTTCAACGAACTTGTCGCCAAGCGAGCGCCGTTTGAGCCGGTCGCCGTCAAGCCTGAGGCGCTGTCGACCATCGGCTATACCTCCGGCACGACCGGCCATCCCAAAGGCGCGATGCAGTCCCACCGGGCGGTAATTCTCAACACCGCCATGTACGCGCAGATGTATCTCAAGTCGCCGCTCGACACCGTGGTGACCGCGGTGCCGTGTCCGCATGTCTACGGGAACGTCGTCTTCAACAGCGCGATGATGTACGGAACGAAGCTCGTCCTCCACCCTCGCTTCGACGCCGGCGAGGTTTTGAAGAGCATCGAGGCGCACAAGGCGACGATGTTCGAGGGCGTGCCGACGATGTATATGTATATGCTCGTTCACCCCGAGCTTCAGCGGTTGGATCTCTCCTCGCTCACCCGCTGCTCGGTCGGCGGCCAGACGATGCCGGTCGCCAAGATGCAGGCAGTTGAGCAACGCTTCGGCTGTCCGCTGATCGAGCTATGGGGCATGACCGAACTGGCGGGCCTAGGAACGACGTTTCCGTGCAACGGTCCCTATAAGCTCGGCTCGATCGGCGTCGCTCTCCCGCATGTCGAGGCAAGGATCGGCGACGTCGCCGACCCAAAGGCGACCATGCCGCGCGGCGAGGTTGGCGAACTGATGATCCGCGGCCCGATCGTGATGCAGGGCTATTACGGCAACGAAAAAGCGACCCGCGAGACGATCGAGCCGGACGGCTGGATGCACACCGGCGATCTCGCGACCATGGACGAGGACGGCGCGATCTTCATTGTCGACCGCAAGAAGGACATGATCATCACCGGCGGCTTCAAAGTGTTCCCGGCCGAGATCGAGCGGGTCATCGCTGCTCACCCTTCGGCCGCGATGGTCGCGGTCGGCAGTCAGCCGGACGAGTTCAAGGGCGAGATCGCAAAGGCCTACGTGGTGCTGAAGCCCGGCGCGGCTGCCGACGCCGAGGCAATCCTGAGCCATTGTCGCGAGCAGATCGCCGCCTACAAGGCTCCGCGCGTGCTCCAGTTCGTGGCCGACCTGCCGAAAACCTCGACCGGAAAGATCATGCGGCGCGAATTGCGCAAGCTCGACGCCTGAGGCCATAGACGCGGAGCAGATTCGATGACCCCGCCTCTGACGCTCGGGACAACGCATGTGGCCAAGGGTTTCGTCACCAAGGCGATGTATCTGCGATCGCAGCCCGGAGCTGAACTGGAAAGACGTCTGGGCTTTGCTCCTGGCCGACTGAGCCGAGGCTGGTGGCTCCTGTTTCTCGAAGACATGCCGACGGCGGCGGACTTCGAGTTCAGAGGCTATACCCAGATGCCAGGCGGCATTCCAATGGGGCACGTAAATCCCACTGGATTGAACGCGGAACAGAGACTGCGGCAAGACGGCTACGACGTTTCACGGCTCAAGGCGATGCGCATCGTCGATACGCTTCGCATTGCCGGACCGGAGCGGCTCGCCAAAGTGATTCCAATCGACCCTCCCGGCGGCCCCAGTTCGATGCCCATCCCATATCCGCCCGGCAGCGGTTTTCCGCAGTGGGAGCTAGTTCGCCCATTGACCTTTCGTGTTGTCGGCATGTTTGGTACTGGGCAGATGTATTTGGGCAACTATACCTGAGTTCGTTTCCCCATTGCCGACTGAGCCTGATGTGATCAGGCTCGAATGAGGCAAATGATGACGAAACCTGCGGCGCTGAGGCCGGCGCAGGCGACGAAGACCGACGCATAGCCGAAGGCCTGGGCCAGGGCGCCGACTCCGAGGGCGGCGACCACCGAGCCCACTTGGGCGGCGTTCGAAAACAGCGCCGCCGCTACTCCAGCGCGATGCGGCAACAGCGATTGCAGGAAACCGATTCCGAGATAAGTGACGAGGGCAATGCTGATCGCACGCAGGATTTGGGCCCAGAAGACCGGTCCGACGGATCGCGCCAGCGCAAGCGCGACATAGTAGGCGACGAAAGCGGCGAAACCCGCGGCGATCGCCGCACGCTCGCCGCGCTTGAGCGGCCGCCAGATGAGCGCGCCCATGATGACGATTTCCAGCGCCGCGCAGAGGCTGAACATTAACCCGACGTCGCTCTCGGCGCCCCCCAGCGACGAGGTCACCACAATGGGCAGCGGGACCGATCCCATGAACAAGGCGGTGTGAAACAGGGCAAGGGCAGTGAAGGCGAGCGCGATCGTGAAGCTTCCGTTCGTCGAGGGGCGTCGCTCTCGGCGAACAGCCTCGCCAGCCGCCGGCCGCGCTCGCACAAGGGCGAGCGTCGCGAGCGCAATCGCGCCCGAAGCGGCGCTGGTAAGGAAGACGGCGCGAAAACCGAACGAGGCTGCGACCGCCGCCCCGATTGCGGGTCCGACGGCCCAGGCGAGCGACCAGCTGGCGCGCATGACCCCGATCGCGCGAATGGCGGTGTGGGGGTTCGCGTGGTCGAACTGCCGTCTGACCAGCGCAATCGACTGGGAGAAGGCCGCGGCGCCCATCGCAATTGGGATCGCCGCGATGATGAGCAGGAAGGCGAAATTGGTCGTGAGGGCAAGGAAACCGTAGCCGAGGGCAGACCCGCCGAGCGCGATGAGCAGCGGCGTGATGTTCGTCCGCCGGTCGACCCAAGCGCCAAACACGGTGGCGAAGGCGATGCCGCCAAGCGCCCTCGCGGTCAGGATCGCGCTCAGGGAAAGGGGACCAAGGCGCGCCTCATCGACCAGAAAGAGCACGATGTACGGGCCGGACACGGCGTCCGCGAGGCCGGCGAGCGCGTCGACGGCAACGAGCACAATGAAAAACGACGAGCGGTCGGCATCTTTTGTCGACGAGCGGTCGGCAACTTTTGTCAAGGACGCCTCGGGCGTTGGCGGAAGAGGGAATACTGGCTCTCGCGCCAAGGACGACGAGAGCCTCGCCCGGCGCTCCATTCGACCATGAGGGAGAGGTCGCCCTTAGCCAGAACGC
>Ga0335076_10005056_pt1 | contig 13355 bp, 10 predicted proteins | sample Lox_Sample_25_FD_206717 | JGI IMG/M metagenome (GOLD analysis project Ga0335076, IMG submission 206717) | Soil microbial communities from Loxahatchee National Wildlife Refuge, Florida, United States - Lox_Sample_2.5 | ecosystem: Environmental > Terrestrial > Soil > Wetlands | place: USA...
GCCCCGAGGCCAGGCCGAACAGCCCGATCAGCCCGAGCGCCAACCGCCATGATGCGATGTCGGCGACGACGCCGGCGAACACGCGGCCGGTCAACCCGCCGAGCGCGTTGCCGCCGATCACGATGCCGGTCGCGTAGCCGAGCGTGCGGGCGTCGAGCTCCTCGGCGAGATACGCCATGGCGACCGCGGGCAGCCCGCTCATCGCGACGCCGACCAGGGCGCGCACCGCGACCAGGCCCCAGAAGCCCGGCGTCGCGGTGGCGATCAGGGTCAGGACCGAGGTCGCCAGGATCGAGGCGACCATCACGCCCTTGCGCCCGATGCCGTCGGACAGCGAGCTCGCGATCACGAGCATCGGCGCCAGCACCGCGGTGGTGAGCGACAGCGGCAGGCTCGAGGTCGCCGGTGCCACCTCGAACTCCTGGGCGAACACGGGCAGCAGCGGCTGCACGCAATAGAGCAGCGCGAAATTGGCAAAGCCGGCCGCGCCCAGCGCATAGGTCGCGTGGCGGAACGCCGGGGTGCCGCGCTGCAGCTTGCCGCCGAAGCTCGTCTCGATCATCGCCGCCCCGTCATGGCGATCCGCGCGCCAGTCGGCTGCCGCCGAAATTGGCACGTGACTTGCTGTTAGGCAGACCAGGCCGCAGGTCGGATCGCCATCGAGGACCGGAGGAGCTCGTCATGACCACGCCAGCATACCGTACGCCGATCACGCGCCGGGACCTGTTGCGCCACAGCGCGCGCGCCGGGCTGGCGGTCGCCGCCGCGGCAAGCGCCCTGCCGGCGCCCGCCGTGTGGGCGCAGAGCCCCCTGCTCGACATCAAGTTCTCGCTCAACGCGCCGCGCGACGGCTCGAACGCCGCGTTCCTGCACGCCATGGTGCAGGGCTATTTCAAGGAGGCCGGGCTCAATCCCTCGCTCGATCCGTCGGCCGGTGCCGGCGATTCGATCCAGCGGGTCGCCAGCGAGACCTACCAGGCGGCGTTCTCCGATCTCACCGTGATGATCGAGTTCAACGCGCGCAACCCGGCGCAGGCGCCGCTGGCGCTGCTCAACATCTACAGCCGCTCGCCGACCTGTATCGTCGCCTGGAAGAGCGCCGGCATCACGAAGCCGGCCGACCTCGTCGGCAAGACCCTGGGCGCGCCGTCGACCGACGGCGCGTTCCGGCTGTTTCCGGCCTTCTGCAAGGCGAACAAGCTCGATCCGGCGTCGGTGAAGATGACCACGGTCGACCTGCGCCTGCGCGAGGCCCTGATGCTGCGCAAGGAGGTCGACGGCGTGTTCGGCTTCGACTCGACCGTGTTCTTCAACCTGAAGTCCCAGGGCGTGAAGCTCGAGGACGTCACGTTCCTCTACTATTCGGACTCGGGCCTCGACTTCTATTCGAACTCGATCATCGCCTCGAAGCGCTTCATCCGCGAGCATCCGGACCGGATCGCGCCCATGGTGCGCGCCTGCGCGCGCGGCTGGGTCGATGCGCTGCGCGATCCCGCCGCGGTGATCGACTCGCTCCTCAAGGTCGAGCCGCTGGCCAAGCGTGAGCTCGAGATCGAGCGCTTGAATTGGCTGATCGCGCACCAGGTGCGCTCGCCCGACGTCAACGAGGGCGGCCTCGGCACGCTGCGGCCCGAGAAGCTGGCGCGCGGCATCGACCAGGTCGCCGAAGCGTTCAATCTGCCGGCCAAGCCGAGCATCGCGGACATGTACACCGAGCAGTACCTGCCGCCGGCCGCCGAGCGGAAGGTCTAGGCGTCAGGTCCGCCACAGCATGCGGCGCAGCACGGGATCGCGCAGCACGAAATGGTGGTGCAGCGCGGCGGCCGCATGCAGCGCCACCAGCGCGAGGATCACCCAGGCGCCGTTGGTGTGCACGAACGAGGCGAGCCGTCGATAGGGCCAATCGGGCGCCACCAGCGGTGGCAGCGTGACCGCGCCGAACAGCGTGACGGGCCAGCTCTTGGCCGATGCCCAGGCCCAGCCGGCCAACGGCATCGCGATCAGGACCGCATAGAGCAGCGCGTGCGTGGCGCTGGCGGCGCGCTGCTGCCACAGCGCGACCACGATCGACGGCGGCACGCCGTGGACCAGCCGCCAGACCAGCCGCAGCGCCATCACGATCACGATGGTCGCACCGACCGACAGATGCAGGCTGACCAGCCCTTCCGGCGGCTTGCCGCGCGGAATGTCCGGCATGGTCCAGCCGAGCACGAACTGGGCCGTCACGAGCACGACGATGACCCAGTGCAGCAGCTTGGCGACGCTGCCGTAGGTCGGCTGGCCCGTATCGGGCATCAGGCGTTGCTCGCTCCGCAGGCGCACGGGACTGGCTGGGGCGCCAGGATTCGAACCTGGGATCGCGGTACCAAAAACCGCTGCCTTACCACTTGGCCACGCCCCATCGCGGCGGCACCTTAGCCAGCCGGTCGGGCACCGGCAAGCGCGCCCCGGCTCAGCCGGGGGCGGTACCCGCGAGCCGGGTCGCGGCAACCCACCAGCCGGGTCGCGCGGCGCGCAGATAGCCCTCGGCGAGCGCCGCGCTTTCGCGCTGATCGAACAGGCCGAAGCAGGTCGCGCCGCTGCCCGACATCGCGGCGACCCGGCAGCCGGGCGCGGCACGCAGCATCGCCAGCACGTCGCCGATCGCGGGCAGCAGCGCCCGGGCCGGCGCCTCGAGGTCGTTGCCGCCGCGCGCCACCAGCGCGGCCAGGCTGGCCGTGTCGGCAAGCGGCGGCAGGTCCTCGAGGGGCGCCGAGAAGGCGCCGGTGCGGGCGCCGAACACCGCCTTGGTGGCGAGCGCGCTGCCGGGGTTGACGAGCAGCACGGGGGCGGCCGGCAGCGCGGCCAGCCCGGTGAGGCGCTCGCCGATGCCCTGCATGCGGCACGGCTTGCCCGCGAGGCACACCGGCACGTCGGCGCCCAGCCGCAGCGCCAAGGCATGCAGCGCGTCCGGCGTCGGATCGACCCGCCAGACCCCCATGAGGGCGTGCAGGGCGGCGGCGGCGTCGGTCGAGCCGCCGCCGATGCCCGAGGCGACCGGCAAGTTCTTCGTCAGGGTGAGCCATGCGCCGGTGCGCCGACCGGTGAGGTCGGCGAGCGCCCGCGCCGCGCGCAGCACCAGATTGTCTTCCGGCGTGCCGGTCGCGGCGAGCGCGCCGGCGAACGGGCCGTCGACCGTCAGGCGAATGTCCTCGGCCGGCTCGGCGCCCACGATATCGCCGAGCGCCGTGAAGGCGACCAGGCTGTCGAGCTCGTGGTAACCGTCGGCACGCTTGCCGACGACGCGGAGATAAAGATTGAGCTTTGCCGGCGCTGGAACCAGCAGCCGTTGCGTCACTGCGGCGGCCGCGCCGCGGTCTTGGGCTTGGAGAGCCCGTCCTTGAGCTTGGCTTCGACCGTGGTCTTGAGATCGGGCTCGGGCTCGAGCGACAGCGCGCGGCGCCATTGGAAGCGCGCCTCGTCGTGTCGGCCGACCTGCCAGTAGGCATCGCCGAGGTGGTCGTTGATGGTGGCGTCCTGCGGCCGGAGCTCGACCGCGCGCTCGAGCTGGCGCGCCGCCTTGTCGTAATCGCCCGTGCGATAGTAGAGCCAGCCCAGGCTGTCGACGATGTTGCCGTCCTGCGGCCGGAGATCGACCGCGCGCTCGACCATGGCGCGCGCCTTCTCGAGATGCACGCCCTGCTCGATCCAGGTGTAGCCGAGATAGTTCAGCACGTAGGGCTGGTCGGGCTCGAGCTTGAGGGCGTGCTCGAGGTCGGCCTCGGCGCGCCGCCAATCGTGCGCGCGCTCGAGGGCGATGGCGCGGCTGAACAGCAGGGCCCAGTTGCGCTTCTCGACCGCGGGCAGCCGGCCGATCGCGCCATCATAGGCGGTCACCGCCTCATGCCAGCGCTCGTGGCCGCGATAGAGATCGCCCAGGCGCACCAGGGCGTCCTCGCGCTCGGGCCGCTCGGCCGCCATGCCGGTCAGCTCGGCGATCGCCTGGTCGACCTGGCCGAGCGCATCGTGATTGGCCGCGATGCGCAGGCGCGCCGCCCAGCGGAACGGCGAGTCGGGCGCGATCGTCTGATAGACCGCGATCGCGTCGGCCTCGCGCTTCTGGCTCTCCAGGATGTCGCCCAGCAGCATCTGCGCCATCGGGAAGTCGGGCTTGAGCTGCAGCGCCAGTCGATCGTAGATCAGGCCGAACTCGCTGGCCGGACGCTCGCGCTGCAGGATGCTGGCGATGTCGAACAGCGCCTCGCCCAGACCGTCCTCGACGCTGCGCACGGTCGCCACCGGCTTGGTGCCGGCATCCAGCCGCTTGAGCGCCGCCTGCAGCAGCATGGTGTCGGGATTCTGCTTCAGGTAATTGTCGTAGAGGCTGCGCGCGCGCGCGGTGTCGCCGGTGCGCTCGTAGAAATTGCCGGCGATCTCGACGACGCGGAACGGCGGGTTCTGGGTGCTGTCGAGCGCCTCGCGGAAGGCGTCCGCGGCGGCCGCCTTGTCGCCCGCCAGGTCGGCGGTCAGCGCGGCATGCAGCGCCTGCAGGGTGGCAAACGCGCTGGAGTCCGACAACGGCTTGAGGGCGGCGATCGCGCCGGCGCCATCCTTGCGCCCGGCGGCGATCCAGCCGCGCACCAGCGGCAGCACCAGGTTCGTGATGCCCGACCGGGGCAATTCCGCCAACCGCGTGTCGGCGGCGTCCAGCCGGCCGCCGCGCACGTCATCGAGCGCGATCACGAGGTTGGCGAGCACCGCCAGCGGCTCGTGCGCGACCACGCGGCGCGCCAGCAGCAGCGCCTCGGCGCGCCGGCCCTCGCTCGCCATGGCGAGGAAGGTGCGCCGGAGCAGCTCGAGATTGTCGGGGTCCTGCTCGAGCGCGTGGCTCAGATAGGCGGCAGCGGCGCCGAAATCGCCGGCGTTGGCCGCGGCGCGCCCGGCCAGGTAGGCGCCGGCGCCGCTCGTCGTCTCGGTCGACGGGTCGGCGGTCGCGGTCGGCGCGGCCGGCCCGGCGGCCGCCGTCATGCCGTTGGCGGCGACGCAGCCGGCCAGCACCGTGCCGAGCACCAGGCCGGACGCGGCGTGACCGACCCGCCGGCACACGGCACGGAGGTCGGCGGCTCGGCGTGGGAGGGACGCAGTCGGGGAACGCTCGACGGATGACGGCATGGAACTCGGGTCCAACTGGACGTCACGTTACTGCAAGTTCGGGGCCTGCATATACATAGATCGTGTCGAAAAACTTTACACGATTACATATTCGGATAGTTCGGCCCGCCGCCGCCCTGGGGTACCACCCAATCGATGTTCTGACCCGGGTCCTTGATGTCGCAGGTCTTGCAGTGCACGCAGTTCTGGGCATTGATCTGCAGCCGCTTGCCGTGGGGCGCGGCGTCGTCGTCGAGCACCTCGTAGACCCCGGCCGGGCAATAGCGCTGCTCGGGTGACTGATAGATCATCCAGTTGCGCTCGATCGCGAGCGCCGGATCGCGCAGCCGGAGATGGCTCGGCTGATCCTCCTCGTGATTGGTGTTCGAGATGAAGACCGACGACAGCCGGTCGAAGCTGATTTTGCCGTCCGGCTTGGGATAGGCGATCGGCGTCGCCGCGGCGGCCGGCTCCAGGCTCTCGTTGTCGGCATGATGGTGGAAGGTCCACGGCGCGCGGCCGCGCAGCACATAGGCGTCGAGCGCGCCGTAGGCCAATCCCGCCCACAACCCGCCGCGGAACGCCGGCCGGATGTTGCGCACCGCGCGCAGCTCCTCGGCGACCCACGACTGGGCGAAGCGCGCTTGATAGCTCGCCGGCTCGACCCGGGCATCGCCCGCGCCGTCGAGCGCCTCGAACACCGCCTCGGCGGCCAGCATGCCGGTCTTCATGGCGGTGTGGCTGCCCTTGATCTTGGGCACGTTCATGAATCCGGCGGTGCAGCCGATCAGCGCGCCGCCCGGAAAGCTCAGCTTGGGGATCGATTGCCAGCCGCCCTCGTTGAGCGCGCGCGCGCCATAGGCGATGCGCCGACCGCCCTCGAACAGCGCGCGCACCGCGGGATGGGTCTTGAAGCGCTGGAACTCCTCGAACGGCGACAGGTACGGATTGCGGTAATCGAGCCCGACCACGAAACCGACCGCGACCTGGTGGTTCTCGAGGTGGTAGAGGAACGAGCCGCCGTAGGTCTTGCGGTCGAGCGGCCAGCCGATCGTGTGCACCACCGTGCCGGGCTGGTGCTTGGCCGGCTCGACCTCCCACAACTCCTTGAGGCCGATGCCGAAGGTTTGCGGATCGACGCCGCGGCGCAGCTCGAAGCGCTCGAACAGCGTCTTGGTCAGCGAGCCGCGGCAGCCCTCGGCGAACAGGGTCTGGCGCGCGCGCAGCTCGACCCCGGGCTGGTAGGCGTCGGTCTTCTTGCCGTCGCGCCCGATGCCCATGTCGCCGGTTGCCACGCCGGCGACCGCGCCGCCGTCATAGAGCACCTCGGCGGCCGCGAAGCCGGGATAGATCTCGACCCCGAGCGCTTCGGCCTGGCCGGCCAGCCAGCGGCACAGGTTGCCCAGGCTGATGATGTAGTTGCCGGCGTTGTGCATGGTCGGCGGCGTCGGCAGGCGCACCGCGCGCCGTTCGGTCAGGAACAGGAACGCATCGTCGCGCGCCGGCGTGTTGAGCGGCGCGCCGAGCGCGCGCCAGTCGGGCAGCAGCTCGTCGAGCGCGCGCGGCTCGAACACCGCGCCCGACAGGATGTGCGCGCCGACCTCGGAGCCCTTCTCGACGATGCAGACCGACAGCTCGCGCCCGGAAGCTTGGGCGAGCTGTTTCAATCGGATCGCCGCCGCCAGGCCCGCCGGGCCGGCACCCACGACGACCACGTCGTAATCCATCGTCTCGCGCGCCATCACGCCCACCGCCGCTACGGATCGCCCTCGGAGCCTGTTAAAGTAGGGCACTCATGACTGCAAGCGCATCCGATGACGGCTGACCCGACGGCACTGCTTCGCTGGTATGTCGCGATGGGGGTCGACGAGGCGATCGAAGAGGCGCCGCTCGACCGCCTGGCGCCGCCGCCGCAACCCGCGCCCGGCGCGCCGCCGGCGGCGCGTGCGGCCATCGACGTGCCGCGGGCGGTCGCGCCGCGCGTCGCCATCGCGGGCGCCGACGACACGCGCGCGCTGGCGGCGCGTTGCACGAGCCTGGCCGAGCTCGAGGCGGCGATCCGCGGCTTCGACGGCTGCGCCCTGAAGGCGACCGCGACCACCACGGTGTTCGCCGACGGCAATCCGGCGGCGTCCCTGATGCTGGTCGGCGAAGGCCCGGGCGCCGAGGAGGACCGGCTCGGCCTGCCGTTCGTCGGGGCCAGCGGCAAGCTGCTCGATCGCATGCTGGCGGCGATCGGCCTCGATCGCACCACCGCCTACATCACCAACGTGGTGTACTGGCGGCCGCCCGGCAATCGCACCCCGACGCCGGCCGAACTCGCGCTGTGCCTGCCCTTCGTGCAGCGCCACATCGCGCTGGCGCGGCCCAAGGTGCTGGTGTTCAGCGGCGGCACCGCCGCCAAGACGCTGCTCGAGCGCGGCGAGGGCATCACCAAGCTGCGCGGCCGCTGGCTCGACTATCGCCCCGGCCCGGTCGACTTCACCATTCCCGTGATGCCGACCTTCCACCCGTCCTACCTGCTGCGCACGCCCGGCTCGAAGCGCGAGGCCTGGCGCGATTTCCTGGCGGTCAAGCACAAGCTGCGCGAGCTCGGCGCGCTTTGAGCTTTCGCAATTAACCGTTGAATACCAAGCGGTGCTGCCCGCGCAGCGCGCGAGCCCACGGCGCTCGGGTGATTCACCTTGTGGCATTTCGGCCGCATCCCGTTGTCGGTGAATTTCAGGGAAATTTAGCGGCTTTGAGTCGGTTTTCAGGCAAACCTGTGGCAAGAATCACACAAAGCGACAAGCCGCGGGAAAATGGTAAATGCCACCCCCATACCGTGTACAATAGAACAGAGTAGTCCCGATCTAGTCCTCGATATTTCTTGCCGCCTCTCTCAATAAGGGTTGTCAGGCCCGCCCCGATCATTTATCAGGGCCAACGATGATGGTGAATCGAGCGTTGATCACTGCCGGCTCTGACCGGCGGTGGCGTCCTCACCGCTCCATCGCCGTGCTCGTCCTGGGCGGTCTGCTCGGCGTCGCGGCGATGAACTGGCCCGGTGCGCTGGCCGCGCCGCGGGAGACCTCTGCCCTGCCGCCGCCCCGGCTCAGCGCGCCGCCCGGCATGCCGCTGGCGAGCGATCTGCCCGCGGTGCTGTCGCCGGCCGACACCCAGCTCTACCGGCGCATCCTGGCGGCGCAGAACAGCGACGAATGGGCCCTGGCCGATCGGCTGATCGGCGAGCTGAAGGACCAGCGGCTGCTCGGCTACGTGCTGGCCGAGCGCTATCTCCATCCGCGCTTCAAGGTGGGCTATGCCGAGCTCGCCGCCTGGCTGCACAGCTACGGCGACCTGATCGACGCGCCGCGCATCCATGCGCTGGCGCTCAAGCACCGACCGCCGCACGCGCCGGCCCCGCCCGCCCCGGTGCCGCCTCAGATGCTGAGCGGCGGCGGCAGCGACGACGATGCCGGCTGGCGCGTCGTCGCGAGCGTTGCGCCGGTCGTCAAGCCGGTGGCCGGCGCCAAGGGAGCCAAGACCGCGAAGCCCGCCGCCCACGCGCCGGCGCCGCCGAGCGACGATGCGGCGGTCGACGCCTCGCAGGCGGCGCGCCACGATCCGCATGCGGCCTGGCTCGCCGGCCTGGCGGCCTGGCGCGCCGGGCGCCACGAGCTGGCGATCCGCAATTTCGAGGCGGTCGCGACCTCGCCCGCATCGTCGAGCTGGAATGCCGCCGCCGGCGCGTTCTGGACCGCGCGCGGCTATCTGGTGATCCGCAAGCCCCAGGCCTATGTGCGCTGGATGGGCCGCGCCGCCGAGAACCCCTACGCGTTCTACGGCATGCTGGCGCGCCGCATGCTGGGCCAGGACATCAATATCGACTGGTCGTTGCCGGCGATCGGCCGCGACGAGCTCGCCCGGCTCGAGCAGTATCCCGCGGCGCCGCGCGCCATCGCGCTGCTCCAGATCGGCGACCGCGGGCGCGCCGAGGACGAGCTGCGCCGGCTCTATCCCCGCCTGCCGACCGCGCTGGCGCCGCTGGCGCTGACGATCGCCGAGCGCGGCGGCATGCCGGCGCTGGCGATGCGGATCGCCGGGCGCCTGCTGCAGACCACCGGCCAGCGCTACGACGCCGGGCTCTATCCGATGCCGGCCTGGGCGCCGCCGGGCGGCTTCACGCTCAACCGCGCGCTGTTGTTCGCCATCGCGCGGACTGAATCGGGCTTCAACCCGGGCGCCCAGAACCGCTCGGGCGCCGCCGGCCTGATGCAGCTGATGCCGGGCACCGCGCGCGTCATGGGCAAGGGCGCCGACAGCGTGTTCGACCCGCAGGCCAATCTCGGGCTCGGCCAGCGCTACGTCGACACGCTGCTCAAGCACGAGCGGGTGCGCGGCAACCTCATGAGCCTGATCGCCGCCTACAATGTCGGTCCGGGCAACCTGACCGGCAGCCCGAGCGACGATCCGCTCCTGATGGTCGAGAGCCTGCCGTCGGCCGAGACGCGCCAGCTGGTGCAGCGCGTGCTGACCAATTTCTGGATCTACCAGCTGCGGCTGGGCCAGCCGACCGAAAGCCTGGACCGGGTTGCCGGGGGCGAGATGCCGCTCTATATCGGTACTCGCACGGGCGAGGCGGCTTTGGCTGAACGCTATGGCGGGAATTGACGAAACCCGGCGGTTTGTCCCGGTCAACATCGCGGTCCTGACGGTCTCGGACACCCGCGATCTCGCTTCCGACAAGTCCGGCACGACCCTGGTCGAGCGCATCGAGGGCGCCGGCCATCATGCCGTGCGGCGCGCCATCGTGAAGGACGACAAGGCCGCCATCGAGGCGCAGCTGCGCGCCTGGATCGCCGATCCCGAGATCGACGTCGTGCTCGCCACCGGCGGCACCGGGGTGACCGGCCGCGACGTCACGCCCGAGGCGTTCCACGCCGTCTACGAGAAGGAGATCACCGGCTTCGGCGAGCTGTTCCGCTGGATCAGCTACCAGAAGATCGGCACCTCGACGATCCAGAGCCGTGCCACCGGCGGGGTCGCCGGCGGCACCTACCTGTTCGCGCTGCCGGGCTCCCCGGGCGCCTGCCGCGACGCCTGGGACGAGATCCTGCGCCATCAGCTCGACGCGCGCTTCCGGCCGTGCAACCTGGTCGAGCTGATGCCGCGCCTGCAGGAGCACCTGAAAGCGCCGGCCGCTTGAGCCTCTACGAACGCGCCGCGCTCACCAGGGCGTTGGCGCGGCTTCCCGGGCTCGACCGGGTCCACGCCGACGATCTCGAGGAGCTCGATGTCGACGGCATAGCGCACGCCCATGTGCGCGTGCGCGGCAGCGGGCGGCTGGTCCGCATCCCGCGCTTCAGCCAGGTCGCCAGCGACCCGCGCGGCCATCTCGACTACCAGGCCGCGTGCTTCGCGCGCGCCGCCGCGGCGGGCCGCACGCCCGCGCTCGACGCGGTGCTGCCGCCGGTCGACGGGCTGCCCATGGGCGCGCTGGTGGTCGAGGAGATCGTCGGCCGCGTGCCGCGGCTGCCCGACGACCTGCCGGCGCTCGCCGAGGCGCTCGCGCGGCTACACGCGCTGCCGCTGCCGTCATCCGGCGAGCGCCCGCCCCTGGTCGACCACGCCGACGACCCGCTGGCCGGCGCGCGCGCGCATCTCGGACGCCAGCTTGCGCGGCTCGACGAGGCCGTCGCCCAGCACATCATCGCGCCGGCGACCCGCGCCATCCTGCGCGAGGAAGCCGACGCGCTCGAGGCGCTGCTGGCGCCGCTGCGCGGGACGCCACAACCAGCCAGCCTGATCGCCTTCGACTGCCACCCGGGAAATTTCCTGATCGACGCGGCGGGACGCGCCATCCTGGTCGATCTCGAGCGCGTGCAGTACGGCGCGCCGGCAAGCGATCTCGCGCACGCGAGCCTGCCGACGTCGACGCTGTGGGATCGCCGCGTGAATGCCACGCTCGCGCCGTCCGATCTGGCGCGGTTCTATCGCGACTATCGGGGTCACCTGACCCCCGAGGTTGCCACGGCGCTCAAGCCGTGGCTGGCGCCCTATCGCCGGCTGATCTTCCTGCGCAGCACGACCTGGTTCGTCCGCTTCCTCGCCGAGACGCGCGCCGGGCGCTGGTCGGCCGGCTCGCTGGATGCCGATTTTCTCGCCGCGGTCGAGCGGCGCATCCAGTTCCTGCTCGCGCCCGCGCAGCTCGCCGCGATGCGCGCCGAATGGCGCGCCGCCGACCCGTTCGATCCGGCGGTCGATTTCTGACGCCACCTACTTCGCTGCGGGCTTGACGTCGGCGGCCGGGGTCGCGGCGGGCGGCGGGGTCGCCGCATCGTCGCGCACCGGGAACGGCAGCACGACGCGCGGATCGAATTCCTCGAGCTGGTCCTGGCTCGGTAGCTGCGCCGCGTCCCAGCCGCCGCCGAGCGCCTGCAGCAGCGCGACACTGGCGGTCAGGCGGCTTTCGCGGATGCCCAGCGCGGTCTGCGCATTGCCGAGCGCCGCGGTCTGCGCGACCACGACGTTGGTGTAGGGCACCGTGCCGGCGCGGTACTGGTTGAAGATCAGCTGCTCGGCCTCGCGCGCCGAGGCGACCGCCTGATCCTCGACCTTGGCCTGCGCGGCGAGGATGCGCAACGCGGCCAGCTGGTCCTCGACCTGCTGGAAGCTGGTCAGCACGGTCTGGCGATAGTTGGCCACCGCCTGGTCGTAGAGCGCGCGCGCCTGCTTGACCTGGGCGTCGCGCGCGCCGAAATCGAGCAGCGTCATGGCGGCCGCCGGGCCGACCGACCAGAACTGGTTGGGCGACTGGATCAACCGGCTGAACACCGAGCCCGAATAGCCGACCGATGCCGAGATCGTGAAATCCGGGTAGTAGCCCGCGATCGCCACCCCGACCTGCTCGTTGGCGGCGTGCATCTGGCGCTCGGCGGCGGCGATGTCGGGGCGCCGCTGCAGCAGGGTCGACGGCATGCCGGCGGGGATCTCGGGCACCGACAGGGTCAGCGCCTCCGGCTCGATCGAGAACGACGCCGGCGGCAGCCCGATCAGCACCGCGATCGAATGCTCGAGTTGGGCGCGCAGCACCCCGGTGTTGATGGCCTGCGCCTGCGTGCTGTAGAGCTGCGTCTCGGCCTGGGCGACGTCGGACTTGCCCACCACCCCCATGGCGTACTGGTTCCTGACGATCTGGAGCGAGCGCGCGTAGGCCTCGGCCGAGCTGTCGAGCAGCTGCTTGAGCTCGTCCTGCACGCGCAGCTGCACGTAGGCGCTGGCCAGGGCACCCTCCGCCGACAGGCGTGCCGCGGCGAGATCGGCGGCGCTGACCTGCGCGCTCGCGACGTCGCCGGCGAGGATCCGCCGGATCCGACCCCAGACGTCGAGATCCCAGCTCGCCGCGCCCGACAGGCTGAACAGGCTGCGCACCTGGCTGCCGCCGGTCGGCAGCGTGGTCGTCGCGGTGCCCGCGGCGGCGCCCGCGGTCGGCACCGCGGTTGTGGTGGCGGCGCCGCCCGCGCCTTTGGAGGTGCGCTCCGAGAAGCTCCCCGTCACGGTCGGAAACAGCGACGAGCGCGCCTGCTGCACCACCGCCACCGTGTCGCGATAGGCCGCCTCGGCCGCCTTGATGGTCTGGTTGTCGATGTCGATCTGGCGCTCGAGCTTGTCGAGCAGCGGGTCCTGGTAGACCGACCACCACGGCCCGCGCGGCGCCTCGTCCTGCGGCTGCGCCAGCTTCCAGATACCTTGCTGCTCCTTGTAGGCCGGCGCGCTCGGCGCCGCGGGGCGCTGATAGTCCGGCCCGACCATGCAGCCGGCGAGCAGGATCAGGCCGGTCAGGCCGGCGAGCGTGGCGCGCGACGCGCTCATGCGTCGCGCAGCGCGTCGTGGCCGCGCAGCCGGCGCGTCCAGAGCTGGAAGCGGTCGAGGTAGAGATAGACCACCGGCGTGGTGTAGAGCGTGAGGAGCTGGCTGACCAGGAGCCCGCCGACGATGGAGATGCCGAGCGGTTGGCGCAGCTCGGCGCCATCGCCGATGCCGATCGCCAGCGGCAGCGCGCCCAGCATGGCCGCCATGGTGGTCATCATGATCGGTCGGAAGCGCTTGAGGCAGGCGTCGTAGATCGCGGTGCGCGAGTCGAGACCCTGCGTGCGCTCCACGTCTACCGCGAAGTCGATCATCATGATCGCGTTCTTCTTGACGATGCCGATCAGCAGGATGACGCCGATCAGCGCGATGAT
>Ga0335076_10005057_pt1 | contig 13355 bp, 8 predicted proteins | sample Lox_Sample_25_FD_206717 | JGI IMG/M metagenome (GOLD analysis project Ga0335076, IMG submission 206717) | Soil microbial communities from Loxahatchee National Wildlife Refuge, Florida, United States - Lox_Sample_2.5 | ecosystem: Environmental > Terrestrial > Soil > Wetlands | place: USA: Florida...
CCTCTGACCTGTCTGAACAGGAGCTCGCGTTCTGCCAGGCCAGCATCAGGGACTGGCACGGGCGCGCTGCGCGGATGCTCGCCGCGAACCCGGAGATCGCCGGCTACGGCTTCGCGACCGCGGTGGTGCTGGGCGACGCCGCCCGGGTGCGCGAGGCGATTACCCGCGATCCGGGGCTCGCGACCCGCACCGACACCCGGACGGGGTGGACGGCGCTGCACGTGGCGTGCGCGTCCCGATGGCACCGCCTCGATCCCGCCAGGGCCCCCGGGCTCGTGGAAGTGGCCCGCCTGCTGCTCGACGCCGGCGCCGACCCGGTAGCCAGGACGTGCGGGCCGCGCGCGGACTGGACGCCGCTGCGCTGCGCGGTCGCCGGCGCGGCCAACCCGGACATCGTTCACCTGCTGCTCGAGCGGGGCGCCGTCCCCGATGATCACGACCTGTACCTGGCCTGCTTCGGCGACGACGACCGGGAGAGCCTGCGGCTGCTGCTTGGCCACGCGCCAAACGTGCACGAGACGACCGCGCTATCGGCTCCGATCAGCACCGGTGACATCGAGGCGGTCCGCATGCTGCTCGACGCTGGCGCCAACCCGAACCAGCCGATGCCGGCTGAACTGTTCGGCACCGGTCACGGGACTGAGCTGACTTGGCCGGCGGCGTACGCGGCAGTCGAGTTCGACTGTCACGTGGAAATGCTGGACCTGCTCCTTGCCCGCGGCGCCGATCCGGACGCAGCAGGCCCGGACGGCCGCTCTCCCTACCGTGTGGCGATCAGCCACGGCCGTACCGCGCTGGCCGCGATGCTGCGCCGGCACGGCGCTCGCGACGGCGCCACTAGCGCCGAGCGCTTCCTGTCCGCCTGCCTGCGCGGGGACCAGGCATCCGCACGAGAGCTGATCGCGGCGGACCCGGGGCTGGTGGACCGGCTTTCCGAGGACGAACGCGGCGCGATCGAACTCGCCGCCGAGCGCGGCGACACCGAGGCCGTCCGCCTGATGCTCGACCTCGGCTTCCCCCTCGACGCCCGCCGCGGCGATCACGGCAGCACCCCGCTGCACGCCGCCGCCTACTCGGGCAGCGCGGAAACGGTGCGGCTGCTGCTGGCCCGCGGCGCCGATATCGAGGCCCGCGATGCCACCTGGGACAGCACGCCGCTGGAATGGGCCAAGGTCGGCAGCGGGCTACGGCCACGGACCAGCCCCAACCCCGACTGGGCGACCACCGTGCGGATCCTGCTCGACGCCGGCGCATCCACCGAGAGCTTTGAGCTGTCTCCTGACGATCTCAAGCCGGCCAGCGCGGAAGTGGCGGACATCCTGCGCGCGGCGGGCGTCCGGGGCTGATCGCCCAGCTCGCGAGGTGCCCCCAACGGGATTCGAACCCGTGCCGCCGCCTTGAAAGGGCGGTGTCCTAGGCCACTAGACGATGGGGGCTCCAACAAGACCATACCGCCTGGGGCAAGCAGCTCGATCCCACCGCCGGAGGCAGGGCGGCATCGCCGTGTCCCGGAGGAAAGGGTCTCGGCGTTACAGCCTGCTGCTGCGCTTGCTGACGAAGGACTCGACGATCGAGCCGTCTTCGCCTTCCTCGGGAAGGATCAGCCACGCGATCAGGTAGAGCAGGATGCCGAGCCCGTAGAAGACGGTGAGTACCCCGAAAGCCAGCCTGACGAGGTTAACGTCGACCCCGAAGTAAGCACCGAGCCCGGCGCAGACGCCCGCTACGATCCGGCCCTGCCGGAGTCGAAGCAGCCGCTTGCCCCCGCTGCTGCCGTTGTTTTCACTCATATCTGTGATCATCCCTAGTCGGCAGGTGCCTTGTCATCAGGAATAACCCGGTGAATACCCTGAATGTCAGCGAACTGATTGGAGAACGCCATGGCAACGGAGACCGACCTGCTGCAGATCGATGACCAGCTCGGCGACGAGGAGCGGCTCATCCGCGACACCGTCCGTGCTTTCGCCACCGACCATATCCTCCCGGAGATCGCCGACTGGTTCGAGGCCGGCGTGCTGCCCAGGCCGGTGCTGACCGAACTGGGCAAGCTGGGCCTGTTCGGCATGCACTTGACGGGATACGGCTGCGCGGGCACCGGCCCGATCGCCTACGGCGTCGCGTGCCGCGAACTCGAGGCGGCCGACTCCGGGGTGCGCAGCGCGGCTTCCGTGCAGGGATCGCTGGCCATGTTCCCGATCTGGAAGTACGGCAGCGAAGAGCAGAAAGAGGAGTGGCTGCCGCGGATGGCCACCGGAGACGCGATCGGGTGCTTCGGGCTCACCGAGCCCGATCACGGTTCCGACCCGTCGTCGATGCGCACCCACGCGGTGCGCGACGGCTCGGACTGGGTGCTCAACGGGACGAAGATGTGGATCACCAACGGGTCCGTAGCGGACATCGCAGTCGTGTGGGCCTCGACGGACGACGGCATCCGCGGGTTCCTCGTGCCGCGCGGCACCCGCGGATTCTCCGCGCGGGACATCCACAAGAAGATGTCGCTGCGCGCGTCGATCACGTCCGAGCTGGTGCTCGACTCGGTGCGGCTGCCGTCGTCCGCGGTGCTGCCCGAGGTAACCGGGCTGCGCGGGCCGCTGTCGTGCCTGACCGAGGCCAGGTTCGGCATCCTCTGGGGCGTGACCGGCGCGGCGCGCACCTGCCTGGAGACGGCGGTGTCGTACGCGACGACGCGGACGCAGTTCGGCAAGGCGATCGGCGAGTTCCAGCTCACCCAGTCCAAGCTGGCGTGGATGGCCGTCGACCTGTACCAGGCGCAGCTTCTCGCGCTGCACCTCGGGCGGCTGAAGGCCGCGGGGACGCTGACCCCGGTCCAGGTCAGCGCCGGGAAGATGGCCAACGCGCGGACCGCCATCGACATCGCGCGGACGTCGCGGACGATCCTCGCCGCCAACGGCGTCACGCTCGAGTACCCGGTCATCCGGCACGCGAACAACCTGGAAGCCGTGATCACCTACGAGGGCACCGAGGAAATCCACGCGCTCGCCCTCGGCCAGGCCCTCACCGGAATGTCCGCGTACCGCTGACGTTTCGGTACGCTTCGATCGGAGTGTCGCACGCTTCTCGGCTTCGTGGCGGGCCGGGGTGCGCGACGCTGCGGGGTGCTAGCTCAATGGCAGAGCAGCGGACTTTTAATCCGTTGGTTCAGGGTTCGACCCCCTGGCGCCCCACCTGCGGTTTTATGCCTTCACCGGTCGATTCGTGACTGGTTCGTGGACCGGCCGAATCCGCTGCTTCGGACCTGCCGCCTTGCTCCTTCCGGTCACATAGAGCAACTGCCGAGCGGGTCGTGGCGTGCTCGTGCTCGACCGCGGGAAGGCGCAAGTGTTCCAGGAAAGACTGCAGTCGGCACAGCCTAGGGTGATGGGCAGGCAGGAATGAGTTGCCCGCGGACAGTAAGGACCACCGTGCGGAAGGCGATCCACGAGACAAAGGCAGTGAGCAGCGCGATGACCGCAATCGCATAGCCGGTGGCAGCGGGCGGCTTCTTGATCGCCAGCCACTCGAGCCCGTAAGTAGCGGCCGCAGCGTAGGCGAAGCTGAATGTCCAGAATCCGGGCGTGAACGGGAGCCTGCGGTAGACCGGAATCAGCCGGACTTGGACTGCGGCCATGAGAACCGCGTATCTGCCGAGCGCGCAGGCCACGAAGCTCACGGTCCAGCCCGCCAGGGCGAAATACGCCAGCCCGGCCACCGCGGGTACGCCGAGGTCGATCGCCATCGTCGGGAGGAGCGCGGGAGGCAGCGCGGGACGGGTGAATAGCCGGTTGAATATCGTGGAGCCGAGCAGGATCCAGCAGATGACGCCGATCCCGAACGACGCCTCCGCCAGCGCATGCAGGTGAACCTGGGCGGCGGCGTTTGCGCCGATCAGCCCGCCCGCGACGGTCGGCAGAAAGTAGCCCGGATGCACGGAATCTTGCTGGATGCCACGGGTCATCCACTGGCCCGTCAGCCAGCCCCCGATGGCTGTGGTCACGGCCAGGGATACGACCACCAGCACGCGCCCAGCGGCCGGGGCCGTCTGTGGCCAGCGCGGCGGCCAAGATCATCGCCGTAAGCGCCGAAGCCGGGACAAACGGAGACAGAACAGGGTCACCGAGGTCGGCCAGGACGATCCTGGGGCCCTGGGCCAGGTACGCGCAGACCAGGACGAGCCATAGGACGGCGTCCAGGACATCGAGCACGTCGGGAACCGCCTGCGGAGTGCCGAGCACCGGCACGGTCGCATGCCACGCTAGTGCGAGCCCGGCGATGCCCAAGACGATGCCGAACAGACTCGGCGGAACCCGCGAGCCCAGCACCCTGCGCCGCCGTGGGCTCTGGTCTTTCTCTACGTCTGGGGTAGGGACATCCGCCCTCCCCGCATTGGCTGGCCCGTCCCGGCTGGTGACTTAAGTGACCGTGCGCCTGTGTCGTGCGGATGCATCCGTCATCTGACGATGCGTCCTGATCATGTCGAAGGTAGACGATGCAGCGGACAAATCGAGTCAGACGAAAGTCGCCGATGCCAACTGCTAGGCGTCGGTTGCGGTGTGGTACTCCTCGTCGGTGACCTGCTCGGCCCAGGTGACAGAGTTTCCCTGGTCGTCAACGTCCTGCATCGCGACGTGGGTCATGAAGCGGGTGGGGTCTGCGCCGTGCCAGTGGTGCTCGCCGGGTTCGAAGTAGACGCGGTCGCCTGGCTGGATGATCTCGATCGGTCCTCCTCGCCGCTGGCATCGGCCGACGCCCTCGATGACGTAAATGGTCTGACCATTGGGGTGGGTGTGCCATGCCGTGCGGGCACCCGGCGTGAAGTGCACGCTGTTGGCTACCAGACGAGACGGCTCTGATGCCGTGGCCATGGTGTCGAAGTACACGATGCCTGTGAACCAGTCAGTAGGCCCGATGGTGGTGTTGAGGGAGTTTCGGGTGACTTGCATGACGCACTCCTTGGTCGTGCTGGCACGGCGGCTTGGCGTTCCATTCGAGTTCTCGCTCAGCGTTTTGTGAACAGCTGGCCGTAATCATCGACTCGGGCTTCCGCGCCAGCCACGCGCAGCGCATACCACAACGAAACCTGGTTCGCAGTGAGTACCGGCCGGCGGAGGTCCTCTTCTAGCGCGGCGATCACGCCGGTGGCGCGGACGGCGTTCCCGCCGATGAACACGGCCTGCGCAGAAGATGGCACATGCCCGCGAACCCATTCGTAAATCTTTGCTGGACTTGCCACCGAACCGGTATTCGGATGGGGAACCGGGACCGGCGGCATCAGATGGCTGACGTGAACGACCTCGAATCCACGCTCCTGAAAGTATGCAGCTCCTTTCTGGTCAAAGTCGTCAGTGAAGAAGGGGCCATGGATCAGCGCGATTCGTTCCGCTTCTACCGCCCGGAAGCCGGCAGTTGCCGCAGGCGCCGACATAAGGACTGGAATGCCATTTGAATGTTGTTCTACTCGACTCACGAGTTCTTTCTCTCCGGCCGTGCCGAGAAGATAACTCCCCACTGTCCAGGCATAAATGATCGCCTGCAGTGGCAATCTCGCAAGCAGTTTGGTCGCGTTTTCGGGGCCGGGCGGATCAGCGAATGTCGCGAGATCAGCAAAGAATACTCGGGACGTGTGGAGGGACACCCCATCGGGGGCCATGGTCCACAGTTCTGATTCAGATATCGTGCTGTCATCGTGGGTGAGCACCCCGAACCGTGCACGCCATCCGGAACCGTCTGGCTTCCACGTGCTCAAATTCATCGGTTTCTCCTTTGTCTTCACGGGCTCACACGCCCGGGCCGAATCTCGTGCCGTGTAGCGGGCATTGCGCTGGTACTTCGAGCTGGACGCGCGCTAGTCGAGGAAGTCGCGCAGCGCGTCGATAACCAGGCCTGGTGCCTCCTCGGGGACGAAGTGGCCGGTGGGCAGCGCCGCGCCGCGGACGTCGGGCGCGTACGGCTGCCAGAGAGCGGGCGGGTCGTAGCCCGGGCCGGACGCGAGCTGCGTGCCCCACAGCACGAAGACTGGGCACTCGACCTTCTGGCCGGCGGCGATGCTCTCCTCGTCGTGAGCCAGGTCGGGGCCTGGGGACGCGCGGAAATCGGCGCAGACAGCGGCGATGGCTCGCGGGTCGCGGAAGCACCGGATGTAGTCGTCCATCACCTCAGGCTCGATAGTGGCGCCCGCGCCGATCAGCTGGGAGGTCTGCTCGCGGACCCAGAAGCCGGGGTCGGCGGCGATCATGTGCTCGGGGATGCCGCGCCCGGCGGACAGGTAGAACCACTGGTAGTTCGCCATGACCGTGGTGAGCGTCAGGTGACGCAGGGCATACTGGGTCGGCACGATGTCCAGCACCGCGAACCTGGTGACGGCGTCGGAGTGGTCCAGCACCAGCCGGTGCCCAGTGCGGGCCCCGCGGTCGTGGCCGACCAACTGGAAGGAATCGAAGCCCAGCCGACGCATGAGGCCGACCTGGTCGCGGGCCATGGCCCGCTTGGAGTAGACGAGATCGGCGGTGTCCGGATCCGGTTTGTCCGAGTCACCGTAGCCGCGCAGGTCGGCCAGCACAACCGTGTGATCTTCGGCCAAGGCGGGGGCGACGTGACGCCAGGTGAGGTGGTTCTGCGGATAGCCGTGCAGCATCAACACAGGCGAGCCGGATCCGCGGATGGCACAGCTGATGGTGACGCCCTCGACGTCTACGCGCCGGTACTCGAAGCCGGGGAGCGACACACGCGGGGAGGTCATGGCTGGGACCGGTCCAGATCGATCAGCGCGATCCCGATATCGGGGCGCAGTACTTTGCGCAACCGGGCTGGAGTCTCGGTCACGACAGCTTCCAGCGTCGGGAACACGCGTCCCTCCAGCAGGTGGCCTCCGCGTGTCGTCCCGTCCGACAGGCCGAGCACGGCGTGCATGTGCAGGATGGGGCCGTCCTGGCCCTCGGCGACATCCCCGATGAGCGACAGCAGCTCGCACTGCTCGTCTACCGGGATGCGGCGGTAATCCCTGGCCGCGCGGTCGAACCAGCCGACAGTGGCGTGCTCGAAGGCGCCTACGGCGGTAACCTGAGCAGCTTCCAGCCGCTCCGAGCGGGCGAACTCGGTCAGGGCGGAGACGGCCTCGTCGCCCGGGTCGCACACCACGACGTAGGTGACGACGTCCGCGTCCTCGACAACCTTGGCTTTCATAACCGGCTCCTTAACGTTGGTCGGGAAGCAGGGTTTGGTACGCATGGCCGGACGATGCCCGAGGTCCTGACGCCAGATCCAAGGACCGGGGTATGCGTCAGCCTGGTTGGTGCTGGCATTAGCGTCGCTCTCAGGCAGTCCCGACGCGCCCGTGGACGTCCCTGGCAGGTGCCCTGGGCTGTGGTCCGAGCCCCGCCAGTATTCGCGTGAACCGCAGATCTGAGGTTCCGACCCGGGGATTAGGCTGTCAGTTAGCGGGAGGGGTGTCCGGCTGGGAGGCCGCATGAATACTCTCTCCGATGGCGGGACCACAGGGCGGCGTTGCGGTGCAGGCGGCGCCGGCATCCGGAATCTTGTGGTGGATCGGCCGATGTGGGCTCCTTCTGATAGCGGGGGCCGTACGCCGGGGCTAACTGGCCGGCGCAGTGAACGGGCCGTACTCGACCAGTTCGTTGACGGGGTACGCGCTGGCGAGGGCCGGGCCCTGGTGATGCTCGGCGAGCCGGGTGTGGGCAAGACCGTGCTGCTGGACTACCTGGTCGGGCGGGCTACGGGGTGCCAGGTGGCGCGGGTAGCGGGCGTGCAGTCGGAGATGGAACTGGCCTTCGCCGGCGTGCATCAGCTGTGTGCGCCGATGCTCGATCATGCGGAGCTGCTTCCGGAACCGCAGCGGGACGCGCTGCGGACGGCGTTCGGCCTAGCCGCCGGTCCACCGCCGGACCGGTTCCTAGTCGGCCTGGCCGTGCTGGGCCTGCTGTCGGAGGCGGCCGGAGAGCAGCCGCTGATCTGCGTGGTCGATGACGAGCAATGGCTAGACCGGGCCTCGGCGCAGGCGCTGGGGTTCGCGGCGCGGCGGCTGGCGGCCGACCCGGTCGGCGTGGTGTTCGCGGCCCGGGTTTCTGGAGATGATCTGACCGGGCTGCCCGAGCTGCTAGTCGAAGGCCTGGCCGAGGGTGATGCGCGCGTGCTGCTGGACTCGGTGCTGTCCGGGCCGCTGGACGCGCTGGTCCTGGAGCAGATCATCGCTGACACGCACGGGAACCCGCTGGCCCTGCTCGAGCTGCCCCGGGGGCTGACGGCGGCTCAGCTGGCTGGCGGGTTCGGATTGCCCGACACAGGGTTGCTGGACCGGCGGATCGAGGACAGCTTCGCCCGGCAGCTGGAGGCTTTGCCAACGGCGACCCGGCGGCTGGTGCAGCTGGCGGCTGCCGATCCGTCCGCCGACGCGGCGCTGGTGTGGCGGGCGGCCGGATGGCTCGGCCTAGGCGCCACGGCGGCGGGGCCGGCGGTGGCGGCGGGGCTGGCGGAGTTCGGCGCCCGGGTTCGATTCCGGCACCCGCTGGTCCGTTCGGCGGCCTACCGGTCGGCGTCGGTGTCCGAGCGGCAGCAGGTGCATGGCGCGCTGGCCCAGGTCACCGATCCGGAGGTCGACCCGGACCGGCGAGCCTGGCACCGGGCCCAAGCCGCCACCGGTCCGGATGAAGAGGTGGCCGCCGATCTGGAGCACTCAGCGGGCCGGGCCCAAGCCCGCGGGGGACTGGCCGCCGCGGCGGCGTTCTTGGAGCGTGCAGCGCTGCTGACGCCCGAGCCGGAGCACCAGGCGCAGCGCTTGGCAGCGGCGGCGCGGGCTACCCGCGAGGCGGGCGCGCCGGAGGCGGCGCTGGGGCTGGTGGCCCTGGCCGAGGCCGCACCCGCGGAGCAGCTGCGAACCGCGCGGCTAGAGTACCTGCGCGGGCAGATAGCCGACGACCAGCGCCGGAGCAGCGACGCGGCCCGGCTGCTGCTGAGTGCGGCCCGCCACCTCGGGCCGCTGAACGCCAGCCTGGCGCGTGAAACCTACCTGGAGGCGCTCATGGCCGCGACGTACGTGGGTGACCCGTTTCTCCCCGGCGGTGTGCGGCAGGCGGCCGAAGCCGCCCGCGCCGCACCGCCCGCCCCCGCCCCGCCACGACCGGTGGACGTAGCGCTAGATGCGTTCGGGCTGCTGCTGACCAAGGGCTACCTGGCTGCCGCCCCGGCGCTGCAGCAGGCGCTCGAGCTGCTATCCGCATTGGACCCGGGTACCGGTGATGCCCGCCGCTGGCTGTTCCTGGCCGGCGGCCGAGTCGGCATGACCATCGCCATGGAGCGGTGCGACTGGGAGTCACTGAAAACCCTGACTGCGGGCCAGGCTCAGATCGCCCGCGACACAGGCGCGCTCGTGCAGTTGCGGTCCGCCACGATGGGACTGGCCGCCGCGCACGTCATGCAAGGTGAGTTCGGCGTGGCGGCGCGGCTGGCCGAGGAAGACCGCCTGATCGCGGAGGCCACTGGGACGCCGCCGGTGACGACAAGCGCGATGCTGCTGGCCGCGTGGCAGGGCCGGGAGCAAGAGGCGTCCGAGCTGATCGAGGCCACCGTGCGGGAAGCGACCGTGCGTAATCAGGGCTTTGTAGCAGACTTCGCGAACTGCGCGGCCGCCGTGCTGTACAACGGTCTGGGCCGGTACTTCGACGCGCGCGACGCTGTACGGCAGGCATGGCAGTGCCGGCGGGTGGCCCTGGGGGTATTCGCCGTGCCGGAACTGGCCGAGGCGGCGGCACGGTCCGGCGAGCTGCCGCTGGCCCGGGACGCACTGGCGTGGCTGTCCGAACGCGCTCAGGTGGTCCCCACCCAGTGGGCGCTGGGGATCGAGGCCCGCGTCCGGGCCCTGCTCAGCGACGGCGCGAACGCCGACCGCTGCTACACCGAGTCGATCGAGCATCTGGCCCGGACCAGCGTCCGGGCCCAGCTGGGCCGTTCCCATCTGCTCTACGGGGAGTGGCTGCGCCGGGAGGACCGGCGCCTGGATGCCCGGGCCCAGCTCCGCGCTGCCCACGACATGCTGTCTGACATGGGGGCCGAGGCGTTCGCCGAACGGGCTCGGCGCGAGCTGCTTGCCGCCGGTGAGACGGTGCGCGGGCGGACGATCCAGAAGGTCGGTGAGCTCACCGACCAGGAGGCGCACATCGCCCGGCTCGCGGCCGACGGCCGCACCAACGCCGAGATCGGGACCCAGCTGTTCCTGTCCGTCCGGACCGTGGAATGGCACCTGCGCAAGGTGTACGCCAAGCTCGGAGTGGGCTCACGCCGCGAGCTGCGCTGGGCCCTGGCCAGCCTCGGGCAGGCGGAGTCCCAGAACCCGCAGGCCTAGCCAATGGCACCGATCCGCCCCTCCGACGGCGCGCCCGGGCTCATGGACCGACGCAGCGAACGCGGGGTGCTCGACAGGTTCATCGACGAGGTGCGAGCCGGTGAGGGCCGGGCCCTGGTCATACGCGGCGAGCCGGGGGCGGGCAAAACCGTGCTGCTCGAGTACCTGATCGGACGGGCCGCGGGGTGCCGGGTGGCGCGGGCGGTGGGCGTGCAGTCGGAGATGGAACTGGCCTTCGCGGGGCTGCATCAGCTGTGCGCGCCGATGCTGGATCATGCCGGGTCACTGCCCGCTCCTCAGCGAGAGGCGCTCCACATCGCGCTGGGCATAGCCGCCGGTCCACCGCCGGACCGGTTCCTAGTCGGCCTGGCCGTGCTGGGCCTGCTGTCGGAGGCGGCCGGAGAGCAGCCGCTGATCTGCGTGGTCGATGACGAGCAATGGCTAGACCGGGCCTCGGCGCAGGCGCTGGGGTTCGCGGCGCGGCGGCTGGCGGCCGACCCGGTCGGCCTGGTCTTCGCGGCGCGGGTGCCCGGCCAGGACGTGGCGGGGCTGCCGGAGCTGGTAGTGGAGGGCCTGGCCACGGCTGATGCGCGCGTGCTGCTGGACTCGGTGCTGCCCGGGCCGCTGGACGCGCTGGTCCGGGAGCAGATCATCGCCGACACGCACGGGAACCCGCTGGCCCTGCTCGAGCTGCCCCGGGGGCTGACGCCGGCGCAGCTGGCGGGCGGGTTCGGGCTGCCCGGAGCGGGACCGCTGGACGGCCGGATCGAAGCCAGCTTCGCCCGGCAGCTGGAGGCCATGTCAGCGGAGACCAGGCGGCTGGTGCAGCTGGCGTCGGCCGATCCGTCCGGTGACGCGGCGCTGGTGTGGCGGGCCGCCGGGCGGCTTGGCATCGGCCTTGAGGCGGCGCCGTCGGCGGCGGGGCTGGCGGAGTTCAGCGCCCGGGTACGATTCCGGCACCCGCTGGTGCGCTCGGCGGCCTACCGATCGGCCTCGATGTCGGCCAGACGAGAAATGCACGGCGCGCTGGCCGAGGCCACCGACCCTGGGACCGATCCGGACCGGCGGGCCTGGCACCGGGCCCAGGCGGCGCCCGGACCAGATGGGGACGTCGCTGCCGAGCTGGAGCGCTCGGCCGGGAGGGCGCAGGCCCGGGGGGGACTGGCCGCGGCGGCGGCGTTCCTGGAGCGCGCCGCGCTGCTGACGCCCGAGCCGGATCGCCGGGCGCAGCGGATGCTGGCGGCGGCGCGGGCCACGCGCGAGGCGGGCGCGCCGGAAGCGGCCCTGGGGCTGCTGGCGCAGGCCGCGGCGGGCCCGCCGGACGAACTGCAGGCCGCGCAGATGGAGTACCTGCGCGGGCAGGTCGCCTATGACCAGCGCCGTGGCCATGACGCCGTCCGGTTGCTGCTCAGCGCGGCCCGGCTGCTTGAGCCGCTGGACACCGCGCTGGCGCGGGAGACATACCTGGAGGCGCTCACGGCCGCGGTCTTCGTCGGCGAGGAGTTCATGCCCGGCAGCGTGCGGGAGACGGCCGAGGCGGCGCGCGCCGCGCCGCCCATCGCTGCGGCCCGGCGGCCGGTGGACGTCGTGCTCGACGCGTACGCGCTGTTGCTGACGAAGGGCTTTGTGGCGGCCGGGCCCGCACTGCGGCGGGCGCTTGACGTGCTGGTTGCCTTGGACTCCAGCACCAGTGACGGGCGCCGCTGGCTCTTTCTCACCGGGGGAAGAGCTGGTATTACCATCGCGATGGATCTGTGTGACTGGGAGTCAATGCAGACCCTGGCTGCTGGCCAGGTTCAAGCCGCCCGCGACACGGGCGCGCTCGTGCAATTGCGGACCGCTATGATCTTCCTGACCGCAACCCATATCATGCGGGGTGAGCTGGGCGCGGCAGCGCGGCTCATCGACGAAGAGCGCCTGATCGCGGACGTGACCCGGACGCCCCCTGTTTCGTATGCCGCGATGATGCTCGCGGCCTGGCGCGGCCGGGAGCAAGAGGCGACTGAGCTGATCTCGGCCACAGTGCGGGAAGCGACCACACGAGGTCAGGGCTTTTCGGTCGACTTCGCGGACTGCGCGGCCGCGGTCCTGTACAACGCCCAGGGCCGCTACGGCGACGCGCGCGATGCCGCGCGGCGGGTACTGGAGCATCACGTGGCGGGGCTCGGAGCATTCGCCGTCCCAGAACTGGCTGAGGCGGCGGCAAGGACTGGTGAGGCGACATTGGTCCGGACCGCGCTGGCGTGGCTGTCCGAACGCGCCCAGATGACGCCCACCCAGTGGGCGCTGGGCATCGAGGCCCGCGCCCGAGCGCTGCTTACCGACGATGAGGCCGGCTACCTGGAGTCGATCGAGCGGCTGGCCCGGACCGGCGGCCGTGTGCAGCTCGCCCGTTCCCACCTGGTCTACGGAGAGTGGCTGCACCGCCAGGACCGGCGCCTGGATGCCCGCGTCCAGCTGCGCACCGCCCACGACATGCTGGCTGACATGGGAGCCGACGGCTTCGCCGAACGGGCCCGGCGGGAACTGCAGGCCATTGGCGACACGGTGCGCAGGCGGGCGGCCGAGACGGTCAGCGACCTCACCGAGCAGGAGGCGCACATCGCCCGGCTCGCGGTCGACGGCGGCACCAACGCCGAGATCGGCGCCCAGCTGTTCCTGTCCGCGCGCACCGTCGAGTGGCACCTGCGCAAGGTGTACACCAAGCTCGGGATCGGCTCACGGCGCGAGCTGGGCCAGGCGCTGGCTACCGGGGGCCGCTTACCAGGGGCCAGGGTACCGGGCCAGGGTCGTTCACCGGCGCGCCGGGCCGCCTGGGCGTGTGAAGGTAGACGCGGACCTTTCGCCACGGTCCGTTCAGCGCAAATGAAGATCATTTCTACTGAACGAATCGTGGTGTCTCTTCCACGCCAGGGAGATGCCGGCCATGGAGTACCTGGTCACGATGACCACACACGTTCCGGAAGGAATTCCGGACGAGGCCGTGAACGACGTGCGCGGCCGC
>Ga0335076_10005060_pt1 | contig 13352 bp, 7 predicted proteins | sample Lox_Sample_25_FD_206717 | JGI IMG/M metagenome (GOLD analysis project Ga0335076, IMG submission 206717) | Soil microbial communities from Loxahatchee National Wildlife Refuge, Florida, United States - Lox_Sample_2.5 | ecosystem: Environmental > Terrestrial > Soil > Wetlands | place: USA: Florida...
CACGCTCCACCACCACGCTCGGGATCGTGCCGCCGTCGATAGACACTCTCGGAAATCATGAAGCCGACAAGACTTCCGACAAGCACATCCGAAGGAAAGTGTTCTCGCGCTCGAACTTTGGAAAAACCAACCGCCGATGCCATTCCATACGCGAAAAGCCTCGTAAGAGGTCCCGGATATTCATGGGCAATCACTCCGGCAACCGCCCACGCGACGGCGGAATGCTCGGAAGGAAACGATGTGCCGCCGTTGAAGAATCGCCCGTCACCTCCTGCTTGGTATGGGCGGTCTCGTCGTACTGCATATTTCAAGGCTTCGACGCTGATCAAGCTGTCCACCGCTGCTTCGCCCGCCAGGAATCCTGTCTCTCGCCAGTGCACATTGTGAGTGGGATAGCTGAACAGATAGAGTCCCGCCCCAGCGCCGACCAGACTTGCGACTCCTGCGTTGGAGAGAGTCCTGTAGCGATGTAGCGTTGCTGCATTCTGGGAGAGCGAAGCACTGTACTGCCGATCAGTCGCCATGAGTCCTGCGGTAATTCCTCCGAGCGGAACCAGCCATGCCGCATCTGACAACCGAATCCGGCTTGGGCTGGTGGCGATGTCTTTCTGATCCCTGAGAAAATCCATGAAATTTCCAGACAGACTGGCGCGCCAGCTTGTTCTCGAAGTCAAATCGACAGCGCCATCGGCGGCAGTTGTGGCAGATCCTGCCAATGCGAAAGCGGGGCTCGCCGCCGGAGTTTCGGGCCCTTGCTCTGTTTCAGGCTGCTGCTGCGCATGGCAGAGCAGCGAAAGAGCTACCACAAACAACAGCGCCAATGGCCTTGTCGCCTTCACCGAGGTTCACGAACCTATGGATGCAAATAGCCAGCTGTGAGGGCGACGGTTGAGGCGACCTGTGCCGCTTGCAGAATCGTGGCCCAGTTCCGCGTGCCAATCCTTGGCGCCTTCTCGGGTACCATGATCGCGTCTCCCGGCTGCAATACGACATTCATAGGATCCCCCGACCAAATTCCTGAATTGTTTTTGGCGGCAAGGACAGATCCATCAGCGCGCACCACGAACACTCCCCTCTTGTCGGCGACTTGTGTGAGACCGCCAGATTGGCCTAAGTACCACCTGGCGCTTCTTCCCGGCACATATCCAACCGCCGTCGGATTGAATACTTGTCCGCTGACCGTGACGTAGTTTGCTTCCTTGGGAATGATCAGTTCGTCTCCGTCCCGCAAAGCGATGTCAGCCGACGTATGGGCTAGCTTCTTCAGGTCCGAAGGAACGTGGATCACGACGCGCCCAATCGGAAGCGTGGCCTGCAGTTGCTGCAGTACAGTGTCGGTTTGCGCGATGGCGGTGAGTTTCGCGTTCTTCTGATCAGTGTCTCCCTCGGGTAGAGATTTCAGATAACCTTGCTCCGCTTTGACTCGATTCACTAACTCGAGGTGATACTTCATTTCCGTTTCGCGCACCTCGTTGCGTATCAGTACGGCGCCATGGGGATACGCTTCTTTCGTGAATCCGCCGCAGCGATTGAGGAGGGAACTCAAGCGTTCGCCTGGCTCGATGCCGTACGTTGCCGGATGCTCCACTTCCCCTGTGACGATCACTGATGCGCCGAGATCACTCCACTGCGGAATCTGTCGGATGGTCAGCACGTCGCCGTTGTGAAGTGGCACGTCTTCATTCGCATCTCCTGCCAATGCGGCGGTGAGAGTGACCTGCGTTCGCTGGGGCGGTGCACCGCTCGCTGCGAACCGTGTGAGATCGGCGCTGTCGGCGAAGGCACTTCGCTTGAGCCCGCCTGCGATACGGATCAAGTCGGCAACCCGCATATTGCTGGTCAGGGGGTAGCGGCCGGGCTTTGCGACTTCGCCCGTGACATTGACGGTGGGAGCTTCAACTCTCTCGAACTTGCGATGAATGAGCAACCGGTCGCGAGGCTGAATTGCGATGTTGTCGATCGGATTTCCGGCGAGAGCCTCTCCCAAGTCAACGCTCATGATCTTCATCGTTCCATCGGGTTGCGCACGAAAAAGCTGCGCCGAATCAAGCGCGGCGTCGGGTGTGAGCCCGCCGGCAAGATAGACAGCATCGCGCAGATGAGCCTGACCGGTGGTCCGGTAATTTCCAGGAGAACGAACTTCGCCGCCGACTGCAATGTCGGGCAGCCGTTCGAAGTCGTATCGACTGAAGATTCGGACTGTATCGAGACGATTCAGAACCGGGGCCGACGCCGGATTCTCGAGAGCAGACGATATATCGAAGCTCTCTACGCTCGGGTGAAAGTCCGGTGCGTTCAAACGGACAATTTCCGCATAGTGCGGCGCTGGTTCAGGGAGCAGGTCAGAATAAGAAGCGATCAAGTCCGTCAGCTTCATTCCCGGTTTGAACGAGTAACGTCCCGGTCTTAGCACGTGCCCTTCGAGATACACTGCGTCCTCGTTATAGGGCGCGATGGGGAAGATATGGACGAGATCACCATCCTGCACCTTGAACGCTTCTAATTGCTGGTTAACCGCGCTGTCTGCGTTCGATGCCAGGTCAAACGTAAGCATCGTGCGTTTCTCGTGAGCTTCGACGCGTTGTACTTCGATGTGACGAAGAGCTGCCGTTGGCAAGATCCCGCCGGCCAGCGCCAACACATCGGTCAGGGATTTCTCGTCGAGAAGTTCATAGATGCCCGGACGTCGAACCATGCCCTCAACGGTCACCTCCGGGCCCAGTGGTGGCACAAGGAGGGTATCGCCGTCTTCCAGTCGTTTAAGGTCTTCGCGTACGCCGTGGAGTAGCAAATCGTATGCATCGACCTGTTGCACCAACTGCTTGCCCCGCGAATGGCGGAGTGTGCGCAACGATCCACGCGATGTCACTCCTCCCGCCACAAACAACGCATTGAGAGGCGTCGAAAGGGAGCTGATGTCGTATGCGCCGGGCTCAGCCACATCGCCCACAACGTATACTCGAACAGTTCTTACCCGCGAAAGCGATACATCCACCGATATCTGCCGAAATTCATTTCGGAGCAACCGTTGGATGTCCAACTGCACCTGTCCCAGGTTCTTGCCGCTCACCAGCAAGGGGCCGACATCTGGCAGAGCAACTCGCCCTTCTCGATCCACAACTCGCACCAGCCGCTGTGAAATGCTGCCCCATAGATCAATCGAGAGACTATCGCCGGTGCCGACTACATAGTCGGGCCCGACGGGAAGGTCCATCGGTATCCCATCGGGCACATTGACACTGTTGCGGAACACGTCGAGCCCAAAGCGTTCAAGTGGACGTTGGGAAGCCGAAGCTTGCACATACATGTCATAGAGCGAAGGCACTTCGGCATACGGATTCGCCGGACGGACCATCTTGATGGGACTGATGTCCGCGTCGAACTGGTTCTCAACCTGGCGTCTCCGGGTTGAGTTGCTCTCTGGAATGTCACCTCGAGCTGGCCGTTCGCGCATCGATCGGTCGACGTCCGGTACATCTTTGTTCGAAGAGATCGACCCATCCGAAGTCAGCCTGTCGGGGAGTTGCCTGGCCCGAGGAACTTCGATCCCGGAGCTGATGGATTGTGATGCCAGTTCTACAACGGAGGTGGATAGGTCGCCGAATTGGCCAGGCGGCCCAGTCAACAAATCCGTTTGCAGCGTACGAGAAGTGGGTGGCAGCGGAACTTCGGGATGGTCGGTTTGGTCGGCATCTCGATCAGGGCGCCCGTTTCTGACAGGAAATGTTGAGCGTGGTGTGCGAGTGCCCGTCGCGTCACAATTTCGATCACGTTCCGGATCGCAACCGTTGGTCCGTTCCACGCCCCGTTCGGGCTGATCAGCATTTCCGGGCCTGAGAGATTCTGAGTCTTCCTGCGCTTCAATCTGAACCAATCGGCGAGCGCGTTCCTTGAGTACATAATCCTGTTCCTTTGCAAAATTCGAATCAGGGTTCGGGGATGGCAGCAGGTATCCGTAGTGTTGCAGCAGCCGCGTCGCGACAGAACGGAATTTGATATCCCTTTCGAGGCGCTCGAAGATCGCGTGGTCGGAAAGATTCGATTCCTGCACAACCTGTCCATTGTCACTGGCTTCCTTCGCAACCAGTCGCTTCAGTTCAACAAACAGGCCTTCATTCTCGACGAGGATCTCTCGAATTTGAACCGAAGATGCAGCCACATAGTCCAGGTTGTCTTTCGCAAGATCAGACAGGCCACTGGATTCAGTGCGAGAGTTAGAACCACGCTGAACGCGCGAACCATCATTCACCTGGCCGTGAAGAAACGTGCACAGAAACAGAGTGACCAGGGTCGCAGCGTTGAGGAAAGGCGTGCGCAAATGCAACGGTACTGGCATGTTGTTTTCTCTCGATGGAAGCTCAGTCCGATTGAAATGGACTCAGGCAACAAACTCGAGGTCGCCGTCGTCTACTTCGACGGCTAACGAGCGCATTATCAAATGAATCGACAAGACAATCCGGCAACGATCTTTGGTGCGAAGAATGATGCCTTCGAGCCCTTGCAAGGGCCCGCTCCGTACTCGAACCTGGCGTCCGACCTTCAGATATGGATACGGCTCAATGTTGCCAGAGCCCGCAAGACGACCCCTCAGATCCTCAACCTCTTGTTCAGGTAGGGCAGCGGGCTGTCCGTTAAACGTCACAAGGCGCACCGCCCCTGGAAGTTGCAACACCCGAAAACGATCCTGCAACTGCAGCCTGACAAAGACATAGCCCGGGAACAAGACAAGCGAGAGTTCCTTGCGCCGGTCTTTCCATCGCCGCACCGATCGATAAAGAGGCAGGAAGCAGGAGATTCCTTGCTGGCTGATGCGGCTGGCGATCTGCTTTTCGTGGCGTGGGGCAGTGTAGAGCGCATACCAATGCGCTCCACTTGGCTCGGCCAAAGGACCCGGCGGCAACTCTGTCGGCGTTGCCATGAGTACATCCGTCATCTTCGTCCTCGCTCCGATGCAGCTTCGCCCCCTCACTTACAGGGTCTTGTGAGCTAAACCCCTCGCGATCTGACGAAACCGAAACTTGTGCACGCTTGCTCTCCCACAAGCAGTTCGAAGAACACGCGACAAGGTTTGCGATTCGTTTTGCGGGCAAAATTTAACTCCTCACGTCCACCCGATTGTCTTGAAAATGTAAATAAACTGTCATAAATCGTGACCTCAGCGGAGCCATGATTCAGACCGCTGGCAACACTTTGAGGCAGCGACTGGGCAAGAATAAAGCGGCTAGAAATTCGCGTGTTTTGCGAAGCCCTGGCGCAGACTGAGTGATGATTCGAACTGCTCAGAGTAAACGATCGAATGAACCGTCAGGGACACTTGCTCGACATCGACTTACGCGGGAAAGGTTACAACTTGTTGACAACAACGTGACAAATTTCCGGCTCGACTTGGCGAAGATCCTGTGGCTTAAGAATTCGACTCGCTCCCATGCGCTCGCCAGACTTTCTACGCAAAAACGTCGAGACCAATTTTTGCGAATATTACACGGCAACTGGTGCGCCTTGCCAGCTGTTGACAAATAGCGAACAAGTGCTGGAGGCGGCCCGCGAAACGTTTCTGCCACTCAAGTTGCCAGTTAGTCCGATCGCGTTCTCCATGCGTTTTTGGGTTGACGACACAAATCCATCCCGACCACCGTGGCCAAAACCTTACGTGCGAGGATTCAACCACTTGGTCTTTGCCGGCTTCGACGAAGTTAGTTCCATGCTCGCAAACCTTCGCACTCGTCAAATCATTGGCAGGTTTTCGCCAGGCATGGCGGAGGATCTCACGTATTACAAGACCGTGATTTTCCCGATGCTGCTCACCATCGTGAGCGCCACAATTGGCGTCGCCGAATTGCATTGTGCGTGCGTAGCGGACCATGAACACTGCTTGCTGTTAGTTGGCGAATCCGGAACTGGAAAGTCGACGTTATCATTGGCGCTTTGCCAGGAAGGCTTCGGATTCATTTCGGACGACCGCACTTTTTGCTCGCTTGAGGATCGTGACGTTTACGTTTGGGGGCTACCAACCCGAGCCAAATTGCGCGGCGAGGCTCTTCACTGGTTTCGAGAACTTCATGCAGCGAACCCATCTGATACCCACAATCAAGGCGCAGACACCTGGTTCGATCCGGAGACCTTCAACGGTGTGAGGCGGATACAACGGGCTCGGGTCACATCGGCGATTTTTTTGGAGCAAACGGCGACGCGCCAGTTTTGCTTTGATCCTCTGTCGTCGACCGAGGCGCTGCAACGTCTGACGCTCGATTTGATGTCGGAATTGCCTGATGCAGCCGCGAAGCGCTCGGAAGTCATCGCGAGAATTGCGCAATCTCCATGCTGGCGTCTGCGCTATGGGGGACCACCGCGATGGGTCGCTAATCAGATCCTGAAGCACTTGACCATGTCCTGAAGTGAACGACTCCACAGCTCCCAGGCAATTGCCGCGGCCGGAGGCGATGTTCTATGAAACGCATGATCGTAGCTCCGGTTGAGGAACTGGCAATCTGTGCATCTGCAGGCGCATCTGCCGAACGGCTTCTCTCAACGAAAGCATTGCACGATCCGATGCGCCGCTTTATGCGCTGTCCCCACGTAGCTCATTTGCTTGCTGCGGGCCGCACCTTGCGTTTGGAAACGAACAGCCCCAAGCTTCTAGACCACATGGTTTCACTGTTCGCTGGTAGCTCGGAGGCTCCCAAAGAATCGCCCGGGTTTCTCTGGCGGATAGTCGTGGAGCCGGATTCGATGGATACCCCTCCGTGGCCGCGGAGATCCACTTTTTCCGTGGAGGGAACCAGGTTTGCCCAGTTTGGACAAAGAAACTTTCTCGCTGTCGATTTAGACGCCCGCGAAGCAATCGGTTTCGTTTCCGAGGGCCTTTTCGAAGACGCGCACGGATTCACCAGCCCATTCGTTGACACGTTGTTCTACATGACGGCAGGAGCCCTCGGTTTGGTTCCATTTGCAGCCGCATGTGTGTGCTCGGCTACAAATGCACTGCTGGTGTTAGGAGGCCCTGACCAAGGGAAGACGACTGCCTGTTATCTCGCCGCTCAAGATGGGTTGATTTTTCACGCGGATCAATCAGTCTTTCTCGAGATTGTGAACAAAGAGATTCGCGCCTGGGGCGATTTCGTTCCCTTGGCATTTCGCCCCGAGACGTTGCGGCACTTGCCGGAGCTCGCTTCTCGAACTCACCCCTTCTCGTACTGCGATTTCACCTTCTACTACCTGCCAAAACAGCCGACGACAGCGCATCGCCTTGGCCATGTAACTCCAGTGTGCTGCGTAGTCTTGGAAAGAGGGATATCTTGTGTGCCGCGGCTGGACTCCATTGCAGCCTCCGAATTGCCTGGTTTTCTCTCCGAGCACATTGCATTTGATGACGACCGTCAATACGAAGAACAACAACAGCAGAGTTTGGCCGCTCTCGAGCGGTTGCCCGCCTATCGGCTTGCTTATGACAGTAACCCTGCGAGCGCTGCACCTTTTTTGCGGACTTTGTTGAGCAAGCACGGCCGGTCCAACCTCTCAAAAAACGACGAACGTTCGGAAAGTTAAATAATGGGCGTTTCTGAAATGACGATGTGTGAAGCCAAGACTTCACAGATGACCCAACGTTCCTTTTTAGGATTGATGACCGAGAGGATTCTGTTCGCGCTATTGATGTTGCTGTTTCTGACCAGAGGGCTCATTCCTTCATGGAACCATCTCGGTTCAGATTTTGCAGACTACTACCTGGTCGCTCGACTCTACCGAACCGGTTATCCCGTCGAGCGGGTATACGAGTGGACGTGGCTTCAACGGCAAAAAGATCATGCCGGGATTGAGCGACCGCTGGTGGGTTTCGCACCTTCCACTTTGACCTCCGCTTTGCTCGTGCTGCCTGTCTCGTCCATGTCTCCATTGCAGGCAAACCGCACTTGGCTTGTCATAAGTCTCGGGCTTCTGCTATCGAGCGCCGCACTGTTGAAGAAAATTACGGACCTCCCTTGGCGTCGTCTGGGCCTGATTATGTGTCTGGCTGTAGCGCCGTTGCATACTAACTTCCTCTTAGGCCAGGTTCACGCAGTCATGCTGTTCCTTCTGACCCTGGCTGCGTGGCTCTATCTCACGGATCGTCCCTTTCGTGCCGGACTTGCGGTCGCCGCCGCTGCCGCTTTCAAAATATACCCGGCATTTTTTCTCCTGTTCTTCCTGTTGAGAAAACAATGGCGAGCGGTAACTGGACTCTTGGTCGGGGCGGCTGGCGCAATTTTGCTCTCCATCTGGTTGTTCGGTATCGACGCTTTCTCGGTCTATCTCCACGAAGTTCTGCCGTCGGGACTGCGAGGAGAAATCATCGATCCGTACGCGATTGGCTGGGACTCACTCAATTCCCTTCTGCGGCGTCTTTTCATTTACGAGCCGGAGCTCAATCCGTCTCCAGTCGCCCACGTACCTTATCTGTGTGCATTTCTGCGTTCCGTTACCTACGCAGTCATCTCCGTAATTTTCCTGTGGGCGATCAGCTTCAAGAGTCCGAGCCGGTCACGACAGAAATTGGTTTGGGCGACGTTCTGTTTCCTCCTATTACTACTGTCATCCGAGCCGCTTCCCTACCATTTTGTTGTTCTGATCCTTAGCGCTGCCCTTGTCTCCGACTGCTTGATTGCAGAAGGGCAACTAGGATTGGCGAGGTTGGTCGTTGTTCTGTATGCGCTCGTCTGCATTCCATATGATCGGCTCTATCGCTTCAATCCGCGCGGTTGGTTCAGTCTGCTCGCGTTCCCCCGTTTGTATTCGATGTTGCTGCTCGGCGGAGCGTTTCTCTATGTGCTGATGATGTCTGAAGGTGAACCCTTGCTTGGCCGTCTGCGCTCGCGCTCTTTTGGCTATGCCGTGATCGCGTTTGTCGCGATCAGCGCAGGCGGATTCGCGATGGATCTGCTTCACATGGAAGGACAATTCGACAACTACAAAACACGAGTCGTAACGACCGTAGGATCTGCCATCGCAGTCGATCCGGTCGTGACGTCAGACAGCGTGCTGTACGGTAGTTTGGCGCCAACGTTCACTTCCAGGCACGATGCATATGTTATTCATCGAGTCACCGACAATTCTGTGATCTCCTGCGGCGGTGGCGGAGATTGGTTTCATCCCACGGCAACGATGGACGGTCAAACAACCTGGGCAGAAGTGGCCGCCGTGGATCATTCAAGGATCGTGCGCTTCGGAACGTCGGATTGCCTGCAGAACCCGCCCATAACCGAGATCGAAGATGGCGAACAACCATCCGTTTCCATGGACGGTCGAACCTTGTCCTACATTCGCGAATTTCGGGGCCGCGGCAGCCTCTTCATCCACCACCTGCAGGACGAACCGAACTTGGAGCACGAACTCGCCGGACCACAATATGACGTGCGGGAGGCCACATTTTCTCCCGAAGGCGAGATCGCATTCAGTTCGTGGCAACATCACCGATATCACTTATTTCTGGTCGAACCTAAGTCTGATGTCGTCGCTGAAATGAACGACGTGAATTGCTCTGCCCGTTATCCCGCATTTTCACCGGACGGAGAATGGCTCGCTTTCAGTTGTGAGCACGGAGGAGTCTGGCAAATAGTAGTCAAGAACCGCGGGACTGGAGAGCAACAGCTGCTGACGAGCGCCAATTGTAATTCCATCGCTCCGGCGTGGACACGCGACTCTAAGTCTCTAATCTATGCGACGGATTGCGGTCGTGCGCTTGGGATAACTGCGCTGTCGAGACTTCGCCTTATGCGGTGACACTCCATGGCTGATCAGGCGCTCGAAACTGTTTTGGTGCGTGAGGAGCAGATCCCAAAGTCCGATGGGTCGAGATCCCCGGCTGCCTTGCAGATGACGACAGCAATCGTCTCGTTGTCGGCGCTTTTCATTTATCTCCAGGTGTTCATCCTCCCGGCTACTCCTCGTTTGGCCACCGGTGACCAGGCTATTTATCTGCATCACGCTACGCGAATGCTGGACGGGCAGATGATCTACCGCGATTACGATCATTTCACATTTCCCGGAACCGACGTTCTCTACCTGACATTGTTCCGACTGTTCAACGTGCGTGCATGGATACCACAGGTGATTTTGATCCTTGTCGGGGCGTCCATGGTATGGCTCATCCTTTTTATCTCGAGCAGATTATTGACGGGAACGATAGCTTACTTGCCAGCTGCTCTATTTGTTGTTTTCCCGTTTTCCAGTTACCTGGATGCAACCCATCATTGGTTCAGCCTTGTTGCCGCGACTGCAGCCCTAGCCCTCCTGCTGGAAGAGCGGACTTGGAAGCGCCTGCTATGGGCGGGAATGTTGATCGGAGTCGCGACATTCTTTACCCAATCCATGGCCCTCCTGGCAATTGGCTTAGCATTTTTCGTCCTGTGGGAGGAGCGCGCAGATAATCAGACCTGGGCTTCTCTCCTCTGGAAAGAGGTCTCTCTTCTGTCCGGCTTTCTCATTACAGTCATCGCCTGCATGGGGTATTTCGTTTGGAAGGTCGGGTTAAAGACTGTCTTTTACTACACGATCGTTTTCGTCGCGAAAAACTATCCCGCGGACTGGTTCAACAACTGGAGGGTTTACCTCACAGGTAGACCGCACCTCCATGCATGGACCACATGGTTCGATCTGCCTGCGTTTGTTCTAGTCCACTTGATCGTTCCTTACATCTACGTCTTCTATTTCGTGATCTACCGCAGACAGAAAGATCAGTCTCGCGAATTGCGGCGTCGGCTGATGCTCGTCAATGTAACGGGAGTACTCCTTTTTCTCACGGTAGCGTCCGCTCCAGCGTACAGTCGACTGTGTGTTGTGTCGCCTCCGGCCATCGTGCTGCTTGTCTGGCTGCTCAGTACGATGGCGAAACACAAGCGCGTGATAAGGGTGGCTTGGGTAGTTGTGTTGCTCATGTCGACCGCCCGACCCTTGATGATGCAGCTTCGCTGGAAGGCGTACCTTGATCTTCCTATCGGTCGAACGGCATTCCTTGATCCTGTGCCTTACGAAAAATGCCGTTGGATGCTCGAGAGGACGAAGCCGGGCGAATATTTTTTCGGGGATCACCTGCTCTCGTTTGCGCTCCGCCTGCGCAACAGTGGACGAGTTCCCTTCTTAAGGCCGACCGACTATACCCGGCCGGAAGAAGTCGCCGACGCTGTGGAGGGATTGGAAAAGTTCCACGTCAGATTCGTCAGTTGGTATATCGGTTTAGACCGCGAGAAGGATGCGGCGCTTCATCCGGAAGGAAATCACCTTGCCCCGATCCGACAATACCTTCATGAGCACTACCATCTGGCCAAGACGTTTGAAAACGGTGACCAGATCTGGGAAAGAAATGAGAATTAAGCACAAACCCGGCTGGTCCGATCAAGGCTCGCTGCAACGGGCGGATCATCGACTTGGCGGCGCGTCGGAAAAGCCGCATCCTTCATTCTCATGATTGGACTCTCAAAATAAGTCCACGACAAACCAGCTAGTCCGATTGCGCCAAGCGCCGCTACGAGACCACAGACAGCACCATGTGCAGGATTCGTTGAGAGAGCATCCCATCCGAAGAGTTTGACAAACAGCAGTTGGACGATCACGTACGTCGGCAAGTGAACCAGATAAACCATGTAGCTCACTCTTCCAATGTAGGCGCCGGACTTCGACCGCAAAACAGAAGAGATCATTCCGAGCCCACCGCTCCATCGCGCGCACAGCCCAACGACCGACGCGAACAGCATTGCCAGCAATGAGAAACCGAATACACTGAAAGCTTCCGTAGTTCGGACGTCCACTCCGCGGGAAATGCCGCAAAGCTCAACCAGAAAGATCAGCGACACCGACGCAAGGATCACCGTCGCGACGAGTCCACGTGCGGCCGATCTCATTTTCACGAGCTCATGGTCGACTCCCCACAATAGAAGAGCAACACATCCTCCAGCGGCGAGACTGTCGAAGCGAAAAGCAAACCCTACGCTTTCGTCGATGTGCGGAGTTGTGTGTCCCAGCCCGCGGAGCACAGGACATACCAGCAAGGGAGCAACCGAACAGAGCAACACGAGCCGGCGACTCCCTCTCAACACGATTGGTGCCCAGATCACGTAGAACAGTTCCTCGACCGAAAGCGACCAGTAAATGCCAAGGCAGTCCTTGAACTGAAGCAGAGAATGTTCGAATTGCTTTAATCCCGGCGGCAACGGTGCGCTTACCTGCCAGGCTAGCCGACCTAGAGCCACCTTGAGCAGCCCCGGCGTAATGGATGACAAGAACAGGGCGTGACGCGCGACTTCCCGATAACTGATGCGTTCTCCGCTAACGAGAGCCAACACAACGATTAAAGCGAGCACCAGGTAGTAAGGCGGAAAGATTCTTAATGTCCGACGCCAATAAAAGGTTCGAAACGGAGCTTCTCTCTTTCGAAGCCCCAGCAAGATACCTGTGATGAGAAATCCCGATATAGCGAAGAACAGGTCGACGCCGCACCATCCGAGGCCCAGGATATTCGCGAGCCGACTCTCTTGAGGGACGAAATGCGCCCCGAGCACCAGCAGAATAGCGATTGCTCGAAGTCCATCGAGCTCCTGGATGCGCCCCATATGGAGTATCTCCGCGAGCGCCTTGGTCGACGAACTGCTAGGTGCAGGTTGGCGCTGTCTCGGGTTGCAGACGCTTGGCATCGACACTCGGTTTTGGCAGTCTCACGATGTTCTTCAAGTGGCGGTTGATCCACAACTCAACTGGGAAACTGTAGAAATCGTGACTCAAGCGAACGCGAGCCGGGTAGGCAGTTAAGTGCTGAATTGCCTTCGCCAAGCGCCCGTGCGTGTTCTTGGCGATCGGCTCACGATCAAACGCGATTCGCAGATAGTCGCGCATCGTTTGCACTTTCTGGTGATCCTTTCCGTTGAGCCACGGCAGAACGGTGTAGCGTGGGAAATAGTCGGCCCATCCTTCCAGCGTGGTTGGAACTTCAATACCCAACTTTGCCGCCTGATGGAAAATTGGCGAACCCGGATACGGCGTGAAAATGTTGGTCCAGAACTCCGCCCCCGGAAATTTCTGGCAGATGTCCATCATGAAATTCACCGTCTCACGCCGTTCCTTCGCGCCTTCTCCCGGAAATCCGAAGATGATATTGAATGAAGGAATCACTCCCGCCCGGATGCAGCGCTCAGTCGACTGGTAAATGTCTCCGAGCACCTGAAAATCTTTGTCCATCAATCTCATCACGGTTGGAGAAGCCGTTTCTATTCCCTGGCAAATCTGGTGAAGCCCCGAGCGGCGAAGTAGGGTTAACTCGTCAATCGTCAGCCGGGCCGTAAGATTCGTGGTCGCCTGGATGCTCCATTTAAAAGTGCCTCCTGCCCGGA
>Ga0335076_10005061_pt1 | contig 13352 bp, 10 predicted proteins | sample Lox_Sample_25_FD_206717 | JGI IMG/M metagenome (GOLD analysis project Ga0335076, IMG submission 206717) | Soil microbial communities from Loxahatchee National Wildlife Refuge, Florida, United States - Lox_Sample_2.5 | ecosystem: Environmental > Terrestrial > Soil > Wetlands | place: USA...
GTATCGCCAGCGGCTTGCCGGTCCTGGCGTCCCAGACACGCGCGGTATCGTCGTCGGACGATGTTACAACACGAGAGCCGTCAGGACTGAACGCAGCGGTGTTTATCGCCTTGGCGTGGCCCGACAGCGTCACGACCAAGGCTCCGCTTTGCGCATCCCAAATGCGCGCTGTCTTGTCTTCCGACGCGGTAATGACGCGGGAACCGTCCGGGCTGAATGCTGCGGCGTTGAGAGCCTCATCATGCTTGGACAGTACGGCAAGCGGCGCGCCTCTATTCAGATTCCACACCCGCGCTGTGCCGTCGAACGACGCGGTCACGACGTGCGTTCCGCTTGCATCGAATTTCGCCTTGAACACAGCGCCGCGGTGTCCGGCAAGCGTGGCAACGAGTGCGCCCGTCGCGGCATTCCAGACTCGCGCTGTAGCATCCGCCGATGCGGTGACAATCCGTGCACCATCCGGACTGAATGCTGCGGTCCAAACCCAGCCGCCGTGGCCCGAAAGAGTGATCAGCAAAGCGCCGGTCTCGGCGTCCCAGATGCGCGCCGTGCCGTCGAAAGATGCAGTGACAATTCGCGAGCCGCCCGGACTGAAAACCGCGTCCATGACCGGACCGCTGTCCCCTGTCAAAGTTGCGACAGGTATTCCGGTCTGCGCGTCCCAAATGCGAGCGGTATGATCGTCGGACGCGGTGACGATACGCGAACCATCCGGGCTAAATCTCGCGCTCCATACCAAAGCGGTATGACCAGAGAGCGTCGCCACCGCGGTGCCGGTCTTCGCATTCCATAGCCGCGCCGTACCGTCGAACGAAGCTGTCAAAACGCGGGAGTCATCCGGACTAAAGACGGCGCTGGTTACGGTGTCGTCGTGACCGGACAGCGTCGCAAGCAAATGGCCGGTTCCGGCGTCCCAGATACGCGCGGTATTGTCGCTGGATGCAGTGACGATCCGAGATCCATCGTGACTGAACGATGCGGTGTTCACCGGACCGGCATGGCCGGAGAGCGTCGCGAGAGCGGCACCCGTCTTCGCATCCCAGATGCGCGCGGTCCTGTCCCAAGACGCCGTCACGATACGCGCACCGTCCGGACTGAATGCCGCACTGTTGACCCAGCCTTCGTGGCCCACCAGATCGACCACATCGGCACCAGTGCTTGCGTCCCACACGCGCGCGGTCCTGTCCCAGGACGTCGTGAGCACGCGAGCGCCGTCGGCGCTGAACACGGCGCTGCTGACCAGATGCGTATGGCCGGTCAGCGCGGCCTGAAAATAGCAATCACGGCTTGAACCAAAAAACGAAAGCTCGCCCAGCAATTGCGGCGACCGAAATGCAATAAAAGATGCACCTCGCGCCGGCGGCAGCCCCGCCGCGGCGAGCCGCAGCGCCCGATCGCAAAACCCCCTGGTGAAAGCCGTCTCGCTCAGGCTTGCAAATATCGCGGCTTCGCGCTGCGACGTCTGATAGGACTGCCAGGCAGCGCCGCCCAAGGCTGCGATTACGGCCAGGACAGCAGCCGCTATCGCTACGCTCCTGCGAATTTTCGTCATTGGCCGAAGTTCGCTGCGCCTTTGCGGTTCTCACAAAACTAAGAGAGCGGAGTAACGTTGGAGCGAAGACACTTCATGAAGTTCTTTGCGCAGTCGCCGAGCGGCGTCGTATAGCCGCAATAAACGTTCAGTTGCGGCAGGCAAGTGGCCAAATTCAGGGATACCAGCGATTTGCTTTTTAGTTCGGCGGCGACACTGCCATGCGGCAAGCACGCCAGCGCCCGGCCGCGCCGCACCATTTCCTTTGTCGCAGTTGACTCTTCCACCTCCATGGCGATCTCGTAAGTCGCGATACCGATGGATTTCAGCGCGGCATCGGTCATTTTGTAGAAGCGCGAATGACGCAAGCCGGTGACGAACGAACAGCGACCGAGCTCATCCGAAGACAAGTTGCTTCGTGTCGCAAGCGGATGCTGTGGCGCCGCGACGAGTTCGAGGCCTTGGTGGCCCAGAACTTCGCAGCGAAGGCCGGATATCGGTTTGAACGCAAGGAACAGAACGATGGTCGCGGCCCGGGCGCGCACCTGCTTGACCATTTCCTCAATCGTGCCGACTCGCGTGATCACCCGCACTTTCGGATAGCGCGCCGCAAAGGCCGTCAAACGCTCGGGCAAGTAATAGGCGGCTATATCGCGATGCACGGCGATGGTGATTTCTTGCGCGGCCTGAGATCGCAATCCGGAAAGCGCCCGTGTCGCGACTTCCGAGCGCTGCAGGACATCGACGGCAAAGGCGTAGACCGCTTCGCCGGCTTTCGTCAGGCGTGGTTTGCTGCCGCGGCTGCGGTGAAACAGCGGCTGGCCAAGCTGAGTCTCGAGCGCCTTGATATGCGCGCCGACCGAAGGCTGCGCGATGCCGAGCTGATTGGCCGCGACGTTGAAACCGCCGCAATCGACGACGCTCTTGAAGACGCTGAGACGACGGGCACTCGCGGAAATCATGAAAGCTGGCCGGTGGTTATAGCCAAAGAGCTATAACTATTTAGCCGGAAATCCCGTTGCTTGGCTAGCTCCCTCTCGGCCAATCTGCCGACAGACAGTGAGAAAGCTGCTTGCGGGAGTGAAACGTGATTGCCGTCGCGATCGACATTGGCGGCACTTTTACCGATCTGATCGGCTTCGACGACAAAGCAGGCCGCTTCGTCGACGCCAAGAGCCTGACTACGCCGCATAACCTCGTTCAGGGCATTATCGATTGTCTCGACAAGAGCGGCCTTGAGGTCGGCGCCGTCGACGAGCTCATCCACGGCTCGACGATTGCCATCAATACCCTGATCGAGCGCACCGGCGCGAAGACCGCGCTTGTGGTCACGAGCGGCACGCGGGACGTTTACATCATCGGACGCGGCAACCGGCCCGAAGCCTACAATCTTTTGTTTCACCGCCACCGTCCGCTGGTGCCGCGGCAACTGACACGCGAGGTCGCCGAGCGTGTATTGGCATCCGGCGCCGTCGACACGCCGCTCGACGGCGCCCGCGTCGAGCAAGTCGCAAAAGCACTTGCAGCCGAGGGCGTTGAGGCCGTCGCGGTTTGCTTTCTGCATTCCTATATCAATCCGGAGCACGAACGTGCCGCCGGCGCGATCATTCGCGCGGCGCTGCCCGATGCCTATCTCTCGCTCTCGCATGAAATTCTGCGCGAATACCGCGAATTCGAGCGCAGCTCGACGACCGTGGTGAACGCCTATATCGGCCGCAAGGTCGGCGGCTATGTGCGGGTGCTCAAATCCAAGCTCGAAGGCATCGGCTTTGCCGGCAATCTTTCGATCATGCGCTCGAACGGCGGCGTGATGACTCCGGAAGTGGCGCAGGAGCGTCCGGTCGCCATGATGGAATCCGGCCCGGTCGGCGGCATTATTGCGTCCGCCAAAATCGGTCAGAAACTCGGTTATCGCAACGTCATTTCCTTCGACATGGGCGGCACCACCGCCAAGGCCAGCCTGATCCGCGATGCCGAGCCCACAATGGCGCCGGGCTATTATGTCGGCGGCTATGCCAGCGGCCACCCTGTCATGGTGCCGATGATCGATTTGGTCGAGATCGGCGCCGGCGGTGGTTCGATCGCCTGGCGCGACGAGATCGGCGCGCTGAAGGTCGGCCCGCAAAGCGCGGGTGCCGATCCCGGTCCGATCTGCTATCGCGGCGGCGGCACCGAACCCACCATCACCGACGCCAATGTCGTTCTCGGCCGGCTCGATCCGAACAATTTCCTCGGCGGCACGATGAAGCTCGACGCCGACGGGGCGCGGCGCGGCGTCGAGGACAAGATCGGTACGCCGCTCGGCATGAAAGCAGCGGAAGCCGCGCAGGCGATCATCGACATCGCCGTGAACAAGATGTCGCTGTGCGTACGCGAAGTGTCGGTCGAGAAAGGCTACGACCCGCGCGATTTTGTCATTTTCGCCTCGGGCGGCGCGGGCCCGCTCCACGTGCTGGCCATTGCGCGCGAATTGCACATCCCGACCGTCATCGTGCCGCTGTTCCCATCGCACTTTTCGGCGCTCGGCATGCTGCTCGCAGATGAACGTCACGATTTCATCCGCACATATTATTCCGACCTGGCGAGCGCCGATTTCGGCAAACTCGTGGATGTGCACGATGAGATGGTGACACAAGCGCAGGGCGGGCTACGCCACGGCAAAGGCGCCGAACGGCAGGTGCATCTTGACCTGCGCTATACCGGCCAGGAATTCACCCTCTCCGTCCCGGTCACGCTCGCGCAACTGAAGAAAGGCGACCACCGCGCCATCCGCAAAGCGTTCGATGCCCTTTATGAGCAGCGTTATGCGCACCACTCACCCGACGAGCCGGTGGAGATGGTGAATATCCGGCTCGCTCTCGTCGGCAAACGGCCGAAACTGACATTCCCCAAGAAGCGTGGCGGCAAGCGGCCGCTGCCGCGTCGCCGGCCGGTTCATCTCGGCAAGGCCGACAAGCCGGTCGCCTGCCCGGTCTACGCGCGCGAGACGCTGCCGGCCGGCTTCCGCATTGCCGGACCGGCCCTGATCGAAGAACATGGCACGACGACCGTGCTTTACGCCGGCGACCGGTGCCGCGTCGCGCCGTCAGGCGAATTGATCATCGCCGTGGGAGGCAGCCGATGACCAAGACCGCCGTCAAGAAAGCGAAAGCGGCAAAGACAGCACGACGTGGCGCCGCCAAGAGATCCGAGCGCAAGCGCGCCGTCATGCTCGATCCGGTGACCCTCGAGGTCATCCGCAACGCGCTGCCCGCCGTCGCCAACGAGATGGCGGCCGACTTGCAGCGCACCTCCTACAACATGATGATCTACGAGGTGCGCGACTTCTGTACGGCGCTGGTCGACCCGAAGGGGCAGCTTATTTCGCAGAATGTCGGCGGCGTTTCGCACTTTGTCGCCGACCTCGGTGTCGTCATTACCGACGGCATGAAACGCTACGGCGAAAGGGGCTTTGCACCTGGCGACGTCATCATCACCAATCATCAGGCGGTCGCCGGGCAGCACCTCAACAACATCGTCATCTACATGCCCTATTTCTACCGCGGCGAGCTTTTGATGTTCGCCATGGTGCGGGCGCACTGGATCGATGTCGGCGGCACCTCGACCGGTTTCGGCGCCGGACCGCAAGTCGCTGATCCGTGGTTCGAAGGGCTGCAACTCGATCAGCTCAAGATTTATCGCGAGGGCGAACTCGATGAGACGCTGTTTCGCGTCATCAAGGACAATATCCGCTTTCCGGAATCCTCGCTGGGCGACATGAAATCGCAAATGGCCGCCTGCCGGCTTGCTGCGCGACGTATGGACGAACTGTTCGACAAATACGGCCGCGACACGATCCTGGCGGCGATCCGGCGTATCTTCGACGAGACCGAACAAAAATGCCGCAACGTCGTGGCGCAGCTTCCCGACGGCATTTACGAGGCCTCAGCTTCGATCGACGACGACGGCGTGCGCAAGGACGAGCCGGTGCCGATCAAGGTCACGGTCACGATCAAAGGCTCGTCCATGACGATCGACCTGTCCGGCTGTTCGGCAGAACGCAAGGCCGGCATCAATTCGCGCACGCTTGCCGGCGCGCGCGTCGCCTATAAGGCGCTCACCGGTCCGCTCGATCCGGTCAATGAAGGATCGTTCCGCGCGCTCGATGTCGTCATTCCCGAAGGCAATATCATGATGGCGCGCTTTCCGGCGCCGATGGCTGGCTGGAGTGCGATCGTGCCCACTGTCGTCGACTGCATCGTCGCCGCACTTGCGAAAGCCATGCCGGACCGCGTGCCGGCCGGACATCACGGGCTCTTGGGCGGCGCTGTCGTGTTCTTTGGGCTGCATCCGAAAACCGGCCGGCGTTTCGTCGTGCAAAGCCTCGAAGGCGGCGGCTGGGGCGGGCGGCCCTACGAAGACGGCGAATCCGGCACGGTGTCGGTCTGTCAGGGCGACGTGCGCAACGGCTCGATCGAAGGCATCGAGTTGAAATGTCCGGTCCTGGTTGAGAGCCGGGCGCTGCGCACCGATTCCTGTGGCGCCGGCAAATATCGCGGCGGGCTCGGCATCGACATGCAGGTGCGCAATCTGGTCGAAGGTCACTGGAATTTCGAGCAGACCCGGCGCGCCAAGTGTCCGCCCTGGGGACTGTGGGGCGGCACCGCGGGCGAGTCCGGCGGCTATCTGTTGCGGCTGCCGCAGGAGCGCGAGTTTCGGCCGCTCGCCGGCGCGCGGCTGCCGGTCCCCGTCGGCGCCTCAGCCATCGTGCGCACCGGCGGCGGCGGCGGCTGGGGCGATCCCTGCGAGCGCGCTCCCGACCTTGTCGTCAACGATGTGCGTGAAGAACTGATTTCCCGCAAAGCCGCCCGCGACCTCTACGGCGTGGTGATGCGCGACGATTTCACCCTTGACGCCGCGGCGACCGAGGCCTTGCGTAGCGACATGCGCGCAAAGTCGGTTCGCGCGCCGCCGGCCGGAACAAGCACCACGAGCCGCGCGTAAGGAAAAGTCGAGGGAGGAAGGCGCATAAATGGTTCGAGCGGATCGTAGCTGCGCTATTTGGCGGGTTTTACCTGCCGTCGCTGTTTTGGCGGCGGCCGCGCTGATCTCGTCTGTATCCGCCCGCGCCGACATGCTGCGCGTCGGCAAAGCCGGCCGGACCGCCTTCTCCTTTGTCCCGGTCGACGTCGGAATGCAAACCGGCATCTTCAAGAAAAACGGCCTCGATCTCGACGTGTCGAGCTTCGGCGGCGACGCAAAGGTCCAGCAGGCAATGGCCGCCGACGGTATCGACATCGGCTTGGGATCGGGTCCGGGCCTCGCCTTTATCGCCAAGGGCTCCCCGGTCAAGGGCATCGCCGCCATGGCCGGACCGCCGCTGATCTTTGCGCTGGTGGTTCGTGACGACGGCGGCATCAAGTCGATCGACGACCTCAAAGGCAAACAGATCGGCATTTCCACCGTCGGCTCGATCACCAGCTGGCTGGCCCAACAAGTGTCGCGGCAACAAGGCTGGGGCAATGACGGCATCAGCGAAGTCGCGATCGGCGACGACGGCGCACGCGTGGCCGCCGTGAAGACGAAATCGCTCGACGCGGCCATCGTCAATCTCGCCGTGGCGCTCAATTACGCCGATCATGGCGACGGGCGGATTCTTTTGCGTTTCGGCGACGTGGCGAAACATTTTCACGCCCACATTATCTTCGCCACCGACAGGGCGATCGCCGGACAGCCCGATCAGCTGCGGCGATTCCTGAAGGGCTGGTTCGAGACAATCGCTTTCATGCGCGCCCACAAGGACGAGACCGTCAAGATCGCGATGCCGGTGCTGGACACCGACGCGCGCCTGACGGACGAAATCTACGACGAACTGATGCCGATGTTTTCTGACGACGGCCGCTTCGACCCTGAAGCGCTTTCGGTTCTAAGCCGATCTTTCGTCGAGATGAACACACTGCCGCAGGCGCCCGACATGAGCAAACTCGTGACCGAAGCGTTCCTGCCAACACAATAAAGAGATATCCACGAGGGGGAGGAAACATATCGCCATGCGCAAATCGATGATAGCCGTTGGGCTGCTGCGCCGGATCGCAGTTGCCTTATTCATTCTTACCGTCGCGACAGCGCTTTCTGGACAGGCCAAGGCCGAAGAACCTCTTCGCGTCGGCAAGGCCGTGCCGGAGGCCTTCTCTTTCGCGCCGCTCGACATCGGCATTCAGGAAGGCATCTTCAAGAAATACGGTCTCGACGTGCAGTCGACCGCCTTCGGCGGCGACGCGAAGTTGCAGCAAGCCATGGCGGCCGACAGCATCGACGTCGCGCTCGGTTCCGGTCCCGGCATGGCTTTCATTGCCAAGGGCTCGCCGGTGAAAGCGATCGCCGCGATGGCCGGTCCGCCGCTGCTCCTCGCCATCGTTGTACGGCCCGACGGGCCGAAAACGGTCGCCGATCTCAAGGGCAAGAAAGTCAGTGTCTCGACACTGGGCTCGCTGACCGCCTGGCTGGTCAGCCAGACCTCGCGGCGCCAAGGCTGGGGCCCTAACGGCATCGCGATCGAGCCGATGGGGACGATGCCCGGCCAGATCGCGGCGCTCAAGCGCGGCGATATCGACGGCGTCATCATGGATATCAGCAATGCCTTCGATCTCGAGAAGAAAGGCGAAGGCCGTATCCTGGTGCGCTTCACCGACATCAAGGATTTCATCATTCACGTCATCTACGCGACCAACAAGGCCATCGCCAATCGGCCGAACGATCTGCGCAGCTTCGTCAAAGGCTGGTTTGAGACCATCGCGTTCATGCGCACGCACAAGGCCGAGAGCGTGAAGATCGCCGGTGCGGTCATCGGCAAGGACCCCGACATCACCAGCCGCACCTATGACGAACTGATGCCGATGTTCTCCGACAACGGCAAATTCTCGCCCGAGGCCATGCAGGTCTTGGCAAAATCGTGGGTCGAGCTTGGCACTTTGCCGAGCGAGCCCGATGTCAAAACGCTCTATACCGAAGAGTTCCTCCCCAAATAGGCGCGCGCGTACCTGCCCTGCACATGACCTCCGCCGAAACCGCCATCTGCGTTCGCGATGTCTCGCATCAGTTCGGCGAAGCCGGACAAGCGCGTTATGTGCAGGCGCTTAAGAACACCTCGCTTGATGTCGCGCGTGGCGAGTTGCACTGCCTGATCGGGCCGTCGGGCTGCGGCAAATCAACCTTGCTCAGCGTCATTGGCGGCCTCACGACACCGACGACCGGCACGGTGACCGTCGGCGACAAGGCCGTGCGCGGACCGATGCCGCGCGATCTCGCTTTCGTTTTTCAGGAGAACGCGCTGTTTCCCTGGAACACGGTGTTCGAAAACATCGTGCTCGGCATGAAATTCCAAGGCGTGCCGAAGGCCGAACGGCGGGAGCGCGCCCGCCGCGCTCTGGAGGCTGTCGGGCTCGATGCCTTCGCCGAGCATTTCCCCGGCCAATTGTCCGGCGGCATGCGCCAGCGCGCGGCGCTGGCGCGTGCGCTCAGCCTCGAAACCGATATCCTGCTCATGGACGAGCCGTTCGGCGCGCTCGACGAGCAGACGCGCATGGTGCTCGGCGAAGACCTTTCTGTTCTGTTGTCGCGCTCGCGCAAGACCATCGTTTTCGTCACGCACAGCCTTGGCGAGGCCGTGTTTTTGGCCGACCGGGTCGCCGTGTTCTCGGCGCGGCCGGGCACGATCAAGGACATCATCACCATTGACGAGCCGCATCCGCGCAAGCCGTCATTCATGACCGCGCCTAAATTTCACGCGTTGCGCGATCGGCTTTACGGCCTCCTGCATGACGAGATCCGCAAATCGATGACCGAGACGGCGCAGCCACGCCGCCGCTACGGCGAAGCAGCCGAGAACACCGGAGACGCCGCGTGAACGGCGATGCCCGCGAGCCCTTGGTCATCCGGCTGGCGAGCCATGGCGTCCAGGTCGCCTTCCTCGTCGTTCTGCTCGTTGCATGGTTGTTGGCGACCCATGTCTGGCACGTTAGCAGTATTCTCCTCCCCAACCCCGTCGACGTCTGGCGTCAATTGGTCGATGTGATCCGCTCAGGCGAATTCATTTACGACCTTCGCATCACGCTGTCCGAATTCGTCGCCGCCTTTATCATCGCAACGGTGCTCGGCGTCACCGTCGGCTATTTCGTCAGCCGCTCGCCCTATCTGATCAAGGTATTCGAGCCGCTGTTTGCCGCCATCTATGCGATTCCAATTATCCTGTTCCTGCCGCTCTATGTCATGGTCTGGGGTCTCGGGCCGGCCTCAAAAATCGCGCTCGGCGCTACGATCAGCTTCTTTCCCATTGTCATGAATACGGTTGTCGGCTTCGGCAATATCGACCGCACGCTGACTGCCGCGGCCAAGTCGATGGGCGCGAGCAACATCCAGATGTTTCGTCACGTGCTGTTGCCGGGCGCGCTGCCGGTGGTACTCGCCGGGCTGCGGATGGGCTTTACCGTCGCATTGCTGTCGGTGATCGGCAGCGAAACGATCGCCTCGCTTGCCGGCTTGGGACATCGCATTGTCAATCTCGCCGAGAACATGGAGATGGCGCGTATGTTCGCCTACATTGTTTTCGTGGTGGCGATCGTTGCCGTTCTCAATGCCGGCATATCAATGGTCGAGGCCTACGCGCGATGGCGGTAGCGCACACAGACGCCGGTATCGCGCACACGGCGCAAGCCGACGTGCCGCTCAAGCGCTGGCTGCTGTCGCATCCCGGCGCGACGCGGATCGCCGTGATCCTGCTTCTTCTCGTCATCTGGGAATTTGCAGCGCGCTTTCTGCTCGACCGTGATTTCATCAGTCCGCCCTCGACGGTGCTCATGTCGCTCGGCGGCGTGCTCGGCACGCCGGGCGTGCCGAAGGCCCTCGGACTCACGCTCTACGAGATCGCCATCGGCTTCGTCCTTGCGGCGATCATCGGCGCCGGTACCGGACTTGCGGTCGGTTTGAGCCGTTTCGCTCACAAAAGCTTCATGCCGATCATTCTTCTGCTCTATGGGCTGCCGCAGGTGACGATCCTGCCACTTTTCGTGCTCTTCTTCGGCATCGGCGCGGCTTCAAAGGTCGCCTTCGGCGTCAGCCACGGCATGTTTCCGATCATGATCACCATCGCGGCCGGGGTGCAGAAGATCAATCCCGTCCTGATGCGGAGCGCCCGTTCGATGGGCGCCAGCCGGGCGCAAATTCTCTACCATGTAATCTTTCCGCACATGGTGCCCTCATTCTTCACCGGCCTGCGGCTCGGCATGACGGGTGTGCTGCTCGGTGTGCTGCTTGCCGAACTTTATGTTTCGACCGCCGGCATCGGCTATTTCACGAGCCTGTTCACTCAAAACCTCGAACCGACCAAGCTGATCGGACTCGTCGCCATGCTGGCCGTCATCGCGATCGTCCTCAACGAAATCGTCCGTCGCGCCGAATTCCATTACGGCCGGTGGCGAGGCTGACCATGTCCACGATCTAAGAGAATACAATGAGTAAACTCAAACTGACGGTGGCTTGCGGCGATTACGACATCGTGCGTCCGCTCAAGGCGGGGGCGGTCGAAGCCGAGGGCCTGGACCTCATCTTTCTATCCGACATGGGCCCGCGCGAGCGCCATTGGCGCATGGGACGCAAGCACGAATTCGACGTCTGCGAGGAGAATGTCGGCGCCTATTTCATGATCCGCGATCAGGGCGAGCCGCTGACCGCTATTCCCGTGTTCCTGCACCGGCGCTTTCGTCATGGTTTTATCTTCGTCAACACGGCTGCAGGCATAAAGTCGGCCAAGGATCTCAATGGCAAAGTCGTCGGCGGCACCAATTTTCAACCGGCCGCCAGCATATGGATCCGCGGCATTCTCGAAGAGCACTACGGCCTCGACCACCGCTCGATCACCTGGCTGGTCGACCGCAGCGAGGATATTGCGTTCGAGCCGCCACCCGGTCTGCGCATAGAGATGAAAAAAGCCGACAAGCCGCTGAGCAACATGCTCGCCGACGGCGACATCCCGGCCATGATCTCGCCGACATTGCCGCGACCCTTTGTCGAAGGCGACAAGCGGATCGCTCGACTATTCCCGGATCACAAAGAGGTTGAGCTCGCCTATTTCAAACAGACCGGCATCTTTCCGATCATGCATGTCACCACGATCCGGCGTGAGATTGCCGATAAATATCCTTGGGTGGCAACCAATCTGGTCAAGGCCTTTGAGCAGTCGAAACAGCTCGCCTATCGGCGGCTCGCCAATCCGCGCATGGTGCCGCTGGCTTTCGTCCGCACCGCCGTCGAGGAGCAGGAGGCGACCTTGGGCAAGGACCCCTGGTCTTACGGACTCACCTCCGGCAACCGCAAGAATCTCACGACTGTGCAACGTTACTGCCACGAACAGGGACTGATCGGCGCCGTGACGCCGCTCGATCAACTGTTCGAAGATACAGACCTCGGCGACGCCGTCGGCAGCGGCGCCGATGAATTTTGAAATATTGCCATGACCTTCGAAGAACGGCTTGCGGCCATCCGCGCCAAGTTGACGGCGACACGGCTCGATTGCGTGATCGCGTTGCACGACGGCGCGCATTTCATCGAAAAGCCGGATCCGGTCATGGTGCTCACCGGGTTCAAGGCGCTTGGACCGGTGGCGGCCGTCCTCGATCGGGCCGGAGCAGTTACGCTCATCGTGACTCCTTCGTGGGATGCTGAACGCGCCGCCGAGATTTGCCCGGATGTCAAGATCGCGCCGGCCGACGACCTCATTGCGGGGCTTACGAGCGTACTTGGTGCAAATGTCGGGCGCATCGCGATAGGCGCGGCCGGGCTCGGTGCGATGCCTTACGTCCTCGCACGGCGCCTTGCCGATCTCACGCCGCTTGTGCACCCGGCCGACGCCATCGTCTTCGACCCGGCGAAGCGCAAGACCGACCGCGAACTGGCCCATGCCCGCGAAGCGACCCGCATTGCCGAACTCGGCTATCAGCACCTCATCGACATCGCGCGGCCCGGCATGACCGAGGATGAACTCGCCGCCGAACTGCGCTGGCATTCGAAATCGCTCGGCGCCGAGGACAATTTCGTTCTGCTCTGCGCCGGCCCGCACAACAGAGCGGTGGCGCCGTCGAACGGCCGCCGCATGCAGGCCGGTGATACCATCGTCTGCGAGATCACGCCGAGCTATCGCGGCCAGCTGGCGCAAATCTGCCGCACCATCGTGCTCGGAGCGGCCCCCACGCTCCTTCGCGACAAATACGATCTCGTGGTGAGCTCGATGCAAGCGGGCTTCGCCGCGGCCGTGCCGGGCGCCACCATGGCCGACGTCTGTGGTGCCATGAATGCGGTGCTCGAGGCCGAGGGCTACGGCGAGTTCTGCCATCCGCCGCATATCCGCCGCCGCGGCCATGGGCTTGGCTTTGGCGCGATCGAACCGGGCGACGTCGCGCTCGACAATACGACCGTGCTCGAACCGGACATGTTGTTCATGATCCATCCAAATCAATATCTGCCGGAAACCGGCTACCTGCTCTGCGGCGAGCCTGCGGTCCTCGCCGCGCACGGCGCACAGGCCTTGACCCGCCAACAGGCCGCCCTGGCCGAAATCGCGGTGTAGGACGGGCCACCACAATGCACACCATGCATCCGACATTATTGGTCGGCCCGGCCGATTGGGATCCGCAGCACACGCCGCGCCGGGACTATGAAGACCGCCTCGCCACGCTGTGGCGGGATCATCCGCATGCTGTGGGTGCGATCGTCCATGGCAATAGCCGCGATCATGCCGCGCTCGCTTATCTGACGCATTTCACGCCGAAGCTCGAAGCCGCCGTCGCGC
>Ga0335076_10005062_pt1 | contig 13351 bp, 13 predicted proteins | sample Lox_Sample_25_FD_206717 | JGI IMG/M metagenome (GOLD analysis project Ga0335076, IMG submission 206717) | Soil microbial communities from Loxahatchee National Wildlife Refuge, Florida, United States - Lox_Sample_2.5 | ecosystem: Environmental > Terrestrial > Soil > Wetlands | place: USA...
CGGGACCAGCCCTGCGACTCGTTGCCCACGCTGTCGATGGTGCCGTTCCTGATGTGCCAGACCACCCCGTTGACGTCCCGCAGCCGCGTGGTGAGCAGCGACATCGCCTCCACCGTGCCGGTGGCGACCTTGGCGTTGATGGTGTCCCCGACCCCGTAGTGGTCCTCGACCAGCATCAGCAGGCCCGCCAGGTAGTCCCGGACCAGGTTCTGCGCGCCGAACCCCAGGGCCACGCCGAGCACCGCGGTGCTGGCCAGCAGCGGGGCCAGGTTGAAGCCGAGGATGCCCAGGATGGTCAGCGCCGCGATGCCGAACACCACGATCGAGACGGCGCTGCGCAGGATCGAGCCGAGCGCCCGGGCGCGCTGCTCGCGGCGCTCGTTGCCGGTCAGGTGCGCGGCCACGGCCGCCTTGTGCGCGCGGCCGTTCGGGGCGACCGGCAGTGTCGCGGTGGCCGCGCGCTCGGTGACCTTGTTGATCACCCGGTGCAGGATGAACCGCACCAGCAGCGCCAGCAGCACCACGAACAGGATCCGGCCGGCCTGGCTCACCGGGCCGGCCAGGTAGACCTTGACCAGCTGGGTGGCGGTCGTACTGTGGCTGAGATCCCAGGCGAGCCGGCACGCGATGCCGGGTTCGTTACCGCAGTTGCCAGTCAGTGTGTCCGGTACGTCCGCGAATGCCACGCCACCCGAGGCTACCTGGGGCTCGCCAATCCGGGGCACGCTTCGCGCAGCTGGGCGAGATACCCCGAGGACAGCATTAGCATCTGCTCCTCGGCGGGGCGAAGCTCAGCACGCCGGTCACGGCCCGGCGCAGGACTTGAGGCTCACACGCGCAGCCCGGTGTGGTAGGCGGCGAACGCCAGCGTGTCGCCGGCCAGCTCCGCCGTCCGGCTCACCGCCCGCGCCCCGTGCCCCACCTCGTCCTCCGCGCGCAGCAGCACGGGGCGCTCCGATGCGGTGGCGTGCTGCAGCGCGGCGCACATCTTGTACGCGTGCACCGGGTCCACCCGGGTGTCGTTGGTGAACACGGTGAACAGCACGGCCGGGTACGCCGTCCCCGGCGTCACGTGGTGATACGGCGAGTACGACAGCAGCCAGCCGAGCTGCTCGGCGTCGGCCGCGGTACCGTATTCCACGTTCCAGGTCTGGCCGAGCCCGAACCGCTCGTACCGCACCATGTCCAGCAGCGGCGCGGAGCAGATCACCGCGGCGCACAGCTCGGGCCGCTGGGTCAGCGCCACGCCGACCAGCAGGCCGCCGTTGGACCCGCCGGAGATGGCCAGCTGCCCGGGTGTGGTCCAGCCGTCGGCGATCAGCGTTTCCGCGGCGGCGTGGAAGTCGTCGAAGACGTTCTGCTTGCGGTCGAGCATCCCGGCGCGGTGCCATTGCTCGCCCTCCTCGCTGCCGCCGCGCAGGTTGGCGATCGCGTACAGGCCGCCGGCCGACACCCAGGCCAGCACGTTCGGCGAGTAGGCGGGCGTGAGGCTGATGTCGAAGCCGCCGTATCCGTACAGGATCGCCGGCCGCGGGCCCGCGGGGGCTCCGCCGGCTCCGGAGTCCGCGCTGATCACGAGCATCCGCACCGCGGTCCCGTCCTTGGACCGGTACGTCACCTGCCGCGCCGTCACCGGGGGGACCCGGACGCTGCCCGGTGCCGTGGCCCAGGTGGTCACCGACGCGTCGCGCGCGTCGAACCGCAGCACCACTTCCGGCGTCGTGTAGTCGGTGTAGCCGAACCAGGCCTCGTGCCCGCCCTCCGGCCGCTCGCTGAGCCCGCCCGCGGTGCCCAGGCCAGGCAGCGGCACCTGGCCACGGCGCTCGCCCGTGGCCAGGTCGTGCACGGTGATCTCGCTGAGCGCGTGCCTGGTCCACTCGGCCAGCAGCACGGGCCGGTCCAGTTCGGGCCCGTCCAGGATCGCGTAGCCGCGCAGCACCGCCTCGGGATCCTGCTCGATCAGGTCGCGCCAGGTCGCGTGATCGCCCGCGGTCGCGGGATTGGTCACCGCGATCCGGCCGCGCGGCGCGCCGTAGTCGGTGAACACGTACAGCCGCCCGTCCCGGCCGGCCCGCACGCCGGTCTGCGCGTCTAGTCCTTCCTGGATCACCCGCAACTCGGGCGCGGCGGGGTCGGATTCGTGCAGGTCGGCGATCCACAGGTCGTTGCGCGGCGCGGTGCCCCGGGAGGCGCCGATGGCCAGCCAGCGCCCGTCCCGGCTGACCGACGCGTTGTAGTAGTCGGTCTTGTCCCGGCCCTCGCCGAAGATGAGCATGTCCTCATCGGCGGGCGTGCCGACCTGGTGCAGGTAGACCCGCCGGTGGTACTGGCTCTCCCCGTCCGGCACGGCCTCCGGGGGCAGCCTGCGGGTGTAGTAGAAGGCCTTGCCGCCGGGCAGCCAGGCGACGTTGGAGTACCGGCACCGGTCGATCGGCCCGTCGGCCAGGGCGCCGGTGGCGACGTCGAGCACCCGGAGCAGGGACTCCTCGTCGCCGCCCGCGGACAGCTGGTAGGCCAGCAGCCGCCCCTCCTTGTCCGGCTGCCAGGCGTCCAGCGTGGTCAGCCCGGACGGATCGATTGCCATCGGGTCGACGAGCACCTGGTCCTGGCCGTCGCCCAGGCGGGTGCACAGCACGCCGTGTTCGGCGCCGGGCTCGCGCCTGGTGTGGAAGCAGCGCTCGCCGCGCCAGACCGGCCTGCCCGCGTAGCCGGTGCCAAGCAACTCGCGCACCCGGGCGCCCAGCCGGTCCCGGCCGGGCAGCCCGGCCAGGTACCCCCCGGACAGGTCCGCCTGCGCCGCGAGCCAGCCGGATCGTTCGGCACCGGTGTCGTCCTCGAGCCACCGGTAGGGGTCGCTGACCCGGTAACCCAGGACGTCCTCGGTCAGCTCCCGCCGACGCGCCGGGGGGTACTCGCTCATCCTGGCACTTTAACGGTCCGGGCACCTTGTACGCTTATGAGGTGGCGGATCAGCGTACCAGGCGACACACTGGGAGCATGAGGTTCAGATAGCCGGCCGACGCCAGCGGGAGGTGCGGTGCGACGGGTGCTGCTGCTCAACGTGACGTATGAACCGCTGACCACCGTGGGCTTGCGCAGAGCCGTGTGTCTCGTGCTGGGCGGCAAGGCCGAGGTCGTGCACGACGACGCGGCGGGCGCGGTCCTGCACGCCGCGACGGTAGCCCTGGTGACGCCGTCGGTGATCCGGCTGAGCCGCTACGTCCGCGTTCCGCACCGCAACCGGGTGCCGCTGACGAGGGCCGCGCTGATGCGCCGGGACAACTACAAGTGCGCCTACTGCGGCCGCCGCGCCGAGACCATCGACCACGTCATGCCTCGCAGCCGCGGTGGCCAGCACGTCTGGGAAAACTGCGTGGCGTCCTGCACCATCTGCAACCACCGCAAGGCCGACCGGCTGCTCGAGGAACTCGGCTGGACGCTGGCGGCGCCGCCTGCGGTACCACGCGGCGCCCACTGGAGGCTGGTGGGCGCTCAGCACGACGGCGACCCCCAGTGGGCCGCCTATTTGCGTGAGCCGTCGGCCGCGTTAGCGGCGATCGGCGGTCGCGCCGCCGCCCGCGGCCCAGGGCTGCGAGCGGCGTCAGCCCGGAGGCGGGGGCGCCGGGGTTACCATGCCGGGGGAGGTCCTCAGCTATGCGGCGACAGATTTTCACCGAGGAGCACCGTGCGTTCCGCGATATGGTGCGGGCCTTCATCGCGAAGGAGGTCACGCCCTACCACGAGCAGTGGGAGCGGGACGGGGTCGTGTCCCGCGACGTGTGGCTGGCCGCGGGCCGGGTCGGCCTGCTCGGCATCCACCTCGAGGAGAAGTACGGCGGCGGCGGCCAGCCCGACTACCGGTTCTACGTGATCCTGAACGAGGAACTGGCCCGCGCGGGCGCGACCGGGCCGATGTTCCAGCTGCACAACGACATGATCGGGCCGTACCTGGACCGGCTGTGCACGCCGGAGCAGCGGGAGCGCTGGTTCCCCGGCTACTGCTCGGGCGAGCTGATCGCGGCCATCGCGATGACCGAACCGGGGGCGGGCAGCGACCTGCAGGGGATACGCAGCACCGCGGTCCGTTCGGGCGACCGCTACCTGCTCAACGGGCAGAAGACCTTCATCTCCAACGGCCAGCTGGCCGACATCGTGATCGTGGCCGCGCGCACCGGCCCGGCCGCCGGGCGCCGCGGGATCAGCCTGCTGATGGTCGAGCGGGGCATGCCCGGCTTCGCCCGTGGCCGGAACCTGGACAAGCTCGGCATGCACGCCCAGGACACCTCCGAGCTGTTCTTTACCGACGTGGAGGTGCCGGCCGCCAACCTGGTGGGCGAGGAAGGCGGCGGTTTCGTCGCGCTGATGCAGAACCTGCCGCGGGAACGGGTGACGATCGGCGTCACCGCGCTGGCCATCGCGGAGCAGGCATTCGCCGATACGCTGGCCTACGCAAAGGAACGCAGCGCGTTCGGCCAGCCCATCGGGACGTTTCAGCACAGCAAGTTCACCCTGGCCGAGATGGCCACCGAGATCGCGGTGGCGCGCGAGTTCACCGACCGCGCCATCACCGAGCACTGCGCGGGCCAGCTGACCAGCGAGGAGGCGTCCATGGTCAAGTGGTGGGACACCGAGCTGTGCAACCGCGTCACCGACCGCTGCGTCCAGCTGTACGGCGGCTACGGCTACATGCGCGAGTACCCGGTGGGCCGGGCCTGGGTCGACGGCCGCGTCCAGTCGATCTTCGGCGGCACCACCGAGATCCAGAAGGAAATCATCGGCCGTAGCCTCGGACTGTAGCTTTGACCAGGCATCCTACATAACCCGTGCCGCCGGGTTCTAATGCAATGTTAGACAAGAAGCTAAAATTAGCGGCTTGCGGCAAATCCGTGTCGGTAGTGGAGGACCTTGGCGGCCACTCAGGAACCGCTGTCGCACCCCAGTGCGGCCGACCGGGCTTGTATTGCGCCATGACCGGACTGCCAATCGTCCGTCTCCAACCACCTGTTCTCCGCCTGGGGAGAGTTCGCCGTGTTCTCCGGTTACGCGGCGGTCCTGCTCACCCTCGGCGCCTGGTTGTTCATCCGCCGCGATGCGTGACACGACGGCGCAGGACCAGGCTGGTTACCCTGGGTCCGTGGAATGGCTCTACGCCTGGCTGCGCCGTCACCCATGGCTCGTAGACGGGACGCTGGCGGTCATCGTGCTGGCCGGCGCCGCCAACGCCTACCTCCTCAACGCCGCCGTTCTGCCGGCCAGCCTCGCGCTGGCCGGCGCGGTGGCGGTCCGCCGGCCCTTGCCGGTGGCGGCCTATGCGGCCGGGCGGATGAAGGTAAGGGGTTCGCCTTCGTCCGGGGGTTGGCTACTCGCCCCGGTTCCCTCGTGTTCTTCCGACATGGTCACGCTTCCGCGGCCTGCCTGGCACGGCTGACCAGCCCTTGCGGGATGGCGCTGGCCGGAGCTAGCTACGAGGAAGAACCCGGTGGAGCTGGCTGCGGGAGGTGATCTGCAGCTTCTGGAACACCTTCGCGAGGTGGTACTGGACGGTTCGGGAACTGATGAACAGGCGGGTGCCGATCTCGGGGTTGGTGAGCCCCTCAGCCGCCAGCCGGGCGATGCTGGTCTCCTGGGACGTGAGCTGCCTGGCAACTTGCGGTGCTCGGTTGCGCACTGTCTCTCCGGTGGCCAGCAGCTCCCGACGAGCCCGTTCGGCGAAGCCCGCCATTCCCATGGTGCTGAGCATCTCGTACGCGGTCCGGAGTTGCTCGCGGGCATCCGCGCGGGGGTTCTCGCGGCGCAGCCACTCGCCGTACAGCAGGCGGGCACGGGCGTGGTCGGGCCGGATGCGCGTGCGGCCCAGGAACTCGATAGCCGTACGGTAGTTCGCGTCGGCTTCCTGCCCGTGAGCCGCCAGGGCATGCGAACGCGCTTCGAGGCCCAGCGCCCAGTCCGTGCCGGCCGATCTGGCGATGTCGGCGATTTGACTATCAGCAGTGAGGCATCGCTTCCCCGGTTCGAGGCGAGTGCCGCCTGGGCCCGCACGAGGTCGGCCCGCGCCCGGTCCACCTCGGCCGCCCGCTTGTACTGGGAGGGCGGGCAGGCCGCAGCTCGCGCGGCCGGGCAGCCTCGTCCGGAGATGCAGCTCCCGGCCGGCGTCACGGTGTTCGCCAGCGAGATCTTCCGGGCGCCGCGCAGCTGGACCGAGAAGGCGTACCACAACCTGATCTACTTCCACCAAGCCGGGGAAGGCGGCCACCTCGCCGCCTGGGAACAACCCCAGCTGTTCTCCGAAGAGCTGCGCGCGGCATTCCGCACACTGCGCTGAAGCAAGCCCGATCAGGTGATGCGGCGAGTTCGGCCCTGAAGGACGGATCGACTCAGTCGATGACGGCTACCGCGGGCCGTGAGCCACTGCCGGAGCGCGCCCGCCAGGAGCCGCGCTTGCCGCTGGGATCCGGTGAGGCGGCTCATCAGCAGCGGTCCCGGAAGCGTGCCGGTACGGTTTGCAGCACGCGCGAGGTGACGCGAATACGGTGGCCGCTCGCGTTGTTGGGCTGGTCATGAGCAGAGCTGTGATCCAGGAGTCGTTCGGCGGACCGGAAGTTCTCGAGGTTCGCGACGTGGCTGAGCCCCACGCCGGGCCCGGCGAGGTGCGCGTGCGGGTGTCGGCGGCCGGGCTGAACCCGGTCGACTGGAAGATCGCGGCGTCGGCCGAGGCCGCCGGGCGGTACGGCATCACGCTGCCAGCGGGCTTCGGCAACGACTTCGCGGGGGTGGTCGACGAGGCAGGCGACGGCGTGACCGGCTTCGCGGCGGGGGACCGCGTCTACGGCGGCGCGCGCGGTCGCGCGGTCGCCGGCTACGCGGTCGTGCGGCCCGGCGCGGACCCGCTGCTGCATACCCCGGACGGCGTCGATGACATCACGGCGAGCACCCTGGTGATCGCCGGGCGCAGCGCCGACGCCGTGATCAACGCGATCGGCGTCCACGCCGGGGACACCGTGCTGATCGGCGGCGCCGCGGGCGGTGTCGGCGTGTTCACCGTGCAGCTCGCGCGGCGCGCGGGCGCCCGGGTCGTCGGGACGGCGTCCGAGGCGACCTTCGGTTTCCTGCGCGGGCTCGGCGCCGAGCCCGTCGCGTACGGCGACGGCCTCGCCGGACGGGTCCGGGCGCTGGCACCGCAGGGCGTGACCGCGGCGGCTGACCTGACCGGCACGGACACCGCGCGGGCGGCCGTGGAGCTCGGGGTCCCGCCCGGCCGGATCGCGACGATCGCGGCGGCCAGCCCGCCGGACGGCGCGCGCGCCACCGGCGGCCGGGACGCGACCCCGGGGGCGCTCGAGCGCATCGCCGCGGCGATCGCCGCCGGGGAATTCGTCGTGCCGATCGCCGCCACGTTCCCGATCGGGCAGGTCCGCGCCGCCGTCGAGCTGCAGCGCGCCGGGCACGTCCACGGCAAGGTGGTCATCACCTTGGCTTGATCGTCTCGCCGGCCCGTCCGTGCGCCGGCCCGGGCTGCGGCGGCGTCGTAGATGGTGGCGAAGGTGGCTGCCATGCCGATGCCGGGCCGCTTGATCAGCTCCGCGCCCAGCGCACGCCAGCGCTGTCCCGGCCGCCTCCACCGGGTGTCCGCCGGGCGGAGGCACCGCCGCCTGCGCAGCGCCGGGAGGAGGGTCACCGGTAACAACCCGGTGCACCACGGCCCGTTAGGGTAGGAGAAATTGCGGTTCTACCTTCCGGACCGGGCCGTTTGGTGCGGGCTTTGGACCTGCCTGTGCCGCGTCCGGGTTCATGTGCGTGCTCGAAGCTGACCTGGCAAAGGCGGTCATCGAGGCCTGGAGTGAATGGAGCGGGGGCAGGACGCCGACGTCGCCGAGGCGGTTGGCGCCGTCATCTGGCATGGCGAGCACGACGCGTACCAGCGCACCGATCCCGATGCCGGGCACGCCGGGGTGCGACCATAGGATCTGCTTACTGCGCTGTGGCTGGGGCGGCGTCTGGGGACTTCAGCCCATCAGCTTCACCCGCCCATGGAACACCGTCGGCCCGCGGGTCCGGGGTCGGGTCCCCGGCGGGCCAACCGCGATCAGGACTGCCAGGGATGGAGCAGCATGAGTGAGGTAATCACGGCGGTCTACGAGGTCAGCGCGGAGGATCCGGCCGGGCGCGCGGCACAGGTCGCGGTCGAGCAAAGTCACGAGCTGCCGACCGAACTCGCCCCCGGCAACGCAGTCCGCGATTCGCTGGGCCACATACGCTCGGTGCTCCGGCGGCCGGGGCTGGCCGCGCTGGCGACCGTCGACTACCCGGTCGATCTCGCCGGGGCCGAACTCGGGCAGCTGCTGGTGCTGCTGCTGGGCAACGTGTCGCTGCAGGACGGCGTACGCCTGGTCGACGTGACGCTGCCCGCTCGCCTGGCCGCCGCGCTGCCCGGGCCGCGGCTCGGCATCGCCGGGGTACGCGCGCTGGTCGGCGAGCCCGAAGGCGCCCTTCTCGCAACCGCGCTCAAACCCGTGGGAATGACCCCGCAGCAGTTCGCCGGCCTGGCCTACGATATCGCGGCTGGCGGACTGCACATCCTCAAAGAGGACCAGGGCCTGGCCAACCAGACCTGGGCGCCGTTCGCGGAACGGGTGCCGCGGGTGGCCGAGGCGGTGCGCCAGGCCAACGAGGATACCGGCGGCCGCAGCGTCTACCTGCCGTGCGTCAACGGCTCGGCGGCCGGCTTCTCCGAGCAGGTCCGTCTGGCCCGGCGGGAGGGGGCGCACGGCGTCATGGTGCTGCCCGGCGTCGCGGGTTTCGGCACCCTGGCCCACGCGGCCGAGGTCTTCGACGGCGGCATGGTGCTCGCGCACCCCTCGTTCCTAGGCGGCTTCACCGCCTCGCCCAGCCACGGCATCGCGCCGGACGTGCTGTTCGGGACGCTGCTGCGGCTGGCCGGTGCCGACGCGACCATCTTCCCGGGCTTCGGCGGCCGGTTCAGCCTTTCCCGCGAGCAGTGCCTGGCTATCGCGGAGGCGGCCCGGCGCCCGCTGCACGGCATCGCGCCGACGTTGCCGGCCCCCGGCGGCGGCATGTCGGTCGACCGGGCACCCGAACTGCTGGACGCTTACGGTCCCGACACCGTGTTCCTCATCGGGGCGGACCTGCAGCGGGGCGGCAATCCCCGCCGCGCGGCCGAGCGGCTCGCCGCCGCCACCCGGTGAGTCAGACGCGGATGAACGCCGCGACCTGCGGGTCGCGGCGCAGCGCCGCCAGGTCTTCCGCGGTCGGCAGCACCGGGCGGTCACGGTCGATCCTGACCGCGCAGAGGAAGCCGAGCGGCTCGTCGTCCGCGGCGCGGAACTGGTGCCATCCCCGGCTCGGGACGAAGACCACATCGTGCAGCGCGAGCGGCACGATCCGGTCCACGACCAGCGCGCTGCCCCGGCCCCGGATCGGAATGACCAGGTGGGTGTGCTCGTGATGCTCGAGTGTCGTGTGCCCGCCGGGGCCAACCTCGAAGTAACGCAGGGAGGTACCCTGCCCGTGTTCGGCGCCGGTGAGGATCTGCCGGGTCACCGAGCGGAAGGTACCGTCCGCCTCCTTGTAGGCCAGCACGGCACCGCCCTCCCAGACGAAGGGCCTGCGCTGGCGGCGGTGGGTGGCCGGGCCCACGGATGTCGGGGTCATGGACGCAATCGTAGGCCCGGCCGCTGCTAAGCGCCCGCACCACGCGGATGGCGTCCGCGGACACGGGGACGAACGGCTGCCGCACTTCCAGCCGGACTTCATGCCCGGCGAGGAAGGTGGCCAGGTGGCGGCGAGTCCACACGGCCGCCGGGCGGGTGCCGGCCTGCCGCCAGGCGGGCTGCCCGCCGCAGGGGCGAGGATCATGTGTGCCAGATCGGCGCGGGACACGAACTGGCCGGCGAGATTACGGGGCGCCGTGCTTGCACCGGGCGGCGAGCCGGCGGCCGTGAGCGGCGAAGGCGCGGGCCGTCTGGTCCGGGTCGAGTGCCGGGACGCCGAGCGGGGTCACATCGCAGCGCGCGGGGCGCAGCCCGTCGAGGACCAGCGCGAGGTAGCGGCGCCACACGTCGCGGTTAACGTCTCGCGCGTGCTCGGCCGTACTGGTCACCATGAGCAAAATGAACGCGATGTCGGTGGGGGACAGGTCCCGGCGCACCTGTCCTGCCGCCTGGGCCCGCTCGACCAGGCGGGTCGCCACCGGCCGCATCTGGTCCCGTGCGTACCCGGAGCAGGCGGCGCCGTGGGTACCGAACATCATCATCTGCCGGAAGCCGATGTCCCCGGAGTATGTCTCGGCGACGTGTTCCAGGTACCACGTCAGCCCGGTCCACGGGTCGGGCGCCGTGCACGCCTTGCCGGTGTCGCGAACCAGGGCGTCGATCCGCTCGGTGAACAGCTCCTCGACGAGGGCATCCTTGCCGGGGAACCTGCGGTAGACGGTTCCGACGCCGACGCCGGCGTGGCGGGCCACGTCGTCCAGGGTGGCGTCGAGGCCGCGCTCGGTGAAGACCTCGGCGGCGGCCCGCAGGATGCGGCGCCGGTTCCGTTCCGCGTCGCTGCGCAGCGGACGGCTGCCGTCGGCCGGTCCGGTGGCGGGACCCGGGGCCGCGCCGGTGCCAGTTGGTGCCACGACAACAGGGTACCCGGAGCGGAGATGCCATCTCCGGTCGCTGTTATCGTGGCAGGAGAAAAGGGCCCGGGGGGATGTCACGCTCCCGCGGGCTGGCATCGTCCCCGGGGTATGAAGATCACGAATCCAGGCAGGGGGCACCGGATGTCCGAAATCGGTATGCCGCGTGACGCGGAAGCGGGGGCGGGCCGGGCGGCCCCTGATCCGCGGCGCTGGCTGATCCTGGCGACCGTCGGGCTCGCCCAGCTCATGATCGTGCTCGACCTGACGGTGGTCAACATCGCGCTGCCCTCCGCGCAGCGGTCGCTGCACTTCGCCACCGTGGACAGGCAGTGGGTGGTGACCGCGTACGCGCTGGCGTTCGGCAGCCTGCTGCTGATCGGCGGGCGGCTGGCCGACCTGCTCGGCCGCAAGGTCACGTTCATGACGGGCCTGGCCGGCTTTGCCCTGGTGTCGGCCGTGGGCGGGGCGTCGGTGAGCTTCACCATGCTGGTGACGGCCCGGGCCTGCCAGGGCGCCTTCGCGGCGATCATGGCACCGTCCGCGCTGTCGATCCTGACCAACACGTTCCAGGATCCCAGGGACCGCGGCAAGGCGTTCGGCGTGTTCGGCTCGATCGCCGGGGCCGGCAGCGCTGTGGGCCTGCTGCTGGGCGGGGCGCTGACCTCGTACCTGTCCTGGCGCTGGACACTGTACGTTAACCTGCTCTTCGCCGGGCTCGCTCTGGTCGGCGCCGCTGTGCTGCTGCGGCGGGAGCCGGCCCGCGGTGGCCAGCGGCTGGACCTGCCCGGCGCCGTCCTGGTCGCCGGGGCGATGTTCTGCCTGGTCTACGGGCTGGCCAATGCCGCCACGCACGGCTGGCACACGCCGTCGACCTGGGGCTTCCTGGTCGCCGGCGTCGCCGGGCTGGCCGCGTTCGCCGCCTGGCAGGCGCGCGCAAAGGACCCCCTGCTGCCGCCCCGGGTGGTGCTCGACCGCAACCGCGGCGGCGCCTACCTGGCGATGCTGTTCGCCAGCGCCGGCATGTTCGGCATCTTCCTGTTCGTCACCTACTACCTGCAGACCACCCTCGGGTACTCGCCGGTCGTCACCGGGTTCGCCTACCTGCCGATGGTTGCCACGCTGATGGTCACCGGCATCGCCGGGCAGATCGTGCTGATGCCGCGGACCGGTCCCAAGCCGCTGATAGCGCTCGGCATGCTGATCGCGGCGGCCGGAATGGTGTGGCTGACCGGGATCGGCGTCCATTCCGGGTACGCGCCGGCCATCGTCGGGCCGCTAGTGGTGACCGCGCTCGGCCTCGGGCTGGTGATCGCGCCCGCGGTGAACACCGGCACCTACGGCGTCGCGCCGTACGACGCGGGCGTGGCATCGGCGACGGTCAGCGTCGGCCAGCAGCTCGGCGGGTCGATCGGCACCGCGCTGCTGAACACGCTGGTGGCCAGCGCCACCGCGAGCTTCTTGACGTCCCACCTGAGCCCCCGGACCGTCGTGGCCGGCCATCCCAGTCCGGCGCTCGTCCAGCAGTCGCTCGTGCACGGCTATATCGTCGGGTTCTGGTGGACGGCGGCCATCTTCACACTCGGCGCCGTGGTGTGCGGGACGCTGCTGCGGCGCGGGCCGCTGTACCCGGGGCAGGCACCCGCCGCGGCTGCGCCCCCGGCCGCGGAACCGGCGGCGGCGCAGGCCGAAACCGCCATCCGCCCGGCGGAATGACCGGCTAGGCCCTCGTCTCAGTCGCCGATGATCTCCAGGTTGAGCCGGCGGAGGCGGCCGGGCGCGCCCATCCGCACCGCTGCCGGGTCCGCCCGCAGGCGACCATGGCCGCCAGCCCGCTGTTGACCGGCGATCTGTCCGGCCAGGTCAGCCTCTGGCTGCCCTTCAGACTGGCCGCCGCGTTCCGGCCGGCCAATGCCGTCACCTTCTGGGTCCTTTTTCCATCATCGGCCCCCTGACGAGCAACGCAGCGACAAGCCTGGACGACGCCATGCCATTTCACCAGCGGCTGAACCTGCGGACAGCCCGGCATCCACGCCGCGCACCTCATCGCAGGCTCTGCCCGTGCCAGACCGGACACCGGCCGGGCCGCCGCCGGTCTGTTCCGCAGGGCGTCAGCCGACGAAGATGCAAAACGGATGCCCCGCGGGGTCGGCGTATACCCGTAGCGGCTCCTGCGGGTCATCCGAGCGGTCCTCCAGCAGCCGGGCGCCGAGCGCCAGCGCCCGCTCATGCTGGACGTCGAGGTCAGCCGGGGTGGGCACCGTGGTGTCCAAGTGCAACTGCTGCGGGACCGGGCCATCCGGCCAGGTTGCCCCGGGCAGCTCCCCGACCTTCTGAAATGCCAGCGCCGCGACGCCGGCCGGGCTCTTGAGCACCAGCCAGTCCTGCCCTTTCGGGTCCGGCTGGCCAGGTCCGGGCGGCTCATCGCCCGCACGGTACCGCAGCCCGAACAGCAGCCGGTAGAACTCGGCCAGCCGCCGCGGGTCGGTAGTGTCCAGCACCGTCTGCCGGATGACCGGGAACGCCTGCCTATCGTCCATACCGCCACAGTAGGCGCAGACACCGTCAATCCAGCTCCGCCCCCGTCAGTTACCGGTGATACAGGGATTGAAATTGTGAGGTCTTTGTCCGGTTGATCACACTCGGCGCGCCTGCGTGAATGGTGTTCCGGGCGGGTCTACGCCGGAGTTATGAGGTACGCGGATGGTGGCG
>Ga0335076_10005065_pt1 | contig 13345 bp, 14 predicted proteins | sample Lox_Sample_25_FD_206717 | JGI IMG/M metagenome (GOLD analysis project Ga0335076, IMG submission 206717) | Soil microbial communities from Loxahatchee National Wildlife Refuge, Florida, United States - Lox_Sample_2.5 | ecosystem: Environmental > Terrestrial > Soil > Wetlands | place: USA...
CGGCCTGATGCTGACGCAGCAAGCGGCGGTGACGCCGGCGGAATGCGAGCATCGCGGCCTCATGGTGACCCGCGCCGTCATCGGCCGGGTCGCCGATTCCATGCCCAATCTGGTGGCCAAGACGCGGGGGATCGATCGCTCGGTTGCGCGCAGCGGCGACGCGGCGCTCGAATACCGCCTCGTCTATCACGCAACGCCCTGCCAGGGCGATCTCCTGGCGCTGCGCGCCGGAATCAAGGCGATCGGCGGCAAGTCCTTCACCTGGGGCCATTGGCTCTTCGACCGCGAGACCGGCGAAGCGGTGGCGACGAGCGAGGCGGTCGTCGTCGCCTTCGATCTCGACACGCGCAAGGCCGTCGAGATCGGCCCGGAGCTGCGCGAGCGCCTCGACAAGTTCCTGGTGCCGGGCCTTTCCGCGTGAGTTTGATCCAGATCAACGCGTCGCGCCGAAGCCGAGGGTAGGTTGCGCTGGTACCTCTCCTGTTAGGTACCGACTTGACGCCGCTCTCCCCTCGCTGGCGTCGCGGGGCGCTCCCAGCAAGCCGGGGCGCCCCGGTTTTTTCGCTCTGCGGACCGTTCTGGCAGCCTCGGCGTCCTGCCGCTATTCTAGGGGAAAGACCCCAAGGGAGGCAGCATGACCGAGGCATTCATCTATGATGCCGTGCGCACGCCCCGTGGCCGCGGCAAGGCATCGGGTGCGCTGCACAGCGTGACGCCGATCGCGCTCGCGGTGACCGCGCTCGAGGCGCTGCGCGCGCGCAACACGCTCGATACCGCCGCGGTCGACGATGTCGTGCTGGGCTGCGTCGAGCCCGTCGCCGAGCAGGGCGCCGATATCGCCCGCCTCGCCGTGCTCGAAGCCGGCTATGCCGAAACCACCGCCGGCGTGCAGATCAACCGCTTCTGCGCCAGCGGCCTCGAAGCCTGCAACATGGCGGCGGCACAGGTCATGTCCGGTCAGAGCGACATGGCCATCGGCGGCGGGGTCGAGAGCATGAGCCGCGTGCCGATGGGCGCCTCGGGCGGCGCCTGGGCGATGGATCCCGAAGTGGCGTTTCACACCTACTTCGTGCCGCAGGGCATCTCCGCCGATCTCGTCGCCACCAAATACGGCATGAGCCGCGCCGATGTCGACGCTTATGCCGTCGAGAGCCAGAAGCGCGCGGCGCACGCCTGGGCGGAACGGCGCTTCGCGCGGTCGGTGGTGCCGGTCAAGGATCTGAACGGCCTCACCGTACTCGACCGCGACGAGCATATCCGCGCCGACACGACGATGCAGTCGCTGGCCGCGCTCGAGCCGTCCTTTGCCAAGAGCGGCGAGGCGCTGGGCTTCGATGCGGTGGCGATCCAGCGCTATCCCGAGATCGAGCGCATCGAGCATGTCCACCATGCCGGCAATTCCTCGGGCATCGTCGACGGCGCTGCCGCGGTGCTGATCGGCAACAAGGCGACCGGCGAGCGCCTCGGCCTCAAGCCGCGCGCCCGGATCCGCGCCTTCGCCTCGATCGGCTCCGAGCCCACCATCATGCTCACCGGCCCCTCCTTCGCCGCGGAGAAGGCGCTGAAGCGCGCCGGCATGAGCGCGGGCGACATCGATCTCTACGAGCTCAACGAGGCCTTCGCCGCCGTCGTCCTGCGCTTCATGCAGGTGCTCGACATCCCGCATGGCAAGATCAACGTCAATGGCGGCGCCATCGCCATGGGCCATCCGCTCGGCGCCACCGGCGCGATGATCCTCGGCACGCTCCTGGACGAGCTCGAGCGCACCGGCAAGTCGACCGGCCTCGCCACGCTCTGCGTCGGCGCCGGCATGGGCACCGCCACCATCATCGAGCGGGTCTAGCCATGATCGATTACGAGCCGGGCGCCGACGGCATCGCCGTCATTGCCTGGAACATGGCCGACCGCGCGATGAATGTGCTCAACGACGAATCGGTGGCCCGCTTTGCCGCTGTGGTCGAAACGGCGATCAAGGACGCGGCAGTTAAGGGCGTTATCGTCACGTCGAAAAAGCGCGATTTCCTCGCCGGTGCCGATCTGACGCGGCTCGGCCGGGATATCGATGCGGCGGGCCTGACGGCGTTCACGATGCGCTTTCACGCGCTGCTGCGCGGCATGGAGAAAAGCGGCAAGCCGTTCTGCGCGGCGCTCAACGGCACGGCGCTGGGCGGTGGCTACGAGATCGCGCTCGCCTGCCATCACCGCATCGCCGCCGGCGATCCGCGCATCCAGATCGGGCTGCCCGAGGTGACGATCGGGCTATTGCCCGGCGGCGGCGGCACGCAGCGGCTGCCGCGGCTCATCGGCATCCGCAACGCGCTGCCGCTGCTGCTCGAAGGAAAAAAGCTCGATCCGCAGCAGGCGCTGGCGGCCGGGCTCGTCGACGAGGTGGTGCCGCAGGATCAGCTGATCGCCGCGGCGCGGCGCTGGCTCTTGACCGAAGGCAAGGCGAATGCGGTGCAGCCCTGGGACCGGAAAGGCTTCCGCATTCCCGATGGCGGCGTCCATTCGCCCAAGGGACAGGAGACTTTCGTTGCCGGCAATGCGCTGCTCCGCGCCAAGACCTATGGCAATTATCCGGCGCCGCGCCACATCGCCTCTTGCGTCTATGAAGGGCTGATCACCGATTTCGACACCGGCCTCAAGATCGAGAGCCGCTATTTCGTCCATTGCGCGCTCTCGGCCGAAGCGCGCAACATGATCCGCACGCTGTTCTTTTCGATCGGCGAGGCCAACAAGCTGGCGGCGCGGCCGAAGCAGGTGCCGGAGCAGCGCTATCGCCGCATCGGCGTGCTTGGCGCCGGCATGATGGGCGCGGGCATCGCTTATGTCAGCGCGCTGGCCGGGATCGAGGTGGTGCTGCTCGATACCGGCATGGCCGAGGCCGAGAAGGGCAAGGACGCGGCCGGGCGCCTGTTGCAGCGCCGCGTCGAGCACGGGCGGATGAGCCCGGCGCAGCGCGACGAGGTGCTGGCGCGCCTTCTTCCGACGACGCGCTTCGAAGACTTGAGCGGCGCGGAGCTGGTGATCGAAGCGGTGTTCGAGGATCGCGCGATCAAGGCCGAGGTCACGGGCAAAGCCGAGGCGGTTCTGGCCGACAGCGCGCTCTTCGCTTCGAACACCTCGACCTTGCCGATCACCGGGCTCGCCGAAGCGAGCGCACGGCCGCAGAACTTCATCGGCCTCCATTTCTTCTCGCCCGTCGACCGCATGCCGCTGGTCGAGATCATCCGCGGCCGGCTGACCGCCGATGCCGCTCTCGCCCGCGCCATGGACTATGTCCGCCGCATCGGCAAGACGCCGATCACCGTCAATGACAGCCGCGGCTTCTATACCAGCCGCGTCTTCGGCACCTATGTCAGCGAAGGGCTGACCCTTCTCGCCGAAGGCGTCGCTCCGGCATTGATCGACAATGCCGGACGGCTCGCCGGCATGCCCGTCGGCCCGCTGGCGCTCGCCGACGAGGTGTCGATCGAGCTCATGCACAAGGTGCGCACGCAGACGCGCGCCGATCTCGGCAAGGATTACCGCGGCAACGCCACATCCGATGCGGTGATCGAGCTGATGGTCGCGAAGCTCGGCCGCATCGGCAAGAAGGCCGGGAAAGGTTTCTACGACTATCCCGCGGCCGGCCCGAAGCGGCTCTGGCCCGGCTTGGCACAGCATTTCAAGCCGGCGGGCGCGCCGCCCGATGTGGCGGAAGTGAAGCAGCGCCTCCTCTATGTCCAATCGGTCGAGACCGCGCGCTGTCTCGAGGAGAAGGTGGTGCTCGATCCGCGCGACGCCGATGTCGGGGCGATCCTCGGCTGGGGCTTTCCCGCTTATCTCGGCGGCACGGTGAGCCAGATGCACAGCCTCGGCATCGACCGCTTCCTCGCCACGTGCGACCGCCTCGCGCAACGCTGTGGCGATCGCTTCGCGCCGCCAAAGCTGCTGCGCGAAATGGCGGCAACCGGAAAGCGCTTCTACGCGATCTGATCCGGCCGCGTGATCACGGCGCCTTTGGCAGACCTTTCGCGCGGCGGAGGCTGGCGCCGTCGAGATTGGCCTCGTCGAGCTTGGCGCCGGTGAAGGTGGCGCCGTCGAGCTTGGCCTGCTGCAGCTGCGCGCCGGTGAGATCGGCATTGGTGAAGTCGGCGCCGGCGAGGTTGGCGCGGCGCAGATTGGCGCCGGCGAGATTGGCGCCGACGAAGCGGGCGCGCTCGCCATTGGCGGGGAAATCGGTGTGGTGCGCACCGACATCGATCAGCGCGCCGAGCTTGGCGCCGGCGAGGTTCGCGGCGTTGAAGCAGGCGCGGCGCAGCGTGGCGCCGCGCAGATCGGCGCCGGCGAGCCCCGCCTCGCGCAGATCGGCCGAGGTGAGATCCGCCATGGCGAGCAGCGCTTGCGCGAGATCGGTGCGGTGGAACTTGGCGCCGGGGAGCAGCGCCATCACCAGCCGCGCCTGCGCCAGCGAGCGGTCGCTGAGATCGACTTTGGCGAGGAGGGCGCGCGTGCCTTGCTGGCCCTGGCTGTCGAGCCAGAGCGCGTGCTCGCGCAGCGCCTCGGTTATATCCGCCTCGCTCCGGACGACCGGTGTGCTGCGCGTCGCTTTGGCGAGCTCGGCGAGCTCGAGCGCCGCGGGATCGAGAACGGCGTCGCTGACATCGGCGCCCTCGAGATCGGCGCCGCGCAGATTGGCGCCGGTGAGCACGGCCGAATGGAAGGTGGCGCCGGCGAGCTTCGCCTGCGCGAAGTTGGCGCCTTCGAGAAGGGCGCCGGTGAAATCGGCGCGGCGCAAATCGGCGCCTTCGAGATTGCTGCCGCGCATCGTCGCGTCGGTGAAGTCGGTGCGCAGATCGTAGGATTTGCCGTGCGGCATCGGCGGCGTCTCGGCATCGTCGCCGTCCTCGCTCAGCGGCTCGCGCAAGCTGCGCAAGATCTCCGCATGGCGCTTCTCGAAGAGAGTGAGCTTTGCCTCGCGCAGATCGGCATGGGCCAGCACGCTCCGGTTCATCTCCGCGCCGCGAAAGGAGCTGCCGCGCATATCCGCTTTGGTCATATCGGCAGCGTCGAGATTGGCCTGACGCAAATCGCAGAGCGAGAGCCGCGCCCGGCGCAGGCCGGTTGCGGCGAGATTGGCTCGACGAAGCCGCGCGCCGGTGAGGTCGGCGCCCGACAGATCGCAGCCGGCGAGATCGCAAGCCGACAGATCGGTGTAGCTGAGCAGCGCCCGCCTGCCGCCGGACTTCCGGGCGAGGAAGCGCTCGTGGAGCTGGACGATCGCCTCGAGCGCCTCCGGACTCAAGCGCATCCAGCTCTCCGATTCATCCGGGGCGGAAGGCGGCATACACTCGTTAATACCCCGTCCCCGTTAACAAAAACCTACGAAATTCTTGTGAAGTGCTTGATCCGCCTGTCGATCCGTAGTGTCGGCCGAACCTCCCACGCGATGGCATGGCCTTTTTGTGGCTATAGCACACATGGCATCAGTCTAGCACGATTCAGGAGAACTCTAGGCTAACTCGATCTCCCTCATGGGGAGTCGCCGGTTTCTCAAGGTTCTCCGGTCGGCGCTCTTCGCCGCACACCGCCGGCAGGTGGAGAGTGAAGCAGGAGCCGCGGCCGGGCTCGCTGGTGGCGGCGATGCTGCCGCCCATCAGTTTCGCCAGGCGCTGGCTCAGCGCGAGGCCCAGTCCGGTGCCGCCATATTTGCTGGCGGTGCTGGCGTCGGCCTGAGTGAAGGCGGTGAAGAGCCTGGCGAGCGCCTGCTCGTCGATGCCGATGCCGGTATCGGCGACGGCGATGCTGATCCCGTCGCGCTCCGGCCGACGCTCGCGCAGCGCCCTCAGGCTGATGCGGCCGTTCTTGGTGAATTTCGCCGCGTTGCCGACGAGATTGAGCACGATCTGGCGCAGCCGGGTGGCGTCGCCGAGCATGATGCCGAGATCCGCCGCGCAGCTTGTCTCGAGCGTGTTGCCGTTGCTCTCCACCAGCGGCCGCACGGTGGCGACGACGTCGTCGAGGAAGCTGCGCAGATCGATCGGGTCCGCCGCCATCTCCATGCGTCCCGCTTCGATCTTGGAGAGGTCGAGCACGTCGTTGACCAGCGCCAGCAGGTGGCGGCCGGCGCTGTGGATGCGGCGGAGATCGGCCACCCGCTCATCGGCGCCGCCTTCGGCCTCGGCGTCTTCGAGCAGCATCTCGCTATAGCCGATGACGGCGTTGAGCGGCGTGCGCAGCTCATGGCTCATATTGGCGAGGAATTGCGACTTGCTGCGATTGGCCTCTTCGGCGCTGTCCTTGGCCGATTTGAGACCATCGACCAGCGCCGCGTTTTCGAGCTGCAAGCGGATCGCGCCGGTGATGCTGTGGTTGACGCTGCGCGCGGCGCGGCTGATGAGAACGATATAGACGAAGGTGATGCAGCCGAAGAGAATCGAAGCGGGCTTGCCGTGCAGGAAGGAAGCGATGGCGATCGGCAGGGCGCAAGCAAGGAGATAGGCGCGATGCGCGCGCAGATGCGCGGCGTAAAAGATCGTGCCCGCCGCCAGCATGCTCGCGAGGATGAGGAGCACGACACCGCGAATCTCGACATCGTCGACCAGATAGAAGCCGATGCCGAAGGCGCCCCAGAGCGCGCCGCTCGCGCCGATGGTGAGCGTGAGCAGCGGATCCCAGGCGATGACCGCCGCATCGTTGTCCTCGATGCGATGGAAGTGCCGCCACAGCGCGATGCGCAGCAGCGTGAGACCGATCGTGGCGCCGGCCCAGCCGAGGATCAGCGCATGGTTCAGATAGAACCAGAGGATGGGGATGGCGACGAGAGCCGTCAGGATAACGCCCAGCAGCGTCGCCGGCGGCAGCGCGATGAGCTTCACCTCTGCCGCGTGGATGTTCTGGCGCCACCGATCCACGAGAGGCCCTCCGCCGCGATCTCCTGGAGCCTAGAGCGCGACGGTTAATAATTCGTCTAGGAGCGCCGAAAGCGCGGGCGGTCCGGCCCCTTAGCCCCGGGCGACTACGGACGCATGCAAGCGCGGGGCTCTGGCATCTGGCAACGGTGTGGCATCACGGAACCGCTACTGGCTAGCCCCGTTTGGTACCAATTATCCTGCACTTCGATTGGTCTTCGCCTCGTCGCGAATCGCGCAAGCAAGGAGAGTTCTATGCGCCCAGTGATATCGCCTCTCGCAGCCGCTCTGCTCGGCGCCGGCGTTTTGTTGGCAGCTCCGACCGCCATGGCTCAGAGCCAGCAGCCGTTGCCGGCGGCGCCGACCGCGTCGGCCGCCATCTCCGATCAAAAGCTCGATGCCACCGCCGCGGCGATGAAGCAGGTGACGGATTTGCAGCGCGACTATCGGCAGAAGATCGACGCCGCGGCACCGGCCGACAAGCCGCGGCTGGCGAGCGAAGGAAATGCCGCGTTGAAGAAGGCGGTGAACGATCACGGATTGTCGGTCGACGAGTACAACCAGATCCTCACGGTTGCGCAGAACGACCCGACGGTTCGCGCGAAGCTCATGCAGCGTCTTACCGGGGCGCAGTAGCAACCCGCGGCGGCGCTACTTCGCCTCTGCGCGGCGTCTCAACACGAAGCCGTGACCATCATCGGCCTCGTGCGGTCGCGCGAGACAGTTGATCGCAAGCGCGCGGCCACTATGCTCAACCGGCGTTCGGCTAACGGGACAAGGCGGCTCGCCGGTGATGAACACTGCAAAGATGAAAGCGAGCGCCGCGGCTGCGACCGCGCTGCTCAAGGCGCTCGCCAACCCGCATCGGCTCATCATCCTCTGCCACCTGGCCAATGGCGAGCAATCCGTCGGCGAGCTGGAAGCGCTGCTCGGCGTGCGACAGCCGCATCTGTCGCAACATTTGGCCCGGTTGCGCCGCGACGCGCTGGTGCGCACCCGGCGCAATTCGCGCACGATCTATTATCGGCTCAACAGCTCGGCGGCGGCGCAGGTGCTTCGCCTGCTGTACGAACTCTACTGCTCGCGCAAGGCGGCGCGGCGCGGCGCGGGTGGCAGCAAGGCCGGAGGCGGCAAGTCGGCCAGATCGGTTCGCGGCGGCCGGGCCGCAATCGCCACCGCTGCGGCGCGCCGCAGCGCGGACGCAATCAGGCGCGAAGGCCGCTAAACACGGCGGCGTGGCCGCTGCGCTACCCGACGGCGATTAGCTTCTCTCTAGAACGCCGGGTTGACGCCCCAGGCCTCGCCGGAAGCAACGCGCTTGCGTGCGCGCAGCGCGTCTGCCCTCATCTCGAAGCCGGGCCCGACAACCCGAATCACGCGAAAGCCGGCTCGGAGAAGCTCGCAAGCATTTGCAACAGCAAGTTGCTTGTCCGGGAAAGAGACAGGAAGAGTGGCTGTCGTGCCGGCTTGATCACATTCAATTGTATACATGTGCCCCCCACGACACGGCCTGATAAGCCGATGCTAGCATGTGGGGACACGCAATCCTATCGCCGCCACATCGACCGTCGGAGCTTATCCACAGAAAATGACGCGGGATCCTGTGCTCCGCCGGGGCTGCGTTCCTGACGGTAAATGATGAACGCGCCGAGGTTTCGATCGATTCAGAAGATTTCAGGCCCGGCTTAAGGACGCTGGCTCCGCGAGGCGCTATCTGGCGAGGGAACGCAGCCACGACAGAGATCATGCCCCGCTCTTCCCCCGAACCCCGTCTTCGCCGGCTCGACCGCGTAGTGGCCGAGATCAATGTCGTGCTCCTGGTGATCGCCTTGGGCCTCGGTGTCCTCGATCTCGTCCTCTTGACGGCGCTCCACATGCCGCCGACGCCGCCCATATCAGAGACGAGCGCCGCCGGCAACGGCGCGCCGAGCGGCGACACCGGCTCGAAGGCGTCTCTCGGCGCTTTCGGCTTCTGACTCGGCGAAGCCGCGCAGAGCCAGCGAAGTGCGGGCGGTGCGTCGGAAGCGAGTCCGATGTCAGCCGGTTGGTCTTTCCGCCGGGAGCTTGGTACCGAGGAGCCGGCCGCGCTTGTCTCGGGCGTGCGTGGCGATGGCGGCGCTCCAGACCGCGATGGTGTGGGGATCGGTGAAGTGCAGCCCGATCGAGCTCTTGCGCTGCCAGACGACGCGTCCCATCACGCGTCCGATGCCTTCGACCGTGAGCATCACGCTTTCGCTGACGCCGACGGCCGCACCGATCTGCGGCGTCACCAGCCGAAGCTGCGCGCCTTCCGCCGACACGTCGACGATCCGGCAATCGAGGACCTTCGACGATGTCCTGAGCATCCCGCGCCAAAAGGTCTCGGTGCGCGGATGCTTGCGGCGTTCCTTCATCGCCGCACTGGGCGTGCTGTCTTGCGGCATCGCGGCGCTCTGCGGTCCTGCAGGAAAAAACGGCGCCTTGAGGCTATTCGGCGATCGCTACGAAGGGGTTAATTTTGCGCCTCGGTAGAGTAGGAGCCGGGCGACACAATTTTCCCACGCGCACAACCCCCGCGTTCCCGATACCATCTGGAAAACGCGCAAATAGGGGGACGGAATGCGTTGGGCCATGTTGAGAATCGCGTTGTTTCTCTGCGCTTTCTTGTTGTTTACCGCTTTCGTGCCGATCATCGGCTGGACGCTGCCGATGAAGGTTTTCGCCGCCGCCCTGACCGCCGGGGGCGCGTCCTTTCTGGTCTGAAAGCCGGGGTGAGCGCTATGGCTGTCCCAGCCGATGAACACCGGCTCAAAGGGTTGCGCCGCGAACCGGCGCGTTACGCCGCTGCCGAGCGCCAGATCGTGAGAGAGGTCGGATTTTGCCAATCGGACGGCAGGAACTGTTCGGTAACGGTGTAGTCGCTTTTGAGCCCGTAGCGCTGCATCGCCTGGGCCAGGGCGACGGCAAAATTCTGATTCCAGCCGCGCTCCTGCATGAATTTCTGATGGTCTTTGGTCACTGGACCGGTCTCGCCGAGCTGATAGCCGAAGGGCTCGAAATGCAGCCCCGTCACATCCTTGGCGATGCCCGCGGCGACCGCAAAGAAGCTTGGATCGATGAGCGCGACCTGCTCGATCGAGTGCATGGTATAGACCAGCGCACGATCGACGCTCGGAATGATGCTGAGATCCGGCTGCAGATGATCGAAGCGGAAGAAGGTGGCCTTCATCTCGGGTCGTAAGGCGGCAAGCTCCTGCGCGATGGCGACACCACTCTGGGTGAGCTCGCCGCCGAAATAGGGAATGTTCGACGGGCCGCCGCCGTAGAAGATTTCGAACAACGCCCTGCCGTAACCGCAGCCCAGCTCGAGGATGCAGTCGTAGGGACCGTTTTCGTCGATGTAATCGATGATGAAATCGTGGAGATGATCGCGCGCGTGAAACGGCACGCGCAGGGTCTTGCCCCGCAGCGACGTGCCCCGCAGCGCCGGCACCCCGGCCGGCGTCTCGCCGTAGATGTCCACGGGCCAAGTCTTCCGCTCGACGATGCTCTCGCCGTTCCGGAGGGTGAAGCTGTATTTGCGCTCGTGGGCTTCGAACAGCTTGATGATGCGATAGGGATCGGTCTCACCGCCGCGAATTTTCGAGCGCATGAATTCGGCCCGATAGGCCCAGGCGGCTTCGTAGAAATCCCGCCAGGCCGGCACCTGACTTGCGCTCACAACGGGCTCCTCGACCCAAGAAACGGCAAGGAGGACCGTAGATCGCAATGGTTACTCGCCGATTAAGGGCAGCCGCCGCGGGCTCGATGGGCAGAGATGATCAAGAAGCCGAGCGGGCTTTACTCGCCTCATCGGGAGCCTGACAAGACCGGGCGCGACGGCGTGGAGGCAGGTGCGGCCGCGATGAGGACCTAGCGCGGTTTCTTCTTCGGCCGCTTGCTCGTGGGCAGCGCCCAGATCATGGCGGCGCAGGGCAAGAGGGTCACCACGGCATACTGGCCAAAGGGCGCGTCGTAGAAGCTGGCAAAGGTGAACAACGCCCCGCTGACGCCGAGGATCAGCGCAAGGAAGATCGTGGCGACACGCATCAGCAGCGGGGGTATCACGGGCCCTCGTCGGGAATTGGCCTCAACCAGATAGCGCAAGAAAACGGCTGAGCCAGCGCAGAGGTTCCGCTGGTCGGCGATCCCGCCGGCCGGTCAGCGCGCGCTCGACGGCAAGGCGGAGACGCCGTCGCTTATGGGCTTGGTGTCGCGCGGCTGCCGGCGGGCGCGCCAGCCGCGAAGCTCATCGCGGCAGAGGCTGATGAACACCACCAGATCGGCGGCAAACACGATGCCAAGCAGGGCTACCCGCCAAATCAGGTGCGCGGACACGGCCATCTCCTCTCACGGCGCCTTTGCCGGCGTCGATGATTTCAGCGTCGCATGAGATGGTGGCGGACGTATGAACCGGAAAGTGCCCGCTTTCATAATCTCTTCTGGTGTGACATTTGAGTCGCAATTGAACGCCGAGAGGCGTCGGCCGGCGCCCTCGCGGCACGGCAATCGCGCTGATCCAGATCAATGCTCCGACCCGGGCGCGACTTAGCCTTGGCTGCTGGACGCGGTTACGGATTTGCGGCGCGAAGCCAAGGGGAGCCTGGTCAAATGCCGTGGACGCCGGATGACGCCGAAAGGCACACGCACAAGGCGACAACCCCGGAGCTGCAAGAGCTGTGGGCGCAGGTTGCCAATGAATGCTTGGAGCGAACCGGCAATGAGGGCCGCGCCATCCGGGAGGCCAACGCGGTGATCGCACGGCAGGCGGAAGCCGGCGCCTAGGTGGGGGGCAAGAAATGACAGCGCCCCGTCCCGATAGGCCTGGCCGGAGCCGGCGCCAAGACGAGTGCGCGTGCCGCGCAAACAGTCACAAAGCTGGTGCCGACGCGCAGGTTCGAACTGCGGACCTACTGATTACGAATCAGTTGCTCTACCACTGAGCTACGTCGGCGCCAGAGGCGGCGGACCTTACCTCTGCGGCTCCGGCGGCGTCAACCGCAGGGGCGCGCCACCGGGCGCCCGCCGCCTTCGTTGGCCGCGGTCAGCCCCCCTCCCTTGACATGGGGGTATATGCACCTATATCCGTGCATATGCGCCTATTCGCCGATGGGCGTGGGGAGGTGGATCATGAGCGCTGGCGCGGTCATCGAGCGAGAGGCGAGCGCCCCGGCGCCAAAGAGCCGGGCGAGACTGCGACCCAAGAAGCTGGCGCTGTCCGCGCTCGCCTTCGCTTTGGCCTTGGGCGGCGCCTGGTTCGGCTATGATTGGTGGACGGAAGGGCGCTTCGTCGAAAGCACCGACGACGCCTATGCCGGCGGCAATGTCACGCCGATTTCGCCGCATGTGTCGGGCTTCGTCGCGCAAATCCTGGTGGCGGACAATCAGTATGTGCATGCCGGCGATCTCATCATCCGGCTCGACGATCGCGACGTGCAGGCGGCGTTCGACCGCGCCACCGCCATCGTCGGCGAGCGCGAAGCGACTCTGACCAGCCTGCAAGCGAAGTATCTGCTGCAGCAATCCACCATCCGCCAGGCGGCGGCGGATGTGTCGGCCAAGACCGCGCAAGCCGCCTTCGCCCGGCAAGACGACATTCGCTATCGCCAGCTGCTGCAAGCCACAGTGGGGTCGCAGCAAAACGCACAAAAGGCGGTTGCCGTCGACCAGGCGGCGCAAGCGACCGTGCTCTCCTCCGAAGCGGCGCTCGATGCCGCCAGGCAGCAGCTTGACGTCCTCAACACCGAGATCGCCGAGGCGCACGCCGCCGTGGCGCAAGCGCAGGCCGATCTGCAGACCGCCCGGCTCAATCTCGGCTACACCCAGATCCGCGCGCCGATCGACGGCTATATCGGCAACCGCGCCGCGGAAGTCGGCGCCTATGTCTCGGAGGGCACCTATCTCGTCACCATCATTCCGGCGCAGGGCCTCTGGGTCGATGCCAATTTCAAAGAGGACCAGCTCGCGCGGATGGTGCCGGGTGAGTCCGCCACGATCGTCGCCGATGTTCTGCCGGGGCATGTGTTTCAGGGCCACGTGCTCAGCCTCGCCCCCGCCACGGGCGCGGTCTTCAGCGTGATCCCGCCGGAAAACGCCACCGGCAACTTCACCAAGATCGTGCAGCGCGTTCCGGTCCGCATCGCGCTCGATGCGGGCGACCCGATGTTGAGCCTGATCCGGCCGGGCCTCTCGACGACCGTGAGCGTCGATACGCGCTCGGATCCGGGGAGGACCAAATGACCGCCGCGCCTGCGCCTCGAAGCTGGGTCAGAGACCTCCTTCCTTTCGTCGTGATGTGCGTCGGGATGTTCATCGCGCTGCTCGACATACAGATTGTCGCCTCGTCGCTGCAGGATATCGGCGGCGGCCTCTCCGCGGCCCAGGACCAGATCAGCTGGGTGCAGACCGCCTATCTCATCGCCGAGATCATCATG
>Ga0335076_10005066_pt1 | contig 13344 bp, 7 predicted proteins | sample Lox_Sample_25_FD_206717 | JGI IMG/M metagenome (GOLD analysis project Ga0335076, IMG submission 206717) | Soil microbial communities from Loxahatchee National Wildlife Refuge, Florida, United States - Lox_Sample_2.5 | ecosystem: Environmental > Terrestrial > Soil > Wetlands | place: USA: Florida...
AGCATGCGCCGCAGGCTTGAAATATCCGCGTCTTGAGCGCCCACATTCCCGGCGGCGCGGGTACCGGGACTTGACGGGCTGCAGGCAGAATGCGAAAATGACACAGGATGGCCTTCTCTTGGGATTGGTGTTCGTGTGGTAACAAACATCATCCCGGAAAAGGGAAGGCCATCTTACGGTAATTCGGAAATGTGACGGGAAATTACCTTAAGGAGCAGGGCGGCTGGCGCAGCACGTCGGACTGCCGGAGCCTTCCAGTTCCTCACCGTAACCGCATGACTCCCGTTAGCGATCTTAAAATCGCCCTGGCTTACGCCCTGCTCTGAAGATGTCACCTTGAAGTGCAGTGTAGGACTGAATCTGGCCATATTTGTACCATGCCCAGTTGGTGCCATCGCCATAAATCAAGTTTGGCAAGGCTTTAAGCTTTTCCCATTGCTTGTTGTCCCTAGGTGTGGGATGCCACGATGAGGTGAGCGGCACTCCCTTGTTAGGAGCTTTGAGCTCTACGTACCCGACGCGCATTCCCGCTATATCGACTGAGAAGTCCGGACGTGCCTGTAGGCGCCTTAGGCGAACCTCCCCATGCGGCACAACGTGTAGCCTGAGTGCACGACCTGCTCGACGTAGGAGGGCCTCCAAAGGAGATCGAAGTTGTTCTTCCTTCTCGGCGTCGGGATCGCTGAGCTTCTCCCGAACCTCAGAACCAAAGTCTGCAATGGCGGCGTCGACTTCGGCGCGGAAGCGACTAACGGGTCGTTGAGTTCGATCCGCCATATAAACCTCCAGGCGGCGACAGCCGACGATGCTCCTGAAAAGAGTCTCCGTCAGAATCGACACATTGTGAAGCCCCATGTGTAAGGGGTTATGTTGATTGCTAAACGATACGGAAGTGATTACTTTCCGTTAATTAACCTGCCAAATCGTTACCGATCGTATTCAGTAGAACGGCAGTCGGTAAGTCTGCGGCCTCGGGTTCAGCGTCGTGCTCGGTGGCCAGCTGGAGAATTCGTAACTAGATAGGTGCCGTTTCGCGGCAGGAACGCGTTGGGATGGCGGGTATTTGGCGTGCCCCGGGCGCGGGGATGCTCAGTATGGCCGACCGGGATGTGTCTGGTTGTATGCCGTTATGGCTTGTTCGGGGATGGTGCCGTCGGCGCCGATCCGGAAGCCGTTGCCGGCCGCCCATTCCCTGACCTCGGACGTGCCGGCCTGCCACCGGGAACCGGTGATCTCGGCCCGGGGTTGCCGTACCCGGGCGATCCTGATGGCCTCGGCGACAAGGTCGGCGGCGCGCCGTGTCCGTTTCATGGCGAGCTCAGTGAACACGGCGCTGGTGAGCTCGTCGGCAGTGCGCCCGGGACGCTCGCGTTCGAGCGCCTGCGCGGTCTCGATGAGTTCTTCCAGGCTGAAAGCACGGACAGGGTTGTCGAACAGGCCGCGCTGGGGACCTGACGGGCGCGGTGGCATGCGGCCACGGTAACCGGGGCCAGCGCGTCATGGCGCCGGATCGCGGCTGTTGCGGCCGGGGTTACAAGGTGTCCGGGATCCAGGGTCGGCCTTCGGCGGCGCGAGTGAGCGCGTCAAGCCAGCTGATGCCGTGGCGGGTCGCGGTGGCAAGGTAGGAGCGGATTGCGCAGAAGGTCTCGGCGCCGGTCATGGAGCGCATGCAGCCGGAGACCTTGATCCGCAGCTTGCTCATCCTGATGACCTGTTCGGCCTCGTTGTTATCAAAGGGAACTCGCAGGTCAGAGGCGAACCGCAGGTAATCATCGGCGCGGCTGGCCATCCGGCTGGCCAGGGCGTGGCGTTTCTTGTGCAGCGCGCTGCGGCGGGCGGCGTTCAGCGTGATCCCCGCGGCGGCCGCGTCGCGGAACCAGCGGCCGTGCTTGTCCAGGACTTCCGGGTCGATGGCGCCGTGCCCGGCGGCACGGGCGGCATCTGCGGCCTGCTTCAGGTCCAGCAGTGCGTCGATGGCCTGCCGCGCCCAGATCACGTCGTCCGCGGTGCCGGTCTCGGTGACCGCGGTCAGCTCGCGAAGCAGGTGAGCATTGCACAGGGCGTGCCCGGCCACGTCCTGATAGCAGTCGTAGGGCGCCCAGGCGTCGTGGCAGGCAATCCCGGCGAACGACGGCAGCACCCCGGCCGCGTCCATCCCCTGCTTCCCGCGCTTGGCATGCACGGTGACCAGCACGAACCTGCCGGACGAAGCCGAGTGCACCCAGGCCAGCTTCCCCGCCACCCGGAACCCGGTCTCATCGAAGTGCGCGACCTCAGCGCGGAGCAGCGCCTTGACGACGGCATCGAGCGCCGGGGCGATCAGGCCCGCCATCTTCCTGCTCATCGCGGCCAGCGCGCCTGGCGACGGCGCGCAGCCGAACAAGTCCGCCATCGCGGCACAGGCCCGGTCCCGGGACAGGAACTGCCCGTGCCACAGGTAAGTACCCAGCGCCACCGCCCGCGGCCCGTACTGCACCGGGGCGGTCACCCCGGCCGGAGCCCGGCCCCTGGTGCGCGCCCCGCAGCCGCCGCATTCCCGCTCGACCAGCTGATGCTCGGTGACCTCTGCCCGCACCGGCGGGATCTCAGTCACCTGCCGCCGCTCCATCGCCGTCACCCGCGCCCTGGCCAGGTCCGTACCGCACTTCCCACAGCAGCCCGGCTCGTGCCGGACCACGTGATCGGGATGGTCCGTCAGCGTCATGGTCGCCCCGGGCTGCCCCTTCGGCCTGCCCGGCTTACGGCCGGACTTCTTCCGCAGCGACTTCGGCGCCGGCTTCGCCAGCCCGTCCGAAGACGGCGGCCTGGATGAGTTCTTCGAGTTCTGCTGCGCCCGGGCCGCCATGTCCGCGACCTGGGCCTGAAGCTCCGCTACCAGCACCCGCAGCTCCGCGACCTCCGACTCCCGCGCAGCCAGCAGCTCCCGCAGCCGGGCATTGGCGGCACGCAGCCCCGCAGCATCATCAGGCACACCGGGCGTCTCAGCCACAGGCGGCACTACACCACAGCAGGCCCCTGCCGGTCAAATAGACACACGCCAGACCTGCACCACAAGCGCGAGCCGACTCCAGAGCAAAAGAAAGAGCCGACCTATCTAGTTACGAGAATTCTTGCCGACGGGGTGATCTGCGGTTTGGGCGGCTGAATGATTGGATCCTGGCGCGACGCCCTCCAAGAAAGCATGGCCTCGCCGAGGCCACCCCAGTCCAGATCCTCGCTGGGCACCACCAACCGCTGGCGCTTATCCAGCTTGGCCTGGAACGCTTGGCGTTCAGCGGCTAGGTCGCGGATCCGGTCGGCAGGCTTAGCGAGCACATCATCTAGGACTGGCTGCAGTTGCTCGCGCTCCGTATCGCTGACGCAGGCTTGTTCGGTGGAGCGGAGTGGCTCGATCTTCCTGTCCGGGTGGCGGCGACGCAATTCGGCGTCGGCGGCGATGGCTAGGCGGCGGGAATGGACGGTCGCCTGTTCCCATTGCCGCCGGTCGGCCATCACCTGGGCGAAGGTCTGCTCTCGCTGCTGGTAGAAACCGCGCAGACTGCGGTAGCTGGCGGCCAGGTGCTCGTGCCGCGCGGCGCGGCCGTGGTGGTCGGCCTTACGGGCGGCCTGTGCTTCAGCGGCGGCGCGGATGGCGTCCAGGCTGGCGTGGAAGGCGCCGAGCCGGGACAGCCGTAGTTCTCTGCCGACGTGGCGGGGTGCCCAGGCGGCCTCGGCGGCGTAGGTGTCGCGGAGCAGCCACAGGCGCCCGTCGGGCATGGTCCGGACGTTGGGCTGGCCGGTCGGGCCGAGGGCTGCGAACGCCTCATACCAGGCGGCGCGCTGGTCGGGCGTCTGATGGCTGGGTTCGGGGCCGATCGGGTCGCCGGGGTGGTCGTAGCCGTAGGTCTCGCGGTAGGCGGCGATGGCGGCGGCTTTGTGTTCCCAGTCGTGGCGGGCTGCCGGGTCGGCGGGTACCGGGCCGAGGGCGGTGATGGCCCAGGCAGGGCTGCTCTGGGCGGTGTGCTGGCCGAGGCGGCGGGTGCGGTCGTCCATCAGGGCGGCGATCTGGGTCAGGTAGGCGTGGCGGCCGGGGTCGGGCAGGGCGGGGACGCATCCGGTCCAGGGGCCTTGCGGCTGGGGGAGCAGCGGGTCGATGCGCTGCCGGATCCGGGCGTCCAGGACGGCGGCGATGTCGCGGGCTCCGGCCAGGTCCCGGGAGGCGATGGCGGTGCTGATGACCTCGGCGGGGTCCAGGCCAGCGAGTTCGGCGGCGTGCAGCGTGCGGAACAGCCACCGGGCCTGATGCGAGAGCGGCTGCCGGTGGCCGGGCGGCAGTGCGGCGGTGACCAGGTCGCGGTAGCGGTCGTGGCGGGCCGCCTGGGTTTCGGCGGTCCAGATGGCGTGGAGGGCGGCGAGGTGGTCGGCGTTAGCCAGGTTGCGCTGCCGGATCGCGGAGGCCGATTGTTCGGCGCCGTCGCGGCTGAGGACGTCGGCGAGCACGGCGACCGGCTCACGCTGGCCCGTCTGGTCCGCCTGCCCGGGAGGGGCCGGTACGGGCAGCAGGTATCCGGCGCGTTCCTGGCGGGTGCGCTCGTACCGGTCCAGTTCGGGAGCGGGGCGGGTGCCAGGCGCCGGGTCGGCCGCCGCCGGGGTGGTGAACACGAACGCCAGGTTGGCGTCGGTGCCGCGGGTCATGGCCGGGTAGAGCCACTGCCGGTCCTCGGTGCCGGAGATCAGCGCGATCCCGGTGTGCACGGTGGCGCCCTGGGCGGAGTGCCCGGTGATCGCGTAGGCCAGATCGGAGGACTGGTAGCCGTCATAGCGGAAGGCCTGGGCGGTGAACTGGCGCTGTCCTGTCGTGCGATCCGGCTCGAGGAGACGGCGGACCATGATGCTGCGGCGGGTGATGGCCTCGATCCGCAGGATGTCGCCGTTGGCCAGGGCGCGGCCGGGCTCGCCCGCCTCGATGGCATGGTCGTTGGCCCGGCAGATGATCAGGTCCCCGGCCGAGGCCTCGGCGCCGCCGGCGATCCGGACGGCGCGGCCGCGGTCGACCAGGCCGAGGTGGATGAGGTCGTTGCGGATCCGCTGGGAGAGTTCCCGGCAGCGGGCCCAGTCCGCGGCCATCAGCAGGACGTCGCGTCCGGCGAGGTAGCTGGCGATGTAGGCGCTGGCGGCCTGGTCCATGGCCTGGTCGGGCGGGGCGCCGCGGATCCGGCCGTGCTGGTCGTACTCATCCAGCGCGGTGGCATCGCCCTGGCGCAGCCGCAGGGAGGCGGCGCGTTCCCAGGCGGCGGTGAACCGGACCGGTTCGGCGAGCTGGACGTAGCCGAGCCGGTCGGCGAGCAGTGTCATGGCGCCGCCGCCTTCGACGGCGGCGAGCTGTTCCTGGTCTCCGGCGAGCACCAGCTTGCACCGGTTGCGGGCGGCGTATTCGGTGAGGGCGGCCAGGTGGGTAATGGGGATCATGGAGGCTTCGTCGGCGACGATGAGCGAGCCGGGCGGGATCTGGCCGCGCTGGATGGCGGTGAGCAGCCGGATGGTGTTCGCGGCGACCTGGACGCCTGCCGCGCGGAGCTCGTTGGTGGCGTTCTGGGAGGTGGCGGTGCCGAAGACCGGGCCGTCCCAGATCTGGGCGGCCGTGGCGAGGACGCGGGTCTTGCCGGTGCCGGCCGGGCCGGTGATCACCTCGGCCGTGCGGGGTGAGGTGAGCACGTGCCAGACGGCGGCGACCTGGTCCAGCCGCAGCCCGCGCGGCGCGGGATGCTCGCGCGGGTCATGCGCGCCGCCGCGCAGCTGCGCCTCGGGCAGCCCCGGGTCGGCGCCGAGGCGCCGTGCGGCCACCTCACCCGGCAAGTACGGCGCGCCGTGCGTCTGCGCGTGCGCGACCAGCTGCTCTTCCATCGATAGCTGCGCGGCGGTGGCGTACTGCGCGACGCCGGGCCGGGTGTAGATGCTGCGCCCGTCCAGTTCGCGGCGCAGCGACGCGGGCAGCGGCGGCCATTCGGGGGCCTCCAGGCACAGCACGTCGCCGACCCGGCCGGACAGCGCCTCCTCGGCCAGGCCGAGCAGCAGTTCCTGCGCTTCTTCCGGGCTCATCCGCCGGGTTTCCGGCGGCAGGACCAGGGCGAGCTGCTTGAGCAGGTCGTGCCGGGTCCAGGCCGGGTGCTGGGCCGACACCAGGACTAGGGCCTTGGCCAGCGCCCGCGCCTGCGCCTCGCGCGTGGGCGGTCCGGTCGGCGCGCGGCCGCCTTGATGCTCACCCGCCTGCGCCTGCGCGCCGCGCGCGTTCGACACCGTCGGCGCGATGCCGGCCAGCTCGCCGCCGAGCGTGGCGTCCCACCGGCGCGTGAGCGCGTCCCAGTCGACTGGGCCCGCGTCCTTGCCCTTGCGCGACTGCAAGGTCGCGTCGTTGGCGATGTACAGCAGCTCGCGCGAAGTCGGCGCGCGGCCGTGCCTGCGCTCCCAGGCTTGCGCGAGCTCGCGTTCCTTCTCGTGGACCTGCACGGTGCGCGTGGAGTACGCGTCGATCTGCGCCTGCGTGACGCCGCGGATCTCGTTGCCGCGCGCGTCGGCGCGCGGGATCCAGTCCACGCCGAACTCGCGCGTCAGCTCGCACTCCACCGCCGTGGCCGCGACTGCTTGCAGGGCGCCGAGGACCGCGCGCACGCTCATGGTGTCCAGGGCGCGCCACTTGCCGTCGCGGAAGGTCCGGGTGATCCGCGCGACCTGATTGTGAATATGGTCTTGGGGGTCGCCGTCCCGGCTGGTGCCCTGCAGCCAGGAGGTGACGATCAGCCCGGCGGGCTCGAACCGGCCGGGCTCGCGGCCGCCGACCCGGGTGCTGTGGTAGCCGGTCCGGGTGATCCCGGCCCAGGCTTGCAGGTACTCCAGCGCGGCCTGGTTGGCGCGATGCAAGACCTCCTGGAAGGACTGCTCCCGCCCGGCCCAGTACGCGGCGGCCTGGCGGTCGCCGGCCTGGCGGGCGCGGCGCTCGTTCTCCCGGATCGAGGCGTGCAGCACCGAGATCGACTTGGAGAACGAGATGGTGACGTCGGTGTAGGCCGCGGGCTGGCGGGTCGCTTGCGCCGCTTCGCGTTCGAGTTCGATGAGCCGTTCGGCGGTGGCGTGCGGCTCAGCCGCGGTGAGCCGGGCCAGGTGGTCGGCGAACGTGGGGTAGCGGCCGCGGGGCCGGCCGAGCCTGGCGCCGGTGCGCGGGTTGGTCTGCCGGTAGACCGCGTCGTACGGCTTGCGCTGGACGGTCTGGCCGGGGGCGAGGCCGAGGGCCTGGGCCCCGGGTCCCCACCAGCGGCCGGGCGGTTCCCCGGCCTGGGCGGCGTTGATGTAATAGCCGCCGGTGGTGCGTCCGGCGGGCTTGCCCTGGGTCTTCCATATGTAGCCGAGGTCGCAGCCCTTGGCGATAGTGACGACTACGGCCAATACGGCGGCCTTCTTTCCCGCGGGGGTGAGGCGGCCGCGGGGTTGCCCATGATCATTACGGTGAATGCAACGGTCTGCGTCATACGAACCAGGATGAGCGATCAGCGGTTCATGATCGTTTACAACGGATGGGGGAAGGAGGGTGCCGGAAGGCGGGAAAAGGCACGGTTATCAGGGGATACGAGGATTTCGAAGTTGGTGGTAAAGGAAGCCGCCGTGCCGGATCTATCGGGCGGGCAAGGCGCTTGGCTGCGGGTGCTTTATGGCTTCGGGGGCGCGGGATCGAGCATCCGTTCGGCCTCATCTAGGCCGAGGTGCCAGGGGTAGGCGTCGATTAGGGTGCCGCCGGTGCGGGGCGGGTGCGGCTGGAAGCCGCCGGGGCCGAGGAGGATCTTGACGCCTTCGGCGCGCAGGGAGTCGACGCTGCGGCGGAACGGGGCGCGGTTGGCCAGGGCGGTGTTGACGAAGGGCAGGACCACGGTCGGCACGCCGAGGCCGGTGGCCTCGGCGAGAACGCCCAGGGCGTAGGTGTCGCTGATGCCCTGCGCCCACTTGCAGATCGTGTTGTAGGTGGCCGGGGCGACCAGGATGGCGTCCGGGACCTGGGATCTGGGCGCGCCGGGCTTGGCGTACTGGCTGCGCACCGGGGCGCCGGTCAGGTCGGCGATGGCGTGCTCGTCGAAGAACCCCAGGGCGGCCGGGGTGGCGACGACCTGGATCCGCCAGCCGCGGTCGTGGGCGAGCTTGACCAGTGTGGCGGTCGCGGCCGCGGGGCCTGCGGCGCACACGATGGCGGTCAGGACCCGACCGTTCGGCGTCATGCGTATGCGCCGATCCGGTCGGCGAGCTGCGCGGCGTCGCGGCGGAGGCCGGGCGGGGCCAGGGTGGCGAGGTTGCGGGCCAGGGTGCGGACCGGGGACCGGGCGGCGAGTTCCTGCGGGGCGGTCTGCTCGGCGGCGCGGAGCGCGGTGCAGGCCTGGCGGTACTTGCCCCACTGGAAGAACGCCTGTGCGACGTCGATGAGCAGGCTGGCCTTGCGTTCGGTGACGGTGATCGCGGCGGGGTCGATCTGGCGGGCCAGGTCGATAGCGGTTCCGGCGTCGCCGAGGGTGACGGCGACGTTGACCTGGTGCAGTTGCGCGTTGACCGGGCCGAAGGCGGTGCCGCGCAGGTTCGCGTCGGTGCCGAGGCGGCGGGCGGCGCCGGCGGCTTCGGCGAGCATCTCGTGGGCGGTGGCGCGGTCGTCGTGCCGGGCGGCGGCCAGGGCGCCGCGGAGGAGCACCGAGCCGTACACCGACAGGGACTCAAGGGTGTGCGTCCCGCTCTCGCGGTTCAGCCGCTGGCTGTGGTGGCGGGCGGTGGCGATGGCGGCCGGGAGCTGGCCGGAGCTGGCCAGGGTGTGGGTGACGATCCGGGCGCTGGCGCCGACGGTAAGGGGATCCTGGCTGGCCAGAGCGGCGGTCATGCTGCGGTCGGCGGCCAGGTGGGCCAGGCCATGGTCGCCGGTCTTGAGCAGGATCCCGGCGGCGAGGTGGTAGGCGTCGGCGGCGAGCGCGTAGGCGCGGAGCTGGTCGTCGCCGTCGAGGGCGGCGCAGGCGGCGTCGAGCTGGGTGAGCAGGCGGGGCAGGCGGGTGATCAGCTCGGCGTAACGGCAGGCCTGGTAGTGCTGGCGGGCGCGGGTGACGCTGAGGGTCAGGGCGGCGATGCCGGGCGGCTCTTGGGTCAGCTCGGGTGTCGTGCCGGTCATCTGGGCGGTGAGGGCGAGCGCGAGCGGTTCGGTGTCGACCGGCGAGCGCGGGCCTGGCGGGGCGGGGAGGAGGACGGCGGCTGCGGAGATGGCGGTCAGCTCGACGAAGGTGCGCCTTCTCCCCGGGTCATCGTCCTCCTGGCTGGCTGTGCGGACCGGTTGTACGTCGGGCTGGTTGATGTCGCTGGGCGGGATCAGGCCGAGCTTGCGGTAGAGCAGCTCGTACCGTTCGGAAGGGCGGTGGTCGCCGCGTTCCCAGGCGCGGACCATCCGGACCAGGGCGTCGTGGGCAGCGACTGGGTCGCTGGCGGCGCGGCGGAGCTGGCGTGCCAGCTCGGGCACGTCCCATCCGCGGGACCTGCGCCACTCGCGCAGGTCGCCGCCGCTGATCCCGGTCATCGCGCGTACCTTAGCGTCGCCGTCGCGTCGGGGAGCACGGTTGTGCTCCGGGGTCCTCCCGTGTGCTCCTTGTTGTCACTATCGCACGACAGCGCGCTACCGGTGGACTGAGTTCATCACGTTGGCATGCCAGGGCGAGGAGGCATCCGCCATGACACGGGCGGTGGGACCCAGTGCAGACGAGGGGACTGCGACGGGTGGTGACCGGTGAGGTACCGCGACCGGGAATAGCTCGACCTGGGGGCTGTCCGCAGGGCGGTCTGCGCGTGGCTGGACGAGCATCAGGCAGGCATCTTGGCGGAGATGGCCGACAATCTCAAGCGCGATTACCCGGACTGCCCCGGCGAGATGGCGGTTGTGCTGCGTGGCTTGATGGCCGCGGAGTTGCGCTGCCGGACCCAGCCCGGTGTCGCCTCGCCACCGGCCGGAGTACCGCGGTGACCGGGCCACGGGGACCGTTGCGCGCCATCGAAGGCGGACTATCACCCCGGCGCGACTCGGTCATCCGGCTGCACCAATTCCAGGGCGAGCACTCAGACGTCCAGTTCACGTCGCCAACGATGGGTCGCTATGGACAGTACACGGCGCTCATCCCGCCTGGCGCGATTACGGGAGAGTCCCGCGAGATCATCGTCAAGAGCCCGGACCTATGCGGCCTGATGGATCAGCTCGATGACCTTTTCGGCTCGCCGGGTTCGAGTTAAGCGGCGTAGGCGCCTGAGTCGACCAAAAGCATGATCTGCCCGGCTGTGTGCGCGCTGATGAGGCTGGCGGCTCTGGCTGGTGCCGCTTGCTGGCCGCTAAGACGAACTCGACCGGGGCCGGAGGCTTGCTTACCGATGTATACGTAGAAGATCAACTAGGTGTAGCCGATCGAGCAACGCAGGTTACAGACCGGGTGGCAATCGATACGCGTGGAGCGAGGCCCGTAGCAGCCAGGACCGCTTCCTCTAAGCGGAAGCCGGAGGGCTATGTTAATTGAAATTTAAGGTAAAGGTACTCATCGCACTGAGTGATTAAGTTAACTGACCGAGTGCGATCGGAGAGCCGAAGAGTTGCTCCACCTCGCCGCAGATCACGACCCGGGCTTTGACCGGCTGTTGTTCGCAGATGCACTCGCCGCGATCGACCGCCTGGCTGACCGGTTGTTCAGAGCTACGGCTTGAGCGTCGACGATGTATTCACACTCAGGGAGGGGTATCGCTGGTATGGTCCTCCTGTGCCGAAGTCGCCGATTCTCCCGCTGGCCGTTGCGGTAACCGCCGTAGCGCTCAGCGCATCGCCCGCCCAGGCTGCACCGCTATTAGCTGGAAAGCGCCATGAGGCTACGGTCGTGGCGTTTCCGCTTCTCGCGGTGAAGGGCCAGGCACCAGCGGGCGTCGGGTCCCACGTCAGCCATTCATCCCATGTATCCCATGTGTCGGGCTCAGGTCCGGGACATGTCTCGCACGTCTCACACGTCTCGCATGTCTCGTCGGTGCCTGCTCCGTCGCCGACGAGCGTGGCGCCTGTCGCGCCCCAGCCGCCCTCGTCGGGGAGTCCGGCCCCGGCCGTCAGCGCGGGCTCAGGCGGATCGTCCGCTGTCGCGCCGCCGTCGGGCAGCCTGCCGGGCAGCTCGGCGGATCTGGGGAGCGGCAGCCCGGCCACGGGCAAAGGCGGGGGCTGCGCGTTCGTCATTGTGGCGCCGTTCAGCGCCCTCGCGGGCTGGATCAGACGCCTGGCCCGCCGAGTGAGGGCGCGATGAGCGCGGCGGGCGGCGCGGCTGATGCCGGTACCGGGGCAGCTGACGCTGGCGCGGCCGGTGCCGCGGAGATCACGCTGGCTTTTGACCAGGCCACGGTGGACCTGGACGCGTTGCAGCGGAGCGCCTATGCAGTGGCCGCCGAGATGACGGTCGACATCCGCGTCTGCGGCGCGGACTACGTGTGCACGTTGTTCCCTCGCAAGCATGACGCCGCCGACGAGGAGCTGAAACACCGGTTCCGCGCGGAGGTGAACGACCAGATCCTGCGGGTGCGGATCGCGAAGGAGACCGAGCCGCTGCGGAACCTGGTCTTCGCGCTGGCGTTCTCGCGGACCGGCCTGGTCGATGCCGAGGGCTCGGGGTGATGAAACTGGAGCGGGCGGCGACGGCGCTGCCCCGGCACGGCTGGCAGTTGCTGCCGCTGCGGTTTCACCGGCTCGACGCGGACTCGGTGGTCCTCACCAACCTGGTGGGAGAGCACGTGTTCGTGACGCCGGACGAGCTGGGCGCCGTGGTGGACGGGACCTGCGCGGATCAGGAACTGCTTGCGCGGCTGCGGGCGGCGCACCTGATCCAGGTTCCCGGCGAGAGGCTGCCTGCCGAGCTGCTGGCCATCAAGCTGCGCACCCGGATGCGGCGCCTGCCGGATTCGACCGGGCTGCACATCTTTGTGGTCACGCTGCGCTGCGAGCACACGTGCCGCTACTGCCAGGTGTCCCGGCAGTCGGCGGCGAAGAACGAGTTCGACATGACCGAGGAGACCGCGGGCCGGGCGCTTGAGCTGGCCTTCAGGTCGCCGTCGCCGCAGCTGAAGATCGAGTTCCAGGGCGGCGAGCCGCTGCTCAATTTCCCGCTCGTCCGGTGGATCACGGCCGAGGCGAACCGGATGAATAAGGAGCATGGCAAGGATCTCGCGTTCGTGATCGCGACGAACCTGGCGCTGCTTGACGATGAGATCCTTGGCTTCTGCGCCGAGGAACAGATCCACATCTCGACGTCGCTTGACGGCCCGCAGGATCTGCACAACGGCAACCGCCGCCGCCCCGGCCGTGACAGCTGGCAGCAGGCGGTGTCCGGCATCAGGCGGGTGCAGGAGCGGCTCGGCACCGATAGGGTCAGCGCGCTGATGACCACCACGGAGGCGAGTCTTGGCCGGGCCGCTGAGATTATCGGCACCTACGCCGAGCTTGGGTTGCGCGGGGTATTCCTGCGCCCGATCTCGCCGTACGGCTTCGCGCTGCGCGGCCGCGGGGGCGCGAATTACGACGTCGGCCGGTGGCTTGAGTTCTACGCGGCCGGCCTGGACCAGGTCGTGGAACTGAACCGGCAGGGCGTCCCGATGGTGGAGATGTACGCGTCGATCATCGCGAAAAAGATGCTCACCAACGCCGACCCCGGCTACGTCGACCTGACCTCTCCGGCTGGCATCGGGATCGGCGCGCTGGTCTATAACTACGATGGCGACATCTACGCGAGCGACGAGGGCCGGATGCTTGCCGAAATGGACGACCGCACTTTCAGGCTCGGCAACGTGCACGATTCCTCCTACGCGGACATCATGCTTTCCGACGGCCTGCTCAACCCGCTCACCGAATCGATCACGCTCAGCGCGCCGATGTGCGCCACGTGCGCGTTCGAGCCGTACTGCGGGGCCGACCCGGTATTCCACCACGCGACCATGGGAGATTTCACCGGGCATAAGGCGCTGTCGGCGTTCTGCCAGCGCAACATGGGTGTCTTCAGCTTGCTGCTGCGGAAGATGCGCGATGACCCTTATTTCCGTGACCTGCTGTGGCGGTGGGCGCAATGAGGCAGCCCAGCGCGGTTGTCCGGTATGGCAGTGCGGCAAAGGCAGAGCCGGTGTGGCGGGGGCGGCCATGCTGACGCTGCGGGGCCGCGCCGACGCAAGCGGGCTGGCCGGGCCGGTGGCCGACGATGTATGGCGGATCTGCCTGCCTGAGGACGCAGACAACGATCGCAGCGGCGCTGACCACCCCGCCAAGTCCATCGCGTGCCTGCTGCGGGACGGGCAGGC
>Ga0335076_10005067_pt1 | contig 13343 bp, 7 predicted proteins | sample Lox_Sample_25_FD_206717 | JGI IMG/M metagenome (GOLD analysis project Ga0335076, IMG submission 206717) | Soil microbial communities from Loxahatchee National Wildlife Refuge, Florida, United States - Lox_Sample_2.5 | ecosystem: Environmental > Terrestrial > Soil > Wetlands | place: USA: Florida...
TGATTGAGCCGTTGCGGGGGATTTCGCCGTTGCGGCCGGAGCGGCTGGGGGATCTGGATATTGAAATTGTGCGTGAGTTGGCCGGCGGCATGTACTTCGGCGAGCGCGGAAACGTGGTGGAAGGCGGAGTGGAGCGCGCGTTCGATACGGAAAGCTATTCGACGCCGGAGATCGAGCGGATTGCGACGTTTGCATTTACCCGGGCCGAAGCGCGCTCGCGCAGATTGTGCTCGGTGGACAAGCACAATGTGCTGACGAGTTCGCAGTTGTGGCGGCGGACAGTAACGGCGATGAGCGCAGTATATCCGGCGGTGAAGCTGGAACACATGTATGTGGATAACGCGTCGATGCAGTTGATGCTGCGGCCGACGCAGTTCGATGTTGTGCTTACCTCGAATATGTTCGGAGACATTCTGAGCGATGAGGCGGCAGCGCTGGTGGGGTCGATTGGGTTGATTCCGTCGGCGAGTTTCGGGACGAGCGCGCCGCTGTTTGAGCCGATACACGGATCGGCGCCGACGCTCGCGGGGAAGGATATGGCGAACCCGATCGGGTCGATCCTGAGCGCAACGATGATGCTGCGGGATACGTTTGGATTAGGGTTGGAAGCGGATTGGGTAGAACAATCGTTGACGCGGGTGCTGGGAGCGGGTTACCGCACGGAAGATATCGCTGAGCCCGGCACGAAAAAGATCGGCACGGCGATGTTCGTGGAGATTCTGCATCAGGAGATGCAGCGGACGTTTGAGCACGCGGAGAAGTACGGCTGGGGCGTGTAGGCTCACCTTCAGAATCCGACAAGACATAAAGTCAAAATCCGCACCCTTACAAACCAAGGGTGCGGCACCCACCAGCCAAAATCCTTGTGTGGCCTCAATTGACTGGACGTGGTGTGTTGGAGCACATACAGCAAGTTGGATATTGCGTTTGGGGGCGAGTTGAAATTAGTATGTGCGTACACGGGAAAGGAGGGCGATCCAAAAACAATGAAAAATTCGGATTTAAGTGGTAAACGTGAGGTGGCTGAGGCTTAAGGCGCAAGCTATTAAGTCCTAGCGAAAAGCAGTTTGGATTCGCAAAGGCGTGTCGCGCCTTCAGCCAATCCCAGACAGACTACCGGCGGCCCCGTGGGAAACTGCGGGGCCGTTCTTTTTCTTGCGAGCAACGACGGTAGATCCGGCCTGTCTACATGTGACAATCGTCACTTCTAAAACGATTCAATAAGGGTATAAGTCCGGCAGCTTGTCTCCCCGAAGTGTATTCCCATCCCGGGAGGAAGCGTCCTCGAGACAAGTACGGACCCGGAGCGCCGGCGCACGATCAATATGCGACGCGGCGAACCTGGCGCCGATCACGGTAAGCGAAGGGAAAGCTTCGCTTGTTCGAGGAGGATTTATGCCAGCGACGACGATAGCGCAGAAATTGAAAGTGCCGTTTTACGGGCATGCCCGGCAGTATCACAGCATCAAGAAGGAAATCGACGACGCGTTCCATGCGGTGTTGGAAAGCGAAGCGTATGTGATGGGGCCGGCGCTGGGGCGATTCGAGAAGGAACTCGCGCACTATTTCGGGATGAAACACGCCATTGGTGTGAATTCCGGCACCGATGCGCTGTGGCTGGTGTTTTTTGCGTTGGGGTTGAAGCCCGGGGAAGAAGTGATTACGACGGCGAACACCTTTTTCGCCACGGCGGAAGCGATCTGGATCGCGGGTGGGAAGGCCGTGTTTGTCGACAGCGATCCGGTGACAAACAATATCGACCCGACAAAGATCGAGGCGGCGATTACTCCGCGGACCGTGGGGATCGTGCCGGTCCATCTTTACGGGCACTGCGCCAATATGAAGATGATTCAGGCTGTCGCAAAGAGGCACAACCTGTGGGTGGTGGAGGACAACGCGCAGTCGATTGATGCGCATGGAGACGTCTTCAAGCAGGGCGAGCTGAGCGATGCCGTGTGTACGAGCTTCATCATCCAGAAGAACCTGGGGACATTCGGAGATGGTGGCGCGATTGTTACGAATCGTGACGATATCGAGCTGGCGGTGCGTCGGTTTAGGAATCATGGCTCGGTGAAGCGGTCGGTCCATTCGTTCGGATTCAACAGCCGGCTGGACGACCTGCACGCCGCATTTCTGAGCGTGAAGTTGAAGCACATTACGAAGTGGACGGATCAACGGCGCGTGTGGGCGAAACGGTATAGCGATGGATTGAAGGGAACCAGCTTCAGGTTGCCGAAGGAGATGCCGGGTTACAGGCATGTCTTCCACCTATATGTGATTGAACATCACAAGCGCGACCATTTGACGCAGTTCCTGGTGGAGAACGGGATCGATGCCAAACAGCACTACCCGATCGCAATTCACCAGCAGGAAGGCTACCCGTGGGGCAAGCTCGCCGATCCACACCCGCAGGTACCGAATGCCGAGCGCAACGCCGCGCAGTGCGTGTCACTGCCGATGTTTCCCGAGCTGACTGCTGAAGAAGTGGATTACACGATTGAGAAGCTGAAGGAATGGGACGCGAAGTTCGGCTGGTGAGCCGGCGCAGGACAGAACTCCAGGCGGGAGAAAAATCATGAGCGAGAAGAAGATCTACAGAGTGATGGTTGTGGGTGTCGGCAAACGCGGAAAGCATCACGTCCAGGCGTTCAAGAAAAATCCACGATTTGAGGTCGTGGGAATCAGCGATGTGAATGCGGAGCAACTGGCGAAGGCCGCGGCGGAATTGGGGATTGCGAAGACGTCGGTTGATCCGTTGCGCCTGGCCCGGGAGATCCAGCCGGATATTTTCTGTTTTTGCACGCCACCCACGATACGGCTGGAACTGATTCGTGTGGGGATTGCGTCAGGAGCGAGGCTGATCGCTTATGAAAAGCCGATGGCGCTTTCGATGAACGAGGCGATCGAGATTCGCAAAGCGGTGGAGAGGGGAGGAGTCAAGACGGTGGTGTCGCACCAGCACCGGTATGGGCAGCATTACGCGAAGGTGAAGGAAATCGTGGAAAGCGGGGCGCTGGGGCGGATTCACACCATCCACGCGCACGCCGGTGGTTGGTTCCTGCATCTCTTCACGCACCTGGTGGAGTATATGCGGTGGTACAACGGTGAAGTTGCGGCGGAATGGGTGATGGCGCAGGCGGCCGGGCGCGGGAAGCTGTCGGACAATCATCCGTCGCCGGACTACATCGGCGGGTTCATCCAGTTCGCGAATGGAGTCCGCGGAATTATTGAATGCGGGGCAGGAGCGCCGGACGTGCCGGAAGTGGATTACTGGTGGAGGAAAAACCGGATCGCGGTGTATGGCACGGAAGGATTCGCGGAAGTGCTGACGGGCGGAGGCTGGCGTGCAGTGACCGCGAAGCAAACCGGAGTGACCTCAGGCCCGGGTTGCATGAATTACGATTTGGACATGCCGCCGTATGTAGAGGATATGGCACGGTGGCTGGACGACGAGCGATGCGTGCATCCGTGCAATGGAGAGTCAGCCTATCACGGATTCGAAATCAGCATGGCGATGCTGCGCTCGGTTGTGGAGCGAGGACAGATCGCATTGCCATTAAGCCCAGGCGAACCGGAAATCGAAGCATTCAGGCGGGTGCTTCCTGATAAAGCGGTGCTTCTGTCGAACGAAGTGCACAGCAAAGAATATCCGGGCGGAGTTGTGGTAGCGGCGGCCGCGCTGGTGCTAGCAAACTAACGAATCAGGACCCATCCGCTGCAGGCGCACAAATAGAAATGGTCAACGACGTCGGCCGCCGCCCATTCGGGCGCGTGGAGCGCTGCGCGCGGAGTTGAAGTTCTGGCTGCGCTGCGTGCCTTGGGTGCGAGCACGCTCCTGGTTTTGCAGGCTTGGTGTTGGCCGGTCCACGTTCTGCCAGCCGTTGCCACTATTGCTGGACCAATTACCGGAGTTGCGATCATAGCGGTAGACGGTGCCGTCTTTGCCGGCGTAGATGTTGTTCTTACCAGCAGCGATACCGGCGTTTGTATTGGTGTTGTAGACAAAACCGCCGCGATTTGCCGAGCCTTCGCCGGAGTAGATGTTACCGGCATAGCCCGCGCCGCCCCCGGCAACGATGCCGGTGTTCGGGTTGTAGGTCGCGCCGCCACGGTAGCCGTACGTGTTGCCAGTATAAACGTTGGTGTTGTAGCCGCGGCCGGCGACCGTGGTTCTGCCCGTTTGCGTATTGTGGTAAGCGCCGCGAGTGGCGGCTCCGTAGTTTCCCGTGTACGGGTTGGCCCATGCCGCACCTGTGCGAGAGTACGCGGTGTTGCCCCAGACGCCGTAGACATTGGCCACAGCAGCGCCGCCCCACGCACCCCAACCATAGTAGGGATACCAGCAGCAACCGTAGTAGCCCATCGGGCCCCACCACGGGTAATACCAGGGATAGTAGCCGTAGCCGACGCCGAAACTGACGCTCCAGCCGCTGTCAGTTGCGTAGGTGAAGCCGGCACCGACGCCATAGGTGTACGGCCAGCCATACCAAACGGTGGGCCCAATGTACGGGGGATAATACCAGCCAGTGCCGTAAACCACGGTGGTTGTGCTGGAAGAGACGACCGTGCCGTAGTATCCCGGCGTATAGCCGACGTAGACCACGTCCGGTGTCGAGCCGTAGACCTTTACGTAGGTCACGTAGTGAATCGGCGAAGTGGCTGGAATGTCGTAAATGTCGACAGGAACGGAGTCGGCAACGGTCCAGGGACCTTGCGGCGTTGGCGCTTTGAACCAGACGCCGGCTTCCACGCAGTAGTAGCTGGTGTCTGAAACCTTAATGAGAGCAGCGCTGGTATTGACGGCGCGGCTGAGCGACGTTCCATCAATTTGCTCAAATGTGGGATCACCGTCGTATTGAACGGTAATCTTCGCTTCGGAACGAGTGATGGTGGCGGTCTGCGGAATGGAATTGGCAATCAACGCTTCTTTGGCCTGAGGAGTGCCAGGGACAGAGGCGAGGATCGTGGACTTGGGACTGTCGGTGGGAATTTTCGCGAAATCGGGAGGCATGGCTTGTGCATCGACGAAAGTCCAAGGGCCGTCAAGGGAAGGGGATTTGAACCAGCGGCCAGAGATGAGAACGTAATAGTCGGCACCGAGCCGGAAAATGTTCCCTGTAGTATTGGTGACATATTCGAGGGCAGCGCCGTGAATCGGAGCGAATTGGGGATCTCCCTTGGTTTCGATGAGTTCCGCAGGTCCATAAACAACGTAGACGTCGGGAACATTGCCTTTTTTGCCAGATTCTTTTAACGAAGGCTGCTGTTTGTTTCTTTCGCCTTCGGGATCCTGTGCCTGGTTCTGGCTAACGATAAATTCCTCGGCCTTCTTCATATCGTCGGGAAGCTTCTTGGCGTATTGCCAGGGGCCGTCCAGTTCCTTGGATTGCAGCCACCAATCCTGGACACGCAGGAAGTAGAGCTTTTTATCTTCTTCGAAGAGGATGATGGAACGTGTGTTGATAATCCTCTGTAATTTTGTGTCTTGCACGGCGCTTAGTCGTGGGGCGCCATCGATCAGGATTTCGAGGGACGGCTTGCTGGCAATGATGATTTTCGGCGGATCATTCTTGACCGCGACGCCCCTTATGGTGTCTTCACTCTGGTCCAGTTCGGCTTCGAGGCGGTCGAGGGAAACGATTTTGGTGGCGGACGGCAGTCTCTTTTCCAAGATGGCCGTGAGTTTGGCTTCCATCTCGTGAGCCGCGGGGAACTTGACTTCGGTGACCTTGGCCTGATCGAGGGTAACAAGACGGTTCACCTTGTCGACTTCGGTGCGAGCTTGGAACCATACAACGCCATACCTCGCGGCGGTGTCCTTGCCGCTTTTCAGCTCGACGGCGGAATAAAGCTGAATCTGGTTTCCCTCCCAACGATCAACCTGCGGCTGATAGATGCTGAACTTATCGTCGCCGCTGGTGAACAGGCGAGGCCAGGCGGCCTCAGTCGGCAATTTGGCCGGCGATGGTCCCCCTTTGGGCTTTGGCGAATCGGGAAGGTCTTTCTTTTGGTCAGCGGCAGTTGTGGTCGGCTGTTGTGGCTTAGCGAAGCTGAGAAAAGGCAAAGCCGCGCAAACAGCGATTAGGGCGGAGTCTATGGCAAGCCTTCGAAAGCTCATGATGGGCCCCCGGGACGTGATCGGAAGTTGGTTTTTGAGTGAGGACACTTCTTCTCCATACGATAGCATCAACACGCCGATATCGAAGGGCTGCGATGAGACGAAGCGAATCGTGAAATGCGAGGAAGTTTGGTTGCTAGAAGGAGCCGGGGATGCTAAGTTTAAGAATCTCATACGGTTTGTCCGCCCTTGGGAATTGAATCCGCGGACAGCCCAAGCGCTTCCGGGATAAAAAGGCAGCGAGAGCTGTCAGGCAGAGCAAAAGGAACCAGGGTGTCCCCTGTCCCGAGCGAACGAGCACATAAGAACGATATGCCTCAATCTTCTTCCAAATTGAGCGGAGCGACGGGTGCGCGTGTGCCCGGGGTGACGTACTGGCGCGTGGAAGGCTCGCTGCTGGAGATGAGCGCGATGCGCAGCGTGGGGTATTTCCATTGGAACAGCCAAAGTTTTTTGGAACGGTGGGTACGGCGGGCAGGCATGTTGGCGGTGGGCCTGCTGCGGCCGGTATCGTACATGGCGAGCCGGACGTTTGCGACGCGGTTTCTGCACAGCTTGTTGAGGGGGATTACGCGAGACCGGCTGGATTTGCTGGGTGAGGAATATTTTCAGTACGAGTTGAAGCCCGGAATGCGACGGGAAGCAGTGGAGAAGCTGGTGGAGGCCGTGCGAAGTGGCGAGCGAGTCGTGCTTGTGGGCCAGATGCTCGAGCACATCTTGCGGCCGATGTCGGAGTATTTCGCGGTGGAAGGGTTCATCGCGAATCGGCTGGAATTTCGCGATGGAATGGCGACCGGAAGACTGTGCGAACCAGTGATTCGGCCGCGAGGGCCGTTCGCCTGGCTGGCGAGCGGGTCGGCGGATGGGCGGATCGCGCCGGAAAAGCTGGCATGGCAACTGGATTGGCAGAAGACGCCGCAGTTTCTGGAAAGTGCAGTGCAGGCGGTGTCGCGACCGAAGGTAGCCACGGCGCATTCGGTTCACGCGCTGAGTAATACGCCGCGTGTGGAATCGTTGAGGGTGCGAGAGACGCTAGCGGGCAAGCACCTGATGTTGATTGGCGTGACGGGATTCATCGGCAAGGTCTGGCTGGTGGACCTGCTCGAAAAGATTCCGGAGATCGGGAAAGTAACGCTGCTGATCCGGCGAAACCGGACGACTTCAGCGCAGAGGCGATTCGAAAAGATCGTGGAGGAATCGCCGACGTTCGATCGCTTGCTGGAGATTCACGGCACGAAGCTGGCGGCGTTCCTGAAGGAAAAAGTAGAGGTGGTGGAAGGGGACGTGAGCTTGCCGGGTCTGGGGCTGGACGCAGAGACCCAGGAACGTCTGGCGAGGTCACTGAACTTGATTGCGAACAGCGCGGGGTTGACGGACTTCAACCCAGATTTGCGGGATGCGTTGTCGTCGAACGTGGATTCCACGATTTATCTGCTGAAGTTTTTGCGCAAGTGCGAGCACGCGGCGCTGATGCATTTGTCGACTTGCTACGTGGTCGGGATGCGCGACGGGCGGGTGACAGAAGAGTTGCGCGTGAACTATAACCCGCAGAATCACACGGAGTTTGACGCGGAGAAAGAGATTGCGTCGCTGCGGGAGATGGTGAAACGAATTGAGGAGCGGTCGGAGAGCGCGGAGCTGGCGAAGGCACTGCGGCGGCAGGCACTGGGAAGGGGCGGCGACCCGTCGAAAGTCGGCGCCGAAGAGTTGGAAGGCGTGTTGAAACGAAACAGGGCGCGCTGGGTACGGAACCGGTTGGTACGCGCGGGAATGAAGCGCGCGAATTATCTGGGTTGGCCGAACACGTACACGTTCACAAAGAGCTTGGGCGAATCGATGCTGGCGAAAGAAGGGCGCGATCTGGCGGTGGCGATCGTGCGGCCGTCGATTGTGGAGAGCTCGGAGCGGACGCCGTTTACCGGATGGAATGAGGGGATTAACACGTCGGGACCCTTGTCGTATTTGCTGGGGACGAACTTCCGGCAGTTGCCGTCGAACGAACGGAAGTGTCTGGACGTGATTCCGGTGGACATGGTGACGCGGGGGATGACGTTGATTGCCGCGGCGCTGCTGCAGAGGAAGAATGCGCGGTTGTATCAACTGGCGACATCGGCGATCAACCCGGTGAACATGGGGCGATCGATTGAACTGACGGGTCTGGCGCACCGGAAACACTACCGCGCGCAACAAGGGCTGGAGCATTGGCTGAAGGTAAAGCTGGAAACCATCCCGGTCTCGAAGCAGAGATACGAGCGGATGTCGATCCCGATGCAGAAGGCGGTGGTATCGCGGATCAACAAGGCGGCGACGAAAACGATGTGGAGCAAGCCGCCGTTGGCGAAAACCGAACGGGATCTGGTACGGGCGCAGAAACTGATTGAGTTGTACGAGCCGTTCATCCTGCACAACGAGCACGTGTTTGAGTGCGAGAATACGCGGCTTCTTTCGGCGGGGCTGGATGACGAGGAGAAGAAGATGTTCGATTTTTCGCCGGAAAAGATTGACTGGTGGGATTACTGGATTAACATCCACATACCGGCGCTGCGGCGGTGGTGCTATCCGTTAATGGAAGGGAAGCCGCTGGAGGCGAGAGAAGCGCGAGCGCTGGATTGGTCGGTGCCGCCGGAGAGCGCGTCGGCGGCGACGCGGTAAGTTCACGAACTCCATTCACACATGGCTATTTTTCTGACCGGATCGACAGGCTATTTGGGCAGCTACCTGGTGTCGGGGTTATGGACCGGGTATGCGGACCGGCTCAATCTGTTGGTGCGCGCAAAGACGGAGCCGGAGGCGCGAGAACGGTTATGGCAGTCGCTGCAATTGCACATGGGGTTTCCCGCGTTTCTGGAATATGTACATGCGCGGGTCCGCATTTTTCTAGGGGACTTGACGAGCGAACGGTTCGGGCTGGAAGACGATGAGTATCATGCATTGGTGGACAACACGGATTCGATCCTGCACTGTGCAGCTTCCCTGAATCGCAAATCAGAAAAACAATGCTTGAACGTGAACCTGCGCGGGTCATTGGAAGTGATTCAGTTAGCGCGACGGGCGCAGAACCATCATGGCTTGCGACGATATTCACACGTGAGCACGGTAGCGGTGGCGGGGAAGCGGCAGAACGAGGTGGTGCAGGAAGACTCGTCGATCGACTGGGCGCGGTCGGACTACGATCCGTACGCGCGAACGAAGAAGTTCTGCGAGCACATGGTGCACCAGTTGCTGCCGGATGTGCCGCATACGATTTTCCGCCCAGCGATTGTGATGGGCGATAGCCGGAAGCCGGAGACAACACAGTTCGACATGGTGCAAGCGTTCGACATGCTGGCGCGTTTGCCGATGCTGCCGCTGCGGCCGGATGATCGCATCGATATTGTGCCGGCGAACTACGTGGGCGGCGCGATCGTGAAGATCCACCAGATGGAGAAACCGAATTACGGAATTTATCATCTGTCGTCGGGGACGGGATCGCAGACGTACAAGGAGTTGACGGATGCGTTGGCGAAGCAGGGCGGATGGGGCCGGCCGAGCTATCAGCCATGGCTCGGCGGGCCGTTTTCGAAGACAGTGAACTGGCTGGCATTCCGGGGTGGCGCGGTGGGCTATGGGGCGTCGTTGCTGAAAGTGTTCTGGCCATACCTGGACTGGAATACGGTGTTCGATAATTCGCGGGTGGCTCAGGAAATGGGCGAGGCCCCAGCGAGGTTTTCGACCTATGCGTTTCCGCTGCTGAAGTGGAGCCGGGAGAATGGATTCAAGTATCCGGCGAAGGCGTGGCCGGGCGAGACAACGGCTGGCGTTGGTGGCGAGGGGAGATCCTTCGCGCAGAAGGGACGCTCAGGATGACGAACGTTTGACGGTGCCCCCGGAACGAAGTCAGGGGTTGGGCACCTGGCGGACGGCCTCACAAGGCCGTCCCTACAAAAGCAAGGCGGAGCACACGGTGCGAATTGTGAAGACGTCGGGGAGCGTAGTGGCATGACGGATTTTCTTTTGGTGATGTGGGTCAGCGCGCTGATCGAGATGCGGCGCTTCGGGTGGATGTTTGGGCTGGGAAAGCGGTGGACGCCGGGAGAGAAGCTGAAGCTGCTGTTCGCGGGATATAACGGAACGCGGAACACCGGCAGCGACGTGCGGGTACAGGAGATGTTGCGGCAGATCCGGCACGTGCTGGGGGCAGAGAACGTCGACTTCAGCGTGATGACGCAGAATTTCGACCGCACCAAAGGATATTTCGAAGGTTCGCGGCAGGTACATTTGCCGGATGTGTTTCCGCCGTTTTTGTTCCGCGAAGTACACGCGAATCATGGCGTGATTTCGTGCGAGGGGTCGATGTTCAAGAGCAAATTCGCGAACGCGCTGACGACGATGATGATCGGCTCGTTGGGCCTGGCGTCGGCGGAGAACAAGTTGTCGGTGGCGTACGGCGGAGACGCGGGGCACATGGACGATTTGGTCCAGTGGATGTGCGCGCGATATACAAAAGACTCGCTGGTGATCACGCGAAGCCTGGAATCTCAGCAACTGCTGAGCGGCCTGGGGGTGCCGAACGAATTGGGAGCAGACACGGCGTGGACCTTTGAGCCGCATCCCCCGGAATACGCGCGGAAGGCGCTTCGTGCGACAGGCTGGGACGAGAAAACGCCGATTCTGGTGTTGTGCCCCATTCATCCGTTTGTGTGGCCGGTGCGGGCGTCGATCGGAAAGTACATTGCACGCGCAACGGCGGGCGCATACAAGGAGAGCCAGTACCGCACGGTGTATTTCTTCGAATCCGGCGCGGAAGTGGAGCGGAAGTTCAAGCATTACGTGAACGGGTACATTGAGGCGGCGAAGGCGTTTATGCAACGGCATCGTGTGTTCCCGATTCTGGTGGCGATGGAGCGGTTGGATGCGGTGGCATGCCACGCGATCGAGAAAGAGATGCCGGGAACGCCGGTGCTGACGTCGGACGACTACGATATGTTCGAGCTGGTGTCGATCCTGCGCGAATGCACGTACATGGTGTCGTCGCGGTATCACGGGATTGTGACGTGTATGCCTGCGGGAGTGGCGTCGGCGGGCGTCACGATGGATGAGCGGATCCGGAACCTGATGCGCGAGCGCGGGCACCAGCATTTAATGCTGACGGTGGACGATGCGGAACTTGGCCCGAAGTTATTGGAAGTGATGGAGCGGCTGGTGGTGGAAGCGGATGCAATTCGAGAGAGCATTGGCCGGACGGTGGTGAGCAACCTGAAGGGCATGTCGCGGATGGGCGTGTTTTTGGAGGATGAACTGCGAAGAGTGTATCCGGAATTTCCGCTGCGCAAGGGCGTGCTGAGCTGGGAAGGCAACTTGCCGCCGCTAAACGCAAACCTCAGACAATTGGTAGAAGAGTACGACACGACGGCGCTCGCCGTTGGCGCGGGGCGATAACAGTCCGATGGAAAATTTCCTGGAAAACGTGTTTGAGCGGCTCGCAAAGGCGAGCGATGGCTTGGTTTTGCGGGAGATTCGCGATGAGAAGTTTGCAAATGTGAGCGGGAAGGAATTACTAGAACGAGTCGAACGGGCGCGCGGGTATTTCCGCGGTTTGGGTATGCAGAGCGGAGATCGGTGCGCACTGCTGGGGCCAAATTCGGTCGAGTGGGTAGCGGTGGACCTGGCGCTGATGGCGGAAGGCGCGATTGTGGTGCCGCTATACGCGCGGCAAGCGGCCGGGGAATTGGCCGGGATGGTAAAGGACTCAGGAGCGCGATTTTTGTTTGTGAGCGATACGGCGTTAGGAGAGAGCGTTGCAGCCGCATGGCCGCAGGCGCCGCCTGGAGTTTTGTTTAGTGACGTGCTCAGTGGGAATGGCGTGGCGAGCCCCCCGAGTCCTCATAAGAGCGAGGACTTGGTGACGATCATTTATACGTCGGGGACTTCGGGCGAGCCGAAGGGCGTCTGCCTTAACACGGCAAATTTAAACTTCATGATCGGATGCACGACGGGATGGATGGACCGACTCGGATGGGAGCGGCCAGAACCGATGCAGGTGTTTCAGTATTTGCCGTTTAATTTTGCAGCGTCGTGGATCGTGATGCTGTCGTGTTTGTCGAAGAATACGGTGCTAACGCTGTCGACGGACTTGAATAAGCTGGCAGATGAGATCCGGTTGTCCGCGCCAAATTACTTTTTCAACGTGCCTACGCTGCTCGAGCGGGTGCGGCGCGGCGTGGAAGAGACTATCGCCAAGGGGCCGGGAATCATCCGAACGATTTATCGCAAGGCACGCGAGGGTTGGGAGCGGGAACAAGCGGGGCAAGGCAGCGGCGGGATTTGGCTGGCGTTGGCGCGAGCGCTAATTTTCAAGAAAATTCTGGCGCGGTTTGGGGGGGACTTGCGAGGGCTGGTGTGCGGATCGGCGCCGTTGGCGGCAGAGACGCAGGAATTTTTCGCCATGCTGGGGATTCCGATCTGGCAGGTGTATGGGCTGACGGAGACTTGCGGAATTTGCACCATGGATGATCCACGCATGCCGAGCGAACCGGGGCGCGTGGGGCAGGCGATTCCGGGAATTGAAATGATGGTTGGGGAAAACGAGGAAATTGTCGTGCGCGGGCCGAATGTATTTTCGGGATATTGGGACCGGCCGGGGGAAACCGCGAAGGCCCTGCAAGGCGGAGTGTTTCACACAGGCGACCAGGGTGAGGTGAATTCCAAGGGGAACTGGCGGATCAGCGGACGCATCAAGAATCTGATTATTCTGAATTCTGGGCACAACATCGCGCCGGAACCGATTGAAGAGAAGATTGCGGGACATGTGGCGGGCGCACAGCAGGTGGTGGTGGTCGGGAATGGACGAGGATATCTTTGCGCGCTGGTGACGGGCGATGTAAGCATCGCGTCGGTGCAAGCCGCCATTGATCGAGTGAATGCAGAATTGCCGCATTACCGGCAAATAAGGAATTTCGCGATCGAGCCGCTGGGATTTACGCCGGAGAGCGGTTTGGTGACGGCGAACGGGAAGCTGCGACGGGAGCAGATCAATGCGCGATTTCGCGAGAAGATCGAGGAGATGTACAAGCAACATTCCGCAGCCGCGGCGGGGAATGCGCGATGAAAGAGTTTCGAGGTGAGACATTGCGGTGGGAGTGGCGAGACGATGTAGTGGAGATAACGCTCGACCACGAGCCGCTGAACGAGATTGGAACCGCGATGCTGAAGGACCTGGAGAAGTTTGTGGCCGCGATTCCGAAAC
>Ga0335076_10005068_pt1 | contig 13343 bp, 10 predicted proteins | sample Lox_Sample_25_FD_206717 | JGI IMG/M metagenome (GOLD analysis project Ga0335076, IMG submission 206717) | Soil microbial communities from Loxahatchee National Wildlife Refuge, Florida, United States - Lox_Sample_2.5 | ecosystem: Environmental > Terrestrial > Soil > Wetlands | place: USA...
GTCTTCCCGTTCCGCGCTAGCGCTCCGGCTTCTTCCAAATCCCGCGTCGATGCATCAGCGCAATCTGCTTCTTGATCACCCTCTCGCGGTACTCTGCGTGCTTCATGGGTACGCGTTTCAGGTACAGGTTTTTCGGGTAGATCGGCTGTTCGTATAGGATCTGGTACAGCTCGGTGCGCAGATCCTTCATCCAGTTGTCCCACTGCGCGCGAGCCCGATGATCGCGCAGCGCCTCGATGTCGATCACGCCCCCTACGTAGGTTGAGCCTGCCCCATAGTCCTGGCGGCCGACGATCTGGCCTTTGTAATTGATGATGAAGGAGCGTCCGCCGAAGGTATCGATGGGCGTCGTTTCCTCTGGGAACAGGTAGTAGGTTCCCATGTTTGGCGCGATCAGGAACATATTGTTGTCGAGGGCCCGCGCACGGCTCTGAATCTCGAACAGTTCGTTGCCGGTGCCCGGATGCGGATAGGATGCGCGATAGACGACCTCCGCACCGTTCATAGCCAGCGCGCGTGCATTCTCCGGGTAAGATCCTTCGTTGGCCATCATGATCCCCATGCGTCCGATCTCCGTGTCCACTACCGGCCAGAACGACTGTAAGCTGCGTCCGTATTTCTCCACCCACCAGTCGTAGACGTCATGCGGGCAGACCGAATGCTCGACGGGGAACAATGGCGATACCTTGTAGTGCTGCAGGATGACTTTGCCTCTGGGATTCAGAATGAACCCCACGTTGAAAAAGCGGTCCTTGAGATCGGGATGCCGCGCCTTTGCTTGCGCCATGATGAAAGCGTCGTACTCTCTTGCGATCTTTCCGAGATACTCGGTCTCTTCCCCAGGGATGTCGATCGCTCCTTCGCGGGCAAATTTCACGTGGTCCAGATCCAGCACCTCATCGTTGAACCCCTGCAACGCCCCCTCGGGGAACGCGATCAGGCGCACCGGCAGATCAAGGCTGGACAGCCAGGCGGCCGCCTTTACCAGGTGCGACAGGTGCTCGAGGTTGATCATGATGTCCTTACGCTTGCGGATTCCGCGCACGGTGGGAATGAGGCCGACGGCGGTGTAGGGCTTGATCATTGCGTTGTGTCCTCTCGAGGGAAGGGCTGCTGAGAAGAAGTTTAGCCCAGAGTCAAAGAAGAGACGGCGATGCGTCAAGGATTCAAACGGAATCAAATTAATGCGCGATGAACGTGGCAAACGGAGACGATTCCTGTCGACTTTGCCTGCGCTCGCGTTTTCCGCCAAGGCGTGGGGGAATCCTGTCGAGGTTCGAAAGAGCAATGAACTGACTTTCCCGCGCGATCACGGCGCGCATACGCAGTATAGAAGCGAGTGGTGGTACATCACTGGTTGGGTTAGCGACGAGGGTGGCAACGACATGGGCGTGCAGGTCACCTTCTTCCGCAATCGACCACAGGTGCAAGAAGACAATCCGAGCACCTTCGCGCCGAAGCAATTGTTGTTTGCTCATTGCGCAATCGCCGACGCGCAGCTGGGACGACTGCGTCACGATCAGCGCGCAGCGCGCGCTGGCGGTGGCTTGGCGGAAGCCGAGGCAGGTAACACGCACGTGTGGGTCGAAGACTGGTCCCTGCAGCTTGCATCCGACGGTTACATCGCCCGCGTCCCGGCCCGCGATTTCGACATCGCGCTGAGGTTCAAGCCGACGCAACCCATTCTGCTCGAGGGTGATCGCGGCTTCAGCCGCAAAGGGCCCAAGCGAGCACAGGCGAGCTACTACTATAGTCGACCGCATCTTGCAGTCGATGGAACGATCGGTATCCAGCATGCGACGCGACGGGTTGCCGGTCAGGCATGGCTCGATCACGAATGGTCGAGCGAATACCTCGCGCCGGAGGCGGCCGGCTGGGACTGGATCGGAATCAATCTGGCTGATGGCGGCGCGCTGATGGCTTTCCGTATCCGCCGCCGACGCGGGGGCGATCTGTGGGCGGGCGGTACTTTGCGCGATGCGTCGGGCGGCGTCAGCGTTCTCGAACCCAATGACATCCGCTTCGAGCCTCTTCGTACTTGGCGCTCGCCGCGCACCAACATCGAGTACCCGGTCGCGATGCGAGTAAGCGCTGGGCCGCTCACGCTGCGTTTCGATCCGCTGATGCCGGACCAGGAATTGGATTCTCGCGCAAGCACCGGAACCATCTACTGGGAAGGGGCGGTGCGCGCGCTGCGAGACGACGTGGAGGTCGGGCGCGGCTACCTAGAGCTCACCGGCTACGGCTCGCCACTGCGCTTATGATCGCAGCAATTGCTGCACCGCTTCCGCTCGCGGCAAAGGGGCCACCGCCCCATAGCCTGTTGTAGCGAGCGCGGCGGCAGCGTTCGCGTAGCGCACTGCGCGCCAGAAATCATCCCCGAGAGCGAGCCGGGCCAGCAGCGAACCCGCGAAACAGTCGCCGGCGCCGGTAGCATCGACGCACTCGACCGCGTGCGGGGGAATCCGCTCGCGTCGCGGCCCGTCGCTGGCTAACGCACCGTCAGCGCCCAATTTCAGCACGACCCGGCAGGCGCCCAGTCTATGGCTCCAGTCCACGATCGCTTCAGGATGCTCCAGGCCTGAAATCGCTTTGACGTCGTCGAGGCTGGGGAGGAAGTAGTCCGCCAGCGCAGCAGTCGCGGTGATGACAGCCTTCGCGCGGGCGACGGGCCACAAGCGCAGTCGAAGGTTCGAATCGTACGCGAACTGTGCACCCGCCGATTTGGCTGCATCGATCGCCGCAAACACGGTGTCGCAGGCCGACGCGCTGATGGCTTGCGAGATTGCCGAGGTGTGGAAGAACTTGGCGCCTCGTATCAAGTCGAGTGGAAGGTGCCCTGGCTGCATGCGGCTCGCAGCGGACCCCGCACGCAGATAACTGAACTCGTGACCGTGCCGCCCGTAGTGGATGAAGTACACCGCGGTATGCGCTTCGCGATCGATGCCCACGCCGGACGTATCTACTCCCTCCGTGTGCCACAGCTCACGGAATTGCCTGCCGAACTCGTCGTCCCCCAGACGCGTGACATATGCCACCCGCGCGCCTTGGCGCGCTGCTGCGATGGAGGCGTTACTGGTGTCGCCGCCAAAGCCCTGCAGGTATTTTCGATCTTGCCCGGGGATCTGGCTGAACTCGTACAGGGGCTCGCCGAGCGAAACGACGTCGGCAACAATGGCCATGGTCACTTGCTCACGCTGCCGGCCAGCTCGAGAAATTGTCGTGCATGGCGTGCCACCTGTGCGCGGTCGCCGGCCGCCAGCGCCTTCTGGTCGATGATGTTGTTACCTACTCCGACGACCGCTGCACCGGCCTTGAAGTAGTCGAGGATGTTCGATGTCGACACACCGCCGGTCGGGCAGAGCGCAATTTCGGGAAAAACGGCGTGAATGGCCTGCAGGTGCGAAACCCCGCCGCTGGCGGCCGGGAAAACCTTGACGATCTGAGCACCCTCGCGCCACGCCGCCAGCACCTCGCCGGGGGTGAAGCCGCCGATGAGAGCCGCGCGGTTGGCCGCGCGCGCCAATTGCGCCAGTCCCGACACCATACAGGGAGACACCAGATAGTCGGCGCCTGCTTCCAGACAGCGCTTGGCTGTATCGAGATCGAGCACGGTGCCAGCGCCCACGAGAAACTCGCCGTCCATCCGCTGGCGCAGTTCGGCGATGAGTGCGAGTGCGCCCGGTGTCGTCAGGGTCAGCTCCACGGTACCGAAGCCGGCCTCCACCAGGCAGTCGACTGCAGCGGCGGTAGCTTCACGCGTGGCGAGGCGCAGAACCGGGATGACTCGCTCGCGTGCCAGCTTCTCGACTACTGGAATTGTACTCATTTTGTACGAAGCTCTGCTCCAGACCGACGATCGGGCGGGGCCCGCGAGGGGTCACGATTGGCGCTTCGGCATTTTCGGGTCTGGACAGTCCCAGGGCAAGCCCGGGCGGCGCGACGAGACAGGGCGGGGGAGCGGGCGTGATGCCCGGGCGGCAGCGGCGAGAGACGGGACTACTGCGCGTCGCGTGCCTGCTGTGTCATGTGCGGGAATGCAGCCATGAGCTCCGACGCTTCGACCCTTCCGTCATGGTCCGTGTCGATCGCGTCGAAGCGTTCGGCCAGATGCGGGAAATTCTTAGCCATCTGCTCGCGGGTGAGGCCGATGCCATCCGCGTCGGCGGCGCGAAACCGTTCGATACCGCGCTCAATCCGGGGCGGGACGGCGCGCGCGGCTTCGGTCGCAGCGATTTCACCGGACGAGGCTGGCGCGTTGACGCCGGTCGAGGCCACATTCGCAGCGTGCGGCTCGCTCACGATCGGGGCCGTATTCGCCTCTGTGGCCATCGACTGCGGATGCTGCGGAACCGGCGTCGCCATGATGGTGTCAGCCCCGGGTCCCGCCAGTTGCCGTTTATTCAGCACGATTACGGTCGGCTGCTGGGCGGCGTGTTTCGCAGCGTCTGGCCGCATGCTGCGCAAGCCCACGCCGATCATCACGATGACGGCTATCGCAACTAAGAGGCTCTTCCAGGGAAACATTCCTGGCTCGACGACCCGCGGCGCGGCGCGGACGCCGGTCTGCAGCGCCACGTTGCCGGCGCGTGCGCTCTCAATCCGCTGTGCGGATGGGCTTGCCGCTGGCCTTATCGTTTGGCCTGCCCGAGCAACCGGAGCGATTTTCGCCGTCGGGTGCATGGCCGACGCATCCGCAATGGCACGTTGTGTTGCACCTGGCTGCGAAGTCATGGCGCGCTGGCCGAACAGTACCTCGCGCCACTGCGACACGTTGCGCGGTCGCGCTCCTTCCTCGAGCGCAAGACCCCAGCCGATTGCATCCACGAACGGACCGCTGTAGCGCATTCTGGCCCCACCCAGGCCTTGCGTCAGCGGGTCCGACTTCATTCGCGTGATGGCATCCGGCGGGCTCTGACCGGTTGCCGCGAAGTAAAGCACGCCGCTCAGCGAATAGATATCCGACCAAGGTCCCTGTTCCGCGGACGTCGTGTACTGCTCGAATGGCGCATAGCCCGGCGAAACGATAGTCGTCAAAGCTTGTGACGCTCCGGCAATCGCTTGGCGAGCGGAGCCGAAATCGATCAACACCGGACTGCCATCGGCGCGAATAAAGATGTTGTCAGGCTTGATGTCGCGGTGCAGGAAGCCTGCGGCGTGCACTTTCTCCAGGCCATCCAGCAGCGGAGCCAGCATGGCGCGCAGGGCCGGCTCGGGCGGGAATGGGTTGCGTTGAAGCCATGCCTTGAGCGATTCGCCCGCCTCGTAATCCATCACCATGTAGCCGGTGCCGTTGGTTTCGAAGAATCGATTCACGCGCACGATGTGTGGATGACTGAATTTGGCGAGCGTGCGCGCCTCCTGGATGAAGCGATCCAGCCCCCAGCGATACTCTTTTTCCAGGCCGGAGCTGGTCGGAAGTACCGTCCCACCCGAGCCGCGTACTGCGACCGCGCCAGGCAGATATTCCTTGATCGCCACATCCTTTTGGAGATTGGTGTCGTGCGCCAGGTAGGTGATGCCGAACCCGCCTGCTCCTAGAATCGAGTCGAGCCGGTACTCCATGAGCATGGAGCCCAGCGGCAGGGCGTTCTGGTGGACGGGCGTTGTCATGGTCGTGGGGTCGCGTCGCGATCCATTCCTGTATGCATTTTCCTTGCCTGGACAGAGCGCTAACCCGGCATCCGAAGGCGGGATCGAGCCGCTCAGCTCGTACGCTAAGCGCAGCGGCGGTCCGCAATGGCTCCGATGCAGGTACCATTCGCTGCATTCTCGAGGCCCTGCCGGTGGAAGCAGGCAAACAGCCGCACTACAAGGCTACGTACAAGGACTTGCAGGAGGAAAAATGGCGGCGAGGTCGCTGGGCACCTACGACTACGTGATCGTCGGCGCGGGCACCGCGGGCTGCGTGCTGGCGAACCGCCTGTCCGCGGACCCGGACGTGAACGTTCTGCTGCTGGAGGCCGGTGGCAAGGACAACTACTTCTGGATCCATATTCCGGTCGGATACTTGTACACGATCGGCAACCCGCGCACCGACTGGTGCTTCAAGACCGAGCCCGATGAGGGCCTCAACGGCCGCTCCATCGGTTACGCGCGCGGCAAAGTGCTCGGCGGCTGCTCCTCCATCAATGCAATGATCTACATGCGTGGACAGAGAAGCGACTACGATCACTGGCAGTCACTGGGCAACATCGGCTGGTCGTGGGACGAAGTGCTGCCGTATTTCAAGCGGACCGAGGACTATGCCCATGGCGGCGACGCTCTCCACGGCGTGGGTGGGGAGTTGCGCGTCGAGGAGCGGCGTGTGAGCTGGGAGATTCTGGATGCATGGCGCGAGGCTGCTGCTGAGTGCGGAATCCCCAAGATCCAGGAATTCAACCGCGGCGACAATTTCGGCAACGCCTATTTCCAGGTGAATCAGCGCCGAGGTGTGCGGTGGAGTGCAACCCGCGGCTTCCTGCGCCCGGTATTGCACCGGCGCAATCTCAAGGTCATCACGCGCGCTCATGCCCAGCGCATCCGTATCGAGACGCGCGAGACGACCAGGCGCGCGACAGGCGTGGAATTGCGATCGCCCGAGACGGGCGAAGGGGTAGTGGAGGCGCGCCGCGAGGTCCTGTTGTCTGCCGGGGCGATCGGCTCGCCTCAACTTCTGCAACTGTCCGGGATCGGGCCCGGTGGCCTGCTGCGGGAATTCAATCTACCAGTAACTTGCGATCTTCCGGGCGTGGGCGAGAACCTGCACGATCATCTCCAGATCAGGTTGGTATACCGGGTCAACAACGTAATGACTCTGAATGACCGAGCGCGCACTCTGTACGGTAAGGCGGCGATGGCATTGGAATACCTGATGTTCAGGACCGGGCCGCTCACCATGCCGCCGTCGCAGCTCGGGGCTTTTGCTCGCAGCGATCCGTCGCGGCCCTCTGCCAACATCGAGTGGCACGTACAGCCGTTGTCGCTGGATAAGTTCGGCGAGCCCCTGCATCCGTTTTCGGCCATCACACCCTCGGTGTGCAACCTGCAACCCGTCAGCCGCGGCTACGTGCGGATCAAAAGCCCCGACCCGCGAGCGCATCCCGCCATCAAACTGAACTATTTGTCTGCGGAAGAGGACCGTAGAGTCGCTTTGGACTCGATTCGGTTCACGCGCCGGATCATGGGAGCCAAAGCGCTCGCGAAATACGAGCCGAAGGAGCTTAAGCCGGGTCTCGAGGTCGACTCCGATGCGGAGCTGGGACGCGCTGCGGGTGATCTCGGCACCACCATCTTCCACCCAGTGGGCACCTGCAAAATGGGCAGCGACGAGATGGCGGTGGTGGACGGACGCCTGCGCGTGCACGGCGTCACCGGGCTGAGAGTGATAGACGCTTCGGTCATGCCTCGCATAACCTCGGGCAACACCAACGCGCCGACCGTGATGATTGCCGAGAAGGCGGCCGAAATGATCCGGCAGGATCGCTTCACCGGCGGTTTTTCTCCGCGCCCGATGTCCCAGCCGGGATCGGAGTAAGCGCATCCGACGTCGTCGCAACAGCGACGCTATTCAGGTGACGCTCGTCGCGCGGGTGCTGAGCGGAACCGCCTGCCTGATATAATCCGCAGAGCGAACCGAAGCGGGGTCTGCTGTTCCCGCTGGATCGGTTGTACTCCGTACTCTTGCGATGGGTTCGGATCGCAACATCCCCAGCTTGAAGATTCGGCTCCACCCAGAGGAGTTTTGATGAGTATTCGTCCTGTGATGGCAAAGACCGGCGTGTGGTTGAGCGTGGTGGTGGCCGGGAGCTGTGCGGCGGCCTTGGGGAACCAAGCCGAGGCCCGGACGCTGGCAGAGATTCAAGCCCGCGGCATTCTCGAGCTGTGTGCAAATCCTGATGCGCTGCCTTATGCGAGCGAAAAGAAGGATCAACCTGGCTTTCAGGTCGAGCTCGCTCGCGCGCTTGCGCAAGGCCTCGGAGTTCAACTCCAGGTGGCCTGGATTTACACCGCACGCCGTGCCAATCAGGCTAACTGCGACATCCTCATGGACGCATTCAGTGATCCGGCGGTGCATGAAGGCAGATTGAAGCTGTCCGTCCCTTATCAGAAGACGGGCGTCGCGCTTGCGCTGGGCCCGGGCATTCCGATGGTGGAGAGCTTTGCCGATCTGGGCTCGGACAAGAAGATCGGGGTCATGGTCGGTTCCGCAGCCAGCGTAGTGTTGGGCAAAAAAGGATTGCGTACGTCGCCCTATTCCTTCGAGAGCGACATGATCGACGACCTCCTTAGTGGAGAGATCCAAGCTGCGGCCATCTCTCCCGCAAGGGCTGCGTACTACAACTACACTCATCCGGACCGGCAGATCGGATTGGCGTATGCGTACGATACTGAACCGGAACTGGGCTGGACGGTATCAGTCGGCATGCGCAAAGCAGACAAAGCGCTGGTGGACGCGATCAACCCCGTGCTGATCAAGTTGCTCAATGACGGTACGGTGGATCAGATCTATGCGAAGTACGGTGTCGTGCATCGGACGCCCTGAACCAGAGGCGGGCAGTTGCGCTGACGGATAGTCCCCGTCAGTGACCTTGAATGCGGCAATGCCAGGAGTGCGGAGCGGTGGATGCGATGCCGTTTACGCCGTATGTCTGGCGAACTCCTCCGCTCCTCCGTTAGTTCCTGTCACAGTCCCGCTCGGCGGGTTGCGGTGGCCGCGGGCACGCCGTTCGCATGGAGGATAGGACCTGGGCGGCCCGTCCGCCACTGAACTCGAAAAGGTGACAGTAATGTCACGCAAGAGCGTAATTCAACTAGTGCAAGTGCCGGCCGCCTGCGGCGATGCATCGGATTTGCGCTACCGCCTATTGATGGCAGCGCTCGGCTCCGGCGACGAGGACAACCCCTTGTTGACGACGCGGGACATCGCCGACGGCGCAGAGGAGCCAGCCGAGGCGGAGACTCAGGCTGAAATCGCTCCTGAACAACCAGCCCCGAATGCCTCGGCAATCGACCCACGGTCGACGGAACGCCCTGTGGTTGCTGGGCAAGAGGCCCCGGCGCGCTCGCTCAGCGTAGTACGAGGACAAGCGCCGTCGCCACCAGCAGTCCGCAAAACAGCCACCGCAGAGTCCGTTCCGGCAAGCGGTGCGCCAGTGCCACGCCCGCCGAAACCGAGGTGAGACCGCCCAAGGCCAAAGCGATACCGGCGGTCCAGACGACGTCGCGCGCTGCTGCGTAGGTGATCAGGCTGACGACGGTTCCCGGCGCGACGAGCGCGAGCGCCAACCCCTGAGCTTGCGCCTGACTGACTCCAAACAATCCGGTGAGCAACGGCGGCGCGATCATCGCGCCGCCTACGCCGAAAATCCCGGAAAGAGCGCCTCCGATCACCCCGACCAGGCTCGACCAACCCCATGCGTATTTCGGCTCCCGAGTATGGGCTTGGGCGTGTTGCAGCAGACGCCACGCGAGAAACAGTCCGAGCGCGAATAGAAAGCAGGCGAAGGCGATCCGCAACGTGCCGGAACTTACGCGCGTCGCAAGAATTGCAAACGGCACTGTCGATACCACGGCGCAGGCTGCCAGCGTGAGGGCCATTCGATCATCCATGGGGACCTTCTTGGCACCCACCTGACGGTAACGGCCCAATCCCAACAAAACATTCGGTGCAACCATGACCATTGCCGTACCTTGGGCATGCTGCTGGTCGAGTCCATAGAGAAGCCCTAGGACCGGCACCGCGATTACACCGCCACCGACGCCGAAGAGTCCACCGAATGCACCGATCGCTGCGCCCAGGCCAAAATCCACGATTAGCTCGAGCGGGCTCAGATCTCAGCTCCTGGGCAGTGGCACCGATGACCAGGCTCGGTCCCTTCAAGGAGACGCGCGCATGAATGTTGCATACAAGCCGGCGATCCGACCTCCCTCGCAATGCCGACAACCGCAGAACTGACCCCACGCGCCCGATTCGTGTTCGGCCTGGGTGCAATTGCGGCTGGCCTCTTGCCGATGGCCCTTGGGATGGGCCTGATCGTTCCTAGGCCAGGAAGCATGCGAGCTCCTGAGTGGGTTGTGTTTCTGGCGGGGAGCACGTTTTTCCTCGCTGGTTGGCTGATCCTGTTGCCGGAATCCTGGGTGCGGACGCGCGGCTTGCTCGGCGCCGTGCTGCTGAGCGGCTTCGCCGCGGTCTTCGACTGGGTTGGCTTCGGCCCTGGCGAACGCCAGTTCAGCGCTGGTCTGTCGATCGGGCCATTGTCGAGCTCTGGCCCCGGCAGTGAACTCACAGGTCGCATCGTGTTTGGCCTTGCTGGTGCAGCGATGAGTCTGCTGGCATTCTGGGTCTGGGTGCGCTGGCTGCGCTCGCTGTTCGAGCCGAGTGCTTCCCCACCCCGTGGCGACGCGGCTTCCGTCGCGCATCCTTCGCCCACAACGCTGCACTCGAGCATCGATTAGCGTCGGCCCGCGCAGCCACCTCCTCGGTCTGCTTCGGCAGCCGTGGTCAAGTCAAGGCACGGTTCACGACTTCGAACGTGTCGGTCGACAAACCGTGCGTCTTGCGGATGCGTTCGAGCGCTGTCTTCGCATGGGCCTGGCGCCCCCCATCGAACTTCCGCCAGCGATCAAAGCCGCGTGCCATGCGCGCCGCGACGGTCGGGTTGAGCGCATCGAGGGTGAGCACCTGTTCGGCGAGAAATCGGTACCCCGCGCCGTCGGCAGCGTGAAAACGCACCTGATTGCTGCGGAAGCCGCCGATTAGAGCGTAAACCTTGTTGGGGTTGCGGATGTTGAACGCCTCGTGCGACATCAGCCGGAGCACATGTGTTAGCGTGCCGGGCAGGCGGGATGTACCTTGCACGCCAAGCCATTTGTCCACCACCAGCGTTTCCGCTTTCCACTTCGCGTAGAAGCGATCGAGAGCGTCTTGGCGCTCCGCGCAATCGCAATTGGCCAGAACCGAGAGCGCAGCCATGGCGTCGGTCATATTGTCGGCGTCGTCGAATTGCTTCATCGCAAGCGCGCGCACGTGCACGTCGTCGAGTTCCATCAGATAGCCCAAGCACAAATTGCGCAGCGCGCGTCGGGCAGCCGACACAGCATCCGGGCTATATGGGGTAGTGTCGTGCTGCGCGGAGTAACTCGCCAACAGCTCCTCTCGCAGCGCGCTCGCGAGGTGTCGCCGCAGATCGACGCGGGCCTCATAGATCGCGTCGGGATCGACAACCTCCATCTGCTCGCCGATGTAGCCCTCTGACGGCAACGACAGGGCTTCGGCGGCGAACGCCGGATCCCTGATCCCGTCGGTCAACACGCGCGAGAAGGCGGCAACGAAACTGTCCGGGAAGACGGTTTTGCGCCCCTTCTGCCGATCTGCTACGCAACGCAGCAGGATCTCCAGCGCCAAGCGCTGCCCCGCCTCCCAGCGGTTGAAGGGGTCGCGGTCCCGTCCGAGCAGCTGCGTCAACTCGTCGCTCGTGTATCCATACTTGAGGATCACCGGCGCCGAGAATCCGCGCAGCATCGAAGGCACGGGTCTGGATCCGACGTTCTCGAAGACGAAGCGCGCTTCGGATGTCTTCAACGACAACACGCGTGTTGCCCCGCTCGGCTGTGTCTCGCCTTCGAGCTGCAGCGACAGCTCTGCGCCATCAGCCCCGATCAGTCCGACGGCGAACGGAATATGGAGCGGCAGCTTGTCCGGCTGCCCTGGCGTCGGCGGACAGGACTGCGTCATCGTCATCATGTATCGTTTGCCGCGCTCGTCGTATTCTGTGCTGACTTCGACAACCGGCGTGCCGGCCTGATCGTACCAGAGCTTGAACTGAGCGAGGTTCTCGCCGCTCGCATCCTGCATGGCCTGGACGAACTCGTCGGTGGTAACTGCTTGACCGTCGAAGCGCTGGAAGTACAGATCCATACCCTTGCGAAAGCTGTCTCGTCCGATCAAGGTATGGATCATGCGCACTACCTCGGCGCCCTTTTCGTACACGGTCGCGGTGTAGAAATTGCTGATCTCCATGTAGGACTGGGGACGAACCGGATGAGCCATCGGGCCGGCATCTTCGGGAAACTGTGCTGCACGCAGGTTCCGCACCTCCTGAATGCGTGCCACCGCGCGTGAGTACAGGTCCGCTCCGAACTCCTGGTCGCGGAATACCGTCAGACCTTCTTTGAGCGAGAGCTGGAACCAGTCGCGGCAGGTGACCCGATTGCCGGTCCAGTTGTGAAAGTATTCGTGCGCGACCACGCGGTCGATGTACATGAAGTCGTGATCGGTAGCGATGTCCGGGCGAGCCAGCACATACCTCGTGTTGAAGATGTTGAGGCCCTTGTTTTCCATCGCCCCCATGTTGAAGTCGCCAACTGCCACGATCATGTACTGATCGAGATCCAGCTCGAGCCCGAACACGTCCTCGTCCCACTTCATCGCCTTCTTCAGCGCCCGCATCGCGAATCCGCATTGATCGAGCTTGCCCGGCTCGACGTAGATCTGCAGGCTGACCTGGCGCCCCGATTTCGTGACGAAAGTGTCGGCGAGCTTGTCCAGCTTGGCCGCCACCATTGCGAACAGATACGAAGGCTTTGGAAAGGGGTCTTGCCAGCGCGCCCAGTGCCTGTCCCCCGCCTCTTCCCCGCTCGCAACCAGGTTCCCGTTCGACAGCAGCATCGGAAAGCTCGGCTTGTCCGCATGGATCGTCACGGTGTAACGCGCCATCACGTCCGGGCGGTCGAGAAAGTGGGTGATGCGCCGGAATCCCTCCGCCTCGCACTGGCTGAAATAGCCGTCCTTGGAAGCGTAGAGGCCCATAAGCTTGGTGTTCTGCTTCGGACGTAGCCTGGACACCGTCGTGAGCGTGAACTCCCCAGGTACGTTGGCGATCGTGAGCCGTTTCGGCTCCATCGCGTATGCGGAGTCGGAGAGCAATGCCCCGTTCAGGGCCACCGATTCGAGCTCCAGTTCATCCGCATCGAGAACGAGCGGCATGTCGGGACCGGCAACCTGCGGGTTGCGTCGCATCGCCAGCCTTGCGGTGACGCGGGCGAAGCTATCCTGGAGATCTACGTCGAGGTCGACCGTAGAAATCAGAAACGGAGGCGGCGTGTAATCTTTGAGGTAGATCGTGGCAGGTGTCGAGTTAGGCATTTTCCGTCTGCGTCGGAGCCATTGCGTAGTGTGTGCAGTTTACCTGAGCCGCATCGGGCTCCGCCCTGGCCTGGATCCTCGACATCCCTTTCTGACGTTGTCGAGTGCCAGGTAGGTTGAGGCGGAAGCGCCGCTGCGGTGCGAATGGCAGGTTTCCTTGCAACGCTCCAGCGGCGCGAGTCAGGGGGTGATTCCGACGCGAATCGCTTGTAGACTC
>Ga0335076_10005072_pt1 | contig 13340 bp, 11 predicted proteins | sample Lox_Sample_25_FD_206717 | JGI IMG/M metagenome (GOLD analysis project Ga0335076, IMG submission 206717) | Soil microbial communities from Loxahatchee National Wildlife Refuge, Florida, United States - Lox_Sample_2.5 | ecosystem: Environmental > Terrestrial > Soil > Wetlands | place: USA...
GCGGAAGAGGACGCCGCCGAATTTCTCAAGAGCGAGGCCAAGCGCGGACAGGCCAAGCCTGTTGTCGGCTTCATTGCCGGCCGCACGGCCCCTTCGGGGCGGCGCATGGGGCATGCCGGCGCGATTATCGCAGGCGGCAAAGGGGGCGCCGAGGACAAGATCGCAGCGATGGAGGCGGCCGGCATCCGCGTCTCGCCGTCGCCTGCGCGGCTCGGCAAGACGTTGGTCGATCTGTTGAAGGGCAAGTGAGGGAGTTGAGTTCCCATGACCCGCCAGGACATCAATCAAGCGTTGCTGCAGACTTCGTTCCTGTACGGCGTGAACGGAGCCTACATCGAAGCCCTGCAGGCGAAATATGAACAGGACCCGCTCTCGGTCGAACCTGGCTGGCGCGATTTCTTCGCCAAGCTCGGCGACGATCCCGGCGCCGTGGTCAAGACCGCCCGCGGCGCGTCGTGGCGTAAGCCCAATTGGCCGGCCAAGCCCAACGGCGATCTCATCAGCGCGCTGGACGGAGACTGGCCGGCGGCGGAAAAGGCGCTCGGCGAGAAGCTTAAGGCCAAGGCGGCGGAGGCAGGTCCGCTCGTGGCGCCGAGCGACGACGAGATTCGCCGCGCGACCCGCGACTCCGTCCGCGCGCTCATGATGATCCGCGCCTATCGCATGCGCGGCCACCTCTACGCCAATCTCGATCCACTCGGCCTCGAACTGCAGCGGGACCACGAGGAGCTACACCCCTCGACCTACGGCTTCCAGGAATCCGACTACGACCGCAAGATCTTCATCGATCATGTGCTCGGGCTCGAATTTGCGACCCTGCGCGAGATACTCGACATTCTCAAGCGCACCTATTGCGGCACCATCGGCTACGAATTCGTCCATATTTCAGACCCGGCCGAGAAGTCCTGGATTCAAGAGCGGGTCGAGGGGCCGGACAAGGAAATTCAGTTCACCAAGGAGGGCAAGCGCGCGATCCTCAGCAAGCTTGTCGAGGCCGAGGGGTTCGAGAACTTCTTCGACGTCAGGTATCCGGGATCAAAGCGGTTCGGCCTCGACGGCGCAGAGGCGATGGTCCCTGCGCTCGAACAGATCATCAAGCGCGGCGGGCAACTCGGATTGAAGGATATCGCCCTCGGCATGGCCCATCGCGGCCGGCTCAACGTGCTGAGCCAAGTGATGCACAAGCCGCACCGGGTCATATTCCACGAGTTCAAGGGCGGCTCGGCTTCGCCCGACGAGGTCGATGGGTCGGGCGACGTCAAGTATCACCTCGGCGCTTCGTCGGATCGTGAGTTCGACGGCAACAGCGTTCACCTTTCGCTGACTGCGAACCCGTCGCATCTCGAGATCGTCGATCCCGTCGTGCTCGGCAAGGTTCGCGCCAAGCAGGACCAGCTCAACGACGTCATCGAACGCTCGAAGGCGCTGGCGCTCCTGATCCACGGCGACGCTGCTTTCGCCGGACAGGGCGTGGTCGCCGAATGCTTCGGCCTGTCGGGCCTGCGCGGGCACAGGACCGGCGGCTCGCTGCATTTCATCGTCAACAACCAGATCGGCTTCACCACCTATCCGCGCTATTCGCGTTCCTCGCCCTATCCATCCGACGTCGCGAAGCTGGTCGAAGCGCCGATCTTTCATGTTAACGGCGACGACCCGGAGGCGGTCGTCTTCTGCGCCAAGGTGGCGACGGAATACCGGCAGAAATTCCACAAGCCGGTGGTCATCGACATGTTCTGCTACCGGCGGTTTGGCCACAACGAAGGCGACGAGCCGTCGTTCACCCAACCGATCATGTATCGATTGATCCGCTCACATCCGACCACGCTTCAAATCTACGCCGAGAAGCTCACCGCCGAGGGCGTCGTCGCCGAGGGTGAGGTCGACAAGATGCGGGCCGCCTGGCGCGAGCGGCTCGAGGCGGAGTTCGAGGCGGGCCAATCCTATTCCGCCAACAAGGCCGATTGGCTTGACGGCCGTTGGTCGGGAGTGAAGGCGGCGCGGAACATCGCCGACGACGATCGCCGCGGCCAGACCAGCGTCAGTCTCGATCGTCTGAAGCAGATCGGAGAGCGGATCACCGCCGCGCCGGAAGGCTTCAACATCCATAAGACCGTTCTGCGCTTCCTCGACAACCGCCGCGCGGCGATCGCGAGCGGCGAGGGGATCGACTGGTCCACCGCCGAAGCGCTAGCCTTCGGCTCCCTCCTCGACGAGGGCTATCCGGTTCGCCTCTCCGGCCAGGACAGCGAACGCGGCACTTTCTCGCAGCGGCATTCGGTGCTGATCGATCAGCAGACGGAAGCACGCTATATCCCGCTGAACCACATCCGCGACGGGCAGGCCCGCTACGAAGTCATCAACTCGATGCTGTCCGAAGAGGCGGTGCTCGGCTTCGAATACGGCTATTCGCTCGCCGAGCCGAACGCGCTCGTCCTGTGGGAGGCCCAATTCGGCGATTTCGCCAATGGCGCGCAGGTGGTGTTCGACCAGTTCATCTCGGCAGGCGAGCGCAAGTGGCTCAGGATGTCAGGCCTCGTGTGCATGCTGCCGCACGGCTACGAGGGTCAGGGGCCGGAACACTCATCCGCGCGGCTCGAGCGCTATCTTCAGCTCTGCGCCGAGGACAATATGCAGGTCGTCGTCTGCACGACGCCAGCCAATTTCTTCCACGCGCTGAGGCGGCAACTCAAGCGCGAGTTCCGCAAGCCGCTGGTCGCAATGACCCCGAAGTCGATGCTGCGCAACAAGCGCGCCGTCTCCAACCTCGCGGCGTTCGGGCCGGGAACGTCCTTCCACCGTCTCCTGTGGGACCACGCCGAGACGCATGAAGGGGAGAAGATCAAGCTCGTCGCCGACGGCAAAATCCGCCGCGTCGTGGTGTGCTCCGGCAAGGTCTACTACGATCTCTACGACGAGCGCGAGAAGCGGGGCATCGACGACGTCTATTTGCTCAGGATCGAGCAGCTCTATCCGTTCCCTGCGAAGGCGCTCGTCAAGGAGCTCTCGCGCTTCAAGCAGGCGGAGGTCGTATGGTGCCAGGAGGAGCCAAAGAACATGGGCGCCTGGAGCTTCGTCGAGACCTACCTGGAATGGGCGCTGGGACAGATCGGCGGCGCCTCAAAGCGGCCCCGCTATGCCGGGCGCCCGGCGTCGGCGGCAACCGCGACCGGGCTCATGTCGAAGCACCTGGCGCAGCTCAAAGCATTCCTCGACGAAAGTCTGTCGTAGGGGTTTGGCGCAAGACGCGACGACGAACGGCGCCACAGGGGCGAAGCGGGTTCGAGATGCCATTTTACTTCTGCAAGCTCAGGCCGCCGCGGCCGACGTTCATCGACGACATGACCGCCGATGAGGCGCTTCTCATGCGCGCTCATCGCGAATACTGGATGCCTCGGGTGGAGACGGGCGTGGTGATCGTGATGGGCCCGGTCGCGGATCCGACTGGCGGCTACGGCGTCGCGATTATTGAAGCGGCGTCCGAAGCTGCGATCGAGGCGATGCTGCGGGCCGATCCTGTCATCTCCGCCGGACGCGGCTTTTCCTATGAGAACATGCTCATGCCAGGGGTCGCCGTCCGCCCGAGCCTGCAGCTCGCGCCGATCACCTCGGTTTCTCCCTGAGAGATAGAGAAGGGCGCCTCGCGGCGCGATGGCCATGGCGATTGAAATCCGGGTTCCGGCATTGGGCGAGTCGATCAGCGAAGCGACCGTCGGCAAATGGTTCAAGAAGACGGGCGAACCGGTCAAGGCCGATGAGCCGTTGGTCGAGCTTGAGACCGACAAGGTGACGCTTGAGGTCAACGCGCCGGGCGCGGGTGTCTTGAGCGAGATCACCGCCGACACCGGGCAGACGGTTGCGATCGGCGCGTTGCTCGGCAACCTCGCCGCCGGAGCGGCGGCGGCCACGCCTGCGCCGGGCGCAGGCGCGGCGGCGAAAGCGGCCCCCTCTCCCGCGGCCGAGAAAGCTGCTCAGGCGCCCGCTCCAGCTACGGCGATGCCGCCGGCCCCGGCCGCGGCCAAGATCGCCGCGGAGGAGAAGATCAATCTCGGCTCTGTCGCCGGGAGCGGAAAACGGGGCCAGGTGCTGAAGGGTGACGTGCTCGCGGCGATGGCGAACGCTTCGGCGCCAGTCGTTGCGCCTGCGCCGATTCAGGCCCCTCCGTTCGTTCCGGCCCCGGCCCCCGCGCCAGCTCCGGCGGCTCGCTCAACGACGCCGGACGATAGCGCCCGCGAGGAGCGGGTGCGGATGACCAAGCTGCGCCAGACGATCGCGCGGCGGCTAAAGGACGCGCAAAACACCGCCGCGATGCTCACGACCTTCAACGAGGTCGACATGAGCGAAGTGATGGCCTTGCGCGCCCGCTACAAGGACGCGTTCGAGAAAAAGCACGGCGCGAAGCTTGGCTTCATGGGTTTCTTCGTCAAAGCCTGCGTTCAGGCGCTCAAGGAAATCCCGGCCGTCAACGCCGAGATCGACGGCGCCGACCTCGTCTACAAGAACTATTACCACATCGGCATCGCCGTTGGGACTGAGAAGGGACTCATTGTCCCGGTAGTGCGCGACGCTGACAGACTTTCCATCGCCGAGATCGAAAAGGCGATCGCCAGCTTGGGAAAACGCGCGCGCGACGGCCTGCTTACGCTTGGGAACTGCAGGGCGGGACCTTCACCATCACCAATGGCGGCATCTATGGTTCGCTGATGTCGACGCCGATCCTCAATGCGCCACAATCAGGCATCCTCGGCATGCACAAGATCCAGGAGCGGCCGGTCGCGGTCGGGGCCAAGGTCGAGATCCGGCCGATGATGTATCTGGCGCTCAGCTACGACCATCGGATCGTCGACGGCAGGGAGGCGGTGACCTTCCTCGTCCGCGTCAAGGAAGCGCTCGAAGACCCGGCGCGGCTCGTGCTAGACCTGTGATGGGGCTGACCCTCAAACGAGGGCGTCCGGGGAGGATCTCATGAGCGAACTGACATGTCTTGAACTGAGCGTATTGTTGTGGGTGGCGCATGTTCTGGTCCAGTTCTTCGCCGCGCGCGCCGAATTCGGCGACGCCTATCTCCTGACTCCGCGCGACACGGAGCCCGTCGCCAAAGGCCTTGCCTGCGGCCGCGCGACGCGCGCGCTTGCCAATTATGTCGAGAACTACGGACCGTTCATCGCCTTGGCGCTGGCGCTGATCGCGACCGGACAGCACGGCGGCCTCGGCGCGCTCGGCGCGACGATCTGGCTTCTCGCCCGCATCGTCTACTTGCCGATCTACCTCATGGGGATCATCTACGTCCGCACGGGGCTGTGGGCGATTTCGGTCATCGGGCTATTGATGATGCTGTACCGTCTCCTTGTCTGAGCGGCGAAGCGTCGGCTGACGGATCAGAACCGGCGCGCCCGCTCGCCGCTGGCCGAGCGAGAGGGAACTCGAAATGAGTTATGACGTCGTGGTGATCGGCTCCGGCCCCGGAGGCTATGTCTGCGCGATCCGCGCGGCGCAGCTGGGCATGAAGGTCGCCGTGGTCGAGAAAATGAAGACGCTCGGCGGAACGTGCCTCAACATCGGTTGCATTCCGTCCAAGGCGCTTCTTTATGCAACAGAAATGTTCGACGAGGCGGGGCACGGCCTTGGTGCGCTTGGGGTCGTCGTCGCTCCGCCGAAGCTCGATCTCGCCGCGATGATGAAGCACAAGGATGCGACCGTCGCGGCCAACGTCAACGGCGTCGCCTACCTGTTCAAGAAGAACAAAATCGAATGGGTGAGCGGCGAAGGGCGGATCGCCGAGCCGGGAAAAGTGACCGTCAAGGCGCCGGATGGCAAGGAGACGACGCTCGAGACCAAGGCGATCGTCATTGCGACCGGATCCGACGTCGCGCTCCTGTCTGGGGTCGAGATCGATGAGAAGACTGTCGTGTCGTCGACCGGCGCGCTGAGCCTGCCGGTTCCGCCGAAAAAGCTGATTGTCGTCGGCGCCGGCGTCATCGGGCTCGAGCTCGGCTCGGTCTGGCGGCGCCTGGGCGCCGAAGTGACGGTGGTCGAGTTTCTCGATCGTGTTCTCACGGGGATCGACGGCGAGGTCGCCAAGCTCATGCAGCGGACGCTAGAGAAGCAGGGCCTCGTTTTTCACCTCGGCCATAAAGTCACGAAAGTCGATAAAACGGGCGCGGCCGTCAAGGCGACGATCGAGCCTGCCGCGGGCGGCGAATCCAGGACGATCGAGGCCGACGTCGTGCTCGTCGCGATTGGCCGGCGACCGTTCACCGAAGGCCTTGGCCTGGAGGCGGTCGGCGTGAAGACTGAGCGCGGCCGGGTCGTGGTCGACGCGCATTACGTCACTAGCGTTCCGGGGGTTTATGCCATCGGCGACGTCATCCGGGGTCCGATGCTCGCCCACAAGGCCGAGGATGAAGGGGTCGCGGTCGCAGAGCTGCTCGCGGGGCAGGCCGGCCATGTAAACTATGGCGTCATTCCCAACGTCGTTTATACCAGCCCGGAGGTAGCTTCGGTCGGGAAGAGCGAGGAAGAGCTGAAAGCCGAGGGCGTCGCCTACGCGACCGGCAAGTTCCCATTCACCGCCAATGGGCGCGCGCGAGCGATGCGTCACACCGACGGTTTCGTGAAGATCCTCGCAGACGCCGCCAGCGACCGCGTGCTTGGAGGGCATATCGTGGGCTTTGGCGCCGGCGAGATGATCCACGAGATCGCGGTTCTGATGGAGTTTGGCGGTTCGGCCGAGGACCTTGCACGGACCTGCCACGCCCATCCCACGATGTCCGAAGCGGTCAAGGAGGCGGCGATGGCAGTAGCGAAGCGCGCGATCCACATTTGAGCTTGGGGCCGTGCTCCCGTTAGCCCCGGACGCGCGGGGTCTCGCGCTCGCAATTCATTTTCGGGCGATTTTCGTGATCGCCGGGCTCGCGCTGGCGTGCGGGCCCGCACGCGCGGATCCCAACGCTCTTTGGCGGATCGTCCATGACGAGTGCGTGCCGCATGTCGAAGCGGGGAAGGGACCGAAGCCCTGCGAACGCGTCGATCTCGAAGGCGGCGTCGCCCAGGGGGTCGCGATCCTCAAGGACCTCGTCGGCGTTGCGCAGATGCTGGCGATACCGACCAGGCGGATCACCGGGATCGAAGACCCGCAAATGCTCGAGCCCGATGGGCCGCCTGTTTTTGCCGACGCGTGGGGGGCCAAGGATCTGGTCGAGGCGCGGCTTGGCCGCCAATTGCCGCGCGAGGCGGTCGGGCTCGCGATCAATTCGAAATGGGCGCGCAGCCAGGAGCAGTTGCACGTTCATGTCGATTGCGTGGCGATCCCGGTCATGCTCGCGCTTGCGGACTACGCCTCCGCCCTCGACCTCGGATGGCGCGCGATGACCGTTCCGCTTCAGGGCCGCGTCTATTTCGCCCGCCGCGTCGACTCGGCCGATCTCCATGACGTCGCGCCGCTCAAGCTGCTCGCCGATGGGCTGAAGGGCGCGCGCGAGCAAATGGGCGCTTACAGCATCGCGGCCATCGGCGCTTATTTCGATGGAAAGCCAGGCTTCGTCCTGCTCGCCGACGAATTTTCGCTCGAGAGCGGCGGCCACGCCGAAGACCTCGAGGACCACGATTGCGCGATTGCCCGTTCTGCGCCATGATTTGACCTAGGTCCGCTCCGGCGGCCGAGGGGCGACCCCAAAAACCATAAACCAGGACTTGAGCGCCGGCATTGCGTGGGCTGCGCTCGCGTGAGCGCCGTCTCGGCGTGGGAAGAGGAAAGGGGAGCGGGCAAGATGCGGACGCTGCTCAAACACATTCTGGCGCTAATGGCCCTGGCGGCGGCGCCAGCTCAGGCTTACGCGCATGTCGAGATCAACATCGACCTCACATCGCAGACGATGATCGTCCATTCCGGGGACGGCGAGACCTTCGTCTGGCCGATCTCCTCGGGACGGGCCGGTTATGCGACCCCCCGCGGCGTTTTCCACCCCCGCGCTCTTTATACAATGGTTCACTCGGCCAAATACGGCAACGCGCCGATGCCGCACTCGATCTTCTTCCACGGCCAATACGCGATCCACGGGACCGAAGCGGTCGGCAGTCTCGGCCGGCCGGCGTCGCATGGCTGCATCCGGCTCTCGCCCGGCAATGCTGCGACGCTGTTCGCTATGGTTGAGCGGCAGGGCGCGGAAATCCGCATCGTCGGCTCGCCGTTCAGCGATCTGGCGCGCGGCGAGCGACGGTCGGGGTCAGTGCTGGCGTTCGCGCCGGTCCGCCATTCGCGCACGCTCAAGGAATGGGCGCGCGATCCGCTCGCGCGGTAAAACGGGGCCGCCAAGCTCGCTGGAGCGGCGCGTCAACAACGCGGCATCATGGGCAAAATTTCACCTTTTCGGGTGTCGCGTTTTCTCTTTGTTTAGGATATCAGGCCTACCGGGTTTGAAGCGGCGAAAGCCGTTCGAGGAGGCCTTCGGTGGACAGACGTCAATTTATCGCCGGCGCGGCCGGCCTGGTGGCAGGCTCGCTCGCGCCGCGGCTGGCCATGGCTGACGTCCCGACAGCTTTCACCTTCGATATGGCGCCGCCGATGGACAATCGCGAGAAGTTCGTCGCCTGGGGCGTGGCGCAGCGCGGCGAAGATCCAAAATACCTCGGAGAGAGATTCGACCGTTTCGGCGCGATGGTGCGCAACGAGGATCTGGCCAACGACCGCAACAAGCACGCCTTTCTGCTGACGCCGCGCGAGAAGTTCGTCCTGAAGCAGAATCTCTCCCGCGCCTACGAACATGCTTTTCTCGACATCGGCTACGGCGTCACCATTTCCGGCCCCCATATCGTCGGCCGGATGACCTCGAACATCGATCCAAAGGTGGGCGAGAGGGTGCTCGAGATCGGCACCGGGTCCGGCTACCAGTCCGCCTATCTCTCCCACCTGACCGACCAGGTTTACACGATCGAGATCATCAAGCCGTTGGCCGAGCGCACCCGGTCGATCTACGATGAACTCATCCAGGACGGCTACAAGGAGTTCGGGGTCATCAAAAGCAAGGCCGCGGACGGCTACTACGGCTGGGAAGAGGCGGCGCCGTTCGACAAGATCATCGTCACCTGCGGCATCGACCACGTTCCGCCGCCGCTCCTGCAGCAATTGAAGCCGGGCGGGACCATGGTCATCCCGGTCGGCCCGCCGGGCGCGCAGCGGGTGTTGAAGGTCGTCAAGACGGAGGGGACGGACGGCCAGATGACGGTCGCCCGCTCCGACATCTACGGCGGCCGGATCGTTCCCTTTGTGCCGTTCACCAAGCTTGAAGGCGACCAGATCGTCGGCACGCACAACAACTAGCGCCCCGGTTGATATCGAGATTCGCATCGGCCCCGATAACGGCCTCGACTCGGAAGACGCCTCATTCGCGTCCGGCCGGCCGCCCCGCGACGCAATGAACGAAGCAAGTAAAATCCCGGCCGCCGACATGCTCGAGGCCCGGCCGTTGATCGACGCGGAGCCTGACCCGGGCTCCCGCCTCGGACTCTACTTTGCGGTCGGCCTTGGCGCGGGCGCGGTGATCGCGCTCCAGATCGACGTCATGCGTGTCTTCGCCGTCGGCAGCTGGGCCCATTTCGGCTCGCTGGTGGTGAGCCTCGCGATGCTCGGCTTTGGCCTGGCCAGCGCGACGATGGTGGTCGCGAAGGATTGGTTCACCCGCCACTGGCGCGGCGCCGCCAGTGTTTCGCTGGCGCTGTTTGGGCCGCTCGCGGTCGCCGCCAACCTTTATGTGCAGCATCTCGGCTTCAACGCCATTTTCCTCATCTCCGACCCGGCGCAAAAGTGGAAGCTGTTACAGATTTTCCTCGCCGAGCTGACGCCCTTCCTGGCCGGAGCCTTCTTTCTGGGGTGCGTCTTCCTGAGGAGCAACCGCATCTTCGGGCGAGTCTATTTCGCCGACCTGGCCGGGGCCGGACTCTGCGGCCTCGTCGTCCTCCTGGCGATGTATGTGTTCACGCCCGCCAATCTGATCGCCGCGCCGCTCACGCTGTGGTTTGCGGCTTGCCTGGCTTGGGCGTTCGGACCTGGCGGACGGGCGACGCTGATCCCGTTCGTTGTCCTTGGAGCGCTGGCCTTCGCCGGCCATTTCGTCGCGCCGCAGATGTTCGGCTTGAAGACGCTGGCGACCAACGACTACAAGGGCGTCGCCTACGCGCGCAAATTCCCGGACGCGAAAAAGGTCTACGAGAGCGCGTCTCCGTTCGGCTTCCTCGAGGCCTATTCCAGCTCCTACCTCCATTTTGCCCCCGGGCTCTCCGACAACGCCGGCTTCACCCTGCCGACGATGCCGGCCAACGCGTATCTCGGCCTTTATATCGACGGCGATGGGCCGATCGGGATCATGCGCGACCTCACCGACAAGGAGACCGCGTATTTCCATTTCCTGCCGATGGTCTACCCCTATGTGATCAAGCAGGCGCCGAAGACCTTCATCGTCCAGTTCGGCGGCGGCATCTCGACCGAGGTGGCGCTCCACTCCGGCGCCAGCGACGTCACGGTCGCCGAGGGCAACCGCGCCGTCCTCGAGGCGTTTCGCTCGGACGTGATCCGAAAATTCACCGGCGACATCCTCTCCAAGGTGCACGTCGTCGGCTACGAAGGCCGGCATTTCCTCGCCCATACCGACCAGCGCTTCGACATTATCGATCTTTCACTCGCGGACTCGGTCGGCCTCTCCAATCCCGGCGGCTTCGCCATCGTCGAGAAGTTCTCCTATACCAAGGAGGCGATGGAGACTTACATGCGCGCGTTGGCTCCCGGCGGCGTGCTGTCGGTCACCCTCTGGAACAAGGAGGAGCCGCCGAAGTCGGTCTTGAAACTCTATGCGACGATGGCCGCGGCGGCGCGCGAGGTCGATCCTGCGCATATGGCCAATTCCTTCTTCGTCGCCTCGTCCTACCTGTCGACTGCGACGGTGCTTTATAAGAATGGCGGCTTCACTCCGGACGAGATCGACAAGCTTCGCGCCCACACTCGCGCGATGTCGTTCGACGAAATCTATTCGCCGGGTTTCTTCTACGATTCGTCGCAGACCAGCAGCACGCTCGCCGGTTACGTCGAGCAGATCTTTGCGGGAGCGGCCGGCGGGCCGCCGGCGGCTGAACCGTCGGAGGGCTCCGATGCAAACGCGCCAGCGGCTCAGGGCGCCGACGCAAACGCTCCGGCCGGCCAGGACGCCGAAGCGCCGCCGTCCGGCAAGTCTGACGACGGCGTTCTCCCGGCGACCGTCATGGGGCGGCTCGCCTGGCACGCCCTCATCGCCGGCCAATGGCCGGAGATCGCCAATCGCTACGTGTTCAACACTCGCGCGCTCACCAACGACGCGCCGTACTTCGCCGCTTATGTGAAAACGGCCGATCTCCCGCGCGTCCTCGACCGGCTCGAGCTGCTGCAGGACGAGTGGGGCTATCTGCTGATCTGGGCGACGCTCGGCGTCGCCTGCCTGACCGCGACCGTGCTGCTCATCATACCCCTCATCTGGGGCTGGCGGACGATGTTCTCGCGCTCGCGCGGCAAGCTCCTAACTGTGGTCTATTTCGCCTGTCTCGGCGCGGGCTACATCATGGTCGAAGTCGGGCTCATCGCCCATTTCGTAATGGCCTTGGGAAACCCGACCATCTCGGCCTCGGTGCTCATCACCGGCATGCTGGTGTTCTCGGGCCTCGGCGCCTTGACTTCGGAACGGGCGCTCCCGCGGATGCGGACGGTGATGCCGTTCCTGTTCATCGCCGTCGCTGCGCTCCTGATCCTGTACGGCCTGTTTCTCGGCCGGGCGCTCGACGCTATCGGCGCGATCCCCTATGGAGCGCGCCTGCTGTGCTCTTTTCTTCTGATCGCGCCGCCCGCTTTCCTGATGGGTTTCCCGATGCCGGTAGCGATGACAACGCTTGGGCGTCTCGGGAAGGACCACATGTTCGTCTGGGCCTGGGGCGTGAACGGCTGCTTCTCAGTAATCGGGGCTGCCGCCGCGCCGGTGATCGCCGCCAATTTCGGCCTCGCCGCGGTTATCGAAATCGCCGGCATGGCTTATCTATTGGCGATTCCCGCGTTCTACGGCGTGATCGCTCTCGACCGGGTTCCCGTCACGGGGCAGAGGCAAGCGCGCGCTTAACAGCCAACCGGTCCGCTGGCTCACGCGCCCTCCGCCAAAACTGACAATGAGACGACATATAACATTTTTGCAACGAATTGACGACGGCCCGGCCGCTCTTTGAGCGCTCATAAAAAATTCATTATTGCCAAGCCCTTAAAAGCCAAGAATGGCGCGCTACGAAACGCGGCGAAAATCGGCTGCGACGGGTGCTGTGATGCGGAGGGCGAACAAAGCAAATATTCTCGCCCGCGAGGTTGCAACTGCGTCCCGATCTTGTCCTTCGAATCAAGCTCTTGCAAAAAAACATTGCGGATATGTTTATCGTTGTCCACTTTCGCCCAGTCTGTGGCGCCTTTCAGCCGTGAAGCGAAGATTGCGCTGCCGCGCGACCCGTGCAATAATCTTTTGGTCGTTAAGCAACGACAGGAAAGTCGAACCAGCGTTGCGTGTATGGCGGGCAAGGCGTAAGTAGGTAAAAAGAATACACGCTCGCGTAAGAGCGGCGAGACAAGGGCGGTCGCATCTAGGTTCGGGCACGAAGTCGTGGGCCGGTTTTTTGTTGGCCCGTTTTCAAGAATAGATTGAAAACCAATAGCAATCCGTAGTGCGGGCTACGGAGGGAGAGGCAATGTCTTATCAGAACTTCGCTGGGTATGCTGGAGATTTGCTTGCGGTTGACGCATATGCGCTGTTGGAGGGCGATGCGTCGGCCGTTTTGATCGATGTCCGGACCAACGCGGAGTGGGCTTACGTCGGGACGCCGGACATTCAGGCGCTCGGCAAGACGCCGTTGTACTTGGAATGGCAGAGTTATCCTTCGATGGCGGTCGACGCCGACTTCTCCGTCCGTCTTGAGGCGTTGCTGCAATCGAGCGGAGTCGAGCGCGGCGCGCCACTGGTGTTCTTGTGCCGGTCCGGAGCGCGGTCGCGCAACGCCGCGGTCGCGATGACAAATGCGGGATGGGGGCCGTGTTTCAATATTTCGGACGGCTTCGAAGGTCCGCTGGACGGTTCGCGCCGAAGAGGCGGCGCAGGCGGGTGGAAGGCAGGCGGCTTGCCCTGGACGCAGACCTGAAAGGTCGAGCGTTCTCCCGTTTCTCGGCACCGCCCCATTCTTGTCTTTCTGCTTCTACGCCTGGGCCACATTCATGGACCGATACGAAGAACATGATCTGGATCGCGTCGACCACAGCGGTTCAGGTGGTCCGCCGCTTGACGAGGCATGGCGGC
>Ga0335076_10005073_pt1 | contig 13338 bp, 12 predicted proteins | sample Lox_Sample_25_FD_206717 | JGI IMG/M metagenome (GOLD analysis project Ga0335076, IMG submission 206717) | Soil microbial communities from Loxahatchee National Wildlife Refuge, Florida, United States - Lox_Sample_2.5 | ecosystem: Environmental > Terrestrial > Soil > Wetlands | place: USA...
TCGTGGAAAGCGGAGCGGATCAAAGCCTCGTCGCACCGGTCGACGCCGCGGCAGTACCTGACAAGGACCTCGTAGATCGCCTGCTTGTCGAGCAGAGCCTGGAGCTGCTCGTTCAACGCGTCTCCATCGCTCAGGACGACGGCACCGCGACCGCCCGTCCCGTGACCCCCCCGGCCGCCAGGCGCTCGTAGGTCGCGGGAACGTCATCGAGGCGGACGCGCTCGACCTCGACGTCGAGCGCTCCGGCACGGGCCAACGCCACGACCTCGATGAGCTCGTTCCGGGTACCCCAGTTCGGGAGCAACACCGACGCCTCGAGCGGCGAGGCACCGAACGCCATCGGGTATCGGCCACCGGCCAGGCCGACCAGGACGATTTGACTCCCGACAGCGGCGACGGCCGCGGCGAGAGCGGTCGTCTCGTCGCTCCCGACGAAGTCGAGGACCACCGATGCACCCGCTCCCCGCGGGGTCTCCGCGCGCACGCTCCCCACGGCGGCTTCTCCCGATGGCACGACGACGTGTGCGCCCGCGCGCTCCGCAAGCGTTCGTGCCTCCGCGCGAGGATCGACGGCGATGATTCGCGCCTCGGTGAGGGCGCCGAGCATCTGGATCGCCATGTGACCCAGCCCCCCGACGCCGATAACCACAGCCGTGCTCCCGGGCACGAGATGGGGCATCGAATGCTTGATCGCGTGGTAGGGCGTCAAGCCGGCGTCGGTCAACGGAGCCGCGGTGACCGGGTCCAGATCGCCGATGGGGATCAGGAGCCGCTCGGAGGGAACGGCGACGTAGTCCGCGAGACCGCCGTCGCGTCCGAGCCCGCCGCCATGCGCCCGGCGCTCCTCGGCCCGTTCACAGATGTTCTCCATCCCCTGTGCACACCGCCAGCACGTGCCGCAGCCCCACGGGCCGTAGACAATCACTGCGTCGCCTTCGCCCACCCCGGTCACACCCGCTCCGACGGCGGCGACGTGGCCGGCGTTCTCGTGACCCAGCGTGAACGGCAGGTCATACGGGAGCACGCCGTCGGGCCACTCCATCACGTGAAGGTCCGAATGACAGAGACCCGCGGCGGCAACTTTCAAGAGCACCTCACCCGGACCCGGGTCGGGCACGGGAATATCAACGAGTTCCGGCGGTGACTCCCACTGTGTCAGCTGGACGGCCTTCATCGTGCGATCGATGTCGAATCGAGTCAGCCGACCTCGGACGTCTCGCGATCGAAGGCAATCGAGATTCGCCGCACGGTGAACACCCAGCGCCCGTCGATGCGTCGAAGGTCGTCGGAGTAACGGCCACCACGAGTTGGGACGAAGTCGGGGTTGAACCAGAGCCAGTCGCTGTCCACACGGGCCGTGTCCCCGTCCACGGTGAGGATCGGGTTGGCGTATACATGGCGTCCGGCCGGCCACAGGTTCGCCTGGATGTACTCGAGGAGCTCGGCCCGGCTCTCGGTGACATCGCCCATCTCGAACCGCACATCCTCCGCCAGGAGCTCGGCGAACAGGTCGAATTCACGGTCGTCGACGGCTCGGCAGTAGCGCGACATCACATTCAGGATCTCCTGGGCGTCGGTCATCCCGTCCTCACTTCCGTTGGTCCGCGTCGAGGTTGCGAAGCCGGCCCACGGGGCCGGGACCGGCTTGGTCGGATCCCACCGATCCCAGTGGATGTAGGTCTCGGGCTCGTCCCGGTGGGAAGGCCTGAAGTCCGTTCCGATGGTGTAGGCCAGCGGCGTCAGGCAGACCTGTTGGACGGTGTCGTAGGGGATCCCGAGTAGTTCGGCTGCGTCCCTCTCGCGGGGCATGTGCATCGTCGTCCAGCAGGTACCAAGACCGCGGGCCCTGGCCGCGAGCATGAAGCTCCAAACGGCCGGACAGCTCTGTCCGAGGAAGGTCGTGGCCATGTGCGCGAGCTCGCCGTCGACGCGCATGCCTGCGAGGCAGGCCACGACGATGACCGGTGCCTCGGCGAGATGATGGGCCAGGTAGTCGACCGAGTCGCCAACTCGCTGCTGGCGGTCGGGAACGGACTCTCCCGTGCCCGGCTGGCCCACCCGCCGCACGTAGCTCGGCGAGTTGCTGTACAGCTCGGTGTAGACCTCGTTGTAGAGAGCGGCAAGCTTGCGCCGGGTCTCCGGATCGCGCACGACCACGAAACGGGTCCGCGGAATGTTCGAGCCGGCGGGAGCCTGCATGGCCAGCCGAACGCACTCCCGAATCACGTCGTCCGGCACCGGCCGGGTGAAGTCCAAGCGCTTTCGGACGGCCCTCGTCGTCGAGAGCACCTCGTCAGGCGAAAGTGCGAGCAACCCGGTCATTGCCGCTGCCCCACACCGGTGACGACCCCAGCGGTGAACCCGCCGTCGACGGCGTAGAACCCACCGGTCACGAACGACGCCTCATCCGAACACAGAAATGCCACGACGTTCGCAACCTCCTCGGGTTTCCCTAACCGGCGGGTCGGATTCAGATCCGCCAGTTGCTGGGCGAGCTCGTCGTCGAGATGTCGCTCGAGCAGCGCGGTATGGATCACCGCGGGCCCCACCGCATTGACGCGGATCCCGCGATCGGCGTAGTCGACCGCTGCCGAGCGCGTGAGCCCAAGCACGGCATGCTTCGACGCGACGTACGCGGGATAGTTGTCGCGCGCGGCGACACCGAAGATCGACGACATATTGACAATCGAGCCCCCGCCGGCGCTCAGCATGTGCTCGATCTCGTAGCGAAGGCAGTAGAAGACGGTGTCGACGTTGACTGACATCACCTGCCGATACTCGTCCAGGTCGAACTCGTGGAACGGCATGACCGTGCCGCTGATGCCGGCGTTGTTCACCGCAATCTGAAGCCCGCCGAAAGTGTTCACGGTGTAGTCGACCGCGGCGGCGCAGGCGCTCGGATCGGTCAACTCAGCTACGAACACGTCCGCTCGAGCCCCGGCATCGGCCACCTCGCCGCGCACGCGGTCCGCGCCCTCGCGGTCGCGGTCGACGATCAACACGCTCGCCCCGAGCTCGGCAAGCCGTTTCACGCACGCCTCGCCGATCCCGGATCCGCCGCCCGTTACCAGCGCTACGCGACCACCAAGGCCTTCAGCCATTACGGCCTGCCCGCGTCATGTCTCTTCTCCTCGCGTGCATAAACTGACGTCAATTCACACAGACGGTACCGGCTCCGCGCTGTCGTGTCAACGCCGGGCACCATGCCGTCTCGGTTGGCGGGAAGCACGCGGACGTGTTGACACCGCAGCAGTGCCGCTGGTACGGTAATGAGATGAATTCAGTTTGGCCTTGAGCGCGATCGACGGAGGCTTTCATGCGCAATGACCCGGACCAATCGACGAGCACTCCGGACGGGATCCTCCGCCGTCCAGAGGTCGAGCCGGACTTCCTGCAGGGTGCGGACTGGGATGGCCGCTGGCGCTACTCGTACGTGCCGCCGCCCGCCGCGGCGTTGCGCCTACCCCCCGAAGTGAAGCTGCACTCGGAATTCGATCTCGACATCGACCCGGTCACCTATCAGGTTCTGCGGAACCGGTTCTGGAGCATCAACCTCGATCACTCGGACACGATCCGGCGCGTCTCCGGGTCGCCGGTGATCGTGTACATGGACGACTTCAACACGGCGCTCCTCACCGAGACCGCCGACCTGCTGATGGCAGGGCCGTCGATCCAGTGGTTCGCGGCGCTCGGCGACCTCCCGATCAAGTGGACGATGGAGAACCGTGGGCAGAACCCGGGCATCGGCGAGGGCGACGTCTTCTTCCACAACGACCCGTGGATCGGCTGCACCCACGCCATGGACGTCGGCATGTTCGCGCCGGTGTTCTATGAGGGGCGGATCTTCTCCTGGATCTTCAGCCAGTGCCACGTCGGCGACGTCGGCGGCCCGTTCCCCGGAAGCTTCAACCCGCTGGCGAACGACCTGTACGAAGAGCCGGCTCTCGTCCCGCCGATCAAGCTCGTTCGCGCGGGCGAGCTCCAACGTGACGTGCTGGAGATGCACACGCGTAAGAGCCGCACTCCCGATCATCTCGCGCTCCAGATGCGCAGCCAGATGGCGGGGATCCATACGGTGCAGGAACGGATGGCGGAGGTCCTCGACGAGTACGGCGCGGCGACGGTCAAGGGCGCGATGCGCCGGATGATCCGCGACTGTTCCGCGGCGATCGGCGAGCGCTTGCTGCGGATTCCCGACGGCGAATGGTCAGAGCGCTTCTACATGGCCGGGCTCGGAGCCGAGGATCGTTCGGCGCACCGCTTCACGTGCCAGATCCGCAAGCGCGGCGACAGGCTAATCGTCAGCAACGAGGGCACCGACCCCCAGTACAAGGCGGCCAGCAGCGCGTACGGATCATGGCGCTCGGGAGTGCTCGTCGCGGTCGGCAGCTTCCTGGGCTGGGATCAGCTGCTTTGCAACGCCGGAGCGCTCGATCACGTGAGCTTCGAGCCGACCCCGGGGACGCTGAGCGTGGCGACATATCCGGCTGCCACCACCGGAGTCGGCGGCAACACGGCGGCCGTGTACCTGAGCGCGTTCACGGTCTCGAAGATGCTGATGTCCGGCCCCGAGGACCTCAGCCGCCGAGCCAACGGCGCCGGAGGCCAGTCGATCCCGAGCTTCTGGTTCGGCGCCGGCAACGACCGCAACGGGCGGTTCGTCGTCCAGCCGCCCGGCGACGTGGTGGCCGGGGCGCTCGGCGCCTTCCCCGACCGCGACGGCGTCGATGTCGGCGGGGCATGGTGGTGGCCGAACAACCCCTCGGGCAACACCGAGGAGTGGGAGGACGCACTCCCGATCATCTACCTGTACCGGCGCGAGCGCCAGGGAAGCGGCGGCCCCGGACGGTGGCGGGGCGGCAACGCACTCGAGACCGCGATCGTCCTCCACAAGACCGACGAGATGATCGTCCAGCTCGTCAGCCTCGACAACGCGATCAACTGCGCGCTCGGTCTCGGTGGCGGCCTCCCCGCTCACCCCGGCGACTATCGCTTTCGCAAGGACGGACTCCACCGCGAGCGGCTCGCCGCCGGCGTCCTGCCCGGCAACCCGGCGACGCTCGAACGCGACGTGGGAGAGCTGACCCGGCTGTTCGCGAAGGAGATCACCGTGATGCACCCGGGCGACGTGTTCGTCGCCCAGTACTGCGGCGGGGGAGGGTTCGGCGATCCGCTCACGCGCGATCCGGCCCGCGTCGCCGGCGATGTGGCCAGCGCCGCGATCACCGCAGACGACGCTCGCACGCTCTACGGCGTCGTCGTCGACCAGGATGGCTCGGTCCGCGCGACCGAGACCGACGAGCTCCGAGACCGGATGCGCGCCGACCGTCTGACGCAGGCACAACCGCCGGTGGCGCCGGACGAGCTGCCCCTCGATCCGCAGAACTACTCGGGCGCGGCCGGAGGCTCGGTCGCGTTCGGCACCGCGCCGGACGGAGTGGAGCATTGGGGATGCCTCCAGTGTGGACAAGCGCTCGGCCCAGTCGACCACAACTACAAGGACGGCGCTTCCAAGCTCGAGCGGGTGCCGCATGAGATCAGCCCTCACCAGTACCTCGATCCTGGCGAGTTCTGTGACGAGGCATTCGTAGTCCGCCAGTTCCTCTGCCCCGGATGCGGCGTCACCCTCGCGACCGAGTTGTGCAAGCCCGACGATCCGCCGGTACTCGATGTGAAGCTCGACGCGCGCGCGCAGGTGACGGCATGAACCCCGCGACGCTGACCGTCGGCGTCGACATCGGCGGGACGTTCACCGACTGCACGATCATGCATGACGGCGGGCGCATCTCCACCGGAAAGTCACCCACTACGCCCGACGATCGTTCCCGCGGTTTCTTCGATGCGATCGAAAGCGCCGCGACAGAGATGGGTTCGACGCTCGAGTCGGTGATGGAGAGCTGCGGCCTGCTCGTCCACGGGACCACAACGGGCACGAACGCGATCGTCGAGCGCCGCGGCGCCTCGATGGGACTGCTGGCGACGCGCGGACACGATGACGCGATGTTCATCATGAAAGGCCAGGGACGGACCGCGGGACTGTCGCCGGACGAGGCGCTCGATGTCCACTCGACCTGCCGGCCTGAGCCGCTCGTGCCGCGGGCGATGGTCCGTCCGATCACCGAGCGGGTCGACGTCGACGGCGACGTGATCGTGCCGCTCGACGAGGACGAAGTCCGCGACGCGGTGCGCGACCTCGTCGCGGCCGGCGCCCGCGCGCTCACGATCAGCTTCCTGTGGTCGACGATGAATCCGGCGCACGAGCAACGGGCGCGGGAGATCGCGGCGGAGGTCGCGCCGGACCTGTTCATCTCGTGTAGCTCGGACCTGTCGAGCCGGTCGGGCGAGTTCGAACGGACCACCACTGCGGTCATGAACTCCTACATCGGGCCGCTCATGCTCGAGTACGTCGACCGGATCCAGGACGGGGCAGAGCGGCGAGGCTTCGACGGCTCTGTCCAGTTCGCACAGTGTGCCGGCGGCGCGATCACGAGCGCCGAAGCCCGTCACGCGCCGGTCCGCACCGTCCATTCCGGGCCGGTCGCGGGCACAATCGCGATGGCGAGCATTGCTGAGCGGACCGGGCTTCGGAACGTCATCGCCGTCGACATGGGCGGCACGACGTTCGACGTCAGCGTGATCCACGACGGCCGTCCCCTGCAGCGCGACATCTCGATCTTCGAGCGGTACGCGATGGCGCTGCCGATGCTGGACATCGAGTCGATCGGCGCCGGCGGAGGCAGCATCGCTTGGATCGACGAGGCCGGACGGCTGAACGTCGGCCCTCGCAGCGCGGGCGCCCGCCCGGGCCCGGCTTGCTATGGATTCGGCGGAACCGAGGCGACGGTCACCGACGCCGACGTGGTGCTCGGCCTCGTGAACCCGGACAACTATCTCGGCGGCCGGATGCGGCTCGACGGTGACCTGGCCGAGCAGGCGGTCGACCGGCTCGCGTCGCAGCTTGGCATGACTCGGCACGAGACGGCGGCCGGGATTTCGACGGTCGTCGACGCGAAGATGGCTGATCTCGTCCGCCGCATGAGCCTGCTGCGCGGGCTGGATCCGCGGAATTTCGCGTGTGCCGCGTTCGGCGGCGGCGGTCCCGTGCACGCGCCCGCCGTTGCGGCGCAGGCCGCGATCTCAAAGGTGATCGTCCCGCTCCCGCACGCCGCGTCCGTGCTGTCGGCCTACGGCGCCGCGACGTCGGACGTCGTTCACGTCGTGCAGCGGTGGCGCGTGCTGAGGCTTCCGGTCGCGGGCGCCACCGTCGAGGAGATCTTCGCCGCGCTCGAGCGCGACGCGCTCGACAAGTTCACCGGCCAAGGGATCGACACGGCCGCGGTGACGCTCGAGCGGTCGGTGCGGATGCGGTTCTCGATGCAGATTCACGACGTCGAGGTGGCCGTACCCGCCGAGCGGATCGACGACGACGCCGTGCAGCGCATCGATCGGAGGTTCGAGGAGGTTCACGATCTACTGTTCGGCCGCGGCTCCGGCGACCGCACCGGCGGTCTCGAGTTCACGGCCTTCCAGGTGCGCGCGACCGCGACGAGCGACAAGGCCGAGCTGGCCTCGGACAGGCGGCGCGAGCCAGCGCGGCACTCGCGCGCGGTCTACTGGTCAGAGCGCCGGGACTTTCTCGAGACGCCCGTATACGACGAGGTCCCGGCGGAGCCGATCGAGGGACCCGCGCTGATCGAACTGCCGGACACGGTCATCGTCATCCGGCCCGGACAGCGCGGCGGACCCGATGCGGGCGGTAACTACGTCATCGAACTCGGAGGACAGACACGGTGAGCACGCGTTTCGAGGGTAAGACCGCCCTGATCACCGGTGGAGGATCGGGCATCGGCGAGGCGATCGTGCGCCGGCTCGCGGCGGACGGCGCGAGCGTCGTGGTCATGGACGTGCAGTCGGAGTCGGCCGAGCGCGTCGCGGCTGCCCTCCCGCACGCGAGCCCGTTCACCGGCGACGTCACCGATCCGGAAGCGTCCGAGCGGGCTGTCGCGCACGCCGTCGAGACGTTCGGTGGCCTGCACATCGCGGCCAACATCGCCGGTATCGGTGGCCCGCTGATCAGCAGCGAGGAGTATCCGATCGACGACTGGCGCAGGGTGATCGACATCAACCTCAGCGGCGTCTACTACAGCATGCGCGCCGAGCTTCGGCAAATGCTCGCGAACGGTGGTGGCTCAATCGTCAACATGGCGTCGATGTTCTCCGTCGTCGCTCGCGACTCGATGGTGGGGTACGTCGCCGCGAAGCACGGCGTCCTCGGGATCACCCGCGCGGCGGCGATCGACTGCGCCAAACGGGGCGTGCGCGTGAACTGCGTCGGCCCGGCGGTCATCAACACGCCGCTCCTGGCGGCGTCGCTGGATCAGGCCGGCGCCGACTATCTGGCGTCGCTCAACCCGTTCGACCGGCTCGGCGAACCCGACGAGGTGGCGGCACTGGTTGCCTGGCTGGCGTCCGACGAGGCGTCGTTCGTCAGCGGAAGCTTCTACGCCGTGGACGGCGCGTTCACCGCCCGCTGATGAGCCTTCATGGCCGTGTGATCGTCGTGACGGGAGCGGCGGAGGGGCTCGGAGCCGCAATCGCGACCGCGGCGGCGGATGCGGGTGCGACCGTGATCGGCGCGGACCTGACACCGACGTCGGAGGACGAGCGAATCGCGATGCGGAAACTCGACGTCACCGACGAGATGCAGTGGAACGCGTTCGCTGCGTGGCTCCGAGACGAGCACGGCGCCTGTCACGGACTCGTCAACAACGCCGGCATCACGCTGCGCAGCCGGCTCGGCGAGGTGTCACTCGATGATTGGAACCGCACGCTGGCGATCAACGTGACGGGGCCGATGCTCGGCATGCAGACGCTGATGAGCCTGATGCCGCCGGGATCTTCGATCGTCAACATCGCGTCGATCGCGGCTCTGAGCGGACACTTCGCGATTCCCTACACCGCCAGCAAGTGGGCGATCAGGGGTCTGTCGCGCGCGGCGAGCCTGGAGCTCGGTCCGCGTGGCATCCGCGTCAACGCGGTGATGCCGGGCCTGATCGCCACCGCGATGACGGCCGATGTACCGCAGACCGTGGTCGACGCGCTGATCGGCAGCGTCCCGCTGGCCCGCGCCGCTACGCCCGAGGACGTCGCGGCGACCGTCCAGTTCTTGCTCAGCGACGCGTCCTCATACTTGAGCGGGCTCGAGATTCCGGTCGACGGCGGTCAGACCGCACACGGCGGCATGAAGTTACTGTCGGACGCTGTCCGAGCGGCCGCGCCCGCCCGCTCCTGAACTGTTAGTACTGCCGATCGACCTCCTCGCCGGCGGCCGACGTGAGTGTGACTCCGTAGCGGTCCATCAGCTGCTGCGCGTCCGCCGCCATCGCCTGCCATTCGGCTGACACCGATGCCCGTTCGAACGCCGACCGATCGTCCCAGTACACCTCGGCGAGACGGAAGACGCCTGACTCGCGCGCGTCCTCGCCGCCGTCGAGCAACGTGATACGCCGGATGCCCGGGAGCTTCTCCGCGAGCGGAAAGTGAACGTTCGCGTAGTGCTCGTCGAACTCTGCGCGATCCTCGTCGCGCGGCCAGGACCACACACCTACTGCCTTATACACGGCACTCGTCCTCCGGGCTCGATGGTGAGTTTGCGGCCATTAACGTCAGGAACCCTCAAACCGTGAGCACCGTGCACGCGCTGACACCGGGAGCGCCGTACACCTGGGTGAAGCCGACCCGGCACTCCTTCGGGACCTGCCGGCCGCCGGCCTCGCCGCGCAACTGGAGCGCAACCTCGTGGACCTGGCGCAACCCGGACGCGCCGATCGGCTCGCCGCAGGCGAGGCAGCCGCCGTCGGTGTTGATCGGCAACCGCCCACCGAGCTCGGTGGCCCCGCCCTGAATCAGTGACTCTTGCTGGCCGTGCTCGCACAGCCCGGTCTCAGCGAGGTGCATGACCTCCGCCCCGGACTCGGTGTCCTGGATCTGCGCGATGTCGATGTCGCCGGGCTCGATGCCGGCCTCCTCGAACGCGAGTGCCGCGGCTTCGGTCGTCGCCGATGGCGCCGACTCGATCGGGATCGACGGGCTGAACACCTCGAACGAGCCGAACCGCCGCGTCCGAAAGGCGACCGACCGCAGGTACACGGGCGTGCGGGTCAGGTCCTTGATCCGCGCCCCGCGCGCGAGCACAAGCGCGACCGCACCCTCGCCCGGCGAACAGAACATGTACTGCGTCAGCGGGTGGTTGACCATCCGCGACGAGAGGATCTCCCCCTCGCTGAGCGGACTCCGCCGCCACGCGTTCTCGTTGAGCACGCCGTTCGCGAACGCCTTCGACGCGACCTTCGCGAGCGTCGACGGCGTGATGCCGTAGTCGGCCATATAGCGCTGGATCTTCAGCGCGAAGAACTGGGTGGTGAGCATCAGGCCGGTCTCGCCGTACCAGGAGCCGATCCCCCACTCCTCCGGCAGCGGGTTGAACGCGCCGCGCGGGTGCTTGTCGAAACCGACAACGAGCGCGACCTCGGCCGCGCCCGAGACGAGCATCGCGTGGGCGGTCGTCAGCGCGGTGCCGCCCGTGGCGCACCCGTTCTTGACGTTGATGAACGGCACACCGGTCAGCCCGAGCATGGACACCGACGTATCGGCGTTGCCGGCGGCGTCCGACCCGCCGGCGGCGAAGTCGATGTCCTGCCAGGTGATGCCGGCGCTCGCGAGCGCGCGCCGCGCGGCGATCGCGCCCATCTCGAGCCCGGTCACGCCGTCGTGGCGACCGAACTTATGGATGCCGAGGCCGACGACCGCGACGTCCTCGCCGCTCACGATTCCTCCTCGGCGGCGGCGAGGTCGTCCCCGTCCGAGGCCGGCTCGAATGCGAACGTCAGCGTGTCGCTCGCTCCCGGCACGGGGATCAGGGTCAGCTCCATCGGCATGCCGATCCGCAGCCGCTCGGGATCGCTCTCGGTCAGCCGCGCCTCGACCCTCACCTCGCCGGGCAACTCGATGTAACCGACGCCGTAGGGCTCGAACTCATCGACGCCGCCCGGGAGATACGGCGGCGCCTTGGGCGCGAAGCACTGGACCGTCCACGACCACAACGTGCCGCGGGTCGCGAGCTCGCGCGCGTGCACATCCTCGGAGGTGCACCGCGGGCACGACCGCTGACGTGGGAAAGTCACCGTGCCACAGACCTCGCACTCCGAGCCGATCAGCCTCGGCTCGAGCTCCGTGCCCCCGATCAAGCCCGAGTCGATTACCTGGAAGTGACGGACGTCGGTCATCACGTACCGCCGAACGCCAGCACGGGCGAGCGCGCGACCATGTACTTGCGCATTCGCCCCGATTCGTCGAGTTCCGCGACCGCCAGGAACGTGCCGATTCGCTCGCCCGAGTCCCAGCGTGTCTCACCGAGCGCGAACTCGATGTCCCCGCTGATGCCGCTGTGCAGTACATAGTGAGCCCAGCCGGCGGTGTCACCAGCGTCGATGAAGCCTCGCAGCTCCTCGCGCCCCCCGAGGAACTGACTGCTCTTGCGGGTGATGTCAGCGGCCCACTGGATCGAGAACTCCAGATCCTCGGCAACGAGCTCGAGCGAGCTGTGAGGATCCGGGCCGTCGAGAAGCTCGAAGTACCGCTCGAAGAACGTCATCGCGCTGCTCTCCTTCTTCACTGACACTGGCTGACCTGAACTCATTTCAGCTAAGCATACTGAAGTGGCGACCCAGGCTACGCCGTGACCGCCCCGCGCTCGAGAATCAGCGTCACGACGTCGCGCTTGACCACCTTCAGCGACGGCGTCCTCGGGAAATCGTCGAAGACCTCGACCGACTCGGGCCAGGTGTACTTGGCGACGCCCTCGCGGTCGAGGAATTGCTGCAGCTCCTCGAGCGTCGGCGCCGGCTTCCCGTCGACCGCGATGATCGCGGCGCAGGCACGCTCGCCGAGCCGTTCATCGGGAATCGGAACGATCGCGACCTCGTGCACGTTCGGGTGGCGCAGGATCACGGGCTCGACCTCGGCCGGGACGATCGTCACGCCTCCGCGGCGGATGATGTCCTTGCTACGCCCGACGTAGACGAACTGGCCGTCCTCGTCGAGGTAGCCGAGGTCACCGGTGCGGTATCCGCCCCAGTCGGTCAGCGACTGACGCGTGAGGTCGTCATTGTGGAAGAAGCCGAGGAACCGGCTCGGGCCGTTGACGATAACCGAGCCGATGGTGTTCGCCGGCACCGGACGCTCGTCGTCGCCGACGATCCGGATCTCGGTGCCGTCGTAGGGACGCCCCTCGGTCAGGTCGATCTTCGCGTCGGGCTCGTGGAGACCATGAGCCGCGTGTCCCGGTACCTCGGACAGGCCGTAGTCGCCGAGCGGCGGGACTCCGAACGCCTCTCGCATCTCGACGCGCCGCTCTCGCGTCAGTCCCGGGGCGGCGAGCACCCGCATCGACGGAAGCTCGAGATTGCTCTCGGCCTTCGCGTTGATCAGGTCCGCCGAGTGAGTCGGCATCGACAGAACGTACGTGCACTGGTGCTCGTCGATCAGCCGCAGGGCGTCCTCGGCCCGCCAGCGGTTGACCAGCACCCCGGTGGCGCCGTTGAACAGCGGCGGGAAGTAACCGAACACCAGACCCCCGACGAACCCAAACTCGCAGACCACGAGGTAGACGTCCTCGCCGGTCAGCTCCCAACGCTTGCAGATACCTTCGGTGGCGTAGCGGAGCGTATTGCTCGAGTGGGCGATGCCCTTCGGAGTCGACGTCGTCCCGGACGAGTGGAGCACCATCGCGAGTTCGTCGGCACCGCGGGCGACGTGCTCGGCCTGCGGGTCCTCCTGCACGAGGCGGTCGACGAGGTCGGGCTCGATCGGGAGGAACAGCGCCACCTGGTCGGCCACCTGCTGACACTTCGCCAGCTCCTTGTCACCGCCGAACCCCAGCAGCCCGGTCGCGTGTGTCTGCGCGATCAGCGCGGACAGCATGTTCTCGTTGAACATCGGCGGCAACGGCGCGATCACCACGCCGCGGTGCATGCACCCGAGCATCGCCACCGCCGCCTCGATCGAATGACGGCCGAGCAGGATCACGACATCGCCCGGTTCGACGCCACCCTCGGCGAGCTTGACCGATACGCCGACGGCGGCGCGCCGGAGCTGATCGAACGTGAACACACGGTCGTCGAGGATCAGCGCCGGCTTGCCGGGGCTCTCGGCGGCGTGACGCGCGAAATCACTCCACAGGTCTCCGGCGCGCCAGTACCCCTCGGCGTAGTAGCGGTCGGCCTCGGGCTGGAACGTCAGGGTCGGCATCGTGATCCTCCGGTGTCAATGTTGTCGGGT
>Ga0335076_10005075_pt1 | contig 13336 bp, 14 predicted proteins | sample Lox_Sample_25_FD_206717 | JGI IMG/M metagenome (GOLD analysis project Ga0335076, IMG submission 206717) | Soil microbial communities from Loxahatchee National Wildlife Refuge, Florida, United States - Lox_Sample_2.5 | ecosystem: Environmental > Terrestrial > Soil > Wetlands | place: USA...
CCGGAATATCGCGCACATGGAGGCGGCGTCGTCGCGCTTCATCTCGCCCGTCCTCGGCACGATCGTCGTACCGAGGCTGTCGACCTCGTCCCGCCGGTGAGCTGCGTGGTCGCCCACCGCGGTCGGTGCGCGATTACCGAGGGTTCAGCAGAGCGGACTTGAGACTCTGCTCCCAAGATGACCGCGGCATCATCGCCTGACCGTCATGGTGATCCTCGCGCTCGGCTCGTTCGCGGCCTCCATTCGGATCGTGCGCGAATACGAGCGCGTCGTCGTGTTCCGCCTGGGTCATCTACGCGAGGCACGTGGTCCCGGGCTAGTGCTGATCCTCCCCGTGATCGAGCGGACACGCCGGGTCAACCCCCAGGTGGACACCACGGACATCCGGCCCGGGGCTGTTTACCGCGCCGGTGCAAGCGAGGCACGCGGAACTACGCATATCTGAGCGCTTCGCCCGGCTTGAAGCGCACTGCGCGGCGGAGTGGGATCTGCATCACTAAGAGAGCGAGCACGAGGGTGCCGAACAGCGCGATGGGTATGTTGAGCGCCGGGAACGTGAACAGCAGGTGCTCATTGACCACGTTCTCGGCGAGTGTGACGACCGCGTGGGCGAGCCCGAATCCGAGTGGGATCCCGACCAGCCAGCCGGCGACTGCGACCGTCAGGCCTTCAGTAGCGAAGATCCGCCTGACGTCGCGGGCGTGAGCGCCGATGCAGCGCAAGATCCCGATCTCGCGGGTGCGCTCGAGCACGACCATCGTGAGCGTGTTGATCAGCGCGACCAGGCTGATGGCGACGATCAGCAGGCCTAGCACGTTGATAGCGGTGGTGATGCCGCGGTAGGTGGCGCGGTCGTTGGCGGCGCCGACGTACTCCTTCTGCGTCGTCATTTGCACACCGTGCGCCGCGAATGCGTCCTCTAGTCGCTTGTTGGTGGTGTCGATGACGCTGTGGCTGGCGGAGGTGGTCTGGATCCAATAGGCGTTGACCGCTCCCGGTGTGTGCAGCACGGACTGCATAGTGGTCAGCGGGATGTACAGAACCGTCCCGTTGTCCTGCTGGTCTGAGACGATCCCGACCACGGTGAACGGCACGTCTCCGGCTGTCGTGTGCACGGTGACACGTTGCCCGAGGTGGGTGCCCGAGACCCGGGCGATGTTCTGCTCGACCACGACCACATGCGCCTGTGTGCGCGTATCGGCGGGGGTCAGCAGGCGGCCGGAGACGAGGTGAAAGCTGTACATCGGCCGATCGGGCAACGCCCAGACATGGCCGGCCTGGCCGCCCAGCTTGACGCTGTTGCTGAGCCACGGTTGGACGCGGGCGACGCCGGGAATCGATGCGATCAGGCTCCCCGTGCTTCGCGGGAGCGCCTGGCTCATCGTCGATCCTGCGGAGATGTCGTAGTGATATGAGTTCCAGGACTCATTGACGGTGTTGCGGACGCTGGTGGCCAGTGAGAGGAATGCGAGCAGCGTGGCGACGGCGAGCGAGACCTGGAGGGCGGTGGTGACGCTGCGCCGCCGGCGGCGGGCGATGCCGCGCAGTCCGATTTGCGCCGTGCGCGGAAGGAAGCGCGCGTGGCGCAGCAGCCGGTCCAGCCGGCCCTCGGGGCCGGTCGCGCTCCCGGCGGCCTGCAGGGTCTGGGCCAGCGGCAGCCGCGCGGCGCGGCGGACCGCGGGCAGCGCAGCCAGCGCCGGTCCGATCACCCCCAGCACGATGCTCGCCACAACAACCGGTGCATCGACGCTGAACGGGGCGCTGATGGCGAACAGCGAGGAGGCGAAATACGCCGTCAGCGCCCAAGAGAGCAGGATCCCGAGCACCGCACCGGCGATCGCGCCAAGTGCGCCGAGTAGCACGGCTGTGCGCAGGTAAATGCGCCGGATCTGCGCGCGTCCGGCGCCGATCGCCTTCATCGTCGCGATCTCGGGGGTCTGCTCGCCGATCAGCGTGGACATCGTGCTCGACAGCAGCACCAGCGCACCGAAGAGGGCGAGCAGCGTCACCACGTAGAGGATGCTCGTGATCTTCGTGAAGTTGCTCTTTCCCGGCCAGTCTCCATGGGAGCGTGTCTGGGGCAGGTCACTGAAACCGGTGAAGGCCGGGACCGTCTCCAGGTACCGACGGATCGTCGTCACGGTCCGGCCGGTCGCAGCGCCGGAGGTGTCGTGAAGGCGGAAGGCAAGCTGCGTGAAGCCGGGCGTGCCACTTAGCGCGGCGACCGTCGGGGCCGTGGCGTACAGCACCGCGACCGTGTTCTGGACGACGTTCTGCCCCCCGTTAAGGTTCCGTCCCTGTCCGCTGACCGGCAGCGCCACCCATTTCCCGTTGCCGGCGAGCAGCTGCACGCGTCCGCCGACGCCGCCGACGCCGCGACCGGTAGCAGCATTCTGCACGTCTGACAGCACCGCGCCTGGCCCCGGCGACGAGCCGGTCGTGACCGTCACCGCGTCAACTGTTTGGTGCGGAAACGAGGTCTTGCCGATCAGAACCGTCCGCCAGCCGGCCCGATTCAGCGTCGAAAAGGTGGCCTCCGGGTCGAACGCGGCGACGTTCGGAAGCTGTCCCAGCGCCCGCAGCTGCGCCGCCGTCAGCGCCAGCGGCTTGACCGTGATCGTCACGTCGGCGAGCTTGTTGGCCGCGATTTCACGATTCATCGCCCGGTTCATCAGCGTCGGCAGCGCGAACAGACCGAGGCTCGCGACCGCGATCGCCAGCGCCGCCACGGTAAACGCAGCGCGCGCGCGACGCCGCGTCAAGTCGCTGAGCGACTTGCGCGAAACCGCTGAAAGAGTCATGTCAGCCTCCCGCGACGACGCCGTCTCGAATCGTCACCCGGCGGTGCGCCCGCTCGGCGAGCGACAGATCATGTGTGACATACAAGACGGTCTTGCCCTCGGCGTTGAGCTGCGCCAACACCTCGAACATCTCCCCCGCCGTGTGCGTATCCAGGTTGCCGGTCGGTTCGTCTCCGACGATCAGACTTGGATCGCAGGCCAGCGAGCGGGCGATCGCCACCCGCTGCTGCTCACCGCCCGAGAGCTCGGAGGGCAGGTGGTCGAGCTTGTTACCCAATCCCACCAGCTCGAGATTGTGCGCGGCGCGCTCGAAGCGCTCGTGCTTATTGCCGCGATGCGAGAAATCAAGTGGCAGGACCGCGTTCTCGAGTGCGGTGAGGGTCGGGAGGAGCTGGAAGAACTGGAACACGATCCCGACGTTCTCGCCACGCCATGACGCAAGCGCCTCCTCGCTCAGCTCGTCGATCCGCTCCCCGCCCACGGTCACGGTCCCCGCCGTCGGGCGATCGATGCCAGTGATCATGTTGATGATCGTCGACTTGCCACTCCCCGACGGGCCGACGATCGCGACCATCTCGCCAGCCGATATCGTCAGGTCGATCCCGCGCAGAGCGGCGTACTCGAGCTTGCCGTTGCGGTACACCTTCTCAACCCCGGCAAGCTCGATCAGCGTGCGCGCGCTCGCCGGCGAGCCCGGCGCTCGTAACGCGAACGCACCCTCCTGCACCACGGTTACGCCTCCACTGGATGCTCGGCAGTCGCCGCGACGGACCGCGCCAGCTCCGCTCCCCATGCGCGTGCCGGCTCGAGCTCTCCCTCCTCGAGCGGACCTTCGGTGTTCTCGACCAGGAAGCTCTCGGTGGCAACGACCCCCAGCCCGGGCTCGTCGGTCGCGCTGGGCTCGACATGGCCGGCGCCGTCCTCGTGGGCACCCTCGGCGGCGAGCCGCCGGCTGCGCGTCGTGGACAGCCCGTGCATATGCGTGGGGCCGCCGACGACCAACAGATCCACTGAGCCGCTTCGCTTTGCGGCTTCATGAACGGACAGCACGGGCGCGGACCCCAACCCCTCTGCGATCGCCTCGGCAACAGCCCGCGTGTTTCCGAAAACGGATTCGTACACAACGATTGCGTCCATGATGAACTCCTTGGACGATTCTGGGTCAGTGCGCAGCGTGACGGACCGCATGTGAAAGCACATCGCGTCGTTCCCTCACGCGCGCCGGGATAACTACTGAGGTTGCAAGCCTGGGCGAAGTTGTGATGCTGGCCGGCTTCGTGCAACGCTTTCTCGGCGTCGTGAGTCGGGGCAGGTTTAGATCGAAGACCACCTGCCTGAACAGCGCCGGTGAAGGCGTAGGCGCCTTGTATTCAATATTCGAGGTCAACCACCAGTCCGTTGTCCCGCCCAATGTCCATGCCGGCATAGGAGGAGAACGCGATCGGCACCGGCCATGACTGATCTGCTCGAACATCCACAGACCGCGACACCGGGGTCGCCGGCGATCGAGAGGGTCTCGATCATCATCTCCAGGGGATCCCTCGAAGGCATCTACCCCGGGTTGATCATGGCCAACGGGGCGCGCATGGAGGGGATCGACGCGAACCTGTTCTTTACCTTCTTCGGGCTGGACGCGATCAACAAGGCCAAGCACGACCACGTCAAGGTCGCAACCGTCGGGAACCCGGGCCTCCACCTCGCGACCTGGGCCGGCGGCTTCCCCGGCGTGTCCGCGGTCGTCACGCACAAGTTCGCGGCCGAGATGGAGAAGCTCGAAATCCCGCCGATTCCCGAGTTCATCGAGATGATCGCCGACTCCGGCGCCGGGCTCTACGCCTGCAAGGCATCGGTCGACATGTTCGGCCTGACGCTCGAAGACTTCCTCCCGCAGGTGCGGGACATCATCACGGTCGGAGAGTTCTACGGCCTGGCCGGCGGCGGCCAGATCATCTTCACCTGACGGCAGTCACCGCTCGTTCGTGCCAAAACCCGTCGGGCACCTACCGGCGTGGCTCCCAGTTGAAGAAGCGAACGGAGAGCAGGAGCCCCGCGACCCCCCAGACGGCGACGACCGCAACATCGCTCCAGCGGAACGGCGTACCGAGGTACCCGGCTTGCAGACCGACGGCGAAATGACGGACCGGAAAGACCCGCGCGACCCATTGGATCCACTCGGGAGTGCTGTTGCCGAACGGTATGAAGATTCCAGAGAGGAAGAGCAGCGGAAGGATCGCGATGTTGACGATCGGCGCGGCCGCGTCGGCGTTCGGGATCGCCGCCGTGATCGCGAAGCCGAGCGCGCAGAACGCGGCAGAACCGACGAGCAGCATCACGAGGAACCTCAGCAGGGTGACGCCCGAGGGGACGTGCGCGCCGTAGGCGATGTGACCGAACGCCGTCGTGATCACGACCAACAGGAGCGCGACCAGCACGGCGTGCAGAATCCGGCTGGCGAAGAAGGCCGCGTGTGGCAGTGGCGTTCCATCGATGCGCTTCAGGATCCCGCCGTCGCGACTGAACGCCGTGCTGATGGCGGTGTTGTTGAAGCACGCAGTGATCACGCCGAACGCCGCCATTGACGCGACGTAGTAGGTCGACTCCTTCGCCGCGAGCGTGCCGATGTGGACAGTGCCGTTCCCCAGCAGGGCCGTGAAGATGACGAGGAACATCAGCGGGAACGCGAACGTGAAGAACGCCCGCGCCGGGTTACGCCAGAACGCCTTGTTCACGTACCGCGTCTGGCTCAGAGTCAGCGTCGTCGCACTCACGGCTCGCCGCTCTCCCCCGCCTGGCGCGTCAGCGCCAGATAGACGTCCTCGAGCGAGGGCCTGATCACCTCGAGCCCCTCGAGCGGCAGTCCGCGTTCGATCGCCCAGCCGGTGAGGTCGTGCAGCGCCACGACCGGCTCGTCGACGCTCACTTCCACAAACCCGTCGACTTTCGTCACGTCACCGAGCGACTCCGGCGGCTCCGAACCGCGTGGCGGTCTGAAGCGGATGCGGACGCCCTTACTGTCGCGCAGCCCAAGTGTCGACGGCGGCCCTTCAGCGACGACCCGGCCCGCGGAGATCACTACGACCCGATCCGCGAGATATTGCGCCTCGTCCATGTAGTGCGTCGTGAGCACGACCGTCTTGCCGAGCCCGGCCAGGCTCCTGACCACTTCCCACGCCTCGCGCCTGGCGGCGGGGTCAAACCCCGTCGTCGGCTCATCGAGGAACAGCAGGTCGGGATCGCCGACCAGCGCGATCGCCATCTCCAATCGCCGCTGTTGCCCGCCGGACAGACGCACGACGCGCTCGTCCCGCTTCTCGCCGAGACCAACGACCTCGATCACCTCGTCGACGGCTCGGCGGCGCGGGTACAGGCTCGCGTACATCGTCACGGTCTCGCCAACGGTCAGATACGGCTCGACGCCGGTCGACTGGAACACGATCCCAATCCGCGGCCGCAGGAGCGAGCGCTCCGACGCCGGATCGCAGCCGAGAACCTCGACCTCGCCCGCGTCACGGGACCGGTAGCCCTCGAGGATCTCGACCGTCGTCGTCTTCCCGGCACCGTTCGGACCGAGCAGGGCGAAGATCTGGCCGACCGGAATCTCGAGATCGATCCCGCGGACCGCCTCAACCCGCCCGTATGCCTTTCGAAGCCCACGTACACTGACGGCCACTGAGGCGGCGCTGCCATCGCCGCGCACGCCCCCGGCGACCTCGACCGTCTGCGTGCTTCCCCGATGGCTCAGGTGGTCGCGCATGTGGCCCGAGGCTAGCTCCCACAGCACCGCTGGGCATCCGGAATAAGACGCACGCCGCGGTGTGTGAACGCGGATGCTCGAGCGCCCTACGCGATCGCTGTCGCTGCTGCCGCGCGTTCCACGACGGCGGTCAGTCGCCGGCGCACCTCGCCGGCGGTCTCGGAGAGCTGGTCGTTAGCGACGATCGAGAGCATCCGCTCGGCATCGACAGCACTGATGTGCGTCCGCCCTTCCTGCTCGTAGACGACGACATTGCATGGGAGCAGGGTCCCGAGGTCGGGCTCGGCCTCGAGCGCCGCGTGGGCCAGCGGCGGGTTACATGCCCCGAGGATGAGGTAGGGCTCGCCGTCGACGCCGAGCTTCGCCTTCAGCGTGGCCTGAACGTCGATCTCACACAGGACGCCGAATCCCGCTACCGCGAGCTCGTCTCGGACGCGCGCGACGGCGTCGGTGAACGAGAGGTCGGTGGTCGCGCTGAGGGTGTAGCTGCTGCCAACCTGAGACATGCTGCCTCCAGTTCCTTGTCTGTTGCCTGAGCCCAGGCTCGGTCAGGCGCTGGCGAACCCGGTGCGAAGCCGGGCACGGTTCCGTCTGCCAGAGCACGAGCGTCGATGTTGTCGACATGGTTCGTGGCTCCGTCACGAGTGGCCGAAGGTGACGTCGGGGAGCACGCGGCGCGCCCAGCGCGGGAGGTACCACGCCCAGCGGCCCATCAGCCGTAGCAGTACCGGCAGCAGAAGCAGCCGGATCAGCGCGGCGTCGAGCAGTACCGCGACGCCGAGGATGATCCCCATCTCCTTGGGCGGGAGCGGGCCCGAGAGCGCAAACGTGAGGAACACGGCGACCATCACCGCAGCGGCGGCGAAGATCACCCGGCCCGAGTGGGCGACGCCTCCGACCATCGCCCGGCGGGCGTCGTGGGTGTGGTCCCAATGCTCCTTGGCCGCGGAAAGCAGGAACACGGTGTAGTCCATCGAGATCGCGAAGATCATCGCGAAGAAGAACACCGGCCCCCACGCGTCAAGGAAGCCCTGGGACTGGAAGGAGAGCAGCGAGTGCAGGGCGCCGTCCTGGAAGATCCACTTCGCGACTCCGAACGCCGCGCCGGTGGCGAGCAGGTTCGTGAGCACGCCGACGGCGGCGAGGAGCGGTGCCTGGAGCGCGATCAGCAGCAGCAGGAACCCGAGCGCGAGCACGACGCCGATGACAAGCGGCGTCTTGGCCGCGAGCGCGGCCTGCAGATCGTGGTTCTCGGCCACCGCGCCCCCAACGAGCGAGCCGGGCGGCAGTCCCGCGCGGAGGCGGTCGATCGTGCGGCCGACGGCGGCGTTTGAGGGATCCTGTCTCGGAACGGCCGTGGTCAGTGCGTAGCCGTCTCTGGTCTGCGTGGGCAGCAGCGTTGCCACGCCTGGATCGCGGCGTGCAATCTGCCGCGCGGTGGCGGCGTCGGCGGCCTGCGTGACGATCTGCAGCGGTCCGGTCGCGCCTGGTCCGAACGCCGCCTGGACCTGCTGGTAGCCGATCCGTGATGCGTCAGAGGTCGGGACGACCTTGATCGACGGCATCGCCGTCTTGAGCTGGGTGACCGGGAGCGCGAGCCCGACGAGCACCGCCAGCGCGACGAGCCCATAGCGCACGGGGTGGCGCCACAGCCGCTCACCCCAGCCCTCGAACCGGGGCGAGCGATGCTCGCCCGAGTGCGCCCACGGCAGCGCGAGCTTGTCCACTCGCGGGCCTAGTCTGGCGAGGACGGCCGGTAGCAGCGTCAACGTCGCTGCGAGCACGAAGATGACCGCGAGCATGATCCCGAGGCTCATCGAGCGAAACGCCGGCGATGGGACGAGCATCACAGCCGAGAGGGAGATCAGCACGGTGATACCCGAGAACAGAACGGCCTTGCCGGCGGTGTCCATCGTCACCGCGGTGGCGTCGACTGCCGAGAGCTTGTGGCCGAAGAACGCGCCGCGGAAGCGGTGAACGACGAACAGCGCGTAGTCGATCCCGAGCGCGAGCGCGAACATCAATGCAAAGTTCATCGCCCATATAGAGATCGGCATGACCAGCGTTCCGAGGTACAGCAGGCCGGCCGCGCAGGCGAGACCGATCATCGTCAGCATCAGTGGCAGGCCCGCGGCGACGAGCGACCCGAACGCCAGCAGCAGGATCCCTAGCGTCACCGGCCAGGAGAGGACCTCGGACTTCATCATCGCCGTCCGGTTGGCGGCGTTGAAGTCAGACCACATGCCGGATGCGCCGGTCAGGTGGACCTGGACTCCGGCGGTGGACAGCGAGGCGAGCTTGGCCTTCAGCGAGTCCGCGGCCTTGACCATTCCGTTGGCCGTCTTCGCGGCGCCGGCCTGGACGATCGCCGTGTGGCCGTCCCGTGACACTGAGACGCCGGTCACCGGCGGCACGACGGTACGGACCGCGTTATCGGCGCGCAGCGTCGCCTCGACCTCACTGAGCGTGCCCTTGAATCCGGGGTCGGTGATCGTTTGAGTCGGCGAGTGGACGACGGTCATCAGGGCGTAGCTGGAAAGCCCGCCGAAGTCCTTGTCGATCAGGTTCCGAGCCTGGACCGATTGCGAGCCGCTTGTCTCCCACCCGGCGCCCGAGAGCGCGGTCTCGACCCTCGGCGCGAAGAACCCGAGGACGATCGCGACGATCAGCCAGCCCACCAGCGCAACTCGGAAATGAACGGCGGTGTAGCGGCCGAGCCGGCCGATCGGGCCGACGCTTACCGCATGTGGGTACTCAGGGCCCCGGCGCGCGCCGGGACGCGGGCGGTCGGTGAGCGTTGCGTTCACGGGCGTCCCTTGTCGTCGTGTGACCATTGCACAACTGTAAAGTTGTAAATGCGTGAAGAGCATAGCGCTCGAGCCGACAGCTGTCAACTGCACAACGGTTTGGTTGTGCTACGATGCGGTCGTGAGCAACAAGCACGCTGTCCCCCGGAACCTCCCAGAGCCGTTGATCGAGCTCGTGGCACAGCGCTTCCGCGTGCTCGGAGAGCCGATGCGGATAAAGCTCCTGGATCGCCTGCGCGAGGGCGACGCGACCGTCGCCGAGCTACAAGAGGCGCTGGGCGCCTCCCAGCAGAATGTCTCCAAGCATCTCGGGATCCTGCATGCCGCGGGGATGGTCGCGCGCACGAAGGATGGCAACCACTCCCGCTACTCGATCAGTGATCCGAGCGTCTTCGAGCTCTGCGACCAGGTCTGCGGCGGGGTACGCCGCCAGCTCCAGGAGCTCGAGTCGATCCTGCAGCCCCAGCCGAGCTAGTCGTAGCCGGCCGGCGGCGCGAAAGATCCCGCCCGAGCTACGAGACCGCCGCGGCTTGGACGCTATCGACGCGTGGGCGCAGTCGGTCGCGGCGGCGCTGAGCGGCGGCTCTCAGTCAGTCTGCCGGCGAAGCGTCGCTGCACCGAGCATCAGCGCGCCCGCCGCGAACGCGAGCACGATCGCGATGTCGGCGATCACAGCACCGCCTGCCCCGACCTGGCGCGAGAGGTGGTGCATGCCGTCGACGGCGTAGGACAACGGCAGCGCATCGGAGATCGCGTGCAGCACGGACGGCATTCGGTCGCGCGCGACGATCAGACCGCACAGCAGGAGCTGGGGCAGAATGATCAGCGGGAAGAACTGCACGACCTGGAATTCGGTGCGGGCGAAAGCGCTCGCGAGCAGGCCGAGCCCGGTACCGAGCAGCGCCACGCACACCGCCAGCACAACCAGCAACGCAACTAGGCCCTGGACCCGCAAGCCGAGCGGACCAAGCGTCAGCGCACACACGACGATCGCCTGGGCAGTAGCGAACAGGCCGAACGAGAGCGCGTAGCCGCCGAGCAGCTCGAGCCTCCCGAGCGGGCTGGTGAGCAGCCGTTCAAGGGTGCCGGTCACCCTCTCGCGAAGCAGGGCAATCGAGGTCACGAGGAACACCGTGGTCAGCGGGAAAAATGCCAGCAGCGGGCCGCCGACTTGATCGAAGATGGCGTGGTGACGGGCGTAGATCAGCCGCAGCAGCGTCTCGAGCACGCACGGGACAAGCAGCATCAGCGCGATCGTCCGCGGGTCGTGGCGCAGCTGAAGCAGTACGCGCCGTGCGGTCGCAAGCGTTCGCACGGCGCTCATCGCTGCTCGATCAGTCGTATGAACGCCTCGTCCATGTCATCGGTTCCCGTGCGGGCAGACAGCTCAGCCGGGCTCAGCTGCGCGACGATCCGTCCCTCGCGCAGCAGGATGACCTCGTCGCAGTGCCGTGCCTCGTCGAGCACGTGACTCGAGACCAGCAGCGCGGCTCCCTCGCCGGCGAGCTCGCGGAACAGGTGCCAGAGGTCACGCCGGAGCAGCGGATCGAGCCCGACCGTGGGCTCGTCGAGAAGCAACAGCCGCGGACGCCCGACGAGCGCGGTGGCGAGCGAGACCCGTGCCCGCTGTCCGCCCGATAGGTTGCGAACCAGCTGTTTGGCGTGGGGGCCGAGCTGTACACGATCGAGCACGTCGCCGACTTCGCCGCCACGGATCGCGGCGAAGTAGCGCACGTTCTCGGCCACCGTCAGATCGTCATACACCGACGGTGACTGGGTCATGTATCCGAGCGCACGACGGACGGCCATGACACCGGGCCGCTCGCCGAGCACCGTGACCGACCCGCGGACCCGCGACTGGACGCCGGCGATCGCGCGGATCATCGTCGACTTACCGCTGCCGCTCGGGCCGAACAGACCCGTGACCCGGCCGGCGGCGAACGAAGCATCGATGTCGCGTAGCACGTCCCGGCCGCCCCGCTCCACAGTCACGCGCTCGAATCTGACCGCGTCGACTCGTGAGGGCCGGGACGGAGTGTCGGTCCGTGCGGTGGCAATTCTCGGCGCGGTCATGCACCGATCAGTCGGCGATCCAGCGCGAAGCGCACAAGCTCAGCCCGGGTCCTCAGCTCGAGCTTCTGGAAGATCCGCGCGCGGTGCGTCTCGACCGTGCGCCGGGAGAGATGGAGCTTGCCCGCGATCTCGGCGCTCGTGAAGCCGAGCGCGATCAGGCGGAGAATCTCGACCTCGCGCGGGCTGAGAACCCCACCGTCGGCCGCCCGGCGCAGAGCCTCCAATCCGGCGGCGACGGGCGGGCTGACGAACTCCTCGCCGTGGGCGGCCCGATGGACGGCTTCCAGCAGCTCTGTCTCTGCCCGGTCCTTGAACACGAACGCAACCGCACCGGCGGCGAGCAGTTGCTGCGCCACCAGCGCGCTCTCCTCAGTCGTCAACACGACGACCTCGGTCCAGGGGACGTCCGTCCGGAGCTCCCGGATCGCCTCGGTCGTCGATCCGTTCGGCATGTTCAGGTCAAGTACGAGCACGCGCGGCCGACAGCGGCGGGCCTGCTCGAGCGCCGAGGACAGATCCGATGCTTCATCGAGCACGCTCACGCTCTCTTCGATCTCGAGCAGCCGGCGCAGGGTCCGCCTGAACATCGCGTGGTCGTCCGCCAGCACGACGGTGATCGGGAGTCGCTCCCCATCCAAGTCGCCGTCCGATACGGCAAGGTGCAGGTGCGACATCATGGACCCGAACCTATCGCCGCACCCGACCAGCGGCATCGTGAGAAAGCTGCCGACCGGGTACGGGAAAGCACGGAATCGGTCAGCGATCTCAACTGCATGGCGAGGAGCTCGTCAGGTCCGCCGTGCTGCCGTCGGTGTAGACGAAGTGCGACTTGACGGTGAAGCTGTGAGCGCGGCACCTGCCGGCGGTGATCAGCTCGGTTTTGCCGCTACCGCGCGCCGGCACGTTCAGCTTCAAGGACACGAGCACCACCTGGAAGCCCGCCACCGTCGGCGTGGGCACGGGAATCGTGAGCTTTGCACCAGATGCGATCGCGTGGATGACCAGCGTCTGCGGGAACGGCGAGGTGGCCTTGACCACGAGCGTCATCTTGTGCGACCCGGCCGCGTACGACTTCACGCCGGCGAGAATCGGCTGCGGGAGCGGGAAAGCGCTGGCGGTGGCCGAACCGGTGCCGATGCGACTCGCCGACGGGCACGACTTGCCAGCCGTCAGCTGACCGTCGGACAGCTTGCAGGCCTTGACGCTGCCGAGGTTGAACTTCGTCCGGGCCGGGAACGTGAGCACGAGCAGCTTGGCCGCCTTCGGCGCCTCGCCCGGCGAGGTGGTCGAGTGGATGTCGGCCTTGATCCCGGTCGACTTGCCCGCGTGTGTCGTGGTGAGAGCGATGTTGCTCGATTGGGTGAAGTCCGCGAGCGCCACGCCCGCCAGCACGAGTGACAGAACCGCGGTCGCACCGATGGTTATCCATTTGCGCATGGCTTCCTTACTCCTTGTCTTGTCGTTGTTCGTAGAGCCCGGCGAACACGTCGCCGTACTTGTCGTAGACGATCGCCCGCTTGACCTTCATGGTCGGGGTGAGCTCGCCGTCGGCCTGGGTCAGATCGTGGCCAAGGACCGCGAACCGCTTGACCTGCTCGATCCGCGCGAACTTCCGGTTGACCCGGTCGACTTCCTTCTGCAGCTCGGCGTGTACTCGGGGATCGGCGGCGACCGTGACCGGGTCGGTGGCGATCCCGAACCGCTCGGCCATCTTCAGCGATTCGTCGCGGTCCAGGGTCAGCATCGCGACGAGATAAGGACGCTTGTCCCCGTAGACGACCGCCTCCGTGATGTACCGGCTCTCACGGAGCTCGCTTTCGATGTTGACCGGGGTGATGTTCTTCCCGCTCGAGGTGATGATCAGATCCTTCTTGCGGCCGGTGATCGAGGGGAATCCATCG